>ENA-OSAE01000220-OSAE01000220.1-marine-sediment-metagenome-genome-assembly--contig:-NODE-220-length-36860-cov-23.930145_pt1 | contig 36860 bp, 36 predicted proteins | sample MGYA00237870_ERZ529317 | MGnify/ENA primary metagenome ERZ529317 (study PRJEB26369, sample SAMN03142812) | marine sediment metagenome | biome: marine; feature: borehole; material: sediment... | reverse complement strand
CCTCGCCCCTTCGGGGCTGCGGCATAACCGGTCTCGTCCTGGAGCACCCGGGGCGTGCAACTCATGATCCTACCCGGTCAACAGGCCGCTGAATACCGGGTCCAATTTTCATCCTTCGTGGTGCCGCCCCAGGGTGGCGGCATGGACCACTATGTACGAAAATGTCCCTGCGGCGCCGGCCTTCCTTTACGGCGTCATGCTCAACGCACAAGGGGTTTTCACCTTAAACCTGCGTGCCTCTTGAAACCCCATTGTGCAGTCAGAATTCTCATAGGCAGAATCGGTAAATAGGAACCCTTTCTTAAGGGGCATCAGGCCCAACCTGCAGCCAAAAAACACCTTCAGACCACCTCTCTCCCGATGGAGCCCGGTTTTTAACCTAATTTGTCCTCTTTTTTCTTTTTAGGTAGTCCTCCGTGTACATTCTCGGGCCGCGCCTCGTTCCAGACCCGGTCCCCTCATCCCTAAGCTGTTGCACGGTACCGGATATGGACTCAGAACACTGGGCACAAACACGCCCCTTGGTAATAAGGGCACCACAGACAACACAGGGAATCTCTAAATTCTCCGCTCGCAGTGAAACCAGCCTTCCTTCGCGGATGAACTTGAGGATCAGTTCCTCCCGGACCCCTGTTTCTTCGTGGATTTCGGCCACCGTGGCCCTGGGATTGCCGCGCAGGTAATCCCGGACCTCGACGAAATCCTTCTCCTCCTCGGCCGAACAATCCGGACAGAGTCCGCCGCCGGTTGAAGCAAAAACCTTGCCGCACCTGGCGCAGTTTCTAAGGCTCAGCTCGAACACCCCCTACTCTTCTCTCGCCTTGGTCGCTCCTCCACCGGCCCTTTTTACTGCCGGAGCATTCAAGGTTCTGGCATCGAGCCACCCGAACCAGTGAAAACCGGGTTTGTCAACTTACTTCTCCGGTGTTGAAAGATGGTTTTGGTCCCCATCCTGGGCGCCAATGGCTGCAGTGAGGCCGAATACCTGCGCGGCCCCACCTCCAAGGAGAACCCGGGCACATTCGTTCAGGGTGGCACCCGTGGTAAAGATATCATCCACGAGCAGAACCCTTTTCCCAAGAACCTCTCTGTGAACACCCTCTGCCAACCTGAAGGCACCGGCCAGAAGCACCCTCCGCTCTCCACGGCTGGCCTGGCTCAGGGGTGGGGTGGTTTTCTCCCTCACCAGCCAGTGGGTGCTCAGGTAGGCTTCGACCCGGTTGGCCACTGCTCGGGCCAGGACCTCCGCTTGGTTGAAACCCCGTTGCCGCCTCCGCTGCCGGTGCAGGGGTACAGGCACCACAACGTCAATCCTCCTCTCCCCTAACACCCCTTCCAAGACCAGGCCCCCCATCATCTCCCCCAGGGGTTTCCCCAGGAATTCCTGCCCCCCGTATTTCAAGCGGTAAAGGCATTTCTTGAGGACCCCGCGGTAGAGCCCAAGGGACCGTGAAAGCTCAAAATAACGGGGCTCTTCCCGGCATTCGCCGCAAAGGCCGGCCTGCAGAAAGGGTTTGCCGCAACGGCTGCATACCCTGCTGAAGGGCCGGCGCATCTCCCGGTAGCACCCACGACAGAGAAAACCAGGTTCACCCAGCGGCCGGCCGCACCCGTAGCAGGCCGTCCGGGCAGGGAAAACAAGGTTCAAAAACCCTTCTACAAGTTCTGAAAAACGCAGCGGCCAGTCGCCAGGGTGCCCCACTTAAGACTCCCCCAACCGGTCCTTGAGCCGGGAATACCGCTGGGCCACCGAATCATTCCTCAACATCGCCCACATCGGCCGCCGGTCCCCAACCAGGATCACCATTTCTTTAGCCCGGGTTACCGCCGTGTAAAAGAGGTTCCGGGCCAGAAGCATGGGCGGGCCCCAGACCAGGGGAAAGAGAACCACGGGAAACTCGCTGCCCTGGCTCTTATGTACAGTTATCGCGTAGGCCAGGGTCAGTTCATCAAGCTGTTCAAAGGGGTAGAAAACCTCTCTTTCCTGGTCAAAGATTACCGTAACCGTTTCCTCTTCCAAGTCGATCCGGGCAATTTCCCCGATGTCCCCGTTAAAAACCCCGTAACCTTCCCGCTCCTCCACCGGCCCCGGTATCACCCGCCGCCACTTGAGATTGTAGTCGTTCACCACCTGAATCACCCGGTCCCCCTCCCGGAAAACCCAGGATCCCTGTGCTACCTCTGGTTTGCTTCCCGCAGGGTTCAGGGCCTCCTGGAGGCGCCGGTTCAATTCCCCGACTCCGGCACTGCCCCGGTGCATTGGGCTCAAGACCTGGATCTCACGTGGTTGGTAGGGGAAGTTGGCTGGGATCCGCCGGCATACCAGGTCCACGATCCAGTCCGAACATTCTTCGGGCCTTTCGGCCTTGAAATAGAAGAAATCGCGCTGTTCTTTCCCCCATAAAGGCGGATCGCCACGGTTGATGCGGTGGGCATTCTTGACGATCCAGCTCGCTTCCTCCTGGCGGAAGATCCGGGCCAACCGGACTACCGGGACTGCCCCGGAGTCAATGATGTCCCTTAGAACATTACCCGCCCCTACAGACGGCAGCTGGTCCACATCACCCACTAGAAGCAGATGGGTCGGTGGGCGAACCGCCTTGAGGAGATTGTTCATCAGGATCAGGTCGACCATGGAGACCTCGTCGACGATCAACATGTCCGCTTCAATCCTGACCCTTTCCTCGTCAAAGGGCTGACCGGGTCTCATCTCCAGGAGGCGGTGAACGGTCTTGGCTGGACGCCCCGTGACCTGGCTCAGTCTCTTGGCTGCCCGACCGGTAGGCGCCGCCAGGAGAACAGTTCTACCGGAGGCCTCCACGGCTTGGATCACGGCCTTAATGGTCGTGGTCTTCCCGGTCCCTGGCCCCCCGGTGATAACCAGCACCCTTTCCCTGAGGGCAGCCCTGACGGCTTCCGCCTGTTCAGGGGCCAGGGTTACCTCCCCAACTTCCCGGTCAAAGACAGAGCCGGTTCTGGGGCGCGGCTCGGCAGCCGCTCCGGCCGCCAGGCTGCCGGGGCGCTCTGTTTGCAGCCGGCGTAATCTCCGCGCCACGGCCACCTCCGCCGCGTAGAAGGGGGCCAGGTACACCCCCTTTTCCCCTTCACGCTCCTCCATTACCACCTCTCCTTCCTTGACCAGGGCCTCGAGGGCTTGTCCTACCAGGGGAGGGTCCACATCAAGGAGTTCCAGGGCCCTCTCGGTGAGTACAGGCTCGGGAAGGTAAAGGTGCCCTTCCTCCAGGGCTCTGCCCAAAACGTGCAGTAACCCTGCCTCCACCCGGCAGGGAGAGTCACGGTCAATACCCATCTGGGCGGCAATACGGTCAGCAGTAGTAAAACCGATACCGAAAATCTCCTTGGCCAGGCGGTAGGGTTCGTTCTTGACGACCCCAATGGCCGCAGCCCCGAAGTGCCTGTAGATCTTGGTGGCCATGGAAGTACTGATCCCGGCACCCTGCAGGAAAACCATCACCTCTCTGATGGCCTTCTGTTTCTCCCAGGCTTGAGTGATCATCGCCAACTTCCGAGGACCAATACCGTCGATCTCTTGAAGCCGTTCCGGCTCGTCCTCGATGACCCGGAGGGCGTCAGTCCCAAAAACACGCACGATTCTCTCGGCAGTGGCCGGCCCAATACCCTTGATCAGCCCGGAACCCAGGTAGCGCTTGATACCTTCCCTCGTGACAGGCATTACTACCCTGAACTGTTCCACCTTGAACTGCTTTCCGTAGCGGTGGTGGGTTACCCAATTCCCCTCCAGGTAGACCTCTTCACCAGGTACCAGGCCCGGAAGGGTTCCGACGACGGTGCACTGCCCTCCGCCGGCGAGGGAGATGGAGGCTACCGTGTACCCGGTCTGGTCATTGGAATAATTGATCCTGGTTACACTGCCCCGGAGAACCTCACAACCTTGGGGCACCTCTGGGGCCCTTGTCTCGTTCTTCGTTACCATTCTCCCTTCTTGGGCCATACCTCACCCTCCGGAAGCCGATGTCTTCATCCTCCGCCTATCTAGTAAATCTCCCCCTAAACACAGGTCACGGCCGTGATCCACACAGCTTCTGTAAATTTTCGCCATCACACCCTAAAGTCCTGTTTAAACATTGGGGATCCCGGCCGAGTTCTGAACTTGGGGTTGTCGCCGCAAGCATCCCCCTCCTCCTAGTTCTGGTGCTGGGCGTCGTAACCGGCTTCATTGGGGTTATTACTTCCCGGCCTTATCTCGTCAGGCCCCCGTCCACCTGCGCCCCCGGGGCGCCGGAGGCCAGGGCGCCTTTTCGTGCCGCTGATGATGGCCTCCACCGCAGCCAGGACGTGCCGAACCTCAGCTGCCTGCCTGATATCCATCAGGACCATGGTTGAACTCCGGCTGAGAAACAAGCCCACTTCAAGGGCTGATTCCTGTACCCTCTGGCTTCTCCGCACCTGGACAGTCCTCAATACAGGGTGCCTCCTGGCGAGCCGCTCGATGATCAATGGTGTGTCATCGGTGGAGCCGTTGTCGACTACCACCACCTCGTATTGACCGGTATCCCACTGCCGGTTGAGGCTAGCAAGCAGGCCCCTCAAGAAACCCTCAATGACAGCCTGCTTGTTTTCCACCAGGACCAGGAAACTCAGGAAAGGCCTGTTTGAACCCCCACCAGAGGAGGCAAGCCACCGGGCCAAGACCAACCCAAGACAAGCAGCACCGTAAAGGGCCAGGGCCACCAGTAAAACGTTGGGCCAGAGGTCCAATCCCACTCCCTCCCTTCCCTATCCAGGGTTGGGGCGTAGGATATCATATGCCCCTGGCCCAGTCAGCGTGCTTGTTCAGCCTAGAATCACCGTTACTTCTGGCTCAACCCCACCGCTGCCTCCGACGAAACGGTTTCGTCTTCCGAAGCATCCAGGCCGGCATCTTTCCGGAGGGCAGCCGCCTTGCCGGTTCTCTCCCAAGGAAGGTCGATATCGGTTCGTCCAAAATGCCCATAGGCAGCCGTCGGTAGGTAGATAGGCCTTCTCAAGTCCAGTTCCCGGATGATGGCAGACGGCCGCAAGTCGAAGTGCTTCCGGACCAGTTTGACTATTTCCTCATCATCCAGGATCCCAGTTCCAAAGGTGTCTACACTTACAGAAACCGGGTTGGCCACTCCAATGGCGTAGGCAACCTGCACCTCACACTTTTCGGCTAACCCTGCCGCCACCAGGTTCTTGGCCACCCAACGGGCAGCATACCCTGCAGAACGGTCCACCTTGGTGGGGTCCTTCCCGGAAAAGGCGCCTCCACCATGGCGCGCAAAACCCCCGTAGGTATCCGTGATGATTTTCCTGCCGGTAAGACCCGTATCACCCTGCGGGCCACCGATCACAAAGCGTCCCGTGGGGTTGACGAAGAACCTGGTGTTCTCCTTTAGCAACCCTTCTGGGATAACCGGCTTGATCACCCTTTCCACAATGTCTGCCCGTATGGTTTCCAGGGAAACATCGGGGTGGTGTTGGGCCGAAACAACCACAGCATCCACCGACACCGGGCGGTCATCCTCGTATTCCACGGTAACCTGGGTTTTCCCGTCCGGCCGGAGGTACGGAATTTCACCGTTTTTACGCACTTCGGCCAGCCTCCTGGCAAGCTGGTGGGCTAAAGCAATGGGTAGTGGCATCAGTTCGGGGGTATCAGTGCAGGCAAAACCGAACATCATTCCCTGGTCCCCGGCCCCAATGGCCTCCTCTTCAGCCCCCTGCCCTTCCCTGGCTTCCAGGGCTTGATCAACACCACGCGCAATATCAGGTGACTGCTCGTCAATGGAGGTAATCACGGCACAGGTATCCCCGTCAAACCCATACTTGGCCCGGGTATACCCAACATCCTTCACCACCCGCCGCACCACCCCTGGAATGTCAACGTAACAGTCGGTGGTAATCTCACCCCCGACCAGAACCAGGCCGGTGGTGACGAAGGTTTCACAGGCCACGCGGGCTTCTGGATCAAGCTCATAAATGGCATCAAGAACAGCGTCCGAGATTTGGTCCGCGAGTTTATCCGGGTGACCTTCCGTTACAGACTCAGAGGTAAACAGGTAGCTTCTGCCTTCTGCCTCTCTGGCTTTTTTCACCAATGACTCCCCTTTCTCCGGGCCGGATTCACCGCCGCCTTGGCCTGGCCTGACCAACCAGGCCTCAAACTATAACCTTCGGCAGGCAACACCCGACCCAGCCGAATGATACAGAAAACCCCTCCAATTTTGAAGGGGTCAAAACCTTACTCTCATCCCTCAGAATTGGATTCTGCCGGGTTTGGCACCTTGCCGCTTTTACACCCTTACCGGGTACAGGCCGGCAGGTTGCCGAGGTGTCATCGGGCCGGGTCCCTTAACCTCTCTCGATAAGAGAGTTCCCTATGAAATTAGCGGCACCTTTATCGTACCACGGCGTGAACGGGGTGTCAAATTATGTCTAATTTATCCCTCGCCCCTGCGGGGCTGCGGTATAACCGGTCTCGTTCCGGAGCAATCCTGGCGTGCAGCTTCTGCGGCATACCGGCTCCAATTGTCACCCTTCCCTGGTCCCGCCGCCTGTGGCGGCATGGACGACTATGCCCGAAGAACAGAGCTGGCTCTACTCCTTTGACCGACCTTAATCCTGTTCTTCCTGCAGAACCAGGGCAAAGGTTAGCTCCCCTTCAACGACCACCCTTTCCCCCACCAAGGCCCGGCCCTTCCCTTTCCCAACACTCCCGCGCATCTTGACCAGTTCCACCTCCAGGGTCAGGGTATCACCCGGCTTAACTGGACCGCGGAACCGAACCCGGTCCAGGCCAGCAAAATAGGCTAGTTTACCCCGGTGCTCTTGAGCCGAGAGGACACCCACCGCACCAACCTGGGCAATGGCTTCCACAATCAAGACACCGGGCATCACTGGTTGCCCTGGAAAATGTCCCATGAAGAATGGTTCATTCATAGTGACGTTCTTGACGCCCCGGGCAAATTCCCCTGCCCTCAACTCGGTTATCTTGTCCACCAAGAGAAATGGGGGACGGTGGGGGATGATCTCCATGATCTGCCGTGTATCAAGCACCATCTTCTCACCTCCACTGTTTTCCAATATATCATGTTAAGTGGCTGTAGGCAATCACCCGGCAAAAGAGAAACCCCGGGTGAGACCAATGGGCCTCCCCGGGGTCACCAGGGGGTGGTTCTATCCAACTAAAACCAGGTGTACAGGAGGCGTACCGGAGGCGCTAATCTCTCATGAACCGGAGCTGTTCGTAGACTACCTCGGTGAGCCCGAACCCTCCGGCCTCGGCCGCCTGTCGGGCCAGGTGCCCGAAGTAGAGGTCGTAGAAAACGTCCCCTGCTAAACCCTCATTCAAGACTCCTTCTCCCGACGGTTTGGCCCGGCGGAGGAGCTGGCGAAGGAAAATGGCTTCGAATTCACTGCACAATTCCCTCAGTTTGTCCGGTGGCAGCCCGGCCTTTTCGACCGGTGCCCTGGTGACCCCCTGGTTGCCTGACGCGGGCCCAGAGGACTCACCACGGGGCAGGTTTCCTATTGACGTTTGAAACCCGAAGGCCAGGGATAGATGAACCGGAGTATTGACAGCCATCTGGCTCACCCCCTTAACTGTCCTGCAAGGAGATCCAAGCCCTGTGAGGGAAGGAAAGAAAGACAGCCTGTAGTTTAACGCCGCAGGTTATTGGCCAGGCCCATCATCTCATCGGAAGCCTGGATGGCCTTCGAGTTCATTTCGTAGGCCCGTTGTGCCACAATGAGGGCCACCATCTCCTGTACCACATTCACGTTCGATGCTTCCAGGTAGCCCTGCTGGATGTACCCTACCCCTCCCTCTCCAGGGCGGGCCGTTTCGGGCTCCCCTGAAGCTGGGGTGGCCAGGAAAAGATTCTGCCCCATTGCTTGTAGACCAGCTGGGTTAATGAAGGTGGCCAGGTTGATCCGGCCGATCTCTGTCCTCGTCACCTCTCCGTCGTCATCTCTGACGACAGCCGTAATGGTTCCGTCTGCAGCTACCTCTAGTGCATCGGCCTCAAGTGGAACCTCCTCACCGTCCTCCAGGACCAGCCGGTAACCGTTTGAAGTTACCAGGTTGCCCTCCGCATCCAGCTTGAAGCTGCCGTCCCGGGTGTAGGCCCTGGTGCCGCCGGGAAGTTCTACCTGGAAAAAGCCACGACCTTGTATCGCCAGGTCCAGGGGGTTGTCGGTGGGCTCCAGGCTCCCCTGGCTGAAAAGCCGCTGGGTAGCCACCGGCTGGACTCCGTGCCCAACCTGCAGCAGGGCCGCCGGGGGCTGTCCCCCCTGAACCGATCCAGGGGAGGGAAGGTGCTGGTAAATGAGGTCCTGGAACTCCAACCGGCTCGCTTTAAAGCCGGTGGTATTGATATTGGCCAGGTTATTGGCCACGGTATCCACATTGAGCTGTTGGGCCAGCATCCCCGTTGCAGCCGACCACAATGCACGCATCCCCAAAACCCTCCTTAAGGGTTAGTTTCACCCAGGCGCGTCACCAGCTGCTTCCGTCGGTCCGCAGCTGTAAGCCCCTGCTCAGCAGTCCGGCTCAGGATGACGCCCCCACCTCGTTAACCGCCTTACCCAAAGCCTGATCATGGGCCTGGATCGCCTTCTGGTTGGCCTCGTAGGAACGCATGGTTTCAATCATCCTCACCATCTCAACTACTGCTTGGACGTTGGATTCCTCCAGGTACCCTTGAAGGATTTCGTACCCGGTTGCCTCCACCGGGACATCCACGGCCCGGAACAAGCCACCACCCATCTTGGTTAGAACAGACCTGTCTGTGAAATCTACGATCCGCAGCCGGCCCAGCACCCGTTCGCCGGACCGGACACTCCCGTCCCTGGCCACCACGATCCCAGCTCTGTCCGTACTTGGAAACTCAAGGACCCCGTCCACCCCCAGGACCAGGTGCCCGTTCCGGGTCACCAGCCTTCCCGCCTGGTCCAGGGTAAAGGTTCCTGCTCGTGTGTAGGCCTCTCCCGCATCGGTTTGTACTACAAAAAACCCAGATCCGGAAATAGCCAGGTCTAGGGGACTCCCCGTTTCCTTCAATGCCCCCGGCGTGAAGTCTACGGCCGTCCTCCTGACGGCTGCGCCCGTGGCAAGCCACCCCACCTGCGGCCTCAAGGACACCCGCCATCCGGGGGGCTTTTGGTCATTGAGCCTGGAAAGCATCAGGCCCGGAAAGCTCTGCGTCAGGAGGCGGTCGCCCTTGTAACCGGGGGTGGACGCGTTGGTCAGGTTGTTGCTCAAAACCTCTTGCCACCTGGTAGCAACAGCCATCCCTGCTGCCGCCGTATATAAGCCTCGGATCAACCTTTCACCCCCTTTCTCTCATCCGAAAATACCACTTCCTGCATTACCCGGGGTTGCTTCTCGAATCGCCTTTTTCTTCCTCGCCCTCCCGGGGCTTCGGCCACTCCCCTTTCTTATTCCTGGGCCCTCCGGGCCTGCGGCCGGAGCGTTTCGTTCCGGAGCACCCCGGGGCGTGCAATATGATCTACCCGATCAAGGGCCCGCTGAATACCGGGTCCAGGTTTCATCCTCCGTGGTGCCGCTCAATACAGCCTCCGATTTTCATGCTTTGTGGTACCACCGGGGAGGCATGGGCGACGATCCAAAATAAAAACCCGTCTCCACGGGCCAACCGTAAAAACGGGGTGTTGGTAACCTCTCTTCGGCAGCCTGGCTGTCATGGCCCTGGTAGGCTTTAGACCCGTGGCTTTGCGCCCCCACCTTTCGATGGGTTTGCCCTTTCGGTTCGGTCTCTTCTATATGTTTTGGGTACATGTATATTCGACAGGAAGAGCCAAAATCCTCCTCTTCGAGGAGGATTTTCCACTATTTTTTATCCATCTTTTACCCTTACATAACCTTTTTCATCACCACAAGATGATTCTGCAGGGTCTCATAGGCCTCCAGGGCCTTACCGGTTCCCATGGCAACACAGGACATGGGGTCGTCCGCCAGGTGCACCGGGATCCCGGTTTCCTCCGCCACCAATCGGTCCAGGCCGTGAAGCAGCGCCCCACCACCTGTCAGGACAATACCCTTGTCGATGATGTCCGCCGCCAGTTCTGGTGGGGTTCGCTCCAGAACAGACTTGAGGACCTCAATGACAGCGGTGATTGGTTCCAGCATGGCTTCATAGGTCTCCCGGGAAGTAACGCGAATCGTCTTGGGTAGTCCAGAAACCAGGTCTCGCCCCCTAACATCTACGGCCTCGTCACGTTCCTGGGGAAAGGCTGTGCCAATCTCTATTTTCAGGTCTTCCGCTGTCCGCTCCCCGATCATGAGGTTGTATTCCCGTTTTATATAGCGGGCAATCGCTTCATCAAACCGGTCACCCCCAAGCCGGAGGGATTCGCTTAACACAATTCCGCCCAGGGAGAGAACAGCGACATCGGTGGTCCCGCCGCCGATATCCACCACCATGCTGCCGCTGGGAACAGTGATGTCAACACCTGCCCCCAGGGCTGCTGCGAGTGGCTCCTCAATAAGGTAGGTTTTCCTCGCCCCGGCCTGCATGCAGGCTTCCAGGACTGCCCTTTTCTCAACCGTGGTGATACCCGACGGGACACAGACCATGATCCGTGGTCGAAAAAGGGTTCGCCGGCCGGCAATTCTTGAAATGAAGTATTTTAACATGGCCTCGGTAACATCATAGTCGGCAATAACACCATCTCGGAGCGGGCGGGTAGCTGTGATGTTGCCAGGGGTCCGCCCCAGCATCCGCCGGGCCTCCTCTCCCACCGCCAGGATCCTGCCTGTGTCCCGCTCTATTGCCACCACTGATGGTTCCCGAAGCACAATGCCCTTTCCCTTGACGTAAACCAAAACATTAGCCGTCCCGAGGTCAACGGCGATATCCATTCCTAAACCAAACATGTTAAACCCTTCCCCTCAAGTAATGCAGTATACCTGGTGTTATGTTACATCTGGCCTGTATTCTAGACTTCTACACCCCGCGCCTGGATCCTCTCTCCCGGAACAGGATTTTACACCTCGACCAGATTGCCCCAGTCCCCGTGGGAACCACGGAACCTCCAGAGGGCCTGTCCCCGCCACCGGCACCACGGCCAGCCCTTGCCGCAGCCTGCCGGCAGGGTCTCAAAGGATTCGCCCAAAACCCTTCCTTGCCCGTCTCGGGCCTTCACGTCCCTTGCTCAAGTTAAGTTGCCACGAGAACAAACAGGCCGTTTGCTTCTCAGGCTTTGACTCCCTTCCCAGCCTCCCCGCGGTATTTTCTCCGGGTGGCTTCTCCTCCCCTCAGGTGGCGTTCGGCCTTGTTGAAATCGAGAACACTCTTCACCTTTGCTGCCAGTTCCTTGTTGATTCTCGGCAGCCTTTCCGTGACATCCTTGTGAATCGTACTCTTGCTCACCCCAAACACTTTGGCCGCCTGCCTTACCGTGGCCCCGTTACGAAAGATGTATTTACTCACCTCCAGGACCCGTTCCAGGATGTAATCTTTCACCTCGCCGGCCTCCCCGTGTTTGGTCTCTTAAAATCTATATGCCTGTCGCGGTGATAATATCTCGCTCCTCTTTACTTTTACACAACAGGACCCCCTGGAAAGGCAGGCTCCAGCCGCCGGGGCACCAAGAGTATAAAAGGACACCGGAAGCCCGGTGTCGTTTCAGTAGCCGCCCCAGCCAGTTCCCCTCGAGCCAGGCTAACCCGGCTCCAGGGTCGCGGCACAGGTGACTCGTTTATTTTCTCTCTTTGAATCTGGTCAGTACTCAGGCCAACGTCCTGGACCCTGGTTCCTAGTCAAGATACTGGTTAGGGTCCAGGGATCTTCCATCCACGCGGACCTCAAAGTGGAGATGTGGCCCCTGCCCTACTTCCATGGTCGCTGAAGGCCCAACGAGAGCCACCGGGTCCCCCTGTTCCACCGCGTCTCCTTCCCGGACCAAGGCTTTGTGGGTATTGGCATAGACTGTTTGGATCCCAGCCCCGTGGTCAATAATCACAGTCACACCAAAGCCCTGGTCCCGGGAAACAGCCACGACACGACCAGGCAGCACAGCCTTAACCTCTGCATCTGGGGCCGACTGGATGTCAAGGCCAGGATGGTACCGCCAGTCGCTGTGTGTAGGGGAATACTGCCACCCAAATCCAAGGGTGACCTTCCCAGCCAGCGGCCAAGTCATGTCGGCCAGGTCCAGGACCTTAACCTTTTGCCCACCGGGAGCGGCCGTGCTCTTTAAGGCTCCGGCTGCAGCGTTCTGGTCCCCGCCTGCCCCTGCCTGGAGGGTGGCGGCTCCTGTCCCTGCAGGTGCTGGTTCGCTCCTCTCAATACCCGTTGCCAGGACTTCGCCTGGCCCGCTGCTACCTGGTTGGGGAGCCCAGTCTTCGTTCCGTTTTACAGGTTTTCCACTTTCAGGTGCAGTCTGGGCGCCGGCCTCACTTCCCCCAGGCTTTGTGATTATTTTCCGGGCCGCGTTAGAAGGGCTCTCCTCCCGGCCCTTTGAAGCCTCCTCGCGGTACCAGGGCTCGATGTCGACAGGGCGCTGGGAGGTTACCGCTCCCCACCAGAAGGATATTCCGGCCAAGAGTAAAAAGAAAGTGATACTTAGTCCGTACCAGACCGCCCTCCGCCGAGCGGGAGGCAGCATCCTCCACCCCTCCAGGCGCGTCTTGAACCAGGCGGAAACCTTGCCCACCCGGTTGGACAGCCTCCTGGTTAAGCTGGTCCCCTGGTTCTCCTTCTTCACAGCCATCACCTCAGGCTCTATTATCACCAGATATTGCCTGCTCTATACCTGCCGGGCCTGGCCCGGAGAACCCGGCCCTTGGCCAGCACGGCACCGGGTTTCGGGGCACCAGGACTGGCCAGTGCTCCATGCCGCTCTGAACTACGGCGGCACCACGAAGGATGAAGATTGGAGGCGGTACTCAGCGGCCTCTTCATCAGGTGGGCTCAGGAGTTGCACACCAGGGGTGCTCCGGAACAAGACCGGTTATGCCGTAGGCCCAGAGGGCCCAGGAATCAGGAGGGCGATCGGGGGAGCAACCCGGGCGAGGCGGGTTGTGGCATTTTCGTAGGAAACACAAAAGCGGCCTCCCCGTGGGAGACCGCGGTGTCGGCCTGTGAAGCATGGAACACCGTTATCCATGCAGCCACCTGAGGTGACCCAGTTCAACCTCTGGGAAAACGGTTCCGAGCCTAGATCTCCAGGAAAAGGTCCCCAGCACTGAGCAGCCGCACCTTACCTTCCACCTTCTGCTCCCGGCCCGGAAGGGTAACCTGAACAGAGTCGGCAGCAACTTCGTCTTCATCCATGACAGCTTTGACCTCCACCGTTTCCTCGAACCCCTCGACCTCCATACTGATGCGGGCATAACCCACACCCCAGTACGCCATCCGCCCCAGTTGGCGGGCTCGGAAAACACCTAGGGCCATAGCTCCTTCGGCGGCTTGCTCCGGGTCGTTCATCCTGAGTCTTGGAAGCTTGTGCTCAAGCCCCGCCTCCAACTGGGGTTTTTCGACGAACCCGACTGCACCGCCCCCAAGGTACTCGTGTTTCTTCACTTCTGAGCTCACCTTGGCGCGGATTTCGGGTTTAAAGGTTCCGAAAATAAGAATGACGGTTAAATCTCCGGCCAGGGCTTTAACATAGCTGAATTTCATCTCCGTCCTCCCCTCGGGCCTTTTGAAAAAGGCCGTAGTGTTGTATCCCATAAACACTGGTTCTGGTTTCCTTGTTTTCGTGGTACCACCTCAAAATCCTCCTCTGGCCCGTTCCTGTTTCCAGGCACCCAGGGCCGGTCTGCGTGGGCCTGGCTCCAACTGGGGCCGCCGGTGGTGGTGTTACGGGTTGAGGCCCACCAGGTCACTGAGGTTCTCAATTTTCACGCCCTGGTAATAGTACTGAATAATCCGGCGAAAATTCCATCCGGTGCGGGCCAGTCCATCAGCTCCATACTGGGACATCCCCACCCCGTGTCCGTACCCGGTGGTTTCAATCACGACTGCGTCGCCCGCCCGGTGCCAGGTAAAGAGGGTTGACCTCAGTCCCAGGCGTGACCTCACCTCGGTACCTTTGAAGACCCGTTCCCCAATCCGGACGCTCTTGACCCGGCCGTAAGGACTCCGTTCCAGAACCTCCAGTACCTTTTCCTCCCGGCGGGCAGCTACCGCCAGGCTCCCTCCCTGGTAGCCGAGGGCCTTTTCCAGGTCACTCCACTTCAGGCGCACGGTTTCTTTCAGATGGGGAGAACGATCCTCGTGGGTTGATGGCACCCCGCGCAGGTACGGCACCTTGGTGCCCCACACGTCTTCCGAGTTTTCGGTGTGCCCGCCGGAAGTGGAGTGATAGACGGGATCAATGGGAAGACCGTCGTAGGTGACCACCAGTCCAGCGGTGTCCTGCACCGCCCTTTTGATTTTACCCCAGTAGCGGGGGAAGTACCAGAAGCCCCACCTCTTCCTCAGGGCGCTGGTGGGCTGCCAGGCCTGGCCGTGACCTGGGTCATCACAGAGATCCGCCCCGGGATGGCGGTCACACCCCCGCCCACCAAGAATCCTGATGCGCTTCACGGCATAGGTTCGGGCCACAACCGCTTGTGCCTTCAGTGCTTCTGGATGGAAAGAGGCCGGCATTTCTGCTGCCACTACCCCGGCCACGTATTCCCCTAACCCCAGTTCGATAACCTCATCCCGGCTGTTCACGTAGAGACGGACCATGATCCCGGTGGCCTGTCGTTCCCCTGGCAGCGTGAAGTCTCCGTGACACCCCCTGACCAGGAGGGCCGGCATCACGATCACCACCAGCAGGACCACCATCACCACCGCCAGCAGGAACTGTTTCACCGCCTCGCCCCCTCCCACCCTAAATATACGTGCTGGTGGTCACTCCCATGTCTGAAACAGGGCGGCCGCTGACCTGGTGTCGATGTCGTCACTGCTTCGGTACTGGCCCTTTCCCTACAAAAAAAAGGAGAGCCGCAGGGGAGTCCCCCCGGCTCGCTGCCCTGGACCCGGTAACCCTTTCGTGTTTAGGAGGCCGGGCCCTTGTGCACGCGGCGGATGGAGGCACCGAGCCTCCTTAATTTACCCACGATATCTACGTATCCACGGCTCAGGTGGTGAACACACCCGATTTCCGTTTCCCCTTCCGCCACCAGGCCAGCAATGATCAGGGCCGCACCGGCCCTGAGGTCGGTAACCTTCACCGGGGCCCCGCTCAGGGTCCCGACCCCTCTGACGACAGCGGTACGTCCCTCGATCTTGATGTCCGCCCCCATTCGTTTGAGCTCATCGGCATGCATGAGGCGGTTCTCGAAAACAGTTTCGGTAATGAGGCTGGTCCCGTCCGCCACGGACATCAGGGCCATCATCTGGGCCTGCATATCAGTGGGAAACCCGGGATAGGGAAAAGTCTTGACGTCCACGGCCCGCGGCCGCTCCGTGGCCCGTAAGCGCACCCGGCCGTCGTCGTCGGTCACCTCGGCACCCGTCTCCCTTAACTTGGCCAGGACGGGTTTCAGGTGCTCCATGACCACATTTTCCACCGTGATGTCACCCCTGGTAATGGCTCCGGCCACCAGGTAGGTCCCGGCTTCGATCCGGTCGGGAATGACTGTATAATCAGTGCCGCGCAGGCTGTCTACTCCTTCAACCTTGATGACATTGGTTCCCGCTCCCCGGATCCGGGCACCCATGGCATTTAGAAAATTTGCCAGGTCCACAACCTCTGGTTCCTCGGCTGCGTTCTCGATGCAGGTGGTTCCCCTGGCCAAGCAGGCTGCCATCATGATGTTTTCAGTGGCGCCAACACTGGGGTAATCAAGGTAGATCCTGCTGCCTGTTAACCTCGGTGCCGTTACCTCGATGTGGCCGTGACCAACCCGGACCGTGGCCCCCAGGGCTTCAAAGCCTTTCAAGTGGAGATCTATTGGCCGGGTGCCGATGGCACACCCCCCGGGGAGGGAAATTCGTGCCCGCCCAAGCCGGGAGAGGAGGGACCCGACCACCAAAAAAGAAGCCCGCATTTTTCGGACCAGGTGGTACGGAGCCTCAGTCCCTTCTACGTTGCTCGCCCGAATGGTAGTCCTGTTGCCTTCCTCGACTACTTCCGCCCCCAGGGATCTCAGGACCTCGCAAATGGTCCGGACATCTTCCAAGCGCGGAAGCTCCGACAACCTGGTTTCACCATCTGCCAGCAGGGAGGCAGCAATGATGGGGAGGACGGCGTTTTTTGCCCCGTCAATGCGGACCGTTCCGGTTAATCTCTTCCCTCCTTCAACCACAATCAGTTCCAAGTCCCGGACCTCCCGTCACCTGCGGGGCAGCTCCTGCCGTTACTCCATCCCGAAGATGCCGCTGCCCGCCTCCCCCGGTGCTGGTCTTCCACCCGCCTTTCCTAATCCTCGGCCACGTGGGCTGAGGCATCACCGGTCTCGTCCCGTAGTGCCCCGGGCGTGTAACCTTTGCAAAAACCGCCTCCAATTTTCATCCTCTGTGGTGCGCCGATTGAAAGGCGTCATGAAGCACTTCTACGAAAATGCCACCATCTGCCTCGTCAGGGTTGCTCCTCCACGCGCCTTTCTTATTCCTCGGCCCTCCGGGCCTGCGGCATAACCGGTCTCGCTCCGGAGCAACCATGGCGTGCAACTCATGATCCTACCCGATTAACAGGCCGCTGAATACCGGGTCCAATTTTCATGCTTCGTGGTACCGCCGCTTTGGAGGCGGCATTGGGCACTGTTACGAAAATGTCCTAACAGCGCCCGCTTTCCTTCCGTGCGTTACGCTCACCATAAGCCTGTAATGAACCCCGGCGGCCCCGGTTTTTAGTATTGAGTAACAAGGCATGTGATATGCAGCCCTTAGGGTTTAACGTCAACCTCACAAGGACGGCATTAGTGCATCCCGTCTATCCGAGGTTTTCAGGGGCAACACCAGCACGTCTTCTGCGGCGGTGGACACCGCAGCACCAGGACGTTGAACAGATCGTAGGCTTTACCCGTAGGTTTTAGCCCACGGGCCCACTGTTTTCTGGGCTAAACTGTACTGGTTAAAGAGTTGGACGTAGGATAACTAAGATAAGAATGAGATAAAAAAAGAGAGAACCCGTTCCCCTCCAGGTTCTCTCTCTTCAATCCCGAACACCCCGAAAATGCCGCTAGCTCCTCGCCTGGGCTCTTCCTCCACTCGCCTTTCATATTCCCATGGCCTCCGGGCCTTTAGCAAGCCGGCCTCATCCCAGAGCGCCCCGGGCATACCCATTACGAGACACCTGGTTAGGGCGCCGCTGCATACCGCCTGCAACTTTCATCCTCCATGGTGCCGCCCCTTGAGAGGCGGCATGGAGCACCAGTTGAAAAAAGTACTGGCTCCACCCTTGGACCCCGGAGCGAGCCCGGTGCTACCCCTGGGCAAAGAAACACACCCAGGCCGACTCCTGGGGTCACTCGTCCCAGCGGGCCACCCGGAGCCGGTTGATAGCCCGCTGAAGGGCCAGCTGTGCCCGGTGAAAATCTATGTTTTCTGCCTTGCTCCTGAGCCGCTTTTCCGCCCTTTCACGGGCGGCACGTGCCCGGTTGAGGTCAATTTCTTCTGGACGCTCGGCACTGTCGGCCAGGATCACCGCCTTGTTGTTGGAAACCTCGAAAAACCCACCACTGACAGCCAGGGGCGAGAACTCCCCCCCGGGCCTCCGGTACTTGACCACCCCGATTTTTAGTGCGGCCAGCATCGGGGCATGGTTCGGGAGCACCCCCAGGTAACCGTCAACCCCCGGGAGGACCAGGGAATAGACAGATTCCTTCAAAACCACCCTTTCGGGCGTGACCACCGTCAACTCCAGCAGGTCGGACACATTAACCACGCCCTTCTTCAGTCAACTTCTTGGCCTTGGCCACCACCTCGTCGATGGTGCCAACCATGTAGAAGGCCTCCTCAGGCAGGTCGTCGTGTTTGCCTTCCAGGATCTCCTTGAAACCACGCACCGTCTCCTTGACCGGGACATACACACCCTTGGTCCCAGTAAACTGCTCTGCCACAAAGAAGGGCTGCGAGAGGAAGCGCTGGATCTTGCGGGCACGGGCCACAATCAGCTTATCCTCGTCGGATAGTTCGTCCATTCCCAGGATCGCGATAATATCCTGTAGATCTTTATACCTCTGCAGCACCCTCTGGACACCCCGCGCCACCTCGTAGTGTTCCTGCCCCAGGACTGTCGGGTCCAGGATCCGGGAAGTGGAGTCAAGGGGGTCCACTGCCGGGTAAATACCCAGCTCGGCAATCTGGCGCGACAGCACTGTCGTGGCATCCAAGTGAGCGAAGGTTGTGGCAGGAGCGGGATCGGTCAGGTCGTCGGCCGGCACGTAAATGGCCTGGACTGAAGTGATGGACCCCTTCTTGGTAGAAGTAATCCGCTCCTGGAGGAGCCCCATTTCGGTAGCCAGGGTCGGCTGGTACCCCACCGCCGACGGCATCCTCCCCAGGAGGGCGGACACCTCCGAGCCGGCCTGGGTAAACCGGAAGATATTATCGATGAACAAGAGGACATCCTGGCCTTCCTCGTCCCGGAAATACTCAGCCATGGTCAACCCGGTGAGCCCTACCCTCATCCTCGCCCCCGGCGGCTCGTTCATTTGACCAAAAACCAGGGCCGTCTTATCAATTACCCCAGACTCGGTCATCTCCAACCAGAGGTCATTGCCCTCGCGCGTGCGTTCTCCCACACCAGCGAAGACAGAGAAACCACCGTGTTCATACGCAATATTGCGGATCAGTTCCATGATCAGGACCGTCTTGCCCACCCCGGCCCCTCCAAAGAGGCCGATTTTACCGCCCCGGGCATAAGGAGCCAACAGGTCCACCACCTTAATGCCTGTCTCCAAGATTACCCGGGATGGTTCCTGGTCCTCAAAATCAGGGGCCGGCCGGTGGATCGGCAGCCTTTTCTTGACATTTACTTCGCCCTTTTCATCGATAGGCTCACCCAAGACATTAAATATCCGCCCGAGAACCTCACGGCCAACAGGGATGGTAATTGGGGCTCCTGTATCCAGCGCCGACATCCCACGCTGCACACCGTCGGTGGAGGACATTGCCACACACCGGACCACGTTGTTTCCCAGGTGCTGGTGGGCCTCGAGGGTGATGTCTAGGGCATGCTGGTTGGCGGAATCAACCTTTTCCCTCCCATTGCCCCTGGTCCGGATCACGATGGCATTGTAAAGGTCGGGGAGATGTCCCGGTTCAAATTCTATGTCAACCACGGGCCCCTTAACCTGCAAGACCCTTCCGACATTATTATTCATGATCTCCCTCCTCTTGTAACCAGACTGCAGCCGGTCCAACCTGCACCATCAGGTTCTCAGAGCCTCGGCGCCACCAACAATTTCGGCAATCTCCTTGGTAATACTGGCCTGGCGGGCACGGTTGAACTGCAAGGTCAGGCTTTCAATCATTTCCGCGGCGTTGTCGGTGGCCGCCCCCATCGCCGTCATTCGAGCCGCGTGCTCACTGGCCTTTGATTCCAGGAGAGCGTGGTAAACTTGTGTTTCGACATAACGGGGGAGAAGGCGATCAACCACCTCGGAAACCGATGGTTCAAAAATGTATTCCGAAGTCACCCTTCCCTTGTCTTCGGCCCCTGCGGGGACACGAAGGGGAAAGAGACGTTTCACCGTTGGTACCTGCTGGAGAGCCGAGATGAACTTGGTGTATACCACGCTGACCTCATCGAGGGTTCCATCCAGGAAGTAATCCACGAGGCGCCGGGCAATCCAGGCCGCCTGGGAAAAGTCTGGTTCTTCCAAGCCGAGTTCCGCAAAAAGGAGCTCGCGCCCCCTTCTTAGAAAGAAATCACGCCCCTTCTTGCCCACCGCTGCCACCTGGACTTGATTGGGACTAGATGAAATGGTTTGAGAAGCCAGGCGCAGAACATTAATGTTATAGCTGCCGCAAAGCCCCCGGTCCCCGGTCACAACCAGGTAACCTACCTTTTCCACCTTCCTCTCCTCCAGGAAGGGGTGGAGAGATGACCCCCTGGTCTGGATGGAAACCAGCCGGTACAGCAGTTCATTGAGACTCCGGGCGTAGGGCCGGGCAGCCTCAACCTTGACCTGGGCGCGCCTCAGTTTCGCCGCGGCCACCATTTTCATGGCCCTGGTAATCTGCTGGGTACTTGTAACAGCACGAATACGGCGCTTTATGTCACGGACTCCGGCCTTTGCCATTTACCGTCACCACCTGTTAACCCTGTTTCACATCTCTGGGTCTTTCGCAGTGTCCCGCCCGGGTTTGTAGGGCGGGACCTCAGGAGACAGCCGTCTCCCTCCCAGCATTGTTGGCCGCGGCCCGCTGGGACTTGTACAGGGCCTTGAATTCCTCGATGCTCTTTTTCAACCGCTCCGTGAGCTCATCACCCAGTTCCCCGGTCTCCTTGATGTCCCTCAAGACATCCTTCCTCTCTTTCCGCATGTAAGCCAGGAACTGTTTTTCGAACCCGGAGATCTCGTCGATCTCAAGGTCGTCCAGGTAACCGTTGACAGCCACAAAGATGAAGGCTACCTGTTCCTGAACCGGCATCGGCTCGTACTGACCCTGTTTTAGTGCCTCCATGGTACGTGCCCCGCGGGCCAGGCGGGCCTGGGTAACCTTATCCAGCTCAGAACCAAACTGGGCGAAAGCAGCCAGTTCACGGTACTGGGCCAGGTCAAGACGCAGCCGTCCTGCCACCTGTTTCATGGCCTTGATTTGGGCCGCTCCCCCAACACGCGACACGGAAAGGCCCACGTTGATGGCCGGTCGCTGGCCAGCGTAGAAGAGGTCGGACTCCAGGTAGATCTGACCGTCGGTAATGGAAATGACATTGGTCGGGATGTAAGCAGACACATCACCCGCCTGGGTCTCAATGATGGGAAGGGCAGTCAGCGAACCGCCCCCATGGGCATCATCCAGCTTGGCAGCCCGCTCCAGAAGCCTGGAGTGCAGGTAGAAGATGTCTCCAGGGAAGGCCTCCCGCCCGGGCGGCCGCCTGAGAAGCAGTGAGAGTTCCCGGTACGCGATGGCATGCTTGGAAAGATCGTCATAAACCACGAGAACATCGCGGCCTTCCTCGTACATGAAATACTCACCAACGGCGCATCCGGTGTAGGGAGCAAGGTAAAGCATGGGAGCCGGTTCACTGGCCGTGGCCGAAACCACGATGGTGTAATCCATGGCCCCAGTTTCCCGGAGTTTTTCAACCACCCCGGCCACCGTCGACCTTTTCTGGCCGATGGCCACGTAAACACAGATCACGTCTTCACCCTTCTGGTTGATGATGGTATCAACAGCCAGGGCAGTTTTACCTGTCTGCCGGTCGCCGATAATCAACTCACGCTGTCCCCGCCCGATGGGTACCATGGAATCGATGGCCTTGAGCCCCGTCTGGAGCGGCTGGTTCACCGGGCGGCGAACCACTACGCCCGGGGCCTTAAACTCCGCCGGTCTGAAGTGCTCGGTTTCCAGCGGACCCCGGCCGTCCACCGGTTGGCCGACAGCATTGATCACCCGGCCGATGAGTTCCTCTCCAACCGGAACCTCAACGATACGACCGGTCCGCTTCACCTCATCCCCCTCTTTAATGTCCACGTACGGGCCCAGGATAACACACCCGATGTTGTCCTCCTCGAGGTCAAGGGCCATACCGTAGACACCGTTGGAAAACTCCAGTAGTTCCCCGGCCATCGCCGTTTCCAGCCCGTAAATGCGGGCAATCCCGTCCCCGACCTGGATTACAGTCCCAACGTTTTCAATTTCAATCCCTGCTTCATATTTCTGGATTTGGCGCTTCAGGATACTGGTTACCTCTTCAGGCCTGATGCTCATAACGGGTAACCCCCTTCCGTAGGCTGCTCTTGGACCATCTGGTGTCTCAGCCTCATCAGTTTCTGGCGGACACTGCCGTCAATTTTTTGGTCTCCAATCCGGATCACGAGCCCGCCCAAAAGGGATGGGTCTGTTTTTTCCACCAGGCGGACGTTCTTACCCAGGCTGGCCTCCAGCCGGCCCACAAGCATGGCTCGCTGCTCATCCTTTAGCTTGCGGGCCGAGGTAACCAGGACCTCCACCACTTGCCTTTCACCATCGGCCAAGGCCTGGTAATGGTCCCTGATGGCCTCCAGGTATTTTTCCCGGTGTTTTTCAATAACAACGTGGAGAAAGCCCCTGAAGGTGTCTGACAATTCCTGGCCAAACAACCGGTTGAGAATATCCTTCTTCTCTGCTGGTGGGATCAGACGGTGTTCCCAGGTACGCCTTGCTTCCCTGGTACCCGTCAGGGTGGTGGTCACCCTTTTCAGTTCGTGCTCAAAGGCGTCAATCTGCCCGCGTTCCCGGGCAATTTCAAAAAGGGCAGTGGCGTAGCGCCGGGCCACAGCACTCCGGGTCATTGTACATCCCCTGCCTGTTCCACCACTTCCCTGACCAGTCTCTCGTTATCTTCTGAAGTCAGCTCCCTTTCCAACACCCGGCTCGCAGCCATTAGGGCCAGGCCGGCCACTTCGCGGCGCAGTTCAGCCACAGCCCTTTCCTTTTCAGCCCGGATGCTCTCTTCAGCACGTTCCATGACCTTTTCGGCCTCTGCCCGGGCCTCCTCAAGGATCTTGGTCCGGGCTTCCTCGGCAGCCCGGTTGGCCTTGTTGACGATTTCGTTGGCTTCCTCACGGGCCGCCGCCATTCTCTCCTCGTACTCCCTGCGCAGTCGTTCCGATTCCCGCTTGGCCTCTTCTGCCTCCCGGATGTTTCTCGCTATCAACTCCCGACGCTCATCCAGGAGTTTCAGAAGGGGTTTCCAGAAGACCAGGCGTAACAGGAGCGCGAAGATCGTGAAGTTAATGATGGCCCATAGAAGTTCATGGATAGAAAACTCCATTTTGCTTCCCCCTCTCTGGTGACCAGAGGCGAAAACACCTTGGGGCGGTTAGCAGAACCAACCGCCCGACGAACCCTCTTGTGAACTTAGTTAGACAAGATGAAAGGTGAACCGCCTTGTGAAGGCTACCCGACCTTGTTCGAGGCTAACTCACCCAGCCTCGGGTGCCCCTACCCGGCGATGAGACCCGAAACAACCCCCTGTACAATGAAAACCAGGGCAAAGACAAAGAGGGTCAAGGCCTCCATGAAGGCCAAGGCCAGTAACATGGAAATGAAGATCCGGCCACCCGCCTCAGGCTGACGCGAGATAGCCTCCATGGCCGCCGCTGCCGTTCGACCCTGGGCTGTGGCGGAACCAAAGGCGGCGATGGCAACAGCCAGGAGAGCACCTACACCAAAGACGGCAATTGCCAGTGCGGTCTGCATTGCTACGTTTCCCCCCTTCCCCCGTAATTTTTCCCAATCCAGGACATCTTATCTCAACCGGCGGGGTCTTTTGCTTTTGCGTGGCATGCAGGGAAGTCCATGAAGGGTGTTTTGATCTTCAAGCTCGGTATTGCTGGATACTGCTCAATGCTCGGCCTCCGAAGTAGCATTGGCAATATAAACCGTGGCCAGGGTGGTAAAAATGAAAGCCTGGACAAACCCAAAAATGACCTCCAGGAGCAAAACACTGATCGGTAGAAAATACGGCAAGGCAAAGAGCAGTCCCAAAAGGACAGCCTCACCGGCAAAGATATTGGCGTAAAGACGGAGGGAAAGCGAGAAGGGTTTGACAAGTTCTTCCAGGATGCTTAAAGGCAGCATCAAGGGGGCCAGGAACAACGGCTCCACGAAATGCTTGAAATAACCCAGGCCCTTTTCCTTGATTCCAAAGAAATGAACTACTACAAAGACAATAATGGCCAAACCGGCGGTAACACTCCAGGTATTGGTGGGGGGATTAAACCCCGGGAGTTCACCGGCACCGGGTAGCAAGCCTGAATAGTTTGAAACCAGGATGAAAATAAAAAGGCTCCCCAAAAAAGGCAGGAACCGGCGGGCCTGGTTTTCATGCATGATGGAGTTCAGGATGCTCATCAGCCCCTCCAGTGCCATTTCCACCCCGTTCTGAAGGCGGGATTCAGGGATCTGCTTCAAGCCCCGGGTAACTAGCCACCCGAAAAGAATGATTACCGCCATGATCCCCCACATGGTGGTCACCCGGCTGGTAACCTCCAGCCCGATCCCTGGGATGACAAAGAGGGCACCACCATGCCCCGGGGCATCACCGTGTTGAGCGACAGCCAGGATCATCTCCCTCATTTTCCCGCAAACCCTCCTTGTTTTCGCACGTAAGTCCAGGTACCAAAGGCAAGAACAAGCAAAAGTCCCATAAGTGTACCCCCGATGGCCAGAGGGTCTCCGAAAACCAGGTAGACAACCATAAAGGCAGCAAAATCAACCACGAACCGGATCAGGAACCGGCCGGTCATCTGCTGCGCCAGTTCCACTCCTAGAGCCCGGCCCCGGTTCAGGACCGAGAAGGTGTACCAGTGGTTGATACCTCCCACCAGAACACCAAAAAGCAGGCCAGTGGCGAACCGAAAAGCTGGAGCCACAACCAACCACCTACCACCACCCGATGCAGGCCAGGAAGAGGATCTCAGTGATCACCAACTTCCTGTGACCGGTCTTAGCCCCTGTCATTCCTGGATTCCTCCTGGGCCACCTCCTTGAGAAGTTCCCGAACCAGGTAACGAAAACCAGTGACAACTCCAAGGAAGATCCCGGTCAGAGCCAGCCAGGGGTCGGTCCCTAATCTAAGGTCCAGGTAAGACCCGCCCCAGTAGCCGAAAAGCATCGCCAGAACAAGGGTAATACCGAAAGAGAGAACCAGGTTAAAATACCTGAAGCCCCGGGAGCGGTCTTTTCTTCCCATACCGGGCCCTCCGTGCGGTGCAAAGTGAACAAAGACCTTGGCCGGCCGAACTCACCAGGATTCACCCTGGGATTCGCCCTGTCAATTATATACCACACTCCGCGGGGTTGCAAACTGACCCTACACCTGAGGTTTCAGAGCAATCTGGCCTGCACCGGCACCCTTTGGCTACAAGTGCCACCCATCGACATCTTCGACACCACCAGCCAGGTTCCTGCCGGTTCACGGCCAGGCTGCAAATAGCCGTGCAAGTGAGAATTAAGGCTTGCTTTGGAATATTTGGAAAGCCGGCTCCTATGATGCCCCCTTGTATTCCGGCGGTCGTTGAGGATGCCGGCCGAAATGGTACAAGATAGCAGCCCGAATTCTCTCCGCCGCCCGCCCGTCTCCGTAAGGGTTTACAGCCCGGGACATCTTTTCGTAGGCCAAGGGGTCCCGGAGAAGCCGGCCCACCGCGGAGACAATCCGCTCCCGGTGGGGGCCCACCATGACCACCGTACCTGCTTCCAGGGCTTCCGGCCGCTCCGTGGTATCCCGGAGGAGGAGGACCGGTGTTCCCAGGGAAGGTGCCTCTTCCTGAAGTCCACCGGAATCGGTAATGATAAGGTAGGCAGCCTTCATCAGGTTGGCCCACTCCGGGTACGGGAGGGGCTCCACCAGGTGGACCCGGTCGCAGCCGGAAAGAAGACGCCGGGCCACCTCCTCCACGGCCGGGTTCTTGTGCACCGAAAAAACCAGTTCCACCTCCGGGTGACCGGACGCAATGTCCCGCAGGGCCAGGCAGACCTCCTCCATGGGGCGCCCAAAGTTTTCCCGGCGGTGAGCATCAACCACAACCACCTTGCGGCCACCAAAATCAAGCCCCCTGAGCAGGGGAGTTTGAAACCGGTACCCCTTCTTGACGGTAAGGTGCAGGGCATCAATGGCAGTATTTCCAGTCACAAAGATAGAGCGGTCCTGTACTCCTTCGGCCAGGAGGTTAGACCGCGCCGTGGCCGTGGGTGCAAAGTGCAGGTCCGCCAAAACCCCGGTCAAACGCCGGTTCATCTCTTCGGGAAAAGGTGCATACTTGCACCGGGTGCGGAGGCCGGCTTCCACGTGGCCCACCGGTACCTGGCGGTAAAAGGCAGCCAGGCTGCCGGCAAAGGTCGTGGCGGTGTCACCGTGGACCAGGACCAGGTCGGGGTTTTCGCGCACCAAAACCGGCCTCAAGCCGCGCAGCGCCCTCACGGTGACCTCCGTCAAGGTCTGCTGGGGACGCATAATATCCAGGTCGTAGTCCGGACTGATGGAAAAGTGGTCCAGCACCTGGTCCAGCATCTCCCGGTGCTGAGCCGTAACCACGACCCGAACCTCGAAGTGGCCTGGGTTTTCCCGGAGACACGCGATGACCGGCGCCATCTTGATGGCCTCCGGTCGAACACCGAAAATGGTAACTACCCTGATTGGACGCATTCAAACTCCCTTTCAGCGGTTGATGTTTCTCCCCTGCCTGATGTTGAGAATCCCCACCTTCCTTGCGCCCAGGAACAGAACCGAACAGACAAGGGCAATGAGCAGGAAGCCTTTGATGGTATTCATTTCGGCCAGGAGAATCGCATTGACACCCAACCACCCGCTGACTGCGTACATAACCACCACCGTCTGCCGCTGGGTGAGGCCCAGGTCCAGCAGCCGGTGGTGCAGGTGCTCACGGTCTGCCTGGTGAATGGGCCGGCGGGCAGCAAACCGGCGCACAATGGCGAAGGAGGTATCAAGAATCGGTAACCCGAGGGCGAGAATGGGAATGGCCAGGGCAATGGTAGTGGTACTCTTCAGTGTCCCCTCCACAGCAATGGCCGCCAGGGCATAACCCAAGAACATGGCCCCTGAATCACCCATGAAAATCTTTGCCGGGTTGAAGTTGTAAGGGAGAAAGCCCAGCGTGCTCCCGGCTAGTGCCGCCGTGAGGACCACCACGTGGGAGTACCCCTTTCCCAGGGCCACAAAGAAAAGGGTCACGGCTGCAATAGAAGAGATCCCAGCCGCCAGCCCGTCCAGACCATCGATGAGATTGATAACATTGACCACGGCCACAATCCAGAGCACCGTGAGGGGAATACTCCAGCTCCCGAGCATAAACATACCGCCAAAGGGGTTCGTGACCCATTGGATCCGCACCCCAAAGGCAACAACCACCATGGCAATGATGACCTGACCCACAAACTTGGCTTTCGGTGAGAGGCGCCAGATGTCATCTACAAGCCCCAACAATAGGATCAGGGTGCCGCCCACCAGGATCCCCCTGCTCTCAGGGGCTTCTGCCCCGATTCCCACCAGGGCACTTACGACAAAAGCAGCGTAAATAGCCACCCCGCCCAGATGTGGGGTTGGCTCCTTATGTACGCTCCGCTCAACCGGCTGGTCCACCACTCCCATCCGCAGGGCCAGCTTTTTCACCAGGGGGGTCAGCACCACGGCTACTACCAGTGCCACCAAGAAAACAGTAACGTAGTTCGGCATTGGTCAGCATCCTTTCTCATCACAGACCACGTGGTTGGTTTCAACCAGCATCCTCTACCGATAGAAACTAAGATCACAAAAAGAGATTAACATAACAGGTAATACTATAATACCTGTTTTGGTAAGGCTCGTCAAAGCCATAAAATTCCCCACGACACCGCTAACCAACCCAGGTTTGGATGTCAGTCGAGCTTGAGGTATCCTTTCTGCACCAGCTTCTCCACATGCCGGGTCAAGACCTGATCAACATCAATCTGGAACTGCTCCTCCAGCACAAACATCATGGTCACAGCCGTTTGAGCTACATCCAACAGCTCGGCACTGATGGCTTCCGCCACCTGGTGCTTGTCCATTTCAACCTTCTCTCCGCTCAAACCCCGGAATTTACCAATGGTCGCCCCAAGTTCACCGGCTTCCTCCATGAGCTTCAGCGCAGTAGATTCCAGGGAAGGGTGGAGGTTATTGAGCCGGGGTAAGGAAATAGTTTTGGTGTTCATTTTCATTCCTGACCCTCCCTGTACCTCGTAACCTCGAGCCCGGCCTCCCGCAGCATCGCACGAGCCATTTCGTCCGGGTATTCCTCACCGTAAATGACCTTCTTGATCCCGGCGTTGATGAGCATTTTGCTACATAAGACACAGGGCTCGGTAGTCGTATACATGGTAGCCCTCTGGACACTGATTCCGTACCTGGCGGCCTGGAGCAGAGCGTTCTGCTCTGCATGAAGACCACGGCAGAGCTCATGCCTTTGCCCGGAAGGAACATCAAGGCGGTCCCGCTGGCAGCCGATATCCAGGCAGTGGGCCAGGCCCGTGGGTGCCCCGTTGTACCCGGTGGTTAAAATCCGCTTTTCTAAAACCACCACGGCCCCGATCCGGCGGCGCAGGCAGGTAGAACGCCTGGAAACCACCTGGGCAATCTCCATGAAATACCGGTCCCAGGAAGGCCGTTTCCCCCTCCCAGGCTTGCCTTCTACCGGGGTCCCCTGGAAACTCGTGGAGGCGGGCACCCTTGTTACCTTCACTTTTGGTCTTTCCTCCCCTGATCCCCAGGATACAACGCCCTGGCCCCACCAATGAGCTTCGGTCGGGTTCTGGCCGCCACCACCGGGGCCTGTCCGACCCTCTCCGTGGAGAGGCGAACCGGCACGGCCACCGGTCGCAGGTGCATGCCGATCAGGGTGTGACCGAAATCCAGGCCGAGATGGACCTGGATCCTTTCCACCACCACCGGGCGGCGAAAGGAGCCCATGGCCGACGCCGCAAAGGCTCCCCCTGCCTGCGGTACCGGCTGGACTGTCACTGTCTCCCAACCAAACCGGTCAGCCACCTCTTCTTCAACCACCAGGGCCCGGTTCAAGTGTTCACAGCACTGAGCAGCCACATCCACACCGAATTCTGAGGCTGCTTCCACCACCCCTTCGAAAACCGCGCGTCCTATTTCGACATTCCCGGCTGTACCGATTCTCTTCCCCATAACCTCACTGGTACTGCATCCGACCACCAGGACCCGTCCGGGCTGAGGCCTGGCGATCCCCAGGAGTTCCTGGGTGGCTCTGCGTGCTTGCTCCTGAATCTCACCAAACACAATTTACACCCCGCAAAGAATCCCGGAAAGGGCTCGGTAGATGTCATTCCTTATTAAGCCCTGTCAGGCTTCTACCATATTCTTTCTCCATTGCCAGGATCTTATTAACCCTCCTGGCGTGACGCCCCCCCGTGAATTCTGCCTCCAGCCAGGTCTTGACAATGGTACGAGCCAGTTCGCTGCCGAGAACACGCCCGCCCAGGCAAAGAACATTGGAGTCGTTGTGCTCCCTTGTAACCCGGGCCGAAAAAACATCGTGACAAAGAGCCGCCCGGATCCCCGGAACCTTGTTAGCCACAATACTCATCCCGATCCCGGTGCCGCAAACCAAGATCCCGAGGTCATAGTCGCCCCTGGCCACAACCTCGGCCACCGGGCGCCCGTAATCGGGATAGTCCACCGGGTCCTGGGAGTGGGTGCCAAGATCCCGGCACTGGATCCCTAGTTCGGCCAAAAAGCCCTTAATGTTTTCCTTCAGGTGGTAGCCTCCATGGTCACTACCAATTACCACGCGCATGGAACCAGCCCCTTCCGGGCGGTTGTGTTAAAATTCTCGATCCTCACCGGATTCCCCTTCTTTTTCAACCACTTCAACCCCTACAACTTCCCCTCTCCTTCATATCCTTCTCCTTCCCCTGCTTCCGTTCCTGGCTGCCATCTTTGTCCTTCCGGTCCAGCCCGCTTCTTTAGTCTACGCGTTTCCCTGGTTTCCACCTCTCGCGGGTTCCTTCTCCCCGGCGCCAAGCCTGTCCACGAGGCGGCTGAGGAGTTCTTCCAGTTCACGGGCACACCGGCGGTAGACCTCCAGGGAACCGCCAAAGGGGTCAGGAATATCGGTGTCTTCCGTCACCCCCCCACCAACGAATTCTTTTAAGGTAAACACCCGGTTCCGGCTGGAAGGGGATATCCCCAGGGCAGCGTCCTTGTGCCGCCCAGTCATGGTCAGAATGAGGTCTGCCTCCTGGAGCATTTCCGGTTCTACCTGCCGTGCCCGGTGCCCTGAGAGGTCAAGCCCCATCTCCTTCATGACCTCAACGGCCTGGGGCATGGCCGGGCTCCCGGGAGAGGCAGCGACCCCTGCAGAGGAAGCTTCGATACCCCCAGGAGCCAGCGCACGGAAAATGGCCTCGGCCATGGGACTACGGCAGGTATTTCCCGTACAGACAAAGAGAATCCTTTTCATCCCTTCCAGCTCCCAGACCGTTCCCTTTTCCCACCCGTTTTCTTCCTCTTTTTTTGTCCTGTTCTCCTTTTTTTTTGTCCTGTTCTCCTTGGCTTCCCCTCTCAACCTTTCCACCCCCCACTTCCTAACCACCTGCATCCAGTCTTCCCCCGCAGGGAGGACACGAAACCCTGCGGCCCGGTAGAGACGGTTCATCACCGCCAGCCCGATCCCGGAGGTTTCGAATCCTTCGGCCAGGATCCGGTCCACCCCCTCCTCGTCGAAAGCCCTGAGGGTCTGAAAAAGGTTGGCCGCCACCGTAGTGAGGTCGGAACGGGAACCCACCACGCGCACCACACCAGCGCGGTAGAGGGGTGCCGTCTCACGGGACGCCATGATGCCAACCCGGTCCCCGCTGCTGCAGTAGAAATCGGCCAGGGCCTGGATGGTGGCCACCATCCTTTCCAGTTCCCCTTCCCGGCGGAAATCCCCTTGAACCACCACTACCGGGGCCAAAGGTGCATAGTGAATGTATTTCGTACCGGGTGACCGGGCCGGGCCGGCCTTCTCATCCGGGTCTGGCTGCCTTTCCACCGCCGGATCCACATCTACTCCCCCCACCACCTCGGCCAGTTCTTCCCTGGTAACCCCACCCGGCCGGAGAATAACAGGTTTTCCCCGTGAAAGGTCCAAAACCGTTGATTCCAAGCCCACGCCCGTGGGCCCACCATCCAAGACCAGTTCTACCCGGCCGGAAAGGTCAACCTCAACGTGCCGGGCAAAGGTGGGACTGGGGCGTCCGGAGATATTGGCACTCGGGGCCGCAAGGGGCACCCCTGAGGCCCTGATTAAGGCCAGGGCCACAGGGTGGTCCGGCATCCGGGTCGCCACAGTGTCCAGGCCAGCAGTTACCACATCTGGAACCACTTTCGAACGTTTCAGGATCAGGGTCAGGGGCCCCGGCCAGAAGGCCTTCACCAGTTTCCAGGCCATGGGCGGCACCTCTTCCACCAGGGGGGTAATTTCGTCCGGGTGGGAAACGTGAAGGATCACCGGGTTGTCCGGTGGGCGTCCTTTAGCCGCAAAGATCCTGGCCACCGCTGCCGGGTTTAGGCCGTCAGCCCCTAAGCCGTAAACAGTTTCAGTGGGAAAAACAACCACCCCACCCGTCTTGATAATTCTGGCTGCCTCCTGGATTACAGCCGGCTCAGGTGCGGCCGGGTTGACCTGGATGACTCTCGTCTTCGGCACAAGGATTTACCCCCTTCCACGGCACCGGGCAGTAACTACCCGGTCCCGCCCCGCGTAATCACGCCAGACCTCAATCGCGGTATAGCGGCCGTCGGACTGGAGCATGGCAGTTACCGCGCCCGCCTGGTTGTACCCCACCTCCAGCCCCAGGTACCCCCCTGGTTTAAGGTAACGGGGTGCTTCTCCTGCCAGGCGCGGGTAAAAATCAAGGCCCCTGGGACCCGCCAGCAGCGCCTCGGCGGGTTCCCACCTGCGGACCTCTGGCTCCAGATCCCGGTACTCCGCCGTCGAGACGTAGGGAGGATTTGTGGCTATGATGTCCACCTGTCCGGCCAGGCCATTCTCATCCAGGGGTTGAAAGAGGTCTCCCTGCCAGAAGGACACCCGTCCTGCCACACCATTTCGGGCGGCGTTTTCAGCCGCCACCTTGAGGGCCCTGGTACTAATATCGGTAGCATAAACCCGGCACCAGGGTACGTAGTACGCTACGCTCACTGCCACCACCCCACTCCCGGTGCCGATATCGGCCACGATCAGAGGATCACCAGTCTCTTGCCCACCGCCTTTGCACACCTTCGGGCGTAGGCTTCTCGAGACCTTGAGGACCCACTCTACGAGAATCTCGGTTTCCGGCCGGGGAATAAAAACCCCGGGACAAACCAGGAATTCCAGCGACATGAATTCCTGGCACCCGGTAATGTACTGGACCGGGACCCTTTGGGCCCTCTTTTTAACGACCCTGTGAAAGGCAAAAAGATGCTCCTCGTCGAGCATCTCCTCCGGGTGAGCGTAGACCCACCCTGTATCATGGTCGAGCACATGCCCAAGGAGGATGGCAGCTGTCCGGGCCGGTTCCTCGACACCAGCTGCCCGAAGGTAAGAACGGCCCCAGTGCAGGACCGCGGCGATGGTCTTGACGTCCCCGGCCACCATTTTCCTTCAGACCTCCCACCGTTAACCGGTTAATCCATGTTTTCCAGGTTCTGGGCCCGGTCTGTGGTGATGAGCTGGTCAATGATCTCGTCCAGCTCCCCATCTAGAACCCGGTCCAGTTTGTGCAGGGTAAGCCCGATCCGGTGGTCTGTCACGCGGTTCTGGGGAAAATTATAGGTTCGGATCCGTTCACTCCGGTCACCGGTGCCCACCTGCGCTCTGCGGAGTTCGGCTTCCTCGGCATGCCGTTCTTTCTCCATCATATCCAGAAGCCGGGCCCGGAGGACCCTCATCGCCTTTTCCTTGTTCTTGTGCTGGGATTTCTCGTCCTGGCAGGTCACCACCAGGCCTGTCGGCAGGTGGGTGATACGGACTGCAGAATACGTGGTATTGACACTCTGGCCTCCGGGACCACTGGAACAGTAGGTATCGATGCGGAGATCACTGGGGTCGACCTCCACCTCAACCTCTTCTGCCTCCGGAAGCACAGCCACCGTGGCGGCCGAGGTGTGAATTCTCCCCTGTGATTCCGTGGCTGGAACCCTCTGCACCCTGTGGACACCGCTTTCATACTTCAGGCGGCTGTAAGCACCCTTACCCTCAACCCCGAAGATAATCTCCCGGAAACCACCGATATCAGTGGGATGAGAGTTCAAAATCTCTACCTTGTAGCCCTTCACTTCGGCATAGCGTGAATACATCCGGAACAGGTCACCAGCAAACAGTGACGCCTCGTCCCCGCCGGTCCCGGCCCGGATCTCAACGATGACGTTTTTCTCGTCGTTGGGATCCTTGGGTGCCAGGAGCCGCTTCAACTCCTGGCGTACCCGCTCATGCCGTACCCTCAGGCCGTTGAGTTCACCCTCAACAAAGGACCGAAACTCCTGGTCCGAACTGTCCCGTAGGAGTTCCTTTGCTTCATCCATCTCATTCTCTAGTTCCTGGTACTCGGTGTACTTGGACACAATATCTGAGAGTTCAGCGTGTTCCTTGACATACTGGCGCCACCGCTCCTGGTCCGCAATGACCCGGGGATCAGCCAGCAGTTGGGCTAACTCCTCGTACCTCTCCTTCAGGCGATCAAGCTTTTCGAACATCACCCAGACCTGACCTCCTGGTGACAGTTTAGTTTTCCAAGACCCCTTCAAGGGCTTTGATGGCTACCTCCAGCTGGGAGTCGTCTGGCTCCCGGGTGGTTAACCTCTGCAGGAGCAGGCCGGGCCAGACCAAGATCCTGACCAGCCAGGTAGTGGAAGACCCGGAGAGCCTGATAGCTTCATAGGCTAGTCCAGCCAGCACCGGGGCCGTGAGGACCCGGATTACAACTCGCTGCCACAATCCAGGCCAGCCGAAGAAAGCAAACAAGAAGACACTCACCACCGCTACAAACAACAAGAAGCTGGTCCCGCAGCGGGGATGGAGGACAGGGTACTTGCGTACACTCGCAACCGTCAGTTCCTCCCCCGCCTCATGGGCATGGATAACTTTATGCTCAGCACCGTGGTACTGGAGAACGCGCTCGATCTCCTTCATCCGGGAGATGAAAATGATGTAGCCCAGAAGAAATCCAATCCTGACCCCGCCCTCAGCCAGGTTCAAAAAAAACACCCCGGATAGGTGCCGCCCAAGCAGTCCGGTGAGCAAGGTGGGGGAGATTACGAAAAGCAGAACCGCCAGCCCTACGGCGAGTCCCACCGACAAAACCGTGTCCAGGGGGGAGAGTTTCTCTTCCTGCGATTCCGCCGACTCGTTGGCCGAGTACACCAGGGCCCCGATACCCAAGGCAAGGGATTCAATCAGAACCACCACACCCCGGACCACGGGCAGCCCAAGAAGCCGGACCCGCCTCGTCCACGAAATAAAGGGTTCTGTCTTGACCGTAATTTCCTGGTCCGGACGGCGGACCGCGATTGATATCGCCCTTGGTCCACGCATCATGACCCCTTCCATCACGGCCTGGCCGCCGTATCTTAGCCTATGGGCCATTCCCAATCCGCTCCTTACTGTCCCGAAACGGCTCCGGTCGTCCGCCCAGCCACCTGTCCTCTGTCTTCAAGCCTGGCCTGGACAACCGCAGTTCCATGCATTCCCCGGTCTTACAATACCTGCGACCTTTCGGGCGGTTCGTAAAGAGGCTAACACCCAACCACAGCCTTCAAGACCCCGCCTGGCAAAATGGGCAGAGCACAAATGCTCTGCCACAGAAAGGCGGTCAATGGCTGTGGGGCCAACATCCTTGTCCCCGAGGTCAACATTCTTAGAATTAGTAGTTCTCCCCGTACTTCCTCTTGAACCTCTCTATCCGGCCACCGGTAGTCACCCTTCTCTGTCTTTGGCCGGTATAAACCGGATGACAGCTAGAACAGACCTCGACCCGAAGATTCTCGCGGGTGGAACCGACCTCGTATTCAGCCCCACACGCGCACCTGATGCTTGTCTTATAGTATTTAGGGTGGATGTTTGCTTTCATATCCTTCACCCCTTTCTTCCAGGGCCCTCCTCCTGCAGCTGAAGCGGTAAAAAGATTGACCGGAAATTTCCGGTCAAAATTTGACCATCTCAGGGTGGTGTGGGCAGTCGTGTGCAAGTGTAGGCAGAACCGTAATAAGATGTAGACGATAATTCCGCACCGGCTCGAATTCCACCACGAACCTTGGTTGATTCTTTACCGTGGTTTAGGGTTGAAAGATGTTCTTATCCTGCTGCGAAAACTGGCGTCCCTTTACCTGCGCATCTGCTTCAAAAAGAGCGGCGAACCTGCTGGACGATTGCTTCATAAGTTACATAAAAAAAGACCGCCCACACACGAGTAGATTATAACACAACCCGTGTTACAACGCAAGAATAAGGAAAACCCGGGTTATGGGCCCGGGTTCAATCACCTCGGCAAATACTTCAGAGGGTCTCTCGCTTTATTGCCGATAATGATCTCAAAATGCAGGTGGGGTCCAGTAGAATTACCAGAACTCCCGACCCGCGCAATGGGCTGTCCCTTCTCTACCCGCTGCCCCGGTGACACCAGCAGGCGGGAGGCGTGGGCGTAGAGGGTCGCTGACCCATCCGGGTGTTTCAGAATGACGGCCCAACCGTAACCACCCATCCACCCGGCCGAACGAACCCGTCCGGATTGGGCAGCCCTGATGGTCGTCCCTACCGGAGCCGCGATATCTACGCCGGTATGCATGCGGCCCCAACGCGGCCCAAAACGGGAGGTAATCCGGCCGCCAGCTAGGGGCCAGGAGTAACCGGATTGGGCCGAATTCACCCCCTGGGAGGTGGCAATCTGGGCCACCGCCTCCCGGGCCCGTGCCCCCGGGAGCAGAAGCAACTGGCCGACCCTGATCCGGCCCGGATTGTGGATATGATTCTGGTTGATCACCTCAACCAGGCTAATCCCGAACCGGTGGGAGATTTCCCATAGGGTTTCACCTGGTTTTACCTTGTAAAGGATGCCGTCCACCGGCGGTATCTTCAGCTCCTGACCAACAAGAATCGAGTTTGGGTCCGCAAGGTCATTAGCCGCAACGATGGTGGCCACCTCAAGGTTGTTCTCGCGGGCAATCTCCCATACCGTTTCCCCAGGCTGTACCTGGTGGGTCCGAATCACGTTCCTTTCGTCTTGGTGATTCATGTCCGGTACTGTATCGATGCCGCCCACGGCGGCTGACTGGATTCGGTCTGCATCCGGCGCGGGGGTAAAAAATCCACCGCGCCTGGGAGGAATAGGGTCATCCAAGTCTCTTCCCGCTTCACTCTGGTCCTGGCGTTCACGACCCGGGCGGTGGGACTCACCCGGTGTCAAGGTTTCAACAGGGGTGCTGACACCTGCTCCGGTCGTCCAGTCCAGGAGCGGTTCCGGGGAGAGGAAAACCACGATTCCCAGGAAAACCACTCCCAGCAGCCCGGCGTAAAAGCGCCTCCAGAAAGCGCAGAACACTTTTCTCACCCCAATTCCGAGACCCTCATTTGGTTAAGAAACTAAGCTTTTCCCATATTTCACTTCCTTTACCATCATTTTTCACCCGGGCAGTTCCTTTATATCTTGGCGAGGCATTCATACTTTTATGCACCCATAATTTGGTTTTGCCGTCAGCTCAACCCTTTTTCCGCCATGCTCAAGAATTCACTGTTGGACCGGGTTTTCTTGAGCCGGTCGATAAGCATCTCAGTAAGCTCAGCCGTGTTCATATTGCTGAAACTCCGGCGTAAAGCCCAGACAATCTCCAGTTCCCTGGGCCCCAGGATAAGCTCTTCCTTCCGGGTGCCAGAACGGTGAATATCAATGGCCGGGAAGATCCGCCGCTCAGCAAGGCGGCGGTCCAGGTGGAGTTCCATGTTCCCGGTCCCCTTGAACTCCTCGTAAATAACATCGTCCATCCGGCTCCCGGTCTCCACCAGGGCCGTGGCCAAGATGGTTAAGCTTCCGCCCTCCTCGACATTACGAGCCGCCCCGAAAAACCGTTTCGGCTTATGAAAGGCAGCCGGATCAAAACCCCCCGAGAGGGTACGCCCAGTGGTGGGTACCACCAGGTTGTGGGCCCTTGCCAGCCGGGTGATGCTGTCCAAAAGGATTACCACGTCGTGACGGTGCTCAACCAGCCTCTTTGCC
>ENA-OSAE01000219-OSAE01000219.1-marine-sediment-metagenome-genome-assembly--contig:-NODE-219-length-37096-cov-40.232904_pt1 | contig 37096 bp, 33 predicted proteins | sample MGYA00237870_ERZ529317 | MGnify/ENA primary metagenome ERZ529317 (study PRJEB26369, sample SAMN03142812) | marine sediment metagenome | biome: marine; feature: borehole; material: sediment... | reverse complement strand
TTTTTCCCGCATGGTGGCCTTCCCTCCTTTCTGTTCCCGTTTTTGTGGGAAGGCTGCCATACCTTTTTGGGGGGACACACTCCGCGGGGCACTACCCCCTTGAGCGGCTGGGGTGCCCCTTCCCCCCATGCACCACCCTGTTCCTGACATTGGAGCTAAATTCACGGGTCGAGGACTGGCCCCGGCGGAGGGGGATCTCACCCCAAACTGCCTCAGAACTCGATCGCAATTGAGCTCCTGCTTGATGGCGCAGTAGTTGCGCGCCAGCGCCCTCGCGGACTTGACCCCCGCTGGGGGAAACGCTAAGATATGTTTCGCAAGAAAAGAAAATGAACCAAAACCAACTGCTAACCGGGCAGCGCCGCCGCCTGATCTTGGAACGGCTGCGGGAGCGTGGGGTTGTCCGCACCTCCGAGTTGTCCCGCCTGTTCTCCGTTTCCCCCATGACCATCCGCAACGACCTCAACGCCCTGGCCCAGGCCGGGGAACTGATCCGCGTCCACGGCGGGGCCATCGCCCGCGAACCCCTGGCCACAGAACCATCCTACCACGAAAAGGAAACCGTCAATCTGCCTGCCAAACAGGCCATCGGCCGGCTGGCCGCCACCATGATCGAAGAGGAGATGGCCGTCTTCATCGGCAACGGCACCACCACCATGCAAATCGTCAAACACCTGTCCCCCGAGGTCCGGTTCCGCGCCTTCACCAACGCCCTCACCCACGCGGTGGAGTTGGCCCTCCACCCCCAGGTGGACGTGTACGTGGTGGGCGGGTACCTCAGGGGAGTGTCCTATGCCATGGTGGGCCGGCTGGCCCGCCAGGCCCTGGACGGAGTCTACTTCGACCTCGCCTTCTTGGGCGCCAACGGGGTGTCCCTGGAGCACGGGGTGACCATCCCCGCCCTGGAGGAGGCAGAGACCGCCGCCGAGGTGGTGCGGCACGCCCGCAAGACGGTGCTGGTGGTGGACCACTCCAAGTTCGGGGTGGTCACCCACGGCAAGATCGCCGACCTAGAGGACATCGACGCCATCGTCACCGACCACCCCCTGCCCCCCTCCCTGGCTCGGGCACTGGCGGACTTGGATGTGGAAGTGTATCTTGCTCAGGAAGGGGGTGGGACCCGGGCCTAGATACCCTCGGAACGTAGGCTCTGGAGAATAAGCCAGCAGTACAAAAGGAGGTAGTTCGATGAAGCGTGTTTGGCTATTAGTGGCAGTGGCCCTGCTTGTGCCGAGCCTGGCTTGGGCCCAGGAGGAAGCGCCCAAGATCGAGATCACCTTCTGGCACGCCATGGGCGGCTGGCGGGTGCCCCTCATCGAGCGCATGGTGGAGGACTTCAACCTCCAGTTCCCCTGGATCCACGTGACCGTGGAGTACAAGGGGTCCTACACCGACACCCTGAACGCCGCCCTGGCGGCCGCCCGGGCCGGCGAGGGCCCCCATGTGTTCCACTCCTTCGAGGTGGGAACTCAGCTCCTGGTGGACTCCGGGATCATCGTCCCCGCCGAGGACCTCATCGACCAGTTCGGGGTCATCGTCCCCTGGCAGGACTACATTCCCCCGGTCCTGAACTACTACCGGGTGAACGGTCGGCTCCACTCCTTCCCCTGGAACTCCTCCAACCCCATCGTCTACTACAACAAGTCCATCTTGGACGCCGCCGGGGTCACCCTGCCCCGCAAGCCCACTTACGACGACATCATCGCCGTCTCCCAGGCGGTGGTGGACGCGGGGCTGGCTGAGTACGGCATCACCTGGCCGGTGCACTCCTGGTTCTTCGAGCAGTGGATGGCCAACCAGGGCGTGGACCTGGTGAACAACGAGAACGGCCGCGCCGGCTACGCCACCGAGATCAACCTGCTGCACGAGGCGGCCATCCGGATCGTGGAGTGGTGGAAGTACCTGTATGACAACGGGCTGTGGGTGAGCCCGGGCCGCTCCTGGTCCCAGGCCCGCCAGATCTTCGTGTCCGGCCAGTCCGCCATGCTCATCTCCTCCACCTCCGACGTCCGGGCCATGGAGAACGCCTCGGTGGAGCAGGGGTTCGAGCTGGGCACCGCCTTCCTGCCCATCCCGACCGGGGTGGAGCGCCACGGCGTGATCATCGGCGGCGGCTCCCTGTGGGTCACCGGCGGCCATCCGCCGGAGGAGCTGGAGGCCGCGGTCACCTTCGTGACCTGGATGTCCCAGGTGGCCCAGGACATCCGCTGGCACCAGGGCACCGGTTACTTCCCGCTCCGGCTCACGTCCCTGCAGGCCCTGGAGCTGGAGGGTTGGTTCGACCGGTTCCCCAACTACCGGACCGCCTTCGACCAGCTGCAGGAGACCCAGCTCATCACCGCCACCCAGGGTGCCATGATGGGCGTGTTCGTCGAGGCCCGGTCCATCATCCTGGACGCGGTGGAGGCGGTTCTCGCCGGGGACAAGACCATCCAGCAGGCTTTGGAGGAGGCCAAGGCCACCATCGACCAGGCGCTCCTCGATTACAAGGAGCTGATGGAGGGCTGAGCCCCGCAAGTGAGGAGGGGGAGCCCAATCGGGCTCCCCCTTTTTCCCTGGTAACCCAGCCGGCCCCAGGCACAAGGGTCGGCGGAAGCGGGGCCGGATCTTGAGAGGAGGCCATGCGTAGCAAGTTCCCGAGCAGATGGCTCCCTTATGTGCTGCTGTTCCCCACCCTGGCCCTGTGTGGGCTGTTCCTCTACTACCCGGTGGTCCAAAGCTTCCGGCTCAGCACCTACCGGGCCATCCTCATGGGCCTGCACCAGAAGTACGTGGGCTTGGAGAACTACGTGCGGCTGTTCACCTCCTCCGATTACCTCAACAGCCTCAAGGTCACCTTCATCTTCGCCTTCGGGGTGGTGCTGATCGGGTTGTCCATTTCCCTGGCCATCGCCCTGCTCGCCAACCGCAAGGTGCGGGGAGCCAGGATCTACCGGATCGCCCTCATCTGGCCCTACGCCCTGTCCCCGGCGGTGGCGGGCTCGATCTGGCTGTTTTTGCTCAACCCCACCGTGGGGGTGGTGAACTACGTGTTGAAGGAGCTGTTCGGGATCAGCCCGGACTGGATGAGCAACGGGAACCTGGCCTTGTTGGCGGTGACCATGGCCGCCGCCTGGAAGAACATGGGCTACAACATCGTGTTCTTCCTGGCGGGCCTGCAGAACGTGCCCGGCGAGGTGCTGGAGGCGGCCCGGGTGGACGGCGCTGGCCCGTGGCGGACGTTCTGGTCAGTCACCTTCCCCATGCTCTCCCCCACCACCTTCTTCCTCCTCATCATGAACTTGATCTACGCCTTCTTCGGGGGGTTCGGTTTGATCTCGGTGATGACCGAGGGCGGGCCGGCCCAAGCCACCAACATCCTCATCTACAAGCTGTACCAGGACGCGTTCCGGTTTCAGAAGTGGGGCACCGCCGCCGCCCAATCGGTGGTGCTGTTCATCATGGTGGTGGCCCTGACCCTGATTCAGTTCCGCACCACCGGAAGGAGGGTGCACTATGGCGGCAATTAAGCGCAGACACGTCAGCCGTTATCGCCTCCGCAAGAAGGGGAACACCTTGCTCACCCACCTCGCCCTGTTGGTGGTGGCCTTCGCCGTGGCCTCCCCCATCATCTTCGCCCTCATCAAGAGCACCCAAAGTACGGTACAGGTATTTACCTATCCTCCCACCTTCGTCATCGGCACCAAGGCTCCCGAGAATTATTCCACCGCCTGGAACTACTACCGCCTGGGCCAGCTCATGAAGAACACGTTCATCATCGCGTTTGCGGTCACCATCGGCAAGACCTTCATGTCACTTCTGGCCGCCCTGGCCCTGGTGTACTTCGACTTCCGGTTCAAGTGGGCGCTGTTTTTGTTCGTGCTCATGACCCTGATGATGCCGATCCCCGTCCGGATCGTCCCCCTGTACGACTTGGTGCGCAGCTTCGGTTGGGGGAACACCCACTGGGCCCTGATCGTGCCCTTCCTGGCCTCGGCCACTGGGGTGTTCCTGTTCCGCCAGCACTTCATGTCCATCCCCTCCTCGCTGGTGGACGCAGCCCGGGTGGACGGGGTGGCCCCCCTGCGGTTCCTGTGGCAGATCCTGGTCCCCATGTCCATGAACACCATCGGGGCCATGGCGGTGATCCAGTTCGTCTACATCTGGAACCAGTACCTGTGGCCGCTGATCATCATCGCTTCCAACGAGAAGCAGATGATCCAGATCGGCCTCAAGTTGCTCACCGGGTCTGGGGCGGAGGGGATGCTCAACTGGGGGGTGGCCATGGCCGGCACCATCATCACCATGCTGCCCCCGCTTTTGATCTTCCTGCTCCTGCAGGAGCAGTTCATGCGTGGGTTTGCCCTCTCTGAGGAGAAATGAAGGTCATCGCCCACCGGGGTGCGGGGAGCATCACCGTGGAGAACAGCGCCGCCGCCCTCAGGCGGGCCATCGCCCTGGGGGTGGACGGGGTGGAGGTGGACATCTGGCCCACCCGGGACGAGGGGTTCGTGGTGCTGCACGATGCGGACCTCAGCCGGCTGGCCGGCAAGCCCGGCTGGACCAGCTACCTCACCTTGGCGGAGATCCAGGCCCTGAGGATCGGCGGCCCCATCCGCAGGAAGCTGTTGGGAGAACGGGCCCTCTCCTTGCGGGAAGCCCTGCGGGAGGTGGGGGGCAAGGTGGAGCTGCTCTTGGAGCTTAAGCGCACCCGGCACAGCAGCGCTGCCCTGGCTTGGGTGGAGGAACGATTGGCCCAAATCCTGCGAGAGGAGGGGGCGGTTGACTGGACGTTGGTCATCTCCTTCGACCACCGGAGCCTCCTGCGGCTGCGGGAGCTGGCCCCCGAGGTGCGGGTGGGGATGCTGGTGGCCGGGGAGTGGCTCACCCTGTGGGAGGAGGTGGAGCGGCTCTCGCCCCAGGTCCTCCTGCCCCAGTGGGCCCAGACCAACCCTAGCTTAGTGCGGGAGGCCCACGCCCGGGGCCTCCCCCTCTACTCCTGGGTGATAAACCAACCGGACTTGATCGTGCAGATGAACGAGATGGGGGTGGACGGGTTGATCACCGACCGCCCGGCTGAGGCCCTGGAGCTGCTGGGGCGGCGGCAGCCGCGATCCTTCCCCAAGAGGACGGAGGTGTAGCGTGAGGAAGCTGTTTCCCGACGTAACGGCCGACCAGTTCCCCCCAGGCCACCCCCTGCGGCGCTGCCAGGGGTTCATCTTCGATGTGGACGGGGTGCTGTGCCGGGGGGAGGAGGTCATCCCCGGGGCGCCGGAGGCCATCGCCCGCCTCAGGCAGGGCGGCAAAAAGGTGATTTTTATCTCTAACAATTCCACCAAGTCCCGGGCCGATTACATCGCCAAGTTCGAGCGGCTGGGGATCCCGGCAACCGAGGACGACCTCGTTCTGTCCACCTACGCCACTGCCCGCTACGTGGCCGGGGAGAGTCCTGGGGCCAGGGTGTACCTGGTGGGGGCGCCGGGGTTGGCGGCGGAGCTCGTGGGCGCGGGCCTGGAGCTGGTGGACGACCCCTTCCAGGCCGAGTACGTGGTGGTGGGATCGGCCTTCGATGGGAGCGGCAGGATCCGTGAGGACAACGCCCACCGGATCACCGGGGCCCTGCGCGCCCTGTACCACGCCGGGGCCAAGTTCATCGCCACCAACCCTGACCGGATCTTCCCGGCCAAGGACGGGGTGATCCCCGGGACCGGGGCGGTGATCGGGGCCCTGTCCTACATGCTGGACCGGGAGCCGGACGCCATCATCGGGAAGCCCTCCCGCTACATCGTAGAGATCGCCCTGTCGCGCCTGGGGCTTTCCCCCGGGGACTGCGCCATCGTGGGGGACATGGACACCGACATGCTGGCCGGGGCCCGGCTGGGGATGGTGCGGGTGTTCGTCCGGTCCGGGGCCATGACCGAGGAGAAGCTCAGGTCACTGGGGATCGAGCCCGATTTCGCGTTCGACTCGGTGCTCGACATCTTGGCTTGGGAAGGGGGCTGAGGTGGGGAAGGCCGACTACCTGGCGGCGCTGGAGGAGGGGATCGCCCGGCTGCAGGCGGTGGGGGCCGAGGGAGCGGTGGTGGTGCACCACAACGATGCCGATGGGCTCTCCTCGGCGGCGGTCCTGTCCCTGGCCTTGGAGCGGGCCGGCTACCGGGTGGAGCGGGTGCCTCTGGAGCGGGTCCACCCCCCGGTCAACCAGAGGCTCCACGACCGGTTCGCCGGCCTCCCCATCCTGTACGTGGACCTAGGGGCCCGGGCCGCCCCCATGATCGCCGAGGTGAACCGGGGCCGCTCCCTGACCCTGATCGTGGACCATCACTTCGCCGAGGAGACCGATGACCCGGAGGTGTGGGTGCTCTCCACCGAGCTCTACGGCCTGTCGGGGGAGAAGGAGATCTCGGCCGCCACCGCCGCCTGGCTGTTCGCCCAAGTGTTGGACCCGACCAACCGCGATCTCGCTTACCTGGGGGTGATCGGGGCCATCGGGGACTCCCATGACCGGGAGGGGCGGCTGGTGGGGGAGAACCGGGCTGCCCTGGTGGAGGCCCTCTCCCGGGGGGAGATCCAGGTGGCAGAGGAAGGCGGCCGCGAGGCCTATCGGCTCACCAAGTTCGGTGCCCCCCTGGAGCTCAAGGCCTTCGCCAAGGCCCTGACCACGTTGGGGGCGGCGGGGTACGCCATGGGCGGCCCGGCCCTGGGGGTGGAGGCCCTCCTCTTTGGGCCCTCGCCGGAGTACGAGGGGAAACTGGCAGAGCTTCAGCGGCTGAAGCGGGAGCGATTCGAGGCGGTGCTGGAGAAGCTTAAGGCCGGGGGCCTCAAGAAAAGCCGACATATACAGTGGTTCTCGGTGGGGGATGCCTTCTCCCCCATGGGGGTGAAGATCATCGGCGAGTTCTGCATGGAGATCCGGGACGCGGACTTCGTGGACGTGGGCAAGTACATCGCCGGGTTTCAGGACCAGCCCGCGGAGATCCCGGGCCTGGGCCGGTTCGACTGGGACCTGGTGAAGATCTCCATGCGGGTCCCGAGCCCCCTGGAGGAGCGGATCGTGCGGAAGGAGTGGCCGGGGCTCGCCTGGCTCCTCCCCGAGGCGGCCAAAAGGGTGGGGGGGACCATAGATGCCTGCCACGACTACGCCGCCGCCTCTCTCATCCCCAAGGGGCGGGAGGAGGAGCTGGTGGCCGCCCTGGACGAGCTGGTGGAGGGCCGTCTCAAATGAGGACCTTCTGGCTTTCCTGCTTGTGTCTGGGAGCCCTGGCCGCCATCGGGCTGGCCGCCCCCCACCCCCCCATCGTCATCTCCTCCGTGGGGGACTTGACCCCGGAAAACGGGGTGGTGGGGGGAACCGGTACGCCGGCGGACCCCTACGTGATCTCGGGCTGGGAGTTCGCGGCCGAAGCCTGGGTCGGGATCACGATCCGCAACATCACGGTCCACCTGGTGATCGAGAATTGCACCTTCCGCGGCACCCCCCGGGGCACCGGGATCTCCCTGGCAGGCTCTCCCCAGGTGGCCATCCGGGACTGTCGCTTTCAGGGGCTGGGCACGGGGATATTCGGCTACCAGAGCCCCGGCCTGGTCGTGGAGGGGTGCGAGTTCTCCGGGGGCCGGATTGGGCTAGAGCTAAATGACTGTGATGGGGCAGTGGTGCAGGGGTGCCGGTTTTCCGGGCTCAGGAAGCAGGGGGCGTTCCTGTGGCGTTGTCGGGCAAGCCGGGTTTCCGGCTGCGAGTTTTCGGACTCCCAGACCGGCCTCTACCTGGATAGCTGCAACTACTTCCAGGTGGAGGGGAACCTGGCCCGGGGCTGCGGCTGGGGCATCTACCTGTGGGACTCACACCACGGGGAGGTGACCTTGAACGCGCTGGTGGCCTGCGAACGGGGCCTCGGGCTCTACCACACCTCCTCGGACAACACGGTTTACCACAACGGTTTTTTCGACTGTGGCCTGGCGGCGTTCGACGACGGCTCGGGGGTGCCCGCCGGGGGGAACAGGTGGCACGCCGCCTACCCGGTGGGGGGCAACTACTGGGACTTCTGTGAGCCGCAGGACACGGAGTCCGGCCCGGGGCAGGACCTGCCGGGACCGGATGGCATCTGCGACCTGCCGGTGGAGGTACCGGAGGCGGGGCTGGATCGGTACCCGTTCCTGTCGCCACCTCCGGGGCTCCCGCTGCCCGAGGAAGGAGGGGGTGAATGAAGCGGTTTTTGGTAGGGCTGCTTGCTCTAACGGTGGCCTTCGGCCTGGTTGCTCAGGAGAAGATCGTCATCGCCCACCGGGGGGCGTCGGGGTACCTGCCCGAGCACACCCTGGCCGGCTATGCCTACGCCTACGCCCTGGGGGCGGACTACCTCGAGCCGGACCTGGTGATGACCAAGGACGGCGTCCTGGTCTGCCTGCACGACATCTACCTGGAGCGGACCACCGACGTGGAGGAGGTGTTCCCGGACCGCCGTCGCCCGGACGGCCACTTCTACGCCATCGACTTCACCCTGGAGGAACTGAGGAGGCTTTCGGTGCACGAGCGCTGCCGGGACTCGGGGGAGCCCTATTTCCCGGGGCGGTTCCCGGTGGGGTTTTCTTCCTTCCCGGTCCCCACCCTGACGGAGCTCATCGAGCTCGTCCAGGGCCTGAATCGGAGCACCGGCCGCCGGGTGGGCATCTACCCCGAGCTCAAGCGGCCGGGCTGGCACCTGGAGCAGGGCTACGACGTGGCAGCCCGGCTGCTCGAGGTCTTGGAGAGGTACGGCTACCGGGGGCCGGAGGACAAGGTGTTCATCCAGTGCTTCGAGCCGGCCACCTTGGAGCGGTTGCGGTATGAGCTGGGGTGTGAGCTCCCACTGGTGCAGCTCATCAGCGTGGCCCAATTCACGCTGGCCACCCGCCGGGGGCTGGAGGGGATCGCCGGCTATGCGGTGGGGATCGGGCCGGACAAGCGGCTCATCGAGTCCAACCCTCGCCTGGTGGAGTGGGCCCACGACCTGGGCTTGCTGGTCCACCCCTGGACCTTCCGGGCCGACTCCCTGCCCCGGGGGTATGGGAGCTTGGAGGAGGAGCTGGCGCGGTTCCTCTTCGACTACGGGGTAGACGGGGTGTTCACCGATCACCCCGACATCGCGGTGCGGGTTCTGGCCGGGGCCCCGGTGCCCTGAGGCGCTGGTCGAAATGATGCGCAGTCTAGCGCTAACTAGCGCCAGGAAGGAAAAGGAAAGGACTTGGCTAGGCGCCACACACCGGTTAGCATGCAGAGGACCAATTCCAAGGAAAGGGGGTGAGAGAGGGCACAGGCCGCGCGTTTCCCAGCGGTGTAAAAACCTACGGAGGTGATCCGGTGTGCGTAAGTGGCAAGTTGTAGTGGGGCTAGTGATCGTGGCGGTGGGACTGGGGGCTTTCGCCCAGCAGCGCCTGGGTTGGGTGGGGCCGATTTACACCGAGCTCGCCGAGAGCCTGAAGGAGGGCTTCCGGGCTTACTATCTCCGCACCTTCGGCGAGGAGATCGAAATCACCTTCGTGAAGCCGGGCGGCTGGCCGGTGTGCGTGGACAAGGTGCGCCTCTGGGGCGGCCAGCCCGATGCCGACGTGTTCCTGGGGGCCGGCGCCCCGGCCCACGAGCTCCTGCAGGACCTCGGCCTCATCGTCCCCTACCAGCCCCAGGGCTGGGACGCCATCCCGGCGGAATGGGGAGGAATGCTGGTTAAAGATCCTGAGTACTACTGGACTTGCTTCGCTCCCTGGCTGGTCACCAACATCTACAACGAGAAGGTCATGGGGAAGCTGCGCCTGCCCGTCCCCGCCACCTGGGAGGACCTGTTGGACCCGGTGTACCGGGGGAACATCGTCCACACCCTCCCCTACGCCTCCGGCACCATGCACGAGACGGTGGAGATCATCCTCCAGACCATGGGCGAGGAGGAGGGGTGGGCGTATCTGCGGTACCTGGCGGCGAACCTGGCCCGGTTCTCCACCGGCAGCACCGATACCCTGCAGATCGTGGCCCGGGGCGAGGTGCCCATCGGCATCGCCCAACCCCAGATGAACGCCATGGCCGCCCGCAAGGACGGCTACCCGGTGGCCGCGCTGGTGCCCGACAAGACCATCATGGTCCCCGAGGCGGCGGCGCTTCTGGCCGGGGCTCCCAACGAGGAGAACGCCAAGATCTTCCTGGACTGGCTGTACAGCCCCGAGGGCCAGATGTACGTGCTCATGGGGGCTTACTTCCCCGCCCGCACCGACATCAGCTTGAGCGCCTGGGCCGCGGAGGGGGTCGAGATGGCCGAGCATGCCCTGGGCGCCCTGGGGGTCGACAACTTCTGGGACCTGGAGGTGGAGCTCATCGAGTACGACCTCGATCTCGCCAAGGAGCGTTGGGACGAGGTCAACCGCACCTACGAGATGGAGATCTACCGCAAGTGGGGTGAGCTCCGGAACACCTTGGCCCTGATCGAGGAGGTGGAGGGCGAGGTGGAGGCGGCCCGCGCCCTGGGGAAGGACGTGACCGCCGCCGAGGCCAAGCTGGCGGAAGCCCGCACCCTGTTCGGACAGGGTGAGTACGCGGCTGCGCGGCTCCTTGCCTTGGAGGCCCGGAACTTGTTGGTCCAGGGCTAAGCTTCCAGGATGGGCAACCGAGCATCCGCTGCGGGAACGAAAGGGGCAGGCGGGGCCAGGCTCCGCCTGCCCCTCTATGACCTCTCCCGAGGGGAAATACTGCTGTCGCTGATCCTGTGGGCGGTGGTGGGCCTGTTCATCCTCTACCCCTTGTTCTTCTTGATCCTGGAGAGCTTCAAGATCGCGGGCACGGACCGGTTCGGGATCCAGAACTACCTCGACTTCTTCCGGGACTCCTATTACCTCAAGGCGTTCGGCAACACCCTCCTTTTGGGGGTGCTTGTGTTGGCCACTACCACCCTGATCGGCCTCCCCGCCGCCTACATCCTGGCCCGGTACCGCATCCGGGGGAAGACGGTGTTCACCGCCCTGACCCTCCTGCCCATCGTCCTCCCCGCCTACGCCGGGGCGTTCGCGTTCATCGTCTTCTTCGGCAAGTGGGGCACCGTGAACCTCCTCCTCATGGAGTGGGGGATCATCTCCGAGCCCCTGAACTTCATCTACGGGCTTCAGGGGCTGGTGTTCATCCAGTCCCTCCACCTCCTCCCGTTCATCGTGCTGAGCCTCCTGGCGGGGTTCACCAACATCGACCCCTCCCTGGAGGAGGCGGCGGAGGTGGAGGGGGCGGGGGGGATCCGCCGGTTCTTCACCATCACCCTGCCGTTAGCTACCCCCAGCTACTTCGCCGGGGCGGTGCTGGTCTTCCTGTGGCCGTTCACCGATTGGCTCACCCCCATCATCCTGGGACAGGTGGACTACCTCCCCTCCATCGCCTACATCAACATCGCCTACCACTTCACCGACGTGTACCGCAAATACATGGGGATCGTCTCGGTGGTGGTGGCGGCGGTGATCTGCGTGGGGATGTTCCTCACCCTGCGCCGTTGGATCGAGCGGAAGAAGTACACGGCCCTGTCCAAGGGCACTGCCCTGGAGGGGAGGACCATCGTCCCCGGCCCCCTGGCCCGGCTGATCTCCTACCTGTACATGGGCTTTATCTCCGTCCTCGTCCTGATCATCCCGGTAGTGTTGGGGCTGTCGGCCTTCTCCCGGAGGTGGGTGTTCGAGCCCTTCCCCACCTACTGGACCCTGGAGAACTTCGAGGTCATCTTCTTCGATACCCCGCAGCTCCTCATGAACTCGCTGCGGTTCAGCGGGATCGCCCTGCTGTTCGGGGTCACCTTCGGGCTGGCGGTGGCGTACCTCCTCACCCGCACCCGGGCCCCGGGCAAAAACGCCCTGGACTTCATCTCCACCATCCTGCTCGTCTTCCCCGGCATCGCCATCGGGGTGAGCTTCCTCCTCGCCTTCTGGCGGACGATCCCCATCGCCACCCACTGGATCATCATGCCGTTGGCGCTTTTTGTGCGCCGGACACCCTATTTCCTGCGCATGGCCCACGCCTCGTACCTGCAGCTCGATCCCTCCCTGGAGGAGGCGTCGGAGATCTCCGGGGCGGGGAAGCTCAAGACCTTCTTCTCCATCTCGCTTCCGCTTCTCCTCAAGGGGATCTTCGTGGGGGTGATCATGTTCTTCATCATGGCCTTCCAGGAGATCTCCACCGCGGTCTTCCTCTACCGGGGGGGATGGGAGACCCTGCCCATCGGGATATACCTCAACTGGCACCGGGGGATGGAGTTCGGGATCGCGGCGGCCATGGCCTTCTTCATGGTGGTGTTGGTGTTCGTGTTGCTCCTCATCGCGGCCCGGGTCGGCGGCGGGATCCTGAACGTGGCCTGGGGCGCCGGGGGCAGGAGGGAGTGAATGGGCTTCATCGAGATCAGAAATCTCCTCAAAAGGTTCGGGAAAGTGGTGGCCGTGGACCACATCTCCCTGGAGATAGAAAAGGGGGAGATCATCACCCTGCTCGGGCCGAGCGGCTGTGGGAAGACCACCACCTTGCGTTGCATCGCGGGCCTGGAGCGCCCGGACGAGGGGGACGTGGTGATCGACGGCCGGCCCATGTTCTCCCAGGGATTCGTGCCGCCCTCCAAGCGGGGGATCGGGATGGTGTTCCAGAACTACGCCGTCTGGCCCCACATGCGGATCTTCGACAACGTGGCCTACGGGCTGAAGCTGGCCCGGCTCCCCAAGCGGGAGATCCGCCAGCGGGTCCAGGAGACCTTGGAGCTGGTGGGGTTGGGGGGGCTAGAGCACCGCTACCCCACCCAGCTTTCCGGCGGCCAGCAGCAGCGGGTGGCCCTGGCCCGGGCCCTGACCCGGAACCCCAAGGTCCTCCTGCTGGACGAGCCCCTGTCCAACCTGGATGCGAAGCTCAGGGAGAAGATGCGGTTCGAGATCCAGGGCCTGGTCAAGCGGATGCACATCACCGCCGTTTACGTGACCCACGACCAGGCCGAGGCCATGGTGATCTCCGACCGGGTGGCGGTCATGAACCAGGGGCAGATCGTGCAGGTGGGCCCGCCGGAGGAGATCTACCACCGGCCGGCCACCAAGTTCGTGGCCGATTTCATCGGGGTCACCAACTTCATCTCCGGGGTGGTGACCGAGGTGGACGAGGACCGGGCTGAGGCAATCCTCGAAGCGGACTTCGGGCGCGTGCGGTGCGGGGTGCTGGCCCTGGACGCGGTGGCCCCGGGCCGGCAGGCCACTGCCTCGGTGCGCCCTGAGGACGTGGAAGTGGTGGAGGGGGCGGGGGAGCGGGAAAACACGTTCCGTGGCACCGTGCTGCACCGGGTGTACCTGGGGAACATCCTCTACCTGTTCGTGAAGCTGGGCGAGACCTCCCTCAGGGTCCAGGCTCATTCGGCCATGCCTTATCGGGAAGGAGATGAGATCCGGGTTCATCTTGCACCCGCCAGGACCATCATCATCCGCGAATGAGGGGACACCCTGCCGTGGCCGGGTACATCTTGGACCTGGATGGCACGGTGTGGCGGGGGGAGGTGCTCGTCCCCGGGGCCAGGGAGGCCATCGAGGCCCTGCGGGGGCGCGGCCGCAGGTTCGTATTCCTGTCCAACAAACCCCTCTACTCCCGCCGCCACTACGCCGATAAGCTCACCCGCCTGGGGATCCCCACTTCCCAGGAGGAGGTGATAAATTCGTCCTTCGTCCTCGCCGGGCTCCTCTCCCGGGAGGCCCCCGGGGCCCGGGTGTTCGCCATCGGGGAGCCGCCCCTGGTGGAGGAACTCCGCCGGGCCGGCCTCGTCCTCACCGAGGACCCTGAGGAGATCCAGTACGTGATCGCCGCCTTCGACCGCACCTTCGACTACCGCAAGCTGGAGATCGCCTTCCAGGCCCTGAGAAGAGGGGCCCGCTTCTGGGCCACCAACCCCGACAAGACCTGTCCCGTGGAGGGGGGGGAGATCCCGGACGCCGCCGGGGTGATCGCGGCCCTGGAAGCCACCACCGGACGGAAAGTGGAGCTGATAGCGGGAAAGCCCTCCCGCCACATGGTGGAGGCGGCCCTGGGGGTCCTGGACCTGCCCCCCCACCGGTGCGCCATGGTGGGGGACCGCTTGGAGACCGACATCCGCATGGCCAAGGAAAACGGGCTGGTGGCCATCCTCACCTTGACTGGGGTCACCCGCCCCGAGGACCTGCCTGGGGCCGCCTTTGTGCCCGATCACGTGATCGGGAGCCTCGCCGAGCTGCCGGCCCTGGACCGGGAATTAGGGGGTGATGGCTGTGGCAAGTGAGGTCATGTACGTGCCGGTGGACACCCTACGCCGGTTCACCTACCAAGTGTTCTGCGGCCTGGGCGTGCCGGAGGACGACGCTGCGATCTGCACCGAGGTGCTGTTGGCTTCAGACCTCAGGGGGATCTCCTCCCACGGGGTGGGGCGGCTCAAGATGTACTACGACCGCATCCGGCAGGGGATCCTCTCCCCGGTGACACGGTTCGAGGTGGTGCGGGAGACCGAGACCACCGCGGTGGTCGACGGCCACCACGGCATGGGCCACGTGATCGGCTACCGGGCCATGGAGCTCGCGATGAACAAGGCCCGGGAGCACGGGCTGGGGGCGGTGGCGGTCCGGAACTCCTCCCACTTCGGGATCGCCGGCTACTACGCCCTGATGGCGGCGAGGGAGGGCATGATCGGGCTGGCGTTCACCAACGCCCGCCCCTCGGTGGCCCCCACCTTCTCGGTGGAGCCCATGCTGGGCACCAACCCCATCGCGTTCGCCTGTCCCACCGACGAGGAGTTCCCCTTCTGTTTTGATGCCGCCACCTCCATCGCCCAGCGGGGGAAGATCGAGGTGCTGGCGCGGGCGGGGAAGCCCACCCCGGCCGGCTGGGTGATCGACCGCCAGGGGAGGCTGGCCACCGACACCGATGAGATCCTGGCTGGCATCCCCAAGGGCCTCTTCGCCCTGCTCCCCCTGGGGGGGAAGGGGGAAGAGCTGGGCGGGCACAAGGGTTACGGCCTCTCGGTGGTGGTGGAGATCCTGTGCGCGGCCCTCCAGTCCGGGGCGTTCCTCAAGGACCTCTCCGGGTTCGACGAACACGGGAACCCCCGGCCCCATCAGCTCGGGCACTTCTTCATGGCGCTCGACATCGGCCACTTCGTTCCCCTGGAGGAATTCAAGCGGACCGCGGGGGCGATCCTCAGGGCGCTGCGGGCGGCGGAGGTGTCCCCGGACGCGGAGCGCATCTACACCGCGGGGGAGAAGGCGTATCTGGCCGAGCAGCGGGTGCGGCGGGAGGGGGTGCCTGTGAACCGGGCCCTGCGCCGCAACCTGCGGGCCATGGCCCAGGAGCTGGACCTGTCCGGTTACCCGTTCTGATCCCTTGAGGGGGCCCCTTTTGGGGGCTAGAATGGCAAGCTTCGCAAGGAAACGAAAATGAAAACGAAAGGTAATGCAAGGGGGCGCCTGGGGGCCCTGGACCTGGGCACCACCGGGGTCAGGTTCGTCCTCTTCGATGAAACCGCCCACGAGGTGGCCAGCGCCTACCAGGAGCTCCCCCTGGCCTGCCCCCGCCCCGGCTGGGTGGAACAGCACCCCGAGAGGATGGTGGAAGGCGCCTTGGCCGTGCTGCGAGCCGCCCTGAAGAGCGCCGGCCTCCGGCCACAGGACCTCCTGGGGATCGGGATCACCAACCAGCGGGAGACGGTGGTGGCCTGGGACAGAAAGAGTGGAACCCCCCTGGCCCCGGCCATCGTGTGGCAGGACCGCCGCACCGCCGCCCGGTGCCGAAAGCTGGCGGAGCAGGGGCTGGGTCCGAGGGTGCGGGAGGTCACCGGCTTGCCCCTGGACCCCTATTTCTCCGCCACCAAGCTGGAGTGGCTCCTGCGGAACGTCCCCGGCCTCAGGGAGGGGGCCCGGGCCGGGGAGGTCTGTTTCGGCACCGTGGACTCCTGGCTCCTATACAAGCTGGGCGGGGTGCACGCCACCGACCCCAGCAACGCCTCCCGCACCATGCTGTTCGACCTCCGCCGCCTCGCTTGGAGCGAGGAGCTCCTGGAGCTGTTTGCGCTTCCCCGGGGGGCCCTGCCGGAGGTCCGGCCCAGCTTCTCCCTATTTGGGACCACCAAGCCGGGGCTCCTGGGGGCGGAGGTGCCCCTGGCCGGGGTGCTGGGGGACCAGCAGGCGGCCCTGCTGGGGCAGGGCTGCATCTCCCCGGGCCAGGGCAAGGTCACCTGGGGCACCGGGGCGTTTCTGCTCGTGCACACCGGGGATCGGCCGGTGGAGTCCGGGCAGGGCCTCATTTCCACCGTGGCCTATTCGGCCCCGGGCGGGGCCAGCTACGCCCTGGAAGGGTCGGCGTTCGTGGCCGGGGCAGCCGTCCAGTTCCTGCGGGATCTGGGCTTGATCTCCTCCTCCGCCGAGAGCGAGGCCCTGGCCGCCTCCCTTTCGGGGAACGAGGGGGTGTACTTCGTGCCCGCCCTGACCGGCCTGGGGGCGCCCCACTGGGACCCCTACGCCCGGGGGGCGATCCTCGGCCTCACCCGGGGCACCACCCGGGCCCACCTGGCCCGGGCGGCCCTGGAGGCCATCGCCTATCAGACCCACGACTTGGTGCGGGCCGCGGAGGCCGATTTCCCCCACCGGCTCCCGGAGCTCCGGGTGGACGGCGGGGCGGCCAGGAACGAGTTTCTGTGCCAGTTTCAAGCCGACATCCTGGGGGTCCCGGTGGTGCGGCCCCAGGTCCTGGAGACCACCGCCCTGGGGGCGGCCCTGGCCGCCGGGGTCTCCCTGGGCCTGTGGCAGTTTTCCGACATCCCCTCTTTGGTGCGTCGGGAACGTACCTTCCAGCCCCACATGTCGCCGAGTGAACGTGAGCAGCTCCTCGCAGGTTGGCACAGGGCGGTGGAACGGGCCCGGGGCTGGGCGGAGGGGGCCCGATGAGGATCGCCGTCGTGGGAGCAGGCATCGTGGGGGCGCTCGTCGCCCGGGAGCTCTGCCGCTACGAAGCCGAAGTCCACCTGTTCGAGCGGGCCCCGGACGTGGGCTGGGGGGTGACCAAGGCCAACTCCGGGATCGTACACGGCGGGTTCCACGACCGCCCCGGCACCCTGCGGGCCCGCTTCTGCGCCCCCGGCAGCGCCCTGTTCGAGGAGCTGGCTCGGGAGCTGGACTTCGCCTTCCTGCGCACCGGGGCTTGGGTGCTCGCCCTTTCCCGGGTCGAGGTTTCGGTGCTGGAGGGGCTTCGGGAGCAGGGGGAGGAGAACGGCGTCCCCGGCCTGGAGATCCTGCCTCGGGAGGAGGTACTGGCGCGGGAGCCGCACGTGAACCCGGAGGTGGTGGCCGGCCTGTGGGCGCCCACGGTGGGGGTGACAGAGCCCTGGCAGGTGGCCATCGCCGCGGTGGAGAATGCCGTCGCAAACGGCCTTTTTCTCCATCTCGCCCAGGAGGTGACCGGGCTGGAGGTCTCCGGCGGCCGGGTGCAGGCGGTGGTCACCCCCCAGGGCCGCTACCCGGTGGAGGCGGTGATAAACGCGGCTGGGCTTTACGCCGACCGGATCGCGGAGATGGTCGGCCTGACCGAGCCCAGGCTGTTCCCCCGTCGGGGGGAGTACGTGCTCCTGGACAAGGCGGCCTCAGGCCTGGTGCACTCGGTCCTGTTCCCGGCCCCGGTGGGGGACTCCAAGGGCATCCTGGTCCTGCCCACGGTGGACGGGGGGGTGCTCCTGGGCCCCAACGCCCAGGACCTGCCGGAAGGGGCGAGGGAGGCCAACGAGACCACTGGGGAGGGCTTGGAGGAGGTGGTGGCCGGGGCCAAGCGGCTCGTCCCCGAGCTCCCGCTGCACCAGGCCATAAAGACCTTCGCCGGGCTCAGGCCCGAGTCCCCCCAGCAGGATTTCGTGCTGGGGCCCACCCAAGTGAAGGGCTTTTACCAGGCAGCGGCCATGCGCTCCCCCGGGCTCACCGCCGCCCCCCAGATCGCCCGCTGGCTGGCCCACGAGGTCATCGCCCCGGAGCTGGGGCTGACGCGGAAAGCTCAGTTCAACCCGGTCCGCCAGGGGATTCCCCACCCCGCCGAACTCCCGCCGGGGGAGTGGGAGGCCCTGATCCGGGAGGACCCCAGCTGGGGGCGGGTGGTGTGCTTCTGCAACCGGGTGACCGAGGGGGAGATCCTGGAGGCCGTCCGCCGGGGGGCGAGGAGCCTGGACGGCGTGAAATTTCGCACCCGGGCCGGCTTCGGCCGCTGCCAGGGGGGGGTTTGCACCGACAAGATCCTGAAGATCTTGGCCCGGGAGCTGGGGAGGGAGCCGGAGGATGTTCACCTGCGGGGGCCGGGCTCGCCCGTGGTGGTGGGGAAGGTGCGGCCGTGAAAGTCCGCCGGGTGGAGGTGCTGGTGGTGGGCGGGGGGGCGGCCGGGATGGCCGCCGCCGCGGCCGCCGCCGGTGCCGGAGCCGAGACGGTGCTCTTGGAACGGGAGGGGAACTTGGGGGGGGTGCTGGAGCAGTGCATCCACCCGGGGTTCGGGCTCCACCGCTACCGGGAGGAGCTCACCGGGCCCGAGTTCTCCCACCGCCTGCGGGGGGAGCTCGCGGGGTCGGGGGCGGAGGTCCTCACCGAGGCCACGGTGCTGGAGCTGGCACCCCGCGGCCCCCGGCTGTTGGCTGCCCACCCGCAGGGGCTCACCGAGTTCCGTCCCCGGGCGGTGGTGTGGGCGGCTGGGGCCAGGGAGCGGCCGTTCGGCGCCCTGAGGATCCCGGGCACCCGCCCCGCCGGGATTTACACCGCCGGCCTGGCCCAACGGCTGCTGGACATCCACGGCCTCCTCCCTGGGAGGAGGGCGGTGATCCTGGGGTCAGGGGACATCGGCCTGATCATGGCCCGCAGGCTCCACCTGGAGGGGGTGGAGGTGGCGGCGGTGCTGGAGATCAAGCCTTTCCCCGGGGGGCTGCTGCGGAACGTGGTCCAGTGTCTTTCGGACTTCGGCATCCCCTTGCTTTTGCGGCACACGGTGGCGGAGGTGCATGGCCGGGAGCGCCTGTCCGGGATCACGGTGGTGGAGGTGGACGAGGCAGGGCGGCCCCTGCCGGGGAGCGGGAAGTTCCTGGCCTGCGACACCCTGGTGCTGTCGGTGGGGCTGATCCCGGAGAACCGGCTCATCGAGCCCCTGGTGCCGCTGGACCCCTGGAACCGGGGGCCGCAGGTGAACGCCCGCCTCCAGACAGAGCTGCCCTGGTTGTTTGGGGCCGGGAACTCCCTGGCCGTGTTCGACCTGGTGGACACGGTGGCGGAGCTGGGGGCCCGGGCCGGGGCGGCGGCGGCCCGCTACGCCCGGGGTGAGCTCTCTCCTGCAAGGCCGGTACCCCTGGTGCGGGGGGAGAACGTGCTCCACCTGGTGCCCAGCTTCCTGGTCCCGGGTGAGCCCACCACCGTCTACATCCGCGTCCCCCGGCCCCTGCCCCAGGCCCGGGTCTCCCTGGGCGGGGTGATCTCCAAGAACCACCTCGGGGTCAGGCCTACGGAGATGGTGGAGATCAACCTCTCCCCGGAGGCCCTGGCGGAGTTGTGTCGGCTCCCCGAGGTGCGGGTGGAGGTGACCCCGGGATGAGGAAGAAGCTGGTGTGTGTTTCCTGTCCGGTGGGCTGTGAGCTCGAAGTGGAGGTGCACGGCCCGGGGGCGATCGAGGTGAGCGGGAACCGCTGCCCCCGGGGCGAGGCCTACGCCCGAGAGGAGGTCACCGACCCCAAGCGGGTGCTGATGAGCCTGGTGAAGGTGGTGGGGGGAGAGCGGCCGGTGGTGGCGGTGAGGACCGACCGGCCCATCCCCAAACGCCTGTTCCCCCAGGTCATGGGACTGGTGCGGAGGCTGTGTCTCAAAGCGCCGGTGAAGCTGGGGCAAGTGGTGGCCCTGGCCGGGGACGGGGCCCAGCTGATCACCACCCAGCAGGTGAGGGAGGCATCGCCCCCTCCCGGGGCTGGGGCCTCCAAGTCCGGTTAACCCCGCCTTTCCCGGGGAGGGAAACCTCGGCTCTCTCGGCTAGAGGGTGACACCTAAACTTGGGGACTTTCCCGGCGGGCTCAGCGGAGTTCGGTCCGGCGGGCCTTGCGCAAAAACGTCGGCACGTCGTACTCGTCCCGCACCGGGGCTTCCATCTCTATCCGCTCCAACAAGGCCTCTTCTTCCTCTAATTTCAGCGTGCCCTCTTCGTTGGTGGCGGGGAAGCCGGTGGCGATCACCGTGACCCGCACCTTCTGCATCCCCTCTCGGATGGTGGCCCCGAAGATGAGGTCTGCCCGGTCCGAGAGCGCTTCGTGGATCACGTTCGCCGCCTCGGTGACCTCCTCCAGGGTCAAGCTCTCTCCTCCGGTGATGTTGAGGATGGCCTTGCGGGCACCCTTCACCGTGGAGTCCAAAAGCGGGGAGAAGATGGCCTGTCGAGCTGCCTCGCGGGTCTTGTTGTCCCCCTCGGCCTCGCCGATGCCCATCATGGCGGTGCCCGCGTCCCGCAGCACCGATTCCACGTCGGCGAAGTCGAGGTTGATGAGCCCGGGGACGGTGATCAGGTCGGTAATCCCCTGCACGCCTTGCCACAACACCTTGTCCGCCAACCGGAAGGCCTGGGTGAGGGACATATCTGGGGGGGCCTCTTTCAGGAGCTTGTCGTTGGAGATGGTGATCAGGGCGTCCACGTTTTCGGCCAAGTTCTTGATCCCGTCCTCGGCCCGCTTGGCCCGGGTCACGCCCTCGAAGGAGAAGGGGCGGGTGACGATGGCCACGGTCAGGATGCCCATCTCCCGGGCCAGGCCGGCGATCACCGGGGCGGCCCCGGTGCCGGTCCCCCCACCCATCCCGGCGGTGATGAACACCATGTCCACCCCGGACAGCAGGTCCACGATCTCTTCCTGGGATTCCTCGGCCGCCGCCCGGCCCACCTCCGGGTCCCCACCTGCCCCCAGGCCCCCGGTGAGCTGGCGGCCTATCTGCAAATGCCGATGGGCCTGGACGATGGACAGCACCTGGGCGTCCGTGTTCACCGCCACCAGCTCCACCCCGGTCAGCCCGGCCTCCATCATCCGGTTCACCGCGTTGCCCCCCCCGCCCCCCACCCCGATCACCATCAGTCGCGCCGGGCTGTCACCGTTCATCGCTCACCCCCGCAGGAACTTCCTGAACCAGCCGAACAGGCGGGCCAGCATTCCCCCACCGCTTCTGCCCATCCTGCTCCCCACCCCCACCGGCCGCCGGCGGGCGAAATCCCGCCCCTCCACCGCGTACTTCAACAGGCCAATGGCCGTGGCGTAGATGGGGGATTCCACGATGTCCCTCAGGCCGTGGATGCCCTGAGGGATGCGCCCCCGCCGCACCGGCATCCCGTATCGCTGATGGGCGAACTCCACGATCCCAGAGAGCAACGAACTCCCCCCGGTGATCACCATCCCCGCCGGCACCAGGTCCCGGTAGCCGGCGTCCTCCACCTCTTGGACGGCCAGGTCCAGGATCTCCTCCACCCGGGGCTCGATGATCTTGGCCAGCACCTTCCGGGGCACGGTCTTGGTGCTGTCCCCCCCGATGGTGGCCACTTCGATCTTCTCGTCGTCCCCCACCGATTCCACCAGGCAGGTCCCGTACTCCTTTTTTATCCGCTCGGCTTCCTCGATGGGCGTCTGCAGCCCCACCGTGATGTCGTTGGTGATGTGTTCCCCTGCAATCGGAATCACCTTGGAGAACCAGATATCGCCCCCGCGGAATACCGAGATGTCGGTGGTACCACCCCCGATGTCCAACAGCACCACCCCCAGCTCTTTCTCCGCGGAGGAAAGCACCGCCATGGAGGAGGCCAGTGGTTCGAGCACGATTTGGGAGATCCTCACCCCCAGGGACTCCACGCACCGCACCAAGTTGTGCACAGCGGTGACCGACCCCATCACCAGATGCACGTCCACCTCCAGCCGGGTGCCGGTCATCCCCACCGGGTCAGTGATCCCCTCTTGGCCGTCCACGATGTACTGCCTGGGGATGACGTGGATGAGCTCCACGTCCGGGGACAGGGGGATGGTGCGGGCCGCCTCCACCACTCGGTGGACGTCCTCTTTGGTGATGATGCGGTCGGGGCGGGTGATGGAGACGGTGGCCGAGTTGTTGATGGAGCGGATGTGCTTGCCAGCGATGCCCACGTAGACCTCTGAAATACGCACGTCGGCCATATTTTCAGCTTCCTCAATAGCTTTACGAATCGACTGGATGGTGCGCCCGATGTCCACCACCACACCCTTCTCCAGCCCTCGGGAGGGGGACATGCCCATGCCCACGATCTCGATGATCCCATCCACCACATTGGCCACCAAGCAACACACCTTGGTGGTGCCTACGTCCAGCCCCACCACCAACCGCTCCCGCCTCATGGAATCACCACCTTCATCGCGGCTTCAAGATGACCTGCCCCTCCCAGCGGAGGTCCACCTCCGCGTAGCTGGAGAAGTTGAATCGCCCGGCCAACTGTTCCTCCCATAGTTCTCCCAGGATAACTAACCTCTGGGGAAGGGTGCTAATTGGCCCGAGTCGGATGAGGGGGCCGGAGGGAGGGCTGGCTACCACCGCCTCGGGGTCGGTGGCATCGATGGGAGCGATGAGGGAAAGCAGGGCGGGGTTCGTCCTTTCCACCGCTTCGGCCGCGAGGGCTACCTCGGGGGGCACCCACCCGCCCTGCCCCGGGGGCACCAGCAACCACGCCTGGTCGGCCGGGCCCACTACCACCCCCTCATTGTCCACCCAGACTGCTGTTCCCCCCTCGTACACTACTCGTCCCACCGGCTCCCTTTCCCAAACGTATATTCTTACCCGTCGGGCAACCGGATCCACCCCAAGTTGGACCTCCCTCACCCACGGGAGCGAGACGATCCGGTCCCGAATCCCCCTTAAATCTAGACGAAGGATATTAGCACTCGAGACAATCTGAGTCAACTGGGTCCGGTACTCTGGGGGAAGGTGATGATCCCCGGCTACCTTCACTTCAACTACCCGCCACCATCCTCCCCAGCGGACTGCCCCCCAGGCCAAGAGCAGGACGGCGATTCCCAGACAAGCAAATCTCAGCGTCCCCCTCACTCCCGGACCACTTCCAGCTCCAGCTTCAACCATAGTCGGAACGCGCGGAGCACTTGGCGCTGCACTCTGTCCACCAGCCGCAGCACGTCGCTGGCCCGGGCCTGGCCCAGGTTGACGATGAAGTTGGCGTGTTTGGGGGAGACCATGGCGTCCCCCTCCCGGGCCCCCTTCAGCCCCGCCCGGTCGATGAGCCATCCCGCGGGGGCGTGGGGGGGGTTGCGGAACACGCAGCCGGCCGAGGGCAGCCCCACCGGCTGCCCCGCCCGCCTCTCCGCCAGGATCAGGGCCGGGGGTGGGCCCGAGGGGCTGGGCCTGAGCCCCACCCGCAGCACCGCACACCGGCACTGGCGGAGGCGAGAGTTGCGGTAGGAAAACTCGCATTCCTCTTTCCCCCACCGCACCAGCTCTCCCTCGGGGGTGAGCACTTCCACCCACTCCACCCGGTCTCCAATCTGGCCGTAGCGGGTGCCGGAGTTCATCACCACCGCCCCGCCCACGGTGCCGGGAATCCCGGCCAGCTGGCAAAAGCCCGCCTCCACCAGCTCTCCCAATCGCAGGCCGGCCTCGGCCACCACCAGCCCGTCTTCCTGGCGGCAGCCCCGCAGCTTGTGGGTGAGGATGACCAGCCCTGGGAACCCCCGATCCAGGAACAGGAGTTTTGACCCCCCGCCCACCACCCGCCAGGGGACCTCGCATTTCCGCGCCAGGGCCACCCCCTCCACCAACGCCTCCCAGCGGCTGGGGGTGAACACCGCCCAGGCCGGTCCCCCGATGCGGAATGTGGTGAGCTCTGCCAGGGGAACCCCTTCCCGGAGCTCCCCGGGCAGGGCCCTCAACCGCCGGAGGAGAGACTGGTTGCCATTTTTCGTGCTAGTCGCCATATGTCGCCTGCCCCAAAGTAAGCCACCACGTCCCCGGGCCGCACGATCCCCGCCACCCGCTCCTGCGCCTGGTCCAGGGTGGGGGCGAAGTGGACCTCCCCCCCGGCGGCCCGGGCTGCCGCCGCCACTTGAGCCCCGCTCACCCCCGGCAGCGGCGGCTCGCCGGCCGGGTAGACCTCCGTCACCACCACCTCATCCGCGCCCCGGGCCAGCACCTCGCCGAACGCCCGGGCGTAGCGGGAGGTGCGGCTGTAGCGGTGTGGCTGGAACACGGCCACCACCCGCCGACGGGGCCAACCGGCTCGGATGCCGGTCAGGCTACAGGCCAGCTCCCGGGGATGGTGGGCGTAGTCGTCTACCACCAGATGGCCGTTCTCCTCCAGCACCTCTAGGCGACGGCGGGGGCGGGGGAGCTGGGGGAGCCACTCCGCCAGCTCCTCAACCGGCAGCCCCACCAGGATTCCGGCGGCCAGGGCGCCCAAGGCATTGCGCACGTTGTGGGTCCCCGGGGCCGGGATTTCCACTTCTCCCACGCGCCTGCCCTCCCACCACAGTTCGAACCAGCTTTTTTGGCCCCGGCCGCGGACCCCCCGGGCCCGCAGCCGGCAGCCGGGAGAGAGGCCAAATGTAAGGGCATCGGGTCGTGCCGCAACCAGTCGCCTCGCCCCTGGGTCGTCCCCCCCCACTGCCAGCTTCCCCGCCCGCCGGGCAAAGGCGGCGAAGGCCCCCAGGAGCCGTTGGTAGCTTCCGTAGGTGGAAAGATGGTCACCGTCGATATTTCCAATGACCGCCACCTGGGGGGAGAGGGTGGTGAACAGCCCGTCTGACTCGTCCACTTCCAGGAAGAAGGGGCCGTGACCCCAGCGGGCAGCCGGGAGACCAGCCACCTGGGCCCCGATGTAGTGCCCCTCCTCTCCGGTCAACCTGTGCACCAGGCAGGCGGCCCAAGTGGTGGTGGTGGTCTTGCCGTGGGTGCCGGCGATGGCCACCACCTTCCTGCCGGCCAGCAGGACGTTCAGGGCCTGCAGGCGGGGTAGGAGCTTCATTCCGCGGGCCCTGGCCGCCCGCAGCTCGGGGTTCCCCGCGGGAATGGCAGAGGAGTAGACGATCGTGCCCCTTCCGGGAGGGAGGTTGTCGGGGGAATGCCCGAGGCACACCCGTATCCCCTGGGCGGAGAGGTGGGCCAACCGTGTGCTTGGGGTGAGGTCGCTTCCGGAGACCTGGTATCCCAGCTGGGAGAGGAGCTGGGCCAGGGTGGACATCCCCTCCCCACCTATGCCGACCAGATGCAGGTGGGTGCCCAGGTCCCTCATGGTACCCCTCGGGCCAGACTCAGGAGTTCCTGGGCCACCAGGCGGGCTGCCTGAGGGCGGGCCACCCGGAGCACTGCTTGTCCCATTCGCTTGAGCCGGACCTCGTCCGCCCAAAGCCGGGCCACCAGGGTGCCCAGGTCCACGGAGGCCAGCTGCCGCTCCCCGATGAGCACACAGCCCCCGGTGCGGGCCAGGGCCAGGGCGTTGTCGCGTTGGTGCCCCCCGGCCGCCCGGGACCAGGGGACCAAGATAGCCGGTCGGCCAGTGGCTGCCAGCTCTGCCACCGCCGTGCCGCCAGCGCGGGAGATCACCAGCCGCGCTTGCCCGAGGGCCTGGGCCATGTGTTCGGTGTAGCGTTCCACCGCCGGGTCTCGGAGCCCGGCTGCCGCCAGTCTCCGGCGTACCGCGAGGGGGTCAGCCGCCTGGCCCACCACCAGCCTCAGCCGCAGCTCCGGCAGCCGGGCCAAGGTGGGGGCGGCCCGCAAGGTGGCTTCTACCAGCAGGCGGGAGCCTTGGGAGCCCCCCACCACCAACAGCTCCCGTCCCGGAAATCGGGGCCGCAGGGAGAGGAACTGGCGCCGCAGGGGGTTGCCTGTGACCCGAACTTTCCCCCCTGGGGGGGGAGCCCCGTGGGTGTGGGGGAAGGAGAGGAGCACCCGGGAGGCGAGGGGGAGGAGCAGCTTGTTCACCAGGCCCAAGCGGGCGTTTTGCTCGTGGATGGCCGTGGGGATGCCCGCCAGGTGGGCGGCCAGGACCGGGGCGAAGGAGGGGTAACCCCCCATGCCCAACACCACCTGGGGCCTGAACTTCTCGATCACCCCTCGGGCTTGACCGAGGGCCCGGCCGGAGTGGAGGAGGGTGGCGGGCCAGCGCCAGGGCTGGCTGCGGGGAAGCCCCCGGCAGGAGAGGGGTTGGAAGTCTATCCATGGGTAGCGGCGGACGATTTTGGCCTCTATCCCAGTGGGGCTGCCCAGCCAACAGGCGGCGGTGAGTGCCCCCCAGGCCCGCAGTTCCTCGAGCACGGCCAGGGCCGGATAGACGTGCCCTCCGGAGCCTCCCGCTGCCACCAACACCCTCATCAGGCTACCTCCTCTCGCTGGGGCGTGGCTTGCCCGGCCAGCCGGGCCACTCCCAGCAGCAGCCCCACCAACCCCAGGGTCACCGCCAGGGAAGACCCGCCATAACTGACAAAGGGGAGGGTGAGGCCGGTGACCGGCAGCACCCCCACCACTACCCCCAGGTTGACCAGGGACTGAAACCCCAATACGAAGCTGGCCCCCAGGGCATACAAGGTGCCCAGTCGGTCCGGTGCGGAGCGAGCCACCCGCAGCCCCAACACCACCAGCCAGCCCAGCAGGCCCAGGACCACCAGCGCTCCTACCAGCCCCGTCTCCTCCGCCCAGGCGGCGAAGGCGAAATCGTTGTGCACCGCCGGCAAATAGAAGAGCTTGGCCCGGGAAGCCCCCAACCCCCGCCCCCAGAGCCCCCCGGAGCCGATGGCCAGAAGGGACTGGAAGACCTGGTAGCCATAGGTTTCCTGGTAGGCAGCCGGGTTGAGGAATGCCAGCAACCTCCCAACCCGATACGGGGCAGCCACCACCAGCAGCCCTCCCACTGGCAGCCCCCCCAGGGCGGTGAGCGCCAGGTGCCGCACCGGTACCCCCCCCACCAGCAGCAAAAAACCGGTCAAAGTCACATAAAGCACCAGCATCCCCAGGTCCGGCTGCAGCAAAAACACCAGCCCGAACCCACCCAGCACCACCAGGTACGGGGCTATCCCCTGGGCGAAAGTGTGGATCTCCTCTCCCCGCCGCACGAGGGAGCTGGCGAGATACAAGACCAAAGCCAGCTTGCCCAGCTCGGTGGGCTGGAAGGAAAACGGGCCCAACCGCAGCCACCTGCCCCCGCGGGCCACCCCGGGCACCAACGTGGCCAAGCTCAGCAGGAAAACCCCCAGCAGCAGCAAGTCGTCCACCTCGGCCCAGCGGTGGTAGTTCACCCGCCAGAACACCACCAGCAAGGCCAGCCCCAATCCGGCACCGAGCAGTTGGCGGACCAAAAAGGCCAGGGGCTCACCATAGAGCCGGTACCCCAGCACGAAGCTGGTGGAGTAGACGCACAGGAATCCCAACAGGGTGAGGAGCACCATTGCTACTAGGAGCTGAGCTTCCGTTTTCCCCACGGCCACCTCCGGGAAGGTAGTGTGGACCACATGTCCTCTGAAACGAAGGACCTGAGAGGGAAACCAGTGGTCTATAGGTGAGGCTGGGAAGTGCCGGCTGTCTTAGGGATCGGGGACAGGTGGGGGGATTTTCCGAGATAGTTGTCCGAAGGCTTCCCGGAAGGCCCGGCCTCGGTGGGCGTAGTTTTCGAACTGATCGAAGCTGGCGCAGGCAGGGGAGAGCAGCACCACATCGCCGGGCCGGGCCCGGGCGTAGGCCCGCCGCAGCGCCTCCAGCGGCGTGGTCGCCCGCTCGTACCCCACCCCCCACTGGGAGAGCAAGGCCGCGAAGTAGTCCTGAGACTCCCCGATCAGGATGCAATGCCGAACCTTCTCCCTGAGCAGGGGCCGCAGGAGCTGGTAGCCGCCCCCCTTGTGGCGCCCCCCTAGGATGAGCACCACCGGTTGCGAGAGGGCCAGCAGGGCGGCGCGGGTGGCGTGGGCGTTGGTGGCCTTGGAATCGTCGATAAAGGTGATGCCGCCCATGGTTCCCACCACCTCCAGCCGGTGGGGTTGCCTCAGGCTGGGCTCTATTTCCCGCCACGGGGGTGGGGAGGAAGTCAAATCGGGGAAAGCGAGCGAGCAGGCAGCCCAGGCCGCCGAGAGGTCCGCCCGCAGGTGCTGGGGCAGGCCCTCCCCCCAGCCCGAGGGGAGGTCGGCTTCGGTATAGACCCTCACCTGTGCCCGAGGGGAAAGCCGGGAGAGTAGTTCTGGGGGGAGGACTGCCCAATCTCCCTCCCGCTGGTTGCGGAAAATCCGGGCCTTGGCAGCGAAATAGTGGGCCAGGGTTTGATGATGGTCAAGATGATCAAAAGAGAAGTTAAGCCACACCGCCACTTGTGGCCGAAATCTCACCGTCCACTCGAGCTGGTAGGAGCTCACCTCCAGCACCCAGGGTTTCCCGCTGGCCTCGGCCAGGGTGGAGATGGCCGGCCGGCCGATGTTCCCGGCCACCACCGGCTCTAAGCCCACAGCCCTGAGGATGGCCCCGATGAGCTCGCAGGTGGTGGACTTCCCATTGGTGCCGGTGACGGCGATCAGGGTCCGGGGTTGGGCCAGCCGGAAGGCGAGTTCGATTTCGGACCACACCCTCGGTGCCTGGCGGAGCAGCCGCAGGTGAGCCGGCACCCCGGGGCTGGGCACGATCAGCTCTGCCTCCAACACCCGCTCGCTGTGGCCCCCATCCTCCCACGCCACCCCGTGGGCCCGCAGAAAGGCCTTTTCCTCCGGGGTGAGCCGGCGCGCCTCTGAGAGGAAGAGGGAAAATCCGCGTGGAGCCAGGGCCTCCACCAGGGCCCGGCCCGTCTTCCCCAGCCCCAGCACGGCGATCTTCCGGAACGACAGCGGAGTGGACACAAACCCAATCTTACCTTCGCCCCCGGATGAGGGGAGGCGTTTATAATCGGCCCAGATTTTTCGATTTGCGCAAAGGCTGAAAGGAGACGGGGTGAACCAGGACAGGCTTGTGACAGCGGGAGTTAATGCAATCCGGTTTCTGGCAGCGGACATGATCCAGGAGGCCAACTCCGGCCACCCCGGCCTCCCCCTGGGGGCCGCGCCCATGGCGTACGTGCTGTGGACGAGGCACCTGAAACACAACCCCCGGAACCCCAAATGGTTCGACCGCGACCGGTTCGTGCTCTCGGCGGGCCACGGCTCCGCCCTCCTCTACGCCCTCCTCTACCTCACCGGCTACGACCTCCCCCTGGAGGAACTCAAGAGGTTCCGACGGTGGGGGAGCAGGACCCCGGGCCACCCCGAGGCGGACCGCGCCCCCGGGGTGGAGGTGACCACCGGCCCCCTGGGGCAGGGGATAGCGATGGCGGTGGGGATGGCCATGGCCGAGGCGCACCTGGCCGCGATCTTCAACCGCCCCGGCCACGAGGTGATAAACCACCACACCTACGTCCTCGCCTCCGACGGCGACCTCATGGAGGGGGTGTGCGCCGAGGCCTGCTCCCTGGCGGGGCACCTCCGGTTGGGGAAATTGATCGTCCTCTTCGACGACAACGGGGTGTCCCTGGCGGGGACCACCGACCTCACCTTCACCGAGGACGTCCTCAAGAGGTTCTCCGCCTACGGATGGCACACCCAGCGGGTGGAGGACGGGAACGACCTCGGGGCCATCGACGCCGCCATCCGGAGGGCCAAGGAGGAGCGGGACAGGCCCTCCATCATCGCGGTGCACACCGTGATCGGCTACGGGGCCCCCACCAAACAGGGCACCTACAAGGTCCACGGGGCCCCCCTGGGGGAGGAGGAGCTCCGGGCGGCCAAGGAGCGGCTGGGATGGCCCACCGAGCCCAGGTTCCACGTGCCCGAGGATGTCCTCGCCCACTTCCGCGAGGCGGTGGAGCGGGGGGAGAGGTGGGAGGAGGAGTGGAACGCGCGCCTCGAGGCCTATCGGGGCGAATACCCGGAGCTCGCGGCGGAGCTCTCCCGCCGGATCCGGGGCGAGCTCCCCCCGGGCTGGGATGAGGGCCTCCCTGAGTTCCCCCCCGACGAGAAGGGGATCGCCACCAGGAAGGCCTCGGGGAAGGTCCTCCAGGCCCTGGGGGAGAGGATCCCCGAGCTCATCGGGGGATCGGCGGACCTCAACCCCTCGGTCCACACCGTCCTCCCCGGGGAGGGGGACTTCCAGGCCCCCGGGGGGAAGCCCCCGGGGGTGCAGGGGGACGCCGGGGGCCCCTGGGATTACTCGGGCCGCAACATCCACTTCGGCGTGCGGGAGCACGCCATGGGGGCCATCGCGGGTGGCATCGCCCGCCACGGGGGCCTCGTCCCCTTCGTGGGCACCTTCCTGGTCTTCTCCGATTACATGCGGCCGCCGATCAGGCTCGCGGCGATGATGGGCTGCAAGGTGGTGTACGTGTTCACCCACGATTCCGTGGGGATCGGCCAGGACGGGCCCACCCACCAGCCGGTGGAGCAGCTGGCCTCGCTGCGGGCGGTGCCCGACCTCGTGGTGATCCGGCCCGCCGACGCCAACGAGGTGCGGGAGGCGTGGATCGCGGCCCTGCGGAGGGACGGCCCCACCGCCCTGATCCTCACCCGCCAGAACCTCCCCGTCCTGGACCGGGGCCGCCTGGCCCCGGCGGCGGGGCTCCACCGGGGTGCCTATGTCCTCTGGCAGGCGGGGGGTGGGGAGCCGGACGTGATCCTCATCGCCACCGGCTCCGAGGTCCACGTGGCCCTCCGGGCCGCCGAGATCCTCGCCGGGGAAGGGCTGAACCCCAGGGTGGTGGCCATGCCCTCCTGGGAGCTCTTCGAGGCACAGCCTGAGGAGTACAAGCGGGAGGTGCTCCCGCCAGCGATAAAAACCCGGGTGGCGGTGGAGGCCGGGGTCCGGCTGGGCTGGGACCGATACGTGGGCCAGGAGGGGGCCGTGATCTCCGTGGACCGGTTCGGGGAGAGCGCCCCGGGGAACGAGGTCCTAGAGAAGTTCGGCTTCACCCCGGAAGAGGTGGTCCGGTTGGCGAAGGCCCTCCGCCGGCACTGAGCCAGGGCTTTTTGGTTGGGAGCCCGGGAAAGTCCGCCCTGCCGGCGTAGGGGGGTCCGGTGGCTTTGGGGTGCAGCAGGCTTTCGAAAGCCGCGCTTTTGCGCCCTGGGACGCAGGCCAACCTCAGCCAGAGGCGGGGTTTTGGGAGAGGAAGAGGTCGGCTTTCTCCAGGAGCTGGCGCTGTTCCTCGTGGGTGATCCGCTGGAGGGCTTGGGGGAAGGGGAGCCAGGCCAGGGCGGCCACCTCCCGGGGGGCGGGGCGTCCGTCCCCCTGGGCTCGGGCGAGGAAGAAGGTCACTTCCTTTTGGATTTCCTCCCCCCCGCGGAAGAACCGGTAACGCACCAGTTCCCTAAACCCGGGCTGGGGCTGGATGTCCACCAGGCCCACCTCCTCGGCCACCTCCCGCCGGGCGGCCTCCTCCACCCCCTCCCCGGGTTCCACCCGCCCTTTGGGGAACCCCCAGTGTCCTCCCTGTCGGTTCTTGATGACCAGGTACTCCCGTTTCCCCTCCCGGAGGCGAAACAGGACGTAACCCGCTGCCCTCTCCCGGGGCATGGGCCCTAAATCACGCTCAGCTCCCGGCCCCGCACGTCATAGGCCTTGGGGGCCAGGGCCAGGCATTGTAGCTCTCGCCACAACACCCGGAACGACTCCGGGATGCCCGGCTTGGGGAAGTCCTCTCCTCGCAGGATGGCCTTGTACAGCTGCACCCGTCCCTTGGCGTCGTCGGACTTCACGGTCAGCATCTCCTGGAGCAAGCTGGCCGCGCCATAGGCCTCCAGGGCCCACACCTCCATCTCCCCCAGCCGCTGGCCGCCGAATTGAGCCTTCCCCCCCAGGGGCTGCTGGGTGATGAGGGCATAGGGGCCGGTGGAACGGGCGTGGATCTTATCCGCCGCGATGTGCTCAAGCTTGAGGAGGTACATCACCCCCACCGTGACCGGGGCCTTGAACGGCTCCCCGGTGCGTCCGTCCCGCAGGATCACCTTGCCGTCCTGGCGCTGGCCGTCGGACAACCCCCGGGCCTTCAGCTCCTGGGTGAGCTCGGAGAGGATCTCCTCCTCCTTGGCCCCGTCGAACACCGGGGTGGCCACCTTCTCCCCCCGGAGGGCCGCCAGCCACCCCAAGTTGGTCTCGAAGATCTGCCCCAGGTTCATGCGGGAGGGCACCCCAAGCGGGTTCAGGATCACGTCCAGGGGGGTGCCGTCGGGCAGGAAGGGCATGTCCTCCTCGGGGAGGATCTTGGCGATGACGCCCTTGTTGCCGTGCCGACCGGCGAGCTTGTCCCCCACCGCGATGCGCCGCCTCTGGGCCACGTACACCTTCACCAGCTCGTTGACCCCGGCTTCCAGCTCGTCTCCGGCGGCCCGGGAGATGCGCTTCACCCGGATCACGGTGGCGGTGCCGGTGATGGGGGGCATCTTGAGGGATGTGTTACGGAAATTCCTCATCTTTTCGCCGAAGATGGACCGGAAGATGCGCTCCTCCGGGGAGGGCTCCGCCTCCCCCTTGGGCGTGATCTTCCCCACCAACACATCCCCGGTCCTGACCTCGGTCCCCACCCGGATGATCCCGTCCTCGTCCAGGTTGCGGAGGTCCTCCCGGGACAGGTTCGGGATGTCGGAGGTGATCTCCTCCGGGCCCAGCTTGGTCTCCTCCGCCCGCACCTCGAACTCCTGGATGTGAATGGAATCAAACACGTTTTCCTTAACCAGGCGTTCGGAGATGACGATGGCGTCCTCGTAGTTGTAGCCCTCGAAGGGCATGAACCCCACCAGCAGGTTGGTGCCCAGGGCCAGCTCCCCGCCCTCGGTGGACTGGGAGTCAGCTAGCACATCGCCCCGCTTGACCTTGTCCCCGGGGCGGACGATGGGCCGCTGGTGGAGCAGGGTGTCCTGGTTGGAGCGCTCGAAGTTCAGCAGCCGATAGGTGCGGCGGATGGCGCCCGAGCGGACCACGATCTTCTGGGCGTCCACCACCTCCACCACCCCGTCCTGCTCACAGAGCACCACCGCCCCCGAATCCCGGGCTGCCTTGGCCTCCATCCCCGTGCCCACGATGGGCGCCTGGGGGCGCACCAGGGGCACCGCCTGGCGCTGCATGTTGGCCCCCATCAGGGCCCGGTTGGCGTCGTCGTGCTCCAGGAACGGGATCAGGGAGGCGGACACCCCGACGATGGTCCGAGGGGAGACCTCGATGAAGTCCACCTCCTGGGGGGGCACGAACCGGATCTCCTCCCGGCCGGTGCGGATGGGCACCCTGTCCCCCAGGATGCGCCCCTGGTCGTCGATCTCCACCGTGGCCGGGGCAATCCGGTATTGCTGCTCCTCGTCCGCCATCAGGTACTTGATCTCCCCGGTGACCCGGCCGTCTTTCACCACCACATAGGGGGCCTCCAGGAACCCGTAGTCGTTGACCCGGGCGTAAACGGCCATGGAGGTGATGAGGCCGATGTTCTGGCCCTCCGGGGTCTCGATGGGGCAGATGCGGGCGTAGTGGGAGGGGTGGACGTCCCGCACCTCGATCTTGGCCCGGCGGGCGGACACCCCGCCCAGGGCCGACAGGCGCCGCTTGTGGGTCAGCTCCGACAAGGGGTTGGTCTGCTCCAGGAACTGCGACAGGCGCCCGGTGTAAAACAGCATGTTCACCGCCGCCTGCACCGTGCGGGCCGACACCAGCCTCCGAATCACATCCCGATCCTCCAGGTCCACCCGCGACAGCTTGTCCTGGGCGATCCTGGCCATGCGCACCAGCCCGGCCCGCAGGGCGGCCTGGGCCTGCTCCCCGGGGAGCCGCACCCGCTTGTTGGCCAGGTGGTCCTTCTCGTCCAGGAGGCGCGGCTCCCCCGGGGCTCGCAACAGGAGGTCCAGCGCCCGGTAGATGTCCTCCGGGGTGAGATAGGTCTCTTCCCGCTGGATCCCCAACTTGCGGTTCAGCTTGAACCGGCCGATGGGGGTGAGCCGATAGGTGTCGGGGCGGAAGTACAGGCCCTGGAGGTACTCCATCATCTGGGCGAAGGCGGGCCGGTCCGAGGACCGGAAGCGGTGGTAGATGTAGCGCACCGCCTCCTCCTGGGTGGAGGTCTTGTCCTCTTGCAGGGCCTTGGCCAGGGCGGGGTGGACGATGCGCACCCGGGTGCGCCCCAGGGAGGCGAGCTTCTTGAGCCGGGCCGGAGACAGCTCCTCCCCCACCTCCCAGCGGTCCCCGTCCACCTCCAGTGGCTCGGCCAACCAGGCCGCCTTCCAGCTGGGCAGGCGTTCGGAGAGCTCCTCCAGGGGGATGTCGATGGAGTAGCGGGTGAGCATCTCCTGGGTCTCCATGCCCAGGGCCCGCAGGAAGGAGGTGATGGGGACTTTCCCCCGGCGGTCCAGGTTCGCCCGCAGGGTCCAGCGGCGGATATCGAGGTCGATCTCCAGCCACGCCCCCAGCTCGGGCAGGAAGTGGGCCCGGAAGAGGTGGGGTTCCTCCCGGGTGATGTACAGGCCCGGGGAGCGGGTGAGTTCGTTCACCAGGGCGTTCTCGGTGCCGTTGATGATGAAGGTGGCCCGGGGGGTCATGAGGGGGATGTCGGCCAGATACAGCTCCGTTTCCTTGACCAGCCGGTCTCCAGAAAGCAGCCGCCCGGTCACTCGCAGGGGGGCGGCGTAGGTGAGGTCCTTGAGCCGGCACTCCCACTCCTCATGCCGGGGTTCCCCCAGGTGGGGGTCCACCAACTCCAACACCAGCTCCTCCCGTCCCGGGGAGCGGATGGGGGAGATCTCGGCGAACACCTCCGGGATGCCCTGAGTGAGGAACCGCTGGTAAGACCGCCTTTGATCGGCGGTCAGGTCAGGCGGCTCCATCCACTCCCGTGCCCGTCCGTACCTGCGTCTTTCCATAGGCAAGCGGGGCCACCTGGGGGGCGGCCCCACACCTCCTTAGATAGGCTCCCTACTTCAGCTGGACTTCCGCGCCCGCTTCCTCCAGCTTCTTCTTGATCTCCTCGGCCTCGTCGGGGCTCAGCCCCTCCTTGATGGTGGCCGGGAGCTTGTCCACCAGCTCCTTGCACTCCTTGAGCCCTTTTCCGGTGATCTCCTTGACGGCCTTGATGACCTGGATCTTCTGCTGGCCGGGGTTGGTGAGCACCACGTCCACGGTGGACTTCTCCTCGGCCGCGGCCTCCCCGCCGGCCTGGGGGGCGGCGGCCACCGCCACCGGCACCGCCGCCTGGGCGGAGACCCCGAACCGCTCCTCGATGGCCGAGACCAGCTCGGCCAGGTCCTTCACCGACATCTCCTCGATGGCCTGCAGGATTTCCTCTTTAGTCATGACTCACCCCTTCTTTTTGCTTTTTCACTTCAGAGAGGGCCACTGCCAAGCCGCGGATGATCCCGGCCAGGGCCACTGCCAGGCCCCGGATGGGGCCGGCCAGCCCTCCGGCCAGCCGGGCCAGCAGCTCCTCCCGGGAGGGGAGGGTGGCGTACCACTCCACCTGGTCCGGGGGCACCGGCTCCCCCTCGAACAGGCCCGCCTTGACCCGGAAGTGCTTGTATTTCTTGGCGCACTCCCGGGCCAGCTTGTAGGGCACCGTGGGGTCGTCCCGGCCGATCAACATGGCGTTGGGCCCGGTGAGGTAGTCCACCAGGAACTCCGCCCCCGCCTCTTGGGCGGCGATGCGGGCCAGGGTGTTCTTCACCACCCGGAATTCCACCCCTCCCCGGCGCAGCAGGCGCCGCAGTTCCACACACTCCGAGGCGGTGAGCCCCAGGTAGTCCACCAGCACCACGGCCCGGGCCTGGGACAAGCGTTCCTTCAGGGCCTCCACCTGCGCTACTTTCTCCGGCCTTGGCATCCTGCCCCCTTTATCTGCCTTGGGCCAGCTGGATGAGCTCGCCCTCGTCCACCCGGATCCCGGGCCCCATGGTGGAGGAGATGTGGACCTGCTGGAGGTAGCGGCCCTTCTGCCCCTCCGGGCGCCGCTCCAGGATGGCCTGGGTGAGGGCGAGCAGGTTTTCGTAAAGCTGTTCCAGCTCGAAATCCACCCGGCCGAACGGGGCGTGCACCACCCCTCCCCGGTCGGTGCGGAACTCGATCATGCCGGCCTTGAGCTCCTTGACCAGCTTCCCGATGTCCTGGCTGACCGTGCCGGACTTGGGGGAGGGCATCAGCCCCCGGGGGCCGAGGATCCGCCCCAGCTTCCCCACCAGGGGCATCATGTCCGGGGTGGCGGCCACCCGGTCGAACTCCAGCCAGCCCTCCTTCTGGATCCTTTCGGCCAGCTCCTCGCCGCCCACATAATCGGCCCCGGCCTCCTCCGCCTCCCGGATCTTCTCCCCCCGGGCGAACACCAGCACCCGCACCGATTTGCCGGTGCCGTGGGGCAGGGACACGGTGCCCCGCACCATGTGCTGGGAGGGGTTGACCCCCAGCTTGAAGGCGGCCTCGGCCGTCTCCGGGAACTTGGCGGTGGCCAGCCGTTTCATCAACTCGATCGCCTCCCGCACCGGGTAGACCCGCTGGCGATCCAGCGTGGCCACCAGTTCGCGGTACCTGCGGCTCCTTCTCACTTTTCCACCACCTCGATGCCCATGTTCTTGGCGGTGCCCAGCACGATGCGGATGGCCGCCTCCAGGTCGTCGGTGTTGAGGTCGGGCAGCTTCCGCTCCGCGATGCGGCGCACCTGTTCCATGGTCACCCGGCCCACCTTCATCCGGTTGGGCTCCGGGGACCCCTTGTCGATCCCGGCGGCCTTCTTCAGGAGCACGGCCACCGGGGGTTGTTTGAGCACGAAGTCGAAGGACCGGTCCTGATAGACGCTGATCTCCACGGGGATGATCAGCCCGGGCTCTTCGTTTTTAGTGGCCTCATTGAACTTCCTGCAGAAGTCCATAATGTTGACCTTGTGCTCCCCCAGGACCGGGCCCACCGGCGGCGCGGGGTTGGCCTGCCCGGCCGGGATCTGCAGCTTTATCTTTGCCACCACGTTCTTGGCCATCCGTGCCTCCTTAGACCCGCTCGATGGCGTCGAAGCTGAGGCGGACAGGGGTTTCGCGCCCGAAGATCTTCACGGACACCACCACCTCCTCCGCCTCCTTGTCGATCTCCTTGATCTCCCCGGTGAAGTCGGCGAACGGCCCCTCGA
>ENA-OSAE01000218-OSAE01000218.1-marine-sediment-metagenome-genome-assembly--contig:-NODE-218-length-37280-cov-24.558415_pt1 | contig 37280 bp, 35 predicted proteins | sample MGYA00237870_ERZ529317 | MGnify/ENA primary metagenome ERZ529317 (study PRJEB26369, sample SAMN03142812) | marine sediment metagenome | biome: marine; feature: borehole; material: sediment... | reverse complement strand
GATCGAGCAGGCACCCAGAAGGGCGCCGATGCCCGAAACCCTGCGCCGCGTGCTTGATGACACGGTGGCCCGACTCGAACATCTCCTGCTCGGGGCGATTGAAGGAACCTTGGGGACCATCGTTGGGTTCGTACCTGGAGCCTTATCCCTGGTAATTGCACCGTTCCTGGCCTTCTACCTTCTCCTGGACTTGCCCGAGTTCAAGAAAAAGGGTGCGGCCCTGATTCCCAGGAGGTACCGGGCCGAGGTGATGAGTCTCCTGGGTGAGATTGATGATGTCGTCGGCGGGTTTATCCGGGGCCAGCTCATCCTGGCCCTGGTGGTTGGGACCATGGTGGCTGTAGGCCTTACCCTGCTGGGGATGAAGTTTGTTCTCATCATCAGTATTATCGCTGGGATTGCGGAACTGATCCCATATTTTGGACCTGTGATCGGGGCCGTACCGGCTGCTGGTCTCGCCCTCCTACGTTCTCCAATCCTGGCGGTGGAAGTGGTCATTCTTTTTTTCGTGATCCAGCAGCTGGAGGGATCCCTGATTGCGCCCCGGGTATTGGGGCGGAGTGTTGGCCTGCATCCCCTGATTGTGATTTTTGCCCTCATGGTAGGGGGCTACTTGTTTGGGTTCATCGGGCTCCTGGTTGCAGTGCCGGCAGCGGCGGTACTCAAGGTGTTGGGGAGATGGCTGTACCGGCAGGCGGTGGAAAGCCTCGACGGCGACGGGGATTGACAACCCTTGGAAAAATGGATTATAATCAAACAGAATTGGAATCATATTATGGTGACTTATATTGCAGGTTAGGGGGCAGCAACCCATGAAGGGAAGGGAGATACGCAAAAAATTCCTGAAATACTTTGAAGAACGAGGACATCAAGTAGTTGAGAGCTCATCACTGGTGCCCCATGGGGACCCCACCCTCCTCTTCACCAATGCTGGTATGGTTCAATTCAAGAATGTCTTCCTGGGCTTGGAAAAACGCCCGTACCAGCGGGCAACCACCGCCCAGAAATGCGTCCGGGCCGGAGGAAAACATAACGACCTGGACAGTGTAGGGCGAACGCCCCGTCACCATACATTTTTTGAGATGTTAGGCAACTTTTCCTTTGGTGACTACTTCAAGCGTGAGGCTATTATCTATGCCTACGAATTTTTGACCGAGGTCTTGGGGCTTCCGAAAGAAAGACTGTGGGCCACTATCTACCAGGAGGACGATGAAGCCTTCAACCTGTGGAAGGAGCTTACCGCCATTCCGGAGGCACGCATCGTCAGGTTAGGGACGAAGGATAATTTCTGGGCCATGGGGGACACCGGGCCCTGCGGGCCGTGCAGTGAGATTGTCTATGACCAGGGTCAAGAGTACCGTTGTGAAGCCCCCGAATGTGCCATAGGTGTCTGCGATTGTGACCGGTGGTTGGAGCTTTGGAACCTGGTTTTCATGCAGTACGACCGGGATGAGAACGGGAAGATGACACCACTGCCCAAGCCGAGCATCGATACAGGCTTGGGGCTGGAACGTATTGCTTCGGTTCTCCAGGGTGTTGACACCAACTTTGAGACAGACCTTATTCGGCCTGTTATTTCCCGCGTGGAGGCCCTTACGGGTTGTCAGTACCACCCAGACCACCGAGGTTTTCCCTTCCGGGTAATTGCCGACCACGCTCGGGCGTGCACCTTCCTCGTGGCCGACGGGGTGCTGCCTTCCAATGAAGGGCGCGGCTATGTCCTGCGCCGGATTCTGCGCCGGGCTGTCCGCTTCGGGCGCGACCTTGGGGTCCAAGGGCCATTTCTCCACCAGGTAACCCCGGTAGTGGTGGATCTCATGGGAGAGGCTTACCCCGAGTTGGTCGAGCGAAAGGACCACGTGATGCGGGTCATCGAGCTCGAGGAGAAAAGGTTCGGTCAGACCCTGGACGAGGGGATGAAAATGGTGGCCGAGATCCTCGACCGGCTCAAGACGGAAGGGCGCTCCCAGATTTCGGGGCGCGAAGCCTTTATCCTTTACGACACCTATGGTTTTCCGGTTGACCTGACTGAAGATGTGGCCCGTGAAAACGGCTTTACCGTGGACCGCTTTTCTTTCGAAAAGGCCATGGAAGAGCAGCGGTCCAAGGGCCGGGCCGCCCGGGACGACCGGCTGCAGGAAGTTGCCGTCGTTACGGCGGCCCTGGGTGAGGTCGGGGCTACTGAATTCGTGGGATACGAAGAATTGGAAGTCCAGGCGACGGTGGTTGCCCTAACCAAGGGCAGTGAGATGGTGGAGGCTGCCGTTGAAGGGGACGAAGTTCAGGTTTTCGTGGACAAAACCCCCTTTTACGCCGAGGGTGGTGGCCAGGTAGCAGACACAGGTTTGATGGAATGCGAAGGGTTTCAGGGTCGAGTGACCCAGGTGCAGCGGGTTGGGTCGGACAAGGTCCTGCACCGGGTTAAGGTCACCGCAGGTCTGGTTAAGGCCAGGATGAAAGTAATGTGCCGTGTCGATGTCGAGAGACGTAAAGCTGTGGCGAGAAACCACACTGCCACCCATCTCTTGCACCAGGCACTGAAAAAGGTTTTGGGTGAGCATGTCAACCAGCGGGGTTCCCTGGTGGCTCCTGACCGGCTGCGCTTTGACTTTTCGCACCTGGAAGCCTTGAGGGAAGAGGAGATCCAGGCGGTAGAAGACCTGGTGAACGAGAAGGTCAGGGAGAATATTGAGGTCACAACCTATGTTACGACGTACGAGAAGGCCCGTGAGGAGGGGGCGATTGCCCTCTTCGGGGAGAAGTACGCTGGACAAGTACGCGTGGTCAGGATGGGTGATTTCAGCAGTGAACTCTGCGGCGGGACCCACCTGGACCGAACGGGAGAGCTCGGGTTTTTCAAGATCCTGTCTGAAACAGGCGTGGGTACAGGTTTGCGCCGGATCGAGGCAGTCAGTGGGGCCGCGGCCCTGGCATATATCCGCCAGGAGGAAAGGGAGCTGGCCGAGATTGGAAAACTGGTCAAAGCTGCGCCGGGGGAAATTCTCGAGCGCACCCGTGACCTGGTCGAACGGGCGAAGGCTCTGGAAAGGGAAGTTAACAGGCTGAAGAGTAAACTGGCCGCAGCCAAGACAGATGACCTGCTCAAGAAGGCCGTCAGGGTTAACGGCATCAAGGTTGTTGCCGCCCGGGCCCCGGTGTCTGACATGGAGAACCTGCGCCATATGGCCGATATCATCAAGAACAAGGTCAAGTCCGGGGTAGTTGTGCTGGGAGCACCGTCTGGAGGTAAAGTAAGCCTGGTGGCGATGGTGACGGAGGACCTGGTGTCAAGGGGTCTTCATGCCGGCCGCCTGATTGGTGAAATCGCCAAAGTAACCGAGGGTGGTGGTGGTGGGCGTCCGGATATGGCCCAGGCCGGTGGAAAGAACCCAGACCGGCTTCAAGAGGCCCTTGACATGGTAACCGAACAGGTAAAAGCCCAACTGGTAGCAGTGCAGTGAGGTACCCCCCATCCTGGGAATTGGCCTGGTGGTGAGTGAGGTAGAAACTTTCCGGTAGACGGAGAATCTAGAGGTGGAGGCCGGAGCCGTGAGATTTCGGTAAGGAGGGGTCATCATGGCAGCTGGGTCGCAGGACGAAACCATGATGTTCAGGGTGGAGCCTGACAAGGAGTACGAGGCCAGGGAAGTATTAGACAGTGTTTATGAGGCTTTGGTTGAGAAGGGCTACAATCCCATAAATCAAATCGTTGGTTACCTCTTATCCGGCGACCCGGCCTATATCACCAGCCACAAGAACGCTAGAAGCCTGATCCGGAAAATCGAGCGGGATGAGCTTCTTGAAGAACTAGTAAAACACTACCTGAAGGACAGGTAGCCATCTTCCTCCTGGATGAAGCCGGGTTCGGGTCTTTTTTTTTACCGTCTATCAGCAGCACTGAGGTGGACCCCTTGGAATACCGATTGTTGGGCCGGACTGGGATTAGGGTATCCCGAATGTGTTTTGGGGTTTTAACCATTGGTCCCCTTCAGGCCAACCTGGGTCTTGCCCAAGGAGCAGCCCTGATTCAAAAGGCTTTCGAGGTCGGGGTTAATTTTCTTGATACCGCTGAGTTGTATCGAACCTACCCGTATATTCGCCGGGCCCTGCGGGAGCATGGAAACCGGGACCGGATCGTGGTGGCCAGCAAATCCTATGCCTATACCCGCTCGGGCATGCGCAAGAGCGTGGAGCGGGCCCGGCGGGGAATGGGCCTGGATACCGTTGACCTCTTTCTCCTCCACGAACAGGAATCAGCCCTAACCCTGCGCGGGCACCGACCTGCCTTGGAGTACCTGGTGGAGTGCCGCGACAAAGGGTTGGTCCGGGCAGTAGGGGTTTCAACCCACTGTGCAGCCGTGGTGTGGGCTGCTGCCGAGATGGAAGAAATCGATGTCATTCACCCGGTTATTAATTACACGGGCCTTGGGATCAGGGACGCAGGTATCAAGGAAATGCTCGCGGCGGTGCGAACCGCCCACCAAAGGGGCAAGGGGATCTACGCGATGAAACCACTCGGTGGGGGCAATCTTGTCCGTGAGGCGCGCCGGGCCCTGGAGTTTGTTCGTGACCTCCCCTATGTGGATTCGGTTGCCGTGGGCGTACGGACGGAAGATGAGGTGGTGTACGATGCCCTGATTCTCGGTGGGGGTGAGGTTGACCCGGCTCTTGCCTGTAAGGTTGCGGGATGCGAGAAGAGGCTTCTGGTTGAAACCTGGTGCCGGGGGTGTGGGAGGTGTGTTAAGGTCTGCCCGGCAGGAGCCCTGCACCTGGAAGGCGGCAGGCCGGTTGTTGACCAGGAAAAGTGTGTTCTTTGCGGCTATTGCGGAGCAGCCTGTAATGAGTTCTGTATCCGCATTGTTTAGGTGTTGCCAGAACCGTTACCTTGGTCATGGAGAGGGGGCAGCCCCCGGTGAAGCGTATCCTGGGTTTGGATGTTGGAGACAAGACCATCGGGGTGGCCGTGAGTGACCCCCTGGGCTATACAGCACAGGGGCTGATGGTGATCCGGCGCTCCAACCCGGTGGCCGACATGAAAAAGATAGAAGAAATCATCTGTCAGTACGAGATCGGATTAATTGTGCTCGGCCTGCCCAGGAACATGAACGGTACCCTTGGGGAGCAGGCGGAAAGGGTGCTGGGTTTTGGCTCAGAACTGAAGGCCCGCTTCGGAATCAAGATCGTGCCCTGGGATGAGCGTCTGAGTACAGTGGCTTCGGAGAAAGCCCTTTTGGAAGCCGACCTGAGTCGGCGCCGCCGGAAAGAAATTATCGACCAGACTGCCGCAGCCCTCATTCTTCAGAACTACCTGGATTCCCGTGCAGCCGGTAAAGATTCCGGTAGGTGAATCCCGGGGCCGGGAGAATTAAGGCCGGCATCCGGGCAGTATAAATAAGGGAAGAACTAACCTCTCCGGGAACCGCGGGCAGGACAGGCGAGTCCCGAAAGACGGGGGAAAAGGGGTGAAAATGATGGCAGACGAAAAGGAAATGGAAAGGCCGGAAGAAAACGAAGATTCCGTTGTGCTGGTTGATGAAGAAGGGATTGAATATACTTTCACCATTATTGATGTCATCCAAGTGGAAGGGCGGGATTACGTCATTCTCCTGCCCGAGGAAGATGAGGTTGACGAGGCTGTTATTTTGCGCCTTGATACCGATGTGAACGGTGAAGATATCCTGGTGGATATTGAAGATGAAGAGGAATGGGATCGGGTTGTCCAGGCCTGGGAAGAGATTCTTGAGGAAGAGTACGGGAAAGATGACGAGGAAGATTAGCAATGAATGAGAGCGGGTTGGGGAGAGAAGACAGGAGGGCCTTGGCCTTCAGGGTTACGGTGTTTGTCCTGGTACTCTTCAGCCTGGCCCTGCTCCTGGTCTGGAGCAAGGTGCAAACCCTCCTGCGCCCGGCTGACACCGGGTCCACCGAAACAGTGGTAGTGGAGGTTCGGTCCGGGTCGACGTCGGCTGATATTGCCGAAGATCTCGCCAGGAAAGGCCTGATTCGTAGTGCCGCTGCCTTCAGGATGCTGGCCCGATACCGCGGCTTGGATGGGCGCCTGCAGGCCGGTGAGTACCGGCTGAGTGCTTCCATGGAGCCGGGGGAAATCCTGGAGAAAATGGCGAGAGGGGAGGTAGTTACTTACACCTTCACCATACCCGAAGGGTATACGGTGGAGGAAATTGCCCGTAAGCTTGCGGCAGAAGGGTTTGTCGACCGGGAGGAGTTTTTGCGCGTGGCCCGGGAAGAAGGATTGCGCCCCGAGTTCGTCCCCAAGGATGTGGAATTGAAGGAACCGCTGGAGGGTTACCTTTTCCCTGAAACCTACCAGGTTACAAAAGGGGCCGGGGAGAAAGAGATCATACGGATCATGGTGGAACGGTTCCAAGCTATATTTAAGCCTGAGTACGGCCGTCGCGCCCAAGAACTGGGGCTTACTGTACACCAAGTTGTGACCTTGGCTTCCATCATCGAAGAGGAGGCGATGGTGGACGAAGAAAGGCCGCTGATTTCTGCTGTCTACCACAACCGCCTCCGGATCGGGATGAAGCTGGATGCTGACCCGACCCTGAAGTATGTCTTAACTGATGGTCCCCGTCCACTGACCGACGCGGACAAGGGGATGGATTCCCCGTATAATACTTACAGGTTTGGCGGGCTTCCCCCTGGTCCCATCTCCAATCCTGGGGAGGCATCCATCCGGGCGGCCCTTTATCCCGCTGAAGTGGATTACCTCTATTTCGTTTCCAAGAACGATGGTACCCACCAGTTCAGCAAGACCTACCGGGAACACCTGCGAAATGTTGCCCGGTACCGGTAAGGGTGGAGGTCAGGCCTTGCTAACGGCACAGTTTTTGATGAGAGCCAGAACATATTCAGCGGCCCTAACCAGGTCCTGTACGGCGATGTGCTCCTCGGTGGTATGGACCTTTTGCATCCCCAGGCCGAGATTGACACACTTGATCCCATACCCGTTCAGGATGTTGGCGTCGCTGCCACCCCCACTGGATTTTAGCCGGGGTTCGATCCCGATTTCCCTGGCAGCCTTGGAGGCGATGTGAACCGGTTCTTCCGAGGGGTCGAGGCGGAAGGGTGGGTACTGGCGCTCGATTCTGATTTCGACTCTCCCACCGAACTCCTGGGCCGCCTTTTCAAGGCACCCCTGCATGTGGAGGACCTGTTTGTTGAGCTGGTCCTCCTGCTGGCTTCTGGCTTCCCCTTTGAGCTCAACGCGGTCGGGGATAATATTTGTGGCCCGGCCGCCTTGAATGACCCCGATGTTGGCGGTGGTTTCCTCGTCGACTCGGCCCAGGTTCATCCTGGCAATGGCCCGGGCGGCCATCTGGATGGCGTTAATCCCCTCCTGGGGGTTGGATCCGGCGTGTGCTGCCCGTCCGAAAAAGGTGGCTTCCAGGGAATCCTGGGCCGGCCCCTGGAGGATGATTTCACCGGGATGACCACCGCTGTCCAGGATAAATCCGAACCGGGAACGCAGCCGTTCTCGTTCCAGGCCCTTGGAGCCCAAGAGGCCGACCTCTTCGGCCACGGTGAAGACCACCTCGATATCGCCGTGGGGAGTGCCGGAGTCAATCAGACACCTCAGGGCTTCCAGGATCGCGACAACGCCGGCGCCGTCGTCGGCTCCCAGGACTGTCTCTCCCTTGCTCGTGATGATACCGTCTTCAACGACGGGTTCGATCCCTGAACCGGGTTCCACCACGTCGAGATGGGCACAGAACATGACCGGTGGGAAACCCGGATTGTTTCCGGGGAGCACGGCGATAACATTACCGGCCTCTCCTCCAAAGGTACTGTGGGCCTGGTCTTGGTAGACCTCCAGCCCCAGAGCGGTAAGCTTACCGGTGACAAAGTGAACTGCTTCTCTTTCTCGTTTTGAAAGCCGGTCAATTCTCGACAAAGCCATGAATTCACTAATGATTCTTGAGCTGGAAACCATCTGCTTCTCATCCTTTCTGCATTGTCAACTTCGGGCTCAAGCCCTGCTGGTGCCCACGGCTGCCTCGAGCAGCACTACAGAGAAAAAAAGCGGACTGGTATTGCTGCAGGCCCAGAGGGTCATGGAATAAACTTCTCGTTTAACTCCCCGGTTCCTGTTACCAGGCGTCAGGTTGCTCGTCCCTAGGCGCGGTGCCGGCCCCTTTGTGGGTGGAATCGTGTGGGGCTGCGCAGGAAAGCGGCGCCGGTGGGACATTTTCATAGTAGTGCTCCATGCCGCCCAGGGGCGGCACCACGAAGGATGAAAATTGGAAGCGGTATTTCGCAGAGGTTGCACGCCAGGGTTGCTCCGGAACGAGACCTGTGATGCCGCAGGCCCGGAGGGCCGAGGAACACGGAAGGAGCGTGGAGGAGCAACCCGGGCGAGGCGAAGGATGGGATTTTCGTAAGAGCCATCCATGCTGCCCGTAAACCGGCGGCAACTCCGGAGGGAGGTAAGGATTGGGAAATGTCCATGCCGGAACTTCTGGCGCCAGCCGGAAACCTGGAGAAACTAAAGTTCGCCGTTGCCTACGGGGCTGATGCCGTTTATCTAGGCGGTCAACGGTTCGGGCTTCGGGCTGGAGCAGGCAACTTCACCCTTGATGAGCTGGGTGAAGCCGTTTGTTACGCCCAGTCCCGCCAGGTGCTGGTCTATGTTACCGTGAATATTATTCCCCATAACCGCGACCTGGAAGGGTTTCAAGGGTATGTTCGGGCGCTGGCTGACCTCGGTGTCGATGGTTTAATTGTCACCGACCCCGGGATCATGACCCTGGTGCAGGATGTTATTCCAGATTTTCCCCTCCATCTCAGTACCCAGGCTTCCAATACCAACTGGGCTGCGGCCCGGTTTTGGCACCGGCAGGGAATCGAGCGGATCATCCTGGCCCGTGAACTAAGCCTGGACGAAGTGGCAGAAATCAGGAGGAAGACACCACCAGGATTGGAATTGGAGGTTTTCGTCCACGGTTCGATGTGTATCTCCTATTCGGGACGCTGCCTGCTGTCAAATTACCTGGCTGGACGGGATGCTAACCTGGGTGATTGTGCCCACCCGTGCCGGTGGAAATACTACCTGGTGGAGGAAAAGCGGCCGGGCCAGTACCTGCCTGTGGGTGAGGATGAAAGGGGTACCTTTATCCTGAACTCCCGAGACCTCTGCATGATCGAGCATCTACCAGCCCTCATTGAAGCCGGCGTAGATGCTTTTAAGATCGAGGGGCGGATGAGGAGCATCAACTACGTGGCTACAGTAGTTAAGACGTACCGCCAGGCACTGGACGCTTACGCCGAGGACCCTGAAGGGTGGCAGCCGCGACCGGAATGGCTCCACGAATTGAGAAAGACAGGTAACCGGGGCTTTACCACAGGCTTTTTCTTCGGCCGGCCGGGGCCAGAGGGACAGGATTACGAAGCTTCTAAGAGCCAGGAAGCCGAGTTTATTGGAGTCGTACGCCGCTACCAGCCTGAGCACAGGTTGGCCGTGGTAGAGCAAAGGAACAAATTTGCGGTAGGGGACAGGATCGAGATTATGGGCCCCCGTACCAGTACTTTTCCCCTGGAGGTCCGGAAGATGTACGACGCCGACGGCCAGGAAATCCTGGAAGCTCCCCACCCCCAGCAAACTGTGCTTCTCCCCGTAGACCGGCCCCTCGAGGAGTATACAATTTTGCGACGCCCCCGAAAGGGGTAACCAACCAGGTTTCTACTTGGCAGCTGCCTGTTCCATGTGCAGCTTATCGCCCCTGGAGAAGGAAGCCAGGCAGTTTTCAAGGGTCCTTACCATCCGGGAGTTCTGGGCCCAGGTTCCCACTGTGACTCGAATATAGTCGCGTAACCCGAAGATTCCACACGGTCGGACGATGACCCCTTCCTGGAGCATCTTCCGGAAGAGCTCATGGCTGTCGACCCCCACGTGGAGGAGTACGAAGTTGGCCTGGGTGGGCACCCAGGAAAGACCCATTCTCTTAAACTCGCGGTAGAGGTATTTTATGCCCTCTGCCACCAGTTTTTGGCTTTTTTTGACGTGCTCGTGGTCAGCCAGGCTGGCAAGAGCCGCTGCCTGGGCCAGGGAGTTGGCGTTAAAGGGATTTCTGGCCCGGTTCATGTAATCTACCATTTCTGGTGGAGCTACTGCGTACCCGATGCGGAGCCCGGCCAGGCCGTATATTTTGGAGAAGGTCCTCAAGGTGATCACCTGGGCTCCAGAACGAACATAGGCCAGGGTGTCCGGGAAATCGGGACTGGTTACGTACTCGCTGTAGGCTTCGTCAAAAACCACGATAACATGCGGTGGAATATTCTTGAGCAGGTTGTCGACCTCTTGACGGGTAATCATGGTCCCGGTGGGGTTGTTTGGGTTACCCAGGAAGATTAACTTGGTTCTTGGCCTGATTTTGAGGCTGATGGCTTCCAGGTCGTAATGGAAATTCTTCATGGGGACCGCTACGCAACGGGCACCCATGATCCGGGCGGCCCAGGCGTACTGGGAAAAGGTCGGGTCTCCACAGATCACTTCCTCACCCTGATTGAGAAAGGTTTCGGCGATGATCTTAATGATTTCATCTGACCCGTTGCCCAGAATGAGGTTTTCTTCCCCAATTTTCAGGTGGGAAGCCAGAGCGTGCTTCAAGGAATGGCACCCTCCGTCTGGGTAGATGTGAACTTCCTTCAAAGCCGCCTGGATGGCTTCCAGGGCCTTCGGGGAAGGGCCGATGGGGTTTTCGTTGGACGCCAGTTTGAGAACGTCTTCGACACCTAGTTCTCGCTTCACCTCCTCGGATGGTTTGCCGGGTTTGTAAGGTTGGAGTTTCAGCACCTCCTCTCGTACCAGCTGTGTCAGGCTTTCTCCCTGATGGGGCAACATCCCATTCACCTCCTTTTTTGTTAAACAAAAAGCTTCTCGTCCCTAGGGACGAGAAGCTTATTCCCGCGTTACCACCCTGGTTGACCTTGAATCAAGGCCCACCTCTTTCAGGGTACGGACCGGCATCCCGTCTGCCCGGCCTTATACCCCCTTCCTGTTAACGGTGGAAGAACCCGGCTCGACCTACTTTGGCGCCAGGGTAACCACAGTTGGCACCTTCCCCGGTTCCGGTGCGGAATCCCGGGTTTCAGCCTGCAGTTCAGGAGGGAACTTCAGCCGGCCCACCCTAGAGGTGCTTGCAGTCTCAGGCTACCTCCTCCCTGTGAGGGCTTTCGGCAGCGACCTACTTTCCTCCGTCATTACCCTTGTGCGTGATGCAGTTTTTTGATGCGGTTCTTTGAATCCCGGGTCAACCCGGGGCAATTTGTTTAACGATATGATACCACAACCGGACGGCGGCGACAAGGTGGTTTTTTCATTCCAGGATCGGGAAAGCAGTAGCCGCATGCGGCATCACGTACGTTTTCGGGTTTGGGCCTGTCTTCCGGTAGGCGACCTCCATGGCTTCCTCTAAAGAGTTGGCCGGGGTCATTCCTACCTGTCGGACGAGGTCACTGGGCATGTCCGTCACCAGGATTACGTCACACTTCTCGGCGCAAATGGTGGTCAGAAAGCCGACCCAACCGGCGATATCGTAGTTGTCCCGCAGGTAATTTTCACGCTCCAGGTTGGTGTCAAAATCGGTGATGACCTTGGCTACCAGGTCGTTGCCAAGGCCTTCTGGGCACTGGCTCAGAAGCACCAGGACCTTACCCTCCTTGGTGGCCCTGATGGCGTTGTACAGGGACTTGCTTGATTGATAGAAATTCAGGTCCTTGGGGTATCCCCCGCAGGAGGCAACGACCAGCTCTGCTTTTTCCGTGATGGGAACGTTGTAATACTCATCAACGATGCGGCTACCCGCAAGGTGGGCCTGCACCGGGTCCCCGGCCACCACGTGCCCGATTTGACCAGTGGTGTTCATGACCACGTTCAGGAGGAAGTCGGGTTTGGCCAGTTTTCCGGCTGCCACGACGTCCTCGTAGAAGGGATTGCCGGTGGTCTTACCGGAGTCGGTCCTGTCGTTAATACCTCCACCGCGGACCGGGCTCAGGGACACTTTATGGTGGGCCATGATGGATTCGTAGGAGCTGACCCCGGGCATGATGCTCTTCATTCCTCCCCCGTAGCCGTTCAAAAAGTGGTGGACGATTCCACCGGTGAGGATGATCCGGTTGGCCTCGGCCACCATCTTGTTGATGGAGATGGGGGTACCGGCCGGGGTCTGCCCGAGGTAAACCATGTTCTCCTTGTCCCGGCAGTCGTGTTCAAAGACCCGGACCCGTTCAGCCACTTCCTGGCCTACGAGGCGGACTTGTTCTTCCCTGGTCTGGGCCCGGTGGGACCCCACGGCAATCATGATGAAGATATCCTGGTCAGGAATCCCGGCCTGGTTAAGCTCCTCAAGGAGGGTAGGCAGAAAAAGGTCGCTCCGTACCCAGGCTCGGGTAATGTCACTGACCAGAATAGCCACCTTTTCCCCAGGATGCACGATTTCTTTGAGTTTGGGTGAAGCGATGGGGTTGTCAAGGGCTGCCCGTACGGCACTGGGGACATCGTCAAGGGGTGGAAAGTACCTGCCTTTCAGTGTACCCAAGAGGTCTTCTTCTGGTATCGATACACTGAATTCCTTGTTTCCGTAAGCAAGGGCAAATCTCTGCCTGGCCATCTTGCCACCTCCGTTGCAAAAATCTCTGGCGCGAGCAGAATAGTCATGTTTTCGTCTATTTCGGGTGAATGAGGCGAAACTCCTTCTTGTTGCTGGTTTGCTTCCCCAAAGCGAAGCGACGGGAAGAGACCATCCGTTGGACCAAGGGGTACTGAGTGTCACTGGGGGAGGAGGTTAAGATCGTGATAGAAGTGATAGAAGCCGGTCTGTTTACCACTGTACAGGACTACCCCGGACGGGTGGGTTATTGGAACGTAGGGATTCCGCCTTCGGGCCCTATGGACCCCCTAGCGCTGAGGATTGGCAACAGGCTGGTGGGTAACCCGGAGAACGCCGCGGGACTGGAGATCACCGCCGTGGGTCCGAAGCTGGGATTTACGCAGGATACTTTAGTGGCCCTGACCGGGGCTAGGCTCGATGCCAGGCTTGATGGCGAAGAAGTACCCTGGTGGAGGCCTCTGTGGGTTAAAGGAGGCAGCGTGTTATCGCTGTATGCTCGGCATATCCATGTTTTTCGTGGGAGCGGTACTCTATCTGAACGGGATGTGGCTGTTGGGCAAGGCTGATTCCAAGCCTGTGGGCTTTTTTAACCTCCTTGTTGGTGTTTTGATCACAGTACTGGCAGTCAACAACCATTTCCGTGCTACCACAATGGCCGAACACTTGGGTGCCGCCAATGGTTTGCTTTTCGGCTTTACATACCTCATGGTTGCCGGCCACTGCCTCTTGGACCACAGCGGTAGAGCCTTGGGCTGGTTTAGCCTTTTCGTAGCCATCGCTACGGTACCAAATAGCCTGATGTCGTATGTGAACGGTGACGTGCGTTTTGCCATCATTTGGTTTATGTGGGGTTTCTTATGGTTTATGTTCTTCTTGACCCAGGCCTTGGGCAACGAGAAGGTGAGATGGGTACCGTATCTCAGCATATTCATTGGCCTGGTCTCCGCAGGGATCCCCGGGTACATGATCCTTTGGGAAGCCTGGTGAGGGGTATTTGCGATTGATAGGTGGTTTTTTCATTTCAAGATGGGGAAAGCAGTAGCCGCATGGGGCATCACGTACGTTTTCGGGTTTAGGCCTGTCTTTCGGCAGGCGACCTCCACGGCTTGCGTCCAAGAACTACCAACCTGGATAGCGCATTTCTTGCACATGTCTTAAAATATTACAGCAAAGACTGGATAGAAGTGCTCAGTTTTTGAGCACTTTTTATCTTATACTTCTTGAAGAAAATGTGAAAGACAAAGAGTCCTAATATTTCAGCAATTGGCCCGTATCTTGCTACAATTTAATATTCGAAAAACCATTATAGGAAAAGACAGCCGCCAGGAAGGGTGGCGATTGCAAATGACAACCACCAGGGAGGGTGGCGGTTGCAGAAAATAGCTTGGGGTTTCACCGGTGCCGGCCATTTCTTGGAGGAGTGCGTCGACTTGGTTGTTTCCATGAGAAACGTGGATGTATTTTTGTCCCGTGCAGCCAGTGAGGTGATAAGAATGTACCGGCTGGCGGACAAGGTGGAACAGGGTCTGTGTACGGTGTTTAAAGGGCGATGGGCTAGTACGCCGGAGGTGGGAAGGTTTTACACGGGAAAATATCGCTTGCTGGTTATTGCTCCGGCCACTTCTAACTCGGTTGCCAAGTTTGTTTACGGTATTTCCGATACATTGATTACCAATTTATTTGCCCATGCAGGGAAAAGCCGCGTGCCTGTGGTGGTACTTGCCTCGGACGTGGGGAAGGCCATAGTATCACGGGCACCACGGCAAGTGGTTTCCGTCTTTCCCCGGCCTATTGACCTGACTAATGTGGAAAAACTGGCAACCATGGAACGGGTCACTGTGGTGCGCAGTATAGAGGAGCTGAAAAAATGCCTGGGGTTCTCTTTGTAACCGGTAAGCTGGCAGCTCGGGCTTTATCCCGTACCCTATCAGGGTTAAAACGGGATTTTTCCTACACGGTACAGGTGCTGCCTATTACCGTGGCTGCCTTGATGGTTACTTCTTTTGTGGCCCGTCATCTTCAGCCCGGAGATTATACACAAGTTGTCCTTCCCGGTCTTTGCCGTGGTGACCTGGAAACTATTCAGTCCAAAATTGGGGTTCCTGTTATCCGGGGGCCCAAGGACCTGAAAGACCTGACCCGGTTCTTCGGCAAAGATGACGGCCCTGATCCAGACTACGGCGCCCATAGGATCAAGATCCTGGCCGAGATTGTGGAAGCGCCGTTGCTTTCTGTGGAGGAGATCTTGGCCCGGGCCGGCTACCTGTGGAATTCCGGTGCGGATTTTATCGATATTGGTTGTATTCCCGGGGTGGGGTTTAAGCACCTGGGGGAGGTGGTGAGAGAGCTCAAAGGACTTGGTTACCGGGTGAGCATTGATTCTTTCAATCAGGAAGAGGTTTTAACAGGAGTGGCGGCAGGAGCCGACCTGGTACTCAGCGTGAATTCCACCAATCTGGATCTTTGCCGTGAGCTTTCCTGTCCTGTGGTCTTGATACCCGATCCCGAAACACCACTGGCATCGCTGGAAAGAAATATGGATAGGCTGCACAGCTGGGGCGTGCAATTCATTGTGGACCCGCTGCTGGAACCTATCAATTTCGGCTTGGTGTCTTCCCTCCAGCGCTACTTCTTGTTGCGGGAAAAATATCCGGAAGTGCCCATGCTGATGGGGGTTGGCAATATTACCGAACTCACCGATGCCGACAGCACGGGGCTGAATGCCTTGCTTACCGGGATCGCGGAGGAACTGGGCGTTGAATACCTGCTTACCACCGAAGCTTCCAGTAATACCTGGGGTGCGGTGAAAGAGATCGATGCTGCCCGCAAACTCATGTACTATTCCCGGGTCAACGGTATCCTTCCCAAAAGAGTGGACGAGGCACTCCTGACGGTAAAGGATAGGGATGTCCACCGTTATTCCGCTGCGGAACTACGGGAAATGCAGGAAATGGTAAGAGACAGGAATTACCGCATCTTCGTTGGGGAAAAAGAGATTTTTGTGTTCAACGCCAACAAATTTGTCCAAGGGCGGGATCCAGAAGCCATATTCACCCAGCTGCAAGTGAAGGACAGGCGCCATGCATTTTACCTGGGGCTGGAGCTGTCCAAAGCCAAGCTGGCGCTGCAGCTGGGCAAAAAGTACTTTCAAGATGAGGACCTCAGGTGGGGGTACTTTTCCCCCGCGGCAGGGGGAGGAGACCATGATGATTATTGAAACGGTGGTCTCCACGATAGATAGAAATAACCAGGTTAATTTTGCCCCAATGGGCGTGGTTTTTGTGGAAAATTCAGTGTTGATGCGCCCTTTTTGTTCCAGCCGCACCTTTCAAAACCTAAGAGCCACCAGGCAGGCGGTTGTAAACATTACCGACAACGTATTGATATTAACGTGGACGGCACTAGGAAAAAAAGATGTTCCTCATTTCCCTACCAAGTACGTCAAGGGGTATATCCTGGCGGATGTCTGCCGCTATTACGAGATAGAAGTAGAACACCTGTGGGCTGCTACCCCCCGGGCAGAGGTTTCCTGCCGAATATTGGCCGAGGGCCGGTTGAGGGACTTTATCGGCTTTAACCGGGCCAAACACGCGGTAATAGAAGCGGCCATCATGGCCTCCAGGTTACACCTGCTCTCTCGGGACCAGGTGCGGGAAAAGTTACTGGAATATCGTTTGATAGTGGAAAAGACCGGATCCCGCCAGGAAAAGGCGGCCATGGAGTTTATTGAAAAACACATGGAAAGGGGGGGACGGCCATAGGGTTATGGATAAAAACACCTGCCAGGCTCCACTTGGGTCAAATCGACCTTAACGGTGCCCTGGGTCGCCGGTTTGGAGGCCTAGGGGTGGCATTGGAGCAGCCCAATGTGGAACTGGTGGTTGAAAAGGCGCAACAGGTGGAGGTGGTGGGAGCTTCGGGAAACACCAAGCGCAAAGTGGAGCACCTGGCGGAACAGTATTTAGGGTATTTCGGGGTGAAACAGGGTGCCAAGATCCACATAAAGCAGACTATTCCCGGTCACGTGGGATTGGGTTCCACCACCCAGCTGGCGCTGGCAGTGGGCTTTGCACTGGCCAAAATCTACGGTCGAAAGGTATCAGTGGAAGAACTGGCTCAGGTAGGGGACCGAGGGGGAAGTCGGTCCGGCATTGGCGTTGCAGTTTTCCGGCAGGGAGGTTTCGTTGTCGACGCCGGGATGCGGGAAGACACGATCAAAGGCGGAACAAGGGGTTACTTGCCTCCGGTGCTGTTTGCTCACCCTTTCCCCGGAGAATGGCGCTTTGTGGTGGCGGTGTTGCCTTCGACACCGGGGCTGCATGGTGCGGAAGAGGCAGAAGCGTTTCGCCGCCTGCCCCCCATGGAGCCGGAAACGGTGGGCAGGATCTGCAGGCTGCTGTTGATGCAAATACTCCCGGCATTGGTGGAAAGGGACCTGGTAGCCTTCGGCCAGGCATTGACTGAAATCCAACAGACAGTAGGTGCTTACTTTTCCCCAGTGCAGCAAGGTGTTTTTGCGAGTCCGCTGGCCGAAGAAACTATTGAATTCATGGCAAAGCACGGTGCCCGGGGTGTAGGGCAGAGTTCCTGGGGTCCTACTGTTTACGGCCTGGTAGACCGGGAGAAGGCAGTGGTGCTGGAGCACCGGCTAAGGCGTTATCTTGCCACCAGGGGAAACGGAAAAGTATACAGGACTAGGGTAATTAACACCGGGGCGGACTGGGACTGGTTAATGGAAAAGGGGGATAACCGTTATGAAAAAGTTGCTGATTCAATTAGATAGCGACGACAAGGCCAGCGTTTTTGACCAGGTGGTTGCCTATGACGCCGGAGTTGACCATGTGATCTCCATACCGGGAATAAGACCTCATGATGTGCAACCGTTGGTCCACGGTGCCATGTTTACGAGGGGCGGCGACGATTTGAAAAACACTGCCATTTTCATCGGTGGTTCCGATGTGGCCCTGGGTGAAGAACTATTGGACGAGACTGTGGGTACTTTTTTTGGGGCTGTTCAGGTTTCGGTCATGCACGATTCCAACGGGTGCAATACCACCGCTGCTGCCATGGTGCAGAAGATCGTGCGGGCGGTAGCGGTGCGTGGAAAAAGAGCCGCTGTACTCGGCGGCACCGGTCCGGTGGGTACCAGGGCGGCAGTGCTACTGGCCGGAGAGGGTGCGGAGGTGCTGTTATTTTCGCGCCAGCATGGAAGGGCGGTGGCTGTCTGCCAACGGATTAAGGAAAAGTTTGGAGAAGAAATAAAGCCTTACGCGGCCGCCTCCCCTGCGGAACTGGCGGAAGCACTGGTCGGTGTCCAGATTCTGGTGGCAGCGGGTAAAGCTGGGGTTCAACTGCTGTCCAGAGATGCCTGGAGCCGCCTGGAAGCCCTTGAAGTTATGGCGGACGTAAACGCGGTACCTCCCGCCGGCCTTGAGGGAGTGGAGATCATGGATGACGGTTTGGTGCGAGAAGGAAAAATATGCTTTGGCCCCATTGCCATCGGTGGTTTAAAGATGAAAATACACCGCACCTGCGTCCAGAAACTGTTCACCCGGAATGACTTGGTGTTGACGGCAAAGGAAATTTACCGGCTGGCAGGCAGCCTATGAGGGAGAAGGCTAGGGTGCGGGTTTTACTACTGGGCTTTAGTACGAGGGCACTGGCGGAAGCAGCGGCGGCAGCTGGTTATGACCTCATCAGCATCGATTATTTCGCCGATTACGACCAGCAGCGCCTCATACCCGCTTACTCCCTACAGCGGGACTTGGGGCTGGAGTATTCGGCAGAGAATTTAAGGCAGGCCAGCCAAAGGTTTTCCTGGGACGCGGTGGTATACACCTCCAACCTGGAAAATCACCCCGAGGTGGTAGCCAAATTGGAGGAAGAGCGCATGGTGCTGGGTAACGGTCCATCTGAGCTAAGGGTGCGGAACCAGCGCGAGCTTTGGGAAGCTTTGGCCCGTGCGGGAATACTTTTTCCACCGTCCTGTTGGTGTCCACCCGGGGCGATCCGCGGTGGTGAGCGGTGGCTGGTGAAGCCGGAAAAAAGCGGTGGAGGCCTGAGAATTTATTTCTGGCAGGCAGGGGAACCGGTGCCGCCGAGGACTTACTGGCAGTGTTTCATTCCGGGCACCCCGGTCTCCGCTGCCTTGGTGGCCAACGGGGTTGAATGTGTCGTGCTGGGTATCACTGAACAGTTCAGTGGGACTGAAACCGCAGGTTTCTTGTACCGGGGGAATATAGTGCCTTTCCTTCCGCCGGAAGAGGAGGATGGAGAAGCCCTGCTGGCGGAGGTGAGGCGCACCGCGGCCCGCCTCACCTGTGAGTTTGGCCTAAAGGGTTTAAACGGACTGGACTTTATTTATTACCAGGGGAAGCTGTACCTGCTTGAGGTAAATCCCCGCTATACGGCATCTATGGAATTGCTGACAAGGGCCTATGGGTTGGATTTGTTTCAGCTGCATGTGGAGGCATGTTTAAATGAATCCCTTCCCCAATTTCACCTGGAGCAGTACTGGCACCAGCCCTCTTTCTACGGAAAGCGGGTGGTTTATGCCCGCCGCGGGGTGCAGGTACCAGCTGGGATCGAGGAAGTGTTGTACCGGAAAGGAGTCAGGGATATTCCTCGAGGCGGTGAAAGAATTCCGCAAGGAGCACCGGTGTGTACTGTCTTTGCCACCGGCGGCAGTCGTACTGAGTGTCTGGAGCACTTAGACCTTGCGGCAGAGTGGATTTACCGGCAGTTGGAACAATAGGGCAGGTGGGTGGAAAAAAGTGTGTGCAAAAGTGCAAGCGACCATGATCACAGGCAGAACGTCCAAACAGGGTCTAGGTTTGGTTACGGGAAAGGCAACGAAACAGTACCGGCAGGAAGTGGAAACGGTGGAACTAAGCGCTGCTTTACTTGCCAGGCTGGGAGTGCAGGAAGGGGAGAGGGTGGAGATTAGCAACCGGTGGGGTACTGTTACCCTGGTTGCCCGCGTGGCAGAACTACCCGAGTACTTGGTGTTTATTCCTTACGGTCCCTGGGCCAACGTCCTGGTGGGGGATGATACCGGTGGTACCGGGATGCCCAGTTACAAGGGAGTGCCGGTAGCGCTGCAGCCTGCAGGGAAACGAGGTGGCAGCGGTGAGGGTTAATAATGTGGTCTGCATGTTTTGCGGTGCGTTATGCGACGACCTGGAACTGGTGGTGGAGGGTGACAGGATCACCGAGGTACGTAAGGGCTGTGCCATTGGAAAAAAGAAGTTCTTGCATTACCAGGAACCTGTCCTTTCTCCCATGGTGGACGGGAAAGTGGTGGACCTTGAGGAAGCGATACAAGTGGCGGTGGATATTCTCTCTTCCTCCCGTTACCCTTTAATTTACGGTTTGAGCAGCACCACCTGCGAAGGACAGGTGGCGGCCGTCCGCCTGGCAAAAGCTATCGGGGCTAACATTGACAGCACCTCTTCCGTGTGCCACGGACCCAGCACCATTGCCAAACAAATAGTGGGGGTGTCGACCGCTACCCTGGGGGAGGTGAAAAACCGCGCAGACCTGGTTATTTTTTGGGGCTGCAACCCTGCGGCAAGTCACCCGCGCCACTTCAACCGTTATTCGGTGTTACCCAAGGGGCAGTTTATTCCTGGTGGGCGGGAGGGCCGCCGAGTGGTGGTGGTGGATGTACGTCCTACACCTACCGCTAGGATCGCGGATACATTTTTGCAAGTGACCCCTGGCGGCGATTACGAGGCTTTGTCCACTCTCCGGGCACTTCTTAAAAAGATACCGCCAGACCGGGAGGAAGTGGCCGGAATACCGTTGGCCCGCTGGGAAGAGCTGGCGGAAGCCTGTAAGGCTGCCCGGTACGGGATCCTGTTTTTTGGCATGGGTTTGACCATGAGCCGGGGGCGGTACATGAATGTGGTGGCAGCCCTGTCCCTGGTGCGCGACCTTAATGCTTTTACTCGCTTTGGCGCAATAGCCATGCGAGGACACGGGAACGTCACCGGCAGTGAACAGGCCCTGGCATGGACTACCGGGTATCCTTTTGCCGTAAACTTCAGCCGGGGTACCCCAAGGTACAGTCCCGGGGAATTCACTGCCGTGGATCTCCTGGCCAGGGGAGAGGTGGATGCGGTCCTGGTTATCGCTTCTGACCCGGCGGCTCATTTCCCCGCTGCGGCTGTCCGACACCTGGAGCAGGTACCAGTCATTGCCCTGGACCCCCACCCCACCGTGACCACCAGTGTGGCCAAAGTGGTCATTCCGTGCGCTGTTTCTGGGATCAGCGCCGCGGGCACCGCGTACAGGATGGATGGGGTACCGTTACGGGCCAAAAAGGTGATCTCAGTTGCATATCCCAGCGATGCCGAGATTTTGGCGAGCATAAGTGAGGGTGTGAAACAGTGATAAAGATCATTAACGGAGAAGTATATGATCCCCTTAATAAAATAGCTGGGGAAATCAGAGAAATCTGGGTCGAAGGAGGAAAGATTATTAATCCCCCCACCAAGCCAAGGACACCGGTGGAAGTGATAGATGCCGCCGGTATGCTGGTGATGCCGGGGGGTGTAGACATTCACAGCCATATAGCCGGTTCCAAGGTTAACGCCGGGAGGGTGATGCGGCCGGAGGTCCACGGGTGGGGAGAGGGCAGGAGCCTGTATACAGCCGAGGAAACGGGTCACCTTTATGCACGCATGGGTTATACGACAGTAATGGAGGCGGCGGTAGCGCCGCTTAAGGCCCGACACACCCACGAGGAGTTAAACCATATTCCCGTATTGGACAAAGGGTGCTACACCTTGATGGGCAATAACCACTTAGTATTGGACTGCGTCCGCCGTAAAGACCTGAATACCTTGAAGAATGTTGTGGCATGGCTCTTATCCGCCAGCCGGGGGATGGCACTGAAAGTGGTCAATGCGGGTGGCGTGGAAAACTGGAAGCGAGGGGGGAATGTCCGGAGCCTGGATGACTCAGTGGTAGAATGGGGTGTTACACCCAGGGAGATTATTACCATGCTGGTAGAGGCCAATGAAGCACTGGGCCTGCCTCATAGTGTGCACCTTCACTGCCATAATTTGGGGCTGCCGGGAAACTACCGTTCTACCCTGGAAACACTCCAGGCGCTGGAGGGCAGACGGGTACACCTGACCCACTTACAGTTTTACAGCTACGGGGGGAAGGGTCAAGCCGATTTTTGCTCCCGGGCTCAAGAAGTGGCAGAAGAGGTCAATGCCCAGCCACTGGTGACGGTGGATGTGGGGCAGGTCATCTTTGGCGATGTGACCACGATGACTGCTGACGCGCCGGCCCAGTACGGGCTGTATCGTATCACAGGCAACCGTTGGATTAGTACCGATGTGAACATGGAGAGCGGGGCGGGGATTGTGCCGCTGGCCTTTCGCCCTCGAAGCCCGGTAAATTCCATCCAGTGGGCGGTGGGGCTGGAATTATTCCTGCTGATCGAAGATCCCTGGCGGGTATTTCTAACTACCGATCATCCAAACGCCGGTCCTTTCACCATGTATCCCCAGGTGATAAAGCTGCTGATGGACAGGGACTACCGGGAGGAGATGATGGGGTCTTTACACCCAAAAACCTTCAAGAGAACGACTTTGGCAGAAATCCGCCGGGAGTATACTCTTTCGGAAATTGCGGTCATTACCAGGGCAGGTCCAGCCCGTGCACTCGGACTGAAGGATAAAGGCCACCTGGGGGTTGGGGCTGATGCGGATATTGCTATTTACCGTAAAGGGAACGACTGGGAAGAGGTTTTTTCACGGGCGGCCTATGTGCTCAAGGCAGGAGAGTTGGTCATCAAGGACGGGGAAATGGTGCGGGGAACTTGGGGCAAAACCTTCCGGGTGGATACGCCCCGTGATCCCCGGGTGGAAAAAGTGGTCAAAGACAAGTATCAGCGGTGGGGTACAGTGTCCTTTGATAACTACGGGGTGGAGGATGCGTATTTGCCACGGGAAGAGGTGATCAGGTGCAGGTAAACGGAGTGGAAATTGTAGACACGTTTGCCGAGGCATTTCCCATGCGAGGTGCCAGGGTGCTTGTCACCGCCTTGAGCAGGAAATGGGCCTTGGAAGCAGCCCGGGCGGCAACCGGTTTTGCCACGTCGGTTATTGCCTGCGGGTGTGAGGCGGGTATTGAAGAGGAAACTGGTGACACACCTGACGGACGGCCCGGGGTAAACATGCTGTTTTTTGCCGTTTCCCGGGAAGAGCTGGAGAAACAGTTGCTGCAGCGAATTGGGCAGTGCATCATGACCGCGCCTACCACCGCCTGTTTTAACAACCTGGAAGCTTCCCAGCACATTCGTGTGGGAGGAAAGCTCCGCTATTTCGGAGATGGCTACCAGGGCAGCAAGCTGCTGGGCGACAGACGGTTCTGGCGCATCCCGGTCATGGAAGGGGAATTCTTACTGGAGGATAGTTTTGGCGTCCAAAAGGCGGTCGGCGGGGGGAACATCCTGATCCTGGCAGAAACACTGGAGGTGGCGCTTGAGGCGGCGGAAAAAGCGGTGGTGGCAATGAAACAGGTGAAGGGAATTATTTTGCCTTTTCCCGGAGGGATTGTCCGCAGTGGAAGCAAGGTGGGTTCCCGCTACCGTTTTCTCCCGGCCTCCACCAATACTGCTTATTGCCCTACTTTAAGGGGGAGGGTGGAAAGCGAGCTGCCTCCAGGGGTGAACGCGGTGCTGGAAATTGTGGTTGATGGGCTGGAACTGGAGGCGGTCAAAGAAGCCATGCGGGTGGGATTGCTGGCCGCTTGCCTTCCCGGTGTAAAAAGCATCTCCGCGGGTAACTACGGTGGTAGCCTGGGGCCTTACCACCTTCACCTGCGGGAATTATTAGGGTGAGGGTTATGAACAAGATCGAGCTGACCTTGAAAGAAGAAACGACCATTCCGTTGGAGGCAGAGGTAATTTCTCCTGACTTGTTGGCTGGACTAAGGCATCAAGAAATCTGCCGCCTTCCTGTTTACCTGGGGAGGCATAAAGCCAGGCTGGGAGATTTGTTTTCCATAAAAGGTGAGCGCAGCAGTCAGATCTACGTCCAGGGAAACCTGTCCCGGGTGAAAAAAATGGGCTGGGGGATGTCAACCGGGAGGCTTTGTATCGCCGGCAACGGAGGAATGCACCTGGGAGCTGGTATGACCGGTGGCGAAATCGTGGTGGACGGGAACACCGGTGACTGGTTGGGCGCGCAGATGCAGGGCGGCCTCATCCGAATCCGCGGAAGTGCCGGCAACCTGGTGGGTGCTGCTTACCGGGGCAATCATACCGGCATGAACCGGGGGTTGATTGTCATCGAGGGTAATGCCGGGAATATGATAGGAGAACATATGCGGCGGGGTGTGATTGTGGTCCACGGAGATGTGGGAGACTTTCCCGGTGCCATGATGCGGGGCGGTACCCTGGTACTGGCGGGTCCCGTGGGGGAAGGCCCGGGAGCAGGTATGCACCGGGGGACCATTGTGGTGTTGGGACCATGTAGGATTTTGCCCAGTTTCAAGTATGCCGCCGCTTATAAACCGGTTTTTCTCCTGCTGTTGTACCGGTGGCTGAAAGGGCAAGGTGTGGAAATTCCCGGGGACAAGGTGGAGGCCGAGTACCGGCGCTACTGCGGGGATCTGGCGGAAACAGGGAAAGGGGAGATCTTGCTGTGGCACGAGGCAAATTAGCTCTCAACAGACGGGCCAAGGATATTTTTGCCAGGATGTTGGAGAACCAGGAACAGCTAAATATTGAAATCCATCTCTTGGATAACGGCAGCCGGGTGCTTGATGCCGGTATTGGCGTGGCAGGTAGTTGGGAGGCAGGGAAGGGCTTTGCGGAAATCTGCCTGGGTGGTATGGGTACGATTTCTTTTCAAGCCATGGCTTTTGGTGATTTCTGGCTTCCCGGTGTGACCGTGGCGGTGGATCAGCCGGTGGAGGCGTGTCTGGCCTCCCAGTACGCTGGGTGGAGTGTGCACGAGGGAGATTTTTTCGCCATGGGTTCCGGTCCGGCACGGGTGCTAGCAGCGACGGAGGAATTGTTTCAAACCATTAGGTACCGGGAGGAGAGCTGCTGCGGGGTACTGGCACTTGAGGGCCGGACTCTGCCTTCGGCCCAGGTGGCCGACTATATAGCGAAAAAATGCAGTGTCAGTCCCGATAACCTGTGGTTGATCATCACCCCTACCGCCAGCCTCGTGGGCTCGATCCAAGTTTCCGCCCGGGTGGTGGAAACAGGCTTGCACAAGATGAAGGAATTAGGGTTTGATATCCACCAAGTAAAGTCGGGCTGGGGCTTCTGTCCGGTAGCCCCGGTGGCCGCGGATGACGGCCGGGCTCTTGGCCGCACCAATGACTGTGTGTTGTACGGTGGCCAGGTTTACTACACGGTGGAAGCCGACGACGAGGAAATTGAAAGCGTTGTCCAGCGCATGCCGTCATCAGCATCTGCCGATTACGGTACCCCATTCTACCACATTTTAAAACGTTATAACTGGGACTTTTACCAGATCGACCCGTTGCTGTTCAGTCCTGCCCAGGTAGTGGTTAACAATATCAAGAGCGGTAAAGTGTTTCAGGCGGGCGGTGTGAACAAGGCGGTCCTAAAACAATCCCTGCTTGGAGGGTAGCTGATGCCCAGGATAGGAATCATAGGGGGGAGGGAGGACTGGCATACCCGTGTCCTTCGGCAGGCTTTTGAACAAAGGGGGTACCAGGTAGTATGGTTTCCGGTTACCCGCCTGGTGGCCCGGGTAGGGGAACAACCGGCGGTAAGTAGTGGTCAAAATGCTGCCGATGACCTTGAAGCGATGTTGGTACGCGGTATTCCCAGGGGTTCCCTGGAACAAGTCATTTTCCGGATGGATGTGATGCACGCTCTGCAGCGCATGGGGATCCTGCTGGTCAACTCGCCTACAGCTATTGAAAAAGCGGTGGACAAGTACTACACCTCCCGGTTGTTGGAGGAGGAGGGGCTGGCCACTCCCAAAACCCTGGTCGCGGAGCGGTTTGCTGATGCCATGGAAGCTTTTGAGCAGTTAAAGGATGTGGTAGTGAAACCCCTCTTTGGCTCCCTGGGGAATGGGATAATGCGCGTTAGCGATGCCGACACTGCTTACCGGGTGTTCCGGGCACTGGAATTGAGCAGGAATGTATTTTACCTGCAGCAGTTTATCCCCCATCAAAACCGGGATATACGGGCTCTTGTCATCGGTGACCGGGTAGTGGCTGCCATGTACCGGGTGGCGGGCACCTGGAAAACCAACTTGGCCCGGGGGGCCCGGGCAGAACCCTGCGAACTGAACAGGGAGCTGGCTGCTCTCTGTGTTCGGGCTGCCCGTGTCGTAGGCGCACACTACGCTGGTGTGGATGTCTTAACCGACCGGGAGGGGCACCATTACGTGGTGGAAATCAACAGCATCCCGGGATGGTCGGGCCTGCAGTCAACCACACCTGTTGATATTGCCGGTGCGATAGCCGGGTTTGTGGAGAATCTGCTCTGTTTACGGAGATAGACGGAGAGGTGAATTATGGAAGGAGTTGAGAAAAAAGAAGTATGCGCGGCACACAAGGTGGCCCGGGCGGCCCAGGCAGCGTGTATGCTGGAGGTGAGCGCACCTAAACCCGGCAATGTCAACCGGATGTATGACTTTTCTGACACGGCCTTTGAAGACTTTTTGCTGAGCGGCGTGGCCATTGGGCCGGCCATGGGCCGGGCCCGTCAACTCCCGGTGGGACAGGTGATCCTGCAGGCGGTGGTGGATACCCGGGAACTGGTGCCTGTCAACACCAATCTGGGGATTATCTTGCTACTGGCTCCTCTGGCCAAGGCTTACGGTGCTGGGCAGTGGCGTGAACAGTTACGGGCGGTGCTGGCGGGGCTGACGGAGGAGGATGCCCGCTTGGCTTACCGCGCGATCCAGATGGCATCCCCCGGTGGCATGGGGAGGGTGGCCCGTGGCGATGTGGGGGTGGGCCCAGACGGCACCCTGCGGGAAATGATGGCTCTGGCCCAGGCACGGGACAGTATTGCCAGGGAATACGTTACCGATTATGAAATTGTATTCGAACAGGGGTACCCTGCCTTAAAGGAATACTATCAACGGTGGGGCAAGTTGAGGGAGGCAATTGTACACACCTTTTTGAGTATTCTGGCTGAAGTACCAGACACGCTGGTGATGCGGAAAAAGGGGAAAGCAGCGGCGGAAGAAATTTCCCGGCAGGCCAGGCTTGTCTTACAAAGGAGACAAGACCTGTCTGCCTTTGACCGGATGTTGAGACAGCCGGATAACTCCCTGAACCCGGGAACCACGGCAGATTTGACCACCGCTTGTATTTTCGTAGCCCTGCTGGAAGGGGAAATCAGGTGGACAAGGGGTGGTGAAAAGGGTTGGGCAGACAAAAGCTTCTGGTAAGCGTGGTGGACAGGGCTGAGGCACGAGCGGCGTTAAAGGGAGGGGCAGATATCATCGATGTAAAAAACCCGGTAGAGGGTTCTCTGGGCGCGAGCTTCCCCTGGGTAATCAAGAAAATTGCCGCGTTGATGCCCCCAGGGAGGGAGCTGAGCACCACTTTAGGTGATGCGCCTTACCTTCCTGGTACTTATTCCCTGGCAGCGGCAGGGGCGGCGTGGTGTGGTGTGCATTATGTAAAAGTGGGCCTGTACGGCATGGCTACTATAGGCGAAGCGGTGTATTTTCTCCGCCAGGTAAAGACAGCGGTGCAACTGGCGGCCGGGGAGGAGGTGAAAATCATTGCCGTAGGTTATGCTGACGCCCATCGCTTCGGGGCCGTGCTGCCGCAAGACATCCCGCTGGTTGCAGCGAAAGCGGGGGTGCACGGCTGTATGCTTGATACTGCCGTTAAAGATGGCACCTCTCTATTGCAATTAATGCCAGCAGAGCATTTGACAGAATTCGTCAGGGAAACCTCCGCCTACCAGCTGCTGTCCGGGCTGGCAGGCTCCCTGAAAATGCAAGACTTACCTGCGATCCGGGAATTGGCTCCCGATGTGGTGGGCGTACGGTCTGCTGCCTGCCGTGGAGACCGGGTAAAGGGCCGGGTTGATGAGCGGAAGGTCCGAGGGCTGCGCAAAGCCCTGTCACCTGATCATACCACCTCCGTACCCAGAGTTTTACCCTGATCAAGCAATTGGATCAATCTTTGAGGTTGGTTGCCGTTGATCACCCAGCAGGAGGTATTGGGTGGCAGGTAGCGGGCAAATTGGCTGTCGGTGCACCGGTACCGGGATAATTCTTTTCTTGTCACCCGGGGTATCAGGCTGGTACCGGGAGAGAACCGGGGGTCGGCGTTCAGGACACCGTCTTGGTCTTTTAACAGTACCAGCAACTCTGCTCCCACCACGCAGCTGACGAAGGCGGCCATGCTATCGGAAGTAACTTCCCAGGAGGCCGCGAGTTTGTCACAATGGGCCAGGTAAGAAAAACCGGCCCAGACGAAAACGCCCCGGGTGTTTCCGGCAGCGAAAGCGCGGGGGTTGTGCACCATCCGGCTGCCGGGGATTAAATTGGCCAGCAGGTAGGCCTGCTGTTCCATGGCCAGTATAGCCATCAGGTGGGAAGTTGACTCGCTGAGGCAGTACTTGCGGTAGTGCATCCGTACCAGGTCCGCGTATTGTCCCCCTCCCGGCACCACCAACAGGGAGTGCCGCTTTCCCAACGAGCTGATGGTGTGGCACAAGGGGAGTAGGTTATCTCCTGAGACAAGGCTGCCCCCCACTTTTAGGACTATTTTACCCTTCATTGCCTACCCCCTTCTGAGGCCAGCAGGTAAGCCAGGGCAAAGCTGGGGGCAGCTACCGCCGCTTCCTGGCTGCAGTGCCGGGCTAGTTGCCTGACCTCCAAGCCCAGCCTCTGCCCGCATGCAGCGGCCATGAAAGCACCCAAACCCGCGGCCACCAACACTGGTTTTGGGTCACAGGCCGTCCGGGAGAGCACCTGCAGGATACCTTCGGAAATTCTCTGCAACTGTTTTTCATAGATGTAGCGAGCTATTTGGGTCACATGGTCAAGGGAAAGGATTTCTGGATCAGCGCACACAACCCGGGCCAGGCGCACAGCGGCACCCTCTTTGGTTTTGGATCTGCCGTCGGGTGCAGGACAGGTATACTCGTCCGGGGAAATATGGTCTAGTAGCAAGTGAACGTCGGCGCTGATGGCAAAACACTCGGCGGCGGTGCTGGCCAGTTGTCCTTTCACCGGTATCCGGCAGGCGATGGTATTGATGTTGCTGCGCAGGACGCCGGTATATACCAGTTCACCGGCCTGCAGCCTGTCTAGGTCCGTTTTGCCCAGGGAGGCAGGGTGTCTGTCAATGATGGGGATAATATCGGTGGTGGTGCTGCCCACGTCCACCAGTAAACTATAGGGGTAGAAGCGGCCTGCCAGGGCAGCGGTAGCCACCCAGTTGGCGGCGGCGACCCGCAGGGGCGATACCCGTGCCTCCCGCAGGCCAATAAGGTGGCCGTTCACATCCAGAATGCGGACAGGGGAGGCGGGGAAGGCTTGTTGCACGCAGTCCAGGATGAAGTGCACCCCTTCTCTCTTGGTACGAAAAGCGTCAGACAGTTCGGCGGTCATGGTTACCGCTAGCGGAAGCCCCTCTCCCCATTCTCGGGCAATTTGCTGAAATATCCCCCTGATGCTTTGGGGATCGCGCCAGATTTCCAGGGGGTGGTAGAATACCCGGTGTCTAATTAACTGATCCCCTGCGGTTTCAACCAAGGTGGCTTTTATGTTCACTCCTCCGATATCCATACCCACAGCTAACGGCATTTAGTTCATCCCCTTCTCACCAAATTCATCTGCTAATTGTTTGATGCTAATGGTAACGGGACTTGTCAGATTGACGGAAGCGGGCAATTTTTCCCCGGTACATGCCCGGAGTATCAGCCAGGCCAGGTTGGTGTCAATTGCCCGTCGTAACGCCAAGTAGGAGGTGGTGATACGGGGGTTGATTTCCATCAACACGGCTCCCTCGGGCGTAAGCACCATGTCTACCCCCACATAACCGCAAAGGCCGGGAAAAAGGGTGCAGGCCTTTTCGGCTAGTTCCACTGCCTCCTGTGCCAGTGGATGGGCCAGCCCAACAGTGCTCCCAGCGTAGTGAATAGTCTCTCCCACCTCCAGCAGCTGTTGGTTAAGACTGAGGGGAAGGGCAGACCCGGGGGAAACTATTAGGGAGACACTGGCGGCATTGCCACGGAGATATTCCTGGGCCAGAAAAAACGGTGCCGGTTTTTCCGCAGCGATCGAGTGCCACACCCGTTCCAACTGCTGTTGGCTCCGGATCACGTAGGTGTAGCTGGACCCGGCACCATCTACCGGCTTGAGTACCAGGGGCAGCGGCAAGGTTTTTAAGATCTGCAGAGAAGCAATTTCAGTAGAAGCTATTTCTGTGGAGGGTATGGGAAGGTCTGCCTTGAGCCAGCGCTCCAGCGTTAGCTGTTTATAGGTGGTGGGTTCAACTGCTTCTTTACTGGAACCTAGTAACAGCTTTCCCGCCTGTTCAACTATTTCCGTTAACTCGGCCAGGATGCCGCCGATCTCGGGGGCCAGTACCAAAACGGCGTCGACTGCAGCTGTCAGTTCACGGAAAGCCTGGAGGCCAAAGGATATCCCGCCGGGGAAAATTTGGTCGGCCACAAATTTTCCCCGGTCAAGATGCGGGTCCAGCACGGTGATGGTGGTGCACCCCGATACGGCGGAAAAGTCCTTCAGAAGGGCTGCCAACATGGCGGCACCTTCCGGTAACAGATGTTCCTGGTGATCTTTCCGCCAGGCACCGGAGGAAAGGTGTTCATAAATTAAGATTTTCAACTTGCTCAGCCTTTCATGGAGGTGGTCCGGATGGAAAATAAAGTCAGGCAGATATACAATGCCTGGAAAAAATGTATTCATTCCGGAGAGATAGAGCCGGGAATTATCCAACCCATGATTGCTCGTTCCTGGCAGCGCTGCCTTGAAAGACAGTTTGACCCGCACAGGGTGATTACTAATTGTCTTTCCCGGCAGCAACTGAAAAAGTGGACTCGACAGTGCCACCGACTAATTGATGTTACCAACCCGTTCATGCAAGATTTGTACCAGTTTGTGCGAGGTTCCGGGTTCGTAGTAATTCTCCTGGATCGCCATGGATATATTTTGGAGCTGGTGGGTGACAGGGAAATTATCGAACGGTACTCTCATTTCCGTAAAGGAGAGAACTGGAGTGAGGAGTATAAGGGGACCAATGCCATGGGTCTGGCCTTATACGAGAAAAAACCCGTCCAGGTTTTTGCCACGGAACACTTTTCTGAATTGAATCATACCATGACCTGCTCTGCCGCGCCTATTTTTGATACCAACGGCCAGATGCTAGGTGTTTTGGATCTATCCGGGGATTACCGTAAAGCCCACCCCCATACCCTGGGGATGGTGGTAGCGGCGGTAAGGGCGGTGGAAAACCAACTTCGACTGGAGCTGGCCTCCCAGGAGGTGTTTCATTCATACCAGAAGATCAATGCCATGATGGAATCCCTTTCTGAAGGGGTGATTTCTTTCGATGTTTACGGTGTGATCACCCGTATGAATTCGGTGGCCAGCAGTATCATGGGGGTTTCAAGGGACCAATGGGTGAGCAGGCCGATCAAGGAGCTCCTCCAAACCTCGGATATCCAGGAAACCCTGCTCCAACAGGGCAGGGTTATTAACGACCGGGAAATATTTATTGAATCCCAGCGGGGCAGGCTGCATTTCCTCATTTCCGGGCGCCCCATCCGGGACGCCCGGGGGAACATCCAAGGGGGTGTGATTACCATCCGGGGGATCAAAAGGGTACACAAGCTGGTAAACCGGATGGTGGGAGCCCAGGCCCGGTTTGTTTTTGACGATATCATTGGCAACAGTAGGGTGCTTCGCGATGCGGTGGAGCTGGCCAAAAGGGTGGCCAGGGGGAACGCCACGATTCTGCTCCAGGGTGAGAGCGGCACCGGCAAGGAAGTCTTTGCCCAGGCCATTCACAATGCCAGTAATTACCGCCGCGGCCCATTTATTGCCATCAACTGCGGTGCCATCCCTCGGGACTTGATAGAAAGCGAGTTATTTGGCTATGAGGAGGGGGCCTTTACCGGTGCCAGGCGGGGAGGGCGGCCGGGGAAATTTGAGCTGGCTAACGGAGGCACTATTTTCCTGGATGAGATCGGGGACATGCCCCTGGACATCCAGGTCACCTTGCTGCGGGTACTGCAGGAGAAACAGATCGTGCGGGTAGGGGGAGCAAAAGCCATCCCGGTGGATATCCGGGTGATTGCCGCTACCAACAAGGATTTGCTTAAAGAGATGAAGAAAGGGCATTTTCGACAGGACTTATTCTACCGGTTAAGTGTTATTCGTGTTTTCATACCCGCTTTAAAGGAACGGGGAGACGATATCCTCATCCTGGCCCGTTACTTTGCGGAAAAAGTGGCCCGCCAGCTGGGAAAGAGGGAGATGATACTGGCGCCGGCAGTGGAACACCTGTTCATGAACTATTCCTGGCCCGGTAATGTGCGGGAATTAAGCAATGCCATCGAGTGCGCAGTTAACATGGCTCCGGGCAACGTGATTGAAATCGAGCATTTACCGGAAGAAATGCGGTGGGCAGGCAAGCTGATACTACCTGACGATCAAGCCGCTGAAAAAGAACTGCTTTCGCTCAAAGAAATGGAGAAAAGGTTGATTTATCAGACCCTGCGTAGGTTGAACGGTAACATCTCCCGCTCGGCAGATATCCTGGGGATTTCCCGCAACACGTTATATAAAAAAATCCGGGACCTGGGAGTAAACTTAAGGCAAATTATGTGAAAAAACATGATATGTGTGGAAAATGGACACTTCCTCAGCTGGAGTAACTAGAACCATTGAGTCTAGTGGTTTCAACAACCCTTTTCCCTGGTAAGTCTCCAGTCATTGTGCATTAACTTGGCAGGTGGAATAACCACCTGCTTTTCTTGTTGCGCGAAATATTGCAAATTTCAGGGAAAGTAGCGCTGATTTACTTCTAAAGAAGTGGCATGGAAATTGCGTAGGCATGTGGGATAGGTGAGGAAGGACAAGGAGTCTCAGCGGGAAGGAGGCGGGAAAGGTCTGAAGCTGAAGTTTTGACCTCAATAAAAAACTTACTTATCCGTAAAGGAGGGTTTGTTCATGTCGGTTTATCAAAAGATGGTTGATGAGGCTTTAGCGGCGCAAAAAGCGGATTTGACGGTGATCAAGGCAAAGCGGGGAACGAACTTTAGAATTGAAGATGCCCGGCCTTACGTCGATGCTGTAAACGGGATGACGGCTGGAACAGGGCAAAGCGCAGAGGTTATCGCCCTGCATGTAGATTCTGTCAACGCCCATTATGAGATTTTGCACGAGCTTACCGACACCGTGCGGCCGGAAGACGACCCTTTTGTGGAGCATTACCAAACTCCTGCCATTCTGGAAATTTTGTATGAACTGGATCCGGGATTCCGGACCTCCATGGAGAAGTTCATTGCCGCCATCGGAGAAAATGAAGCGCTGATAGGCAAAGAAGCTGTACGCCGCTACGGAGGTTTCTACGGCCCCACTTGCGTGGTGGACTTTGCCTTCGTTCCTGGTTCTACCAGCAATGTGGTCAATTCTATTCTGTCCAAGTTAGATATTGACAAGGATCATAAAAAGGCCATCCTGGCTTCCAAGTCCTGGGGAATGAACACTTCTTACGGCATTGGTGCAGCCTTTGCGGCGGCCTTGGAAAACGGGAAAACGGCTGCTGAAGCAGTACGGGAAGAGATAGCCACCTTGCAAGGGGTATATGATACCCCTATTGCTGCCCAAACCAAGCTGATGAACGAGCTCGGCCATTCTTCCTTTGATGTAAACAAGTACATGAATATGTACAAGGACCGGATGCGGGCTACAGTTAAGAAAGCCGTTGATGCAGGAGTACATTACGGGAATATTGTCACAGTACCTGCTTACTGTGTGGGTGACGTGGCCCACCACATTTCCCAGTCCATGTATAACATGGCCAAAGATGATGTAACCATGGCCATCATGGAAGCGACTACCGAAGTGATGGAAAACACCTTGAAGCGCGGCCTGGACAAAGGATATCAGAACGCCTTTGAGGTGCTCAGCGTGGCCACCGGCTCTACGGCGTCGGCGGTAGCCTACATCCTCGAAAAGGACGGCTTTACGGTCCCCATGGTAGTGGACCTTTTAACCAAGCGTTACAGCAACTATGTCCAGATGTATCCTAACCGGGGTGCAGCGGCGGAACTGCACAACTGCGACTTTATGGACATGATTCACCGCGGCGCCAAGATCAATGAAATTGCGGCCATCGGTGAAGGCGGAAAGGTAAGGGGCGTGGAAGTAGACCTAAGCCCGGTAGATAACAACGAGATCATCGGCAATCCACAGCGCTATACCTATCCCGGCTGTGCCATTACCGTGCGTTTCTCCTCGCTGATGCGGCTTGCGGACTTCCCGTGCTTGTTGACCAGTGAGCCGGTGACCGCTACCCTGATGACCAACGTGATCGCTCTCAATCCCCAGGTTCCCGGTGCGCCAGCACGGGTCTGTAAGGACTGTGCCGTATGCACCCTGACCAAGCGGCACGATTACTGCAATTGGGATTCTGCGGTTTAGTATTTCATAGTAGATACCAGGCTGCCCTCGCAAGGGGGCAGCCCGGTATCAAATAACCTGGAGGGATGAAGAGATGGGTTCTACCTTGGGAAAAAAATTGTTGGCGGAGCTGATTGGAACCTGGATGCTGGTGTTAATCGGGGCCGGTGCCGCAGCTGTCACTCTGCTGTTGGCCAAAGGAGAAACTTTCGCTTCTGATTTTAGCATTGGCATCGGAGCCCTGGGAGGGTTAGGTGACTGGTTAGCAATCGGTGCAGCCTTCGGTATTGTGGTAACTGCTGCCATCTACATTTTTGGTCCGATATCCGGTTGTCATATTAACCCTGCGGTTACCGTTGCCCTATGGGCTACCAGGCGTTTTCCCGGCAACCAAGTAATTCCGTACATTGTCGCTCAGTGCATTGGTGGTTTTCTGGGGGCCGTGACCCTACTCATTGTTTTAGGATCCAGGGGAGCTACAGTGGGCGGACTGGGTGCTCCCGGTCCCTTCCCCGGGATTACTGATGCCCAGGCTTTTGTGGCGGAAGCAGTGGGCACCTTCATTCTCATGCTGACCATCATGGGTATTGCCGTGGACAAACGGGCGCCCCAGGGCTGGGCGGGACTGATTATCGGTCTTATCGTGGCCGGAGTGATCACTACTGTGGGCAACATTTCCGGTTCCGGCATCAACCCGGCCCGTACCTTCGGTCCTTACCTGGCCGATTCGCTTTTCGGGGGCCCTAACCTGTGGGGTAAATTCTGGATTTATGCCATCGCACCCCTGTTGGGAAGCGTGGCAGCAGCCTTTGTGTACGATTATGTAGCGGATGCCGGGGCAGAACAGTCCCAGGCCCAAGAACCAGGTGAGTTAGATAGAGCCAGTGTGTGAAATTCTAGAGGCGGCGTTTTTTGAACCTGGACGGCAATCTACTTCAGGAAACTCCTCCCAACCGAAATGCTTGTGATGTTTGCCATAATATTTTGCCATAATTATGAAGATACATTCGAGATGGGATTTTATGTCAGGAACAGTAAGTGATAACAGGGCTTGACTGTTAATTTTGCCAGGCTGACTTGATTCTCAGCTTTCGGAAAAGAGCTGCCTGGTTTTCCTGAAATGGGGGGTGGCGAGGCTTGCTTGATTACCAATCAGTGCCACCTAATATTCATGTCAGTCTTAGCCGGGTAGGGGTACGGGACATGGAAAAGATTATTCGCCTGCGCCATGACGGCGAAGAAAGCCTTTTTTATTCACGCCTCAACCTCTTCGTGGATTTAAGCCCCGGGCAGATGGGGGTGCACATGTCCCGGTTTGACCAGTGCGTGACCGAGATTATCGAGGAACTGGTGAGAGAAGAAGGAATGGACATTGAGTCCTTGGTGGAAAAAATGGCCCGCCTGGTCCTTATCCGGCAGCAAGCCGTAAGGTCGGAAATTAGTATCAGCGCAAAATATCCTGCGGAGCGGATCACACCGGTTTCGGGGCAGAAAACCCAGCAGATTTACACCTTGATAGGTATGGCCGTTAGTACCAGGAAAAGGACCAAAAAGCTCATCGGGGTGGAAGTTACAGGGTTAACCGTCTGCCCCTGTGCCCAAACCATGGTGCGGGAGAAGGCGGAACGCACCCTGGAGCAGGCGGGTTTTAGCAGGGATGAAATCGGCAGGATCTTCAGGATGATTCCTCTGCCTTCCCACAACCAGCGGGGCAAAGCCACACTGATGATCGGATCAGAGGAGAGAATTGATGCCCGGCGGCTGGTGGCCATTGTGGAGGAAGCTTTCAGTTCGGAAGTTTACGACCTGCTAAAACGTCCCGACGAGCTGTTTGTGGTGGAAAAAGCCCACCGCCGCCCCCGGTTTGTAGAGGATTCCGTGCGAGAAATGTTGTGGAGGGTAATAGAAGATTTCTCTTATCTAGCCGACGACAGTTTTGTCCTGGCCAAACAGGAAAACTTTGAAGGTACCCACCATTACAGCGTGTTCGCCGAGCGGTCGGGAACCCTGGCGGAAATCAAGGAGGAGTTGTGGGGTAATCAATACCTGTTGCGGCATACCACTGTGCAGGAATGGTTAAACGGTTGAGGGTGGGTTAAGTACCGTGCAGATAATACCAGTAATGGATTTGAAAGACGGGGTGGTGGTCCATGCCCGCGGAGGTGACCGGGATAACTACCGCCCGGTGCAGAGCGTGCTGACCGGCAGCAGTGAGCCGGAGGTTATCGCCCGGATTTTCATGGAGAGATTTGATTGCCGCAGGATGTATGTGGCGGACCTGGATGCCATCAGCGGGCAGGGGGATAACTTTGCAACATTGCGACAGTTGAACCTGTTGGGGCTGGAACTGATGGTGGATTGCGGGGTAAAGACCACCGCGGAGGCGGATATATTGATAGCTATGGGTGTGGGGAAGGTCATTGTCGGAACGGAGACTCTGGAAGATCTGGAAGAGTTGAAGAGATTGGCAGCCCTACACGGTGTGGAGAGGGTTATCCCCAGTCTGGATACCTTTGAGCGGGTTGTGAGCCGGTGCCCGTCCCTGGCCGGCCTCTCCGTCGCTGAAGCATTGGAAGTATTAATTCCCCTGGAGTTTGAAGAAATAATTGCCCTGAACTTATTGGCAGTGGGCACTGCACGGGGGCTGGATAACAAATGGTTCATGCCCTTGGCTCCTTACTGCCGACGGCAGAAGATAATCCTGGGCGGAGGGATTAGAAAAAAGGACCTGGATGTGTTATCAGGGTACGGCTTTCACGGGGCACTCCTTGCTACTGCCTTTCATACCGGGGAAATGGAGAAGCAAGTCCAGATGCCCTGAAATCAGTCAGCATAAAGTTTGAGAAATCCAAGGATCACGTAATCCCGGTTTTTCTGGCTGATTGACCATGGCCGCTTTCCCAAGGTCCTGTCAGGGGACATCGAAGACGGGCTCAAGGCCTTGCCCTTGACAGGACGGGAGAAAGCGGTACACTATCAGCACCAGAAAAACAAAAACTAGTTGATCTTGTTG
>ENA-OSAE01000217-OSAE01000217.1-marine-sediment-metagenome-genome-assembly--contig:-NODE-217-length-37427-cov-46.783207_pt1 | contig 37427 bp, 35 predicted proteins | sample MGYA00237870_ERZ529317 | MGnify/ENA primary metagenome ERZ529317 (study PRJEB26369, sample SAMN03142812) | marine sediment metagenome | biome: marine; feature: borehole; material: sediment... | reverse complement strand
AGGGGCTGGAACCCAATCACTTCTACCGTGCGCTGGACTTCCTTGCCGAGCACAAGGGCCGGCTCGAGGAAGCGTTGCGTACCCGGTGTGGGGTCTTTTTCAACCCGAATAAATCTGGCCCCGGCCCAAACGGAGCCCCCCGGCAAAGCGGTCTCCGGGGGGCTCCATTAACGGTTAGCGATAACCAGGGTTACCCATCACACAACTTAAGTTTTTCGAGCCAGAGACTCGCCCACGACGCCTAACGGTGGCGTTCCAAAGCATCCCGGTGAATACAAACGCGCCGGGAAGCGCGCGGGGCCACAGCCGGGCCGGAAACCACCCGTTTCAAAAGCCAAATCCCCGTGGCGGTGATCAGACCGGCAAACAATAAGGCCGTCTGCGGTCCAGGCTTAACCCAATCGCGCACCGTTGCGGCCGCCGCCACCAGGAGTTCGGCCACCCAACTCAGGAAGCGCACCTGGTTTTCCAGAACCACTCCGGCGGCAAAAACGCAGGCCGCGAGCAAGAAGGGTGTTCCTAAAGCAACCGTTCGTAGCCGCCAAAAACGATCTACGATGGCCACTAACACGCGTACCACCCGAACGGCCAACCCTTTCCGTTCCGGGAAAGGCGCACGATAATAATCCGAACAATAATCGTAGTCGTGGCGGGCCTCAAAATAGTCGTCATAGTCGTCGGCAACTGGTTCTCGGTTTGCAACACGCTCCGGCGGCCTGCGCCGGGCTACTTCTGCGGAGGGGTTCCCCCGGCGGGGCGGTTCCGAGCGGGGCGGCGGGTCACGGTACGTTTCGGCTTCTCTGCGGTCGCGGAGACCGGGTTCCAGGGTCACGCAGGCCCAATTTCTACCCGGTTCGGCTTCCCGCCGATCAAAACCGGCATTTACCACGGCTTGGCTTAGCCCGCTACGAACCCGGTATCTACGGACCCGCTGATAACCAAGACTATCTTCCGATTTGGCCATGCGCTTTATTTATCCTCCTGTCGGGTAAGCCGCGCGGAGAATGGTGCGTAAACCCCGCCGGCCTCCCCCCAGATATTTCACCTCATAGGGCTTTTTGCGGTCCGGATTACACGCATTAATTGGGTTTATCTTTCACCTCCGTACGGGAAAGTCAGCTATCAGTTTTTTCGGAAAAAGCTCGTGCTGGGCCATGACCCGGTTAGGCACGCCGGTAAAGCCATCTCTTTGTTGGCCGCCCGGCCCACACCGGGTGGGGTGATTTTCGTGATCGGCGCAGGTAGCGCCACCTAAACGGTAACCTGAGTAAGAGTCCAGACAGTACAGAACCTGCCAGCAATACCGGGCAGACCAACGGATTAAGCCAATCCGTTCCCGGCGGCACTAGCGGCTTTTCGTCAGGCACCGGCACCAGGTACCCGCCAATTGCGCCAGAAAACGGGCCAACCATCAAGCCAAGGCCGATTATCAGCAAAATCGCCAGGGCTTTCGCGCCCGAACCACGCCTATGCAAACCCGTCACGCGTTCTCACCCCCGGGTCCTGACCCTTCTCTGACCTCTGTACGGAGGCCTGCCGAGCCGGTTTCGTAGCAGGCTCATCAGGATACCTGCCGACCGCGGGGTAGGCTTTATGCAATTGTCCCCGGGTGTCTTTGCCCCCCGCATCCGGGGAAGGCGAACGGATGCGCGTGTCCACGGCTTATTCCCCCCCAACGCCGGGCCCAGGCGGTTTTTTCCATATGATACCATGAGGCCGCAAGGTTAATCTAGGCCGGACTAGGGTGATTAAGTCACTCACACTCCTTTAGCGACCTGTTTTCGCCCACCAGATTAGCGTTGTGGCATTTATTTACAGAACGCCTGCCGCAGCGCCCGCTTCAGGGAGCGGTGTCCCCCTTTTCCGGCCGGAAATCTTGACGCACTTTGACTGAAGGACTAAGTAGTGACGTTAAAGCGGAAGTAAATGACGTCGCCGTCCTGGACCCGGTAATCACGCCCTTCCATGCGCACCAGGCCCCGCTCCCGGGCAGCGGTCGGGTCCCCGGCAGCCATCAACGCATCGAAGGAGATCACCTCGGCACGAATGAAGCCGCGGGCAAAGTCCGTGTGGATTTTCCCGGCGGCCTCCACCGCCGTGGCCCCGTCCTGGACCGTCCAGGCCCGCAGTTCTGGCAGGCGGGTGGTGAAAAAGCTAATCAGTCCCAGGAGGCGGTAGGCGGCCCGTATCAGGGTCGGAAGAAAGGGCTCCTGGCGGCCGAGATCCTGCAAAAACAGTTCACGCTCGTCCGGCTCCAGACCGGCCAATTCGGCCTCAAAGGCGGCGCTCAACACCACCACCGGGGCACCTTCCACCCGAGCGTGCGTCAGGAGCGCTTCCAGCGCGGGGTCGGGCCGTGCCGTCAGGGCGGATTCGGAAACGTTGGCAGCGTACAATACCGGGCGGGCCGTCAGCAGGTGCAGATTACGGAGGGCTTCCCATTCCGAGCGTGCCAAGGGCTGGCGGCGCACGGGCACCCCGGCGTTAAGCTGTTTGGCCACGCGGTCAAGGACGGCCACCTCGGCCCGGTAATGCGCCTGGCCCAGGCGAGCGGGCTTGGCGATCCGCTCGAGGCGCCGCGAAACGGTTTCCAGGTCCGCCAGGCAGAGCTCGGTATCCACCGTTTCCACGTCCCGCACCGGGTCCACCGCACCTTCAACGTGGGGTACCTGCGGATCCCCAAACAAGCGCACCACGTGTACCACCGCGTCGACTTCCCGGATGTGGCCCAGAAAGCGATTGCCCAGACCCTCGCCCCGGGAAGCGCCGCGAACTAGGCCGGCGATGTCCACGAAGTTCACCACGGCCGGGGTAACCTTCTCCGGCCGGACCATGCGGGCGAGCACATCCAGACGGACATCCGGCACCGGCACCACCCCCACGTTGGGAGTAACGGTGCTAAACGGGTAAGGCGCCACCGCCGCCGCGCTTCCGGTAAGAGCATTGAACAGCGTAGATTTTCCCGCGTTGGGAAGACCGATAATGCCTAGCCGGATGGCTTTTCACCCTCTCCCGCAGCCGCCACCTTGCGCCTGACGCCCTTGAGAAACTTGGGGCGCGGGATCAGCACCACCCGGCCGCATTTCCGGCAGCGAAGACGAAAATCAACCCCGGTGCGCAGCACTTCCCACTCCCAACTCCCGCACGGATGGATTTTGCGCATCTCTACGATATCGCCCACTTCAAACTTAGGGATCACCTGTGAAACCTCCGTTGCACCCTGTTTTACCCTCTGCCACAAGCGGTGTGCTCACCCGGAGAACGGCAGCACCAGCGCCCAGATATAACGCAGGAAAGCGAAATAAGCGGGCGCCAGCTGGGAACCTTCCAGCCCCGTGGCCATTGTATCCGCGCCGAAGAGCGCACTCGAAAAACTCAACACCCGGACGAGGGCGAGCACGATCAGGCCGTAGAAAAACCCGCGCGCCAGACCAAAAACAAAGCCCCCGGCCCGGTCTACCGGCCCCAGGATGGGGAGGTGCGGAATGCGGGCTAAAAGCCGTCCACCCAACCAGGCCGTCAGGATGAAAACAATCAGAAAACTAACCACGCTCAGGGCCGCGGGGGCCACTACCCCGGTCACCGCCTGACCCAACCCGTCCACTTGGCCGGCCAGGAACTGATCCAACAGCCCGGTGAAACCATCTAGACCCGCCGCGCTTTCCGGGAACGGTTCCTTTGCGGGAACAACCCCCGGAGCGGCCACAGGCTCTCCGTCGGCGGCCCGGCCCAGAATAAAACTTTCCAACCTGGCCCCCAGGTCAAACTGCTCGTCCAGGTATGTGCCCACCGGGCGGTAATACTTGAAAGCCACGAACAGGCCCACGCCCACGGCCACCACACCCAAGGCACTGCGTGAAAAACCCTGGACGAGCCCGCCCCAGGCGCTTAAGGCAAGTATAGCCAACAATACGTAGTCCACCCAGTTCAAACGCCATCTCTCCTGAAGCGAGTTTTAGCCGGCTCCTTACCTGACTTCCTCCCCACGGCTAAAGCCGGGGGGTTCCTGAAAGCTTACGCCACTTTAGGAACGCCGCTCGCCGCTCCTGTGGGCGTACCGGCGGCGGATGCGAAGCGGCTTTCCCACCGGTGGTAGTTCCACCGGAGAGAAAGCGGCTTCCGGGGTGCAACCTCCACCCCGTGCCCCTTCGAGGAGCCCTGAAGGAGTATGTTCAGGGCTGCGTTGGCATCGGCGTGCCAAACGCAGCCGCAAGTTTCGCACACCGCCTTGTACCGGACGGGACGCAGAACAGAAGAACCACAAACCGCGCACCCGGAAGATGTGCCGCGCGGCGCGCTGGCCACGACCCCGATCCCGACCCGGGCGCAGGCCGCCGCGACGAGTCTTCTCAGCATCCCGAAGGCCCAGAAGTTGTGGACCAGGATGTTCTTTGGTCCGAAGTCCATGTCGTCCCGTATTCCGGTCAGGTCTTCGACGAAGAGTACGGTCACCCGGTGGCGCTTCAGAATCCGCACCAGCTCCGCGGCCAGAGCGACGAAAGCGTGTTTGAGTCTGCGGGCGCGGATCTGGTAGAGCTTCTTGAGTCTTCGGGATGTCTTCCGGCCGGCTTTGTTGAGCCGCGCTTGTTCTGCGGCGATCTTCTTCGTCCAGTAGACAAAGTCTTTCCAGACTTCACGGCCGGAGAAGAGCAGCTGATGATGCCATCCCTCGACGGCCAAAGCGGCCAAAACCCTGGCCCCCAGATTAAGCGCGGCCTGCTTTTCAGGCTTCTTCTTGCGCTCCGGCTCCGGGACTTTTACCACCTGGTGGGCGTACCAGCGCTTCTTCGCAGGATCGTACCAGAGTTCCAGTGTCTTCGGGACGCCCGCGAAGCGCAAGATACCCCGCACCGGGAGCACCAAGCGGTCTCCCCGTTTCGCGCGCAGATCCTGCGGCAGGGTGAGGGAGAGGTACCGGGTGTTCAGAGAGTAGGAGGTGGATGCTTTGACGGGGACGATGCGGAAGAAACGCTTTCCCGTCCGACGATCCTTCCAGTACCGCGGAATGCGCGGCGGCTTTTTCAGTTCGCCTTTCCGGTACAGACGCAAAAGTGCGAAGAAGGAGTCCCACGCCTTCCGTGCTTTTTTGATCACCTCCTGCCCGATGTGGGCGGGCAGGGCTTTGTAGGATTCGTGCTCTTTAAATTCAGAGCACAGCCTTCCGTAGGAAGGAACAGACTCTCCTTCGAAAAACGCCTGTCTGCACCGGTACTGGACGGCGTTCCAGAGCGCCGCGCAGCGGTCCCCGATAATCTCGAGTATTTGTTTTTGCTGTTTGCCGGACAAAACCCGGACTACATTGGCGCGCCTCATGTCTTCATTTTAGCAAACCTGGAAGCTGCTTTCATCCCCAGACCTCAAGGTCGGAGCTTTCAGCGGCCGGTATTTTGTAATTATTCTACAGCTTTCGCCCCGTGTGGCAAAACCCTGCCAACGGTCTGGCCAGAAGCGCCGCCAGCAGCACCAGGCCGAGGCAGCCGAAGAGAGGGTAGAAAAAGCCTACCAGCGTGGCAAAGTCAAAAAAGGTCACCGGAATCACTATTATTATCGCCGCCAGCCCCGCCGCCCGGTATCCGGAAGAACCGGGCAAAGCCACGCGGCTGGCGAAACCGTGGGCGTTGGCGATACCGGTGGTGAACACGGCCAGCCAGATTACCACCGTGCTCACGGTGCCGACCGCCGGATGTACCGCCGCCGCCAGGTAAAGCAAGGGCACCTGGTAAGGCCATACCTGGGCGTAGTGCACGACGATCGCCGCCGTCACCAGGCCGGCGGCTAGACCCAGCAACACCCCGCCGGCCAGGCCGCCCCGGACGGCTTGGGCAGGCGTCAGGTGGCACCCCAGAGTGGACAGAACGGCCAGGGGCACCACCATGTTGTAAGAAACGTACAGCACCGCCGCCCAAACCCAGCTACCACTCAACAGGCTTACCGCCGGCATCCCCCCGTGTCCGGTAGGCACGGGACCTTGCGTGGTGCAGAGGGCTAACACCGCCACCCCCATCACCAGGATCAGTTTGACGGGCACCAATATCGCGTTCACGACCACCACCCCGGTCAGCCCGGCCCAGATGATGATGCCGATCAGAACCGCCAGAAACAAGACCCCCGTCAACGACGACAAACCCAGCCTTTCTTGGAAAATGGCGCCGCTGCCCGCCAGCATGATGCCTAAACCGACCACCAGCATGCCCATGCTAAGGTAGTCCACCAGCAGGGCCGTTTTTTTGCCCAGCAGGTGTACCAGTATCTCCCGGTAACTAGTCGCACCAATACGCACCGCGGCGACTTGGATCACGGCCCCCAGGTAAGCAAAAAGAACGGTGGCTAAGGCCACCCCCCATAAGCCCCGGGTGCCGAACGAACCAAAGAACTGCATGATTTCCTGGCCGGAAGAAAAACCGGCGCCGAGCACGGCCCCGACGTACAGCACCGCTACTTTAAAGACTCCGCGCGGCAATGTACCCACCTCAAATAATCTTTATGTTGGCCGTGTGGGTTTTTGCCCGGTTTCGGTATAAGCAGGTGTCTGCGGGGCAATAAATATTACTAATTATGCACGCCAAGGGAGGAATTGCCAATGGAGTCTTTTCTGGACCGGCTGGAAACCCGCTCCGCCTACACGCGGATTCATATAGATGAGGCTCAAGCCCCGCATCTTTTCGCCAGGTGCCTGAAGCGCCATCTGCAGCACGTGCCTCCAGACCGCCCGGTGCTACTGGTGTGCATCGGCTCGGACCGTTCCACCGGTGACAGCTTGGGACCGTTAATCGGTTCCCGGGTACAGGAGCTGGCTCAGGATGTGTTTAAGGTTTACGGTACGTTGGACCGGCCGGTACACGCCACCAACTTGCAGGAAACGCTGCATTCAATTCGGCGTGAATACGAGAACGCCTTTATTATCGCGGTTGATGCCTGTCTGGGCCGCGCCGAAAACATCGGCTGCATCAATATTTGCGAAGGAGCACTGAAACCGGGGGCCGGCGTGAAGAAAGACCTGCCGGCGGTAGGGGATATACACATTACCGGCGTGGTCAACGTCAGCGGCTTTATGGAGTTTACCATTCTGCAAAACACCCGGTTGAATGTGGTGATGCGCCTGGCCGACGTAATTGTTGCCGGGCTGAAGCTGTTTTTACAGGAGTACAGCCCTCCAGTGGCGCTGGAAACGGCGCCCGAGGCCAGAGTGAGTAGAACCCAGGCTGTATAAGCCTGGGTTATTTTGCGATCCTGGAAGCTCTTTCGACCTGTTGAAAGATCTGTTCCGGCGTCTGACCCTCCGCGTTTACCACCGGCACCTTCAAGGCCCTTTCTTGCACGCCCGTAAAATCTAGCGTCGCGCCGGAAACTACCAGGGCCACCGCGTTGTCCGCCTCGTCGGGAGGCAGCACCTGATAGCCCCGTTCACGGAAGAAGCGGTCAAGTCCGCTTAAACCCTCGGCCATAGCCACTTTTTTCACCGGATTCACCTCCGTTGCCTATCGCCCTGTCCGTCTTATTATGTGGCCTGCGCGGGGTTTTATGCATCGGCCCCGGGCCGAAGCAAGGCGATTACATCCTGGTTACTGTTTTGGCGAAAGTCCTGGTAGAACTGGCCCACCGCCCAAAAGTCGTGCGGGCTGGCCAGGCAGACGATGTGGTCCACCTCCGGTTTGAGCCGCGCCAGGGTTTCCGGCGGCGCCACCGGCACCGCCAGGATAATCTTTTTGGCTCCGGCCCGCCGCAGGGAACGTAGCGCGGCCAGCACCGTGTAGCCGGTGGCAACGCCGTCGTCCACCAAGATCACGGTCCGGCCACCGAGTTTCGGCGGCACCCGGGAGCCGCGATACAGGGCCATGCGTCGCTCGATTTCGCGGATTTCAGCCTGGACTTGTTCCGCAAGGTCGGCCTCATCCAGGTGTAGCCTCCGGAGCAACGCGGTGTTGTAGATCACCGTGCCATCTTGGGCCACGGCACCAACGGCCAACTCGGGATTGGCAGGCGCGCCGATTTTCCGGGGCACGATGATATCCAGCGGCAGGTCTAGCGCCCGGGCTACTTCGGCGGCCACCACCACCCCGCCCCGTGGAATGCCGAGCACCAGGGCATCGGGCAGAGCTTCGCCTGCCAAGCGTTCCGCCAAGCGGCGGCCGGCGTCGACGCGGTCTTTGAACAACAAGGAACCCACCCCCAGACACCGTTTTTGGTTTCGTTCATATTTGTTGATGAACATTCACATCCTTAGTATTGGGTTCTCGGGCCTTACGGGGGCGATCTCCGGAGCGCCCAAAACCCGGTCCACGGCTTTCTGTTCTTCGGCGCTCAAGGCGTATGTAGAGTGTCCGCCCTGCACCGGCTTGCCGTACGCGTAGGAACTGTTACGGGTATAAATGCCGGTGAGCACCACCCCGTCGCCCTTGCCGTCCAGGAGAGCGCACGAAAAGCTCTGGTCGCCGCCGACCCCGTCCAGGGCCTGATAACGAACCATTGCCGGCGTGCGCAGGCACCGGGCCAGGACAGCGTCGGTCTTGCTCCTCCAAGTGGTAAGGTCGTCCAGTTGGCGCCGGAGGTCTTCCATCTCGGCCTGGGAAGCCTTGATGAATTCATCCAGACTCCCGCGGTCGGTGACCCGTAGTAAACGGGTCAACCGGCGCACCCGGGCACTGATGCGGCGCCAAAGAATGAACTGGCCCAGATTTACGAGCACCAGCACCCCGATAATACCCATTAGGATCTCCTGCGTGTTAGCGGGGAAAATGGTCCCCTCACTCCTTCCATCTGCCGGCTCCGGCGGTTGCTACCGCCTTCGGTCACCACCGGGCAAAATCTGGCGCGGTTGACACGGCATGCCGGCCTGCTCTAAACTGCAACCAGGAGGTCGTCCATGGTTAGGGCTGACGAACATACGGTTCGCACCTTCATCCGAACACTCCCGGGGGCGGTGGTGGCCCTGTCGGGCGGCGTGGATTCGGCCGTTGTGTTGCAACTGGCCCGTACCGAATTGAAGCATAACCTGCTGGCGGTCACCGCCACGGGGCATATTTACCCGCCCGCTGATCTGGCGTACGCACGGCGCTTGGCCGCCTCACTCGGAGTACGCCACCGCGAACTGCCAATGGACCAACTGGCGGACCCGCTTTTTGCAGCCAACCCCCCGGACCGCTGTTACCGGTGCAAATCTATGTTGTTCGCCGCGTTAAGGACCTTGGCCGCGGCAGAAGGCTTCCGCGTAATTCTCGACGGTACGAATGCCGAGGATGCGCAGCAGTACCGCCCCGGACTGCGTGCCGCCGCCGAAGCCGGCGTAGTTAGTCCCCTGCGTGCGGCGGGACTGACGAAAGAGCAGGTCCGCAACCTGGCCAAGAATCTTGGGCTGGATTTTTGGAACCGCCCGTCCGAAAGTTGCCTGGCCACCCGCATCCCCTACGGTGAACCCCTGACCCGTCGGCGTCTTGAACAAGTACGCCGCGGGGAGGAATTCCTGCGCGGGCTCGGCTACACGACGGTGCGGGTGCGTCACCACGGAGCGCTGGCCCGGATCGAGGTGGACCCGGCCCTACTGCCCCGGCTGATTACTGCGCCCCATCGTGAACTGGTCCTGGAAAAGCTCCGCCAGCTTGGTTTCCGTTTTGTCACCGCCGATCTAGCCGGCTATCGTTTCGGATGTTTTGACGTTGAACCGCGGTAAACATCGCTTGTCCGGCTGCCCTCATTATTTTATTTTAATAATTAATATTATAGTGGGAGCGAATGACCGTGAACAAGGAGAAACTGACCAACCTGCTCCGGCAGGTGGCCGCCGGCCGCTTGGACGTGGAGACGGCGCTGGAGAGTCTCCGGCACCTACCCTACGAGGATCTCGGTTTCGCCCGCGTAGACCATCACCGCACCCTGCGCAAGGGTTTCCCCGAGGTCATTTTTTGTCAGGGTAAAACCCCGGCACAGGTAGCACGTATTTTTTTTAGCCTGAAGCAAAGCGGGCAGCCCGTCCTGGCCACCCGGGCGAACCGGGAAACCTTCACGGCCGTGCACCGGGTGGCCCCGAGGGCGCGCTATCATCCTACGGCCCGATGCATTACCATTAACGCCCCCCGCCCGGCCACCGGTCCCGAGGTGCTGGTACTCGGCGCCGGTACGGCCGATTTGCCGGTGGTGGAGGAGGCTGCCGTTTCGGTCCGGGTCATGGGGCACCCGGTGCTTACGGTGCCCGACGTCGGGGTTGCCGGTGTTCACCGGCTGCTGGCGCACCGGGACCTCTTGGAGAAATGCCGGGTGATCATCGTCGTCGCCGGGATGGAAGGGGCGCTCCCCTCGGTTGTGGCCGGTTTGACCCCCCGGCCGGTGATCGCCGTTCCGACCAGCGTGGGCTACGGGGCCAGCTTCCACGGGCTGGCGGCGCTTTTAGCTATGTTAAACAGCTGCGCACCGGGGGTCGGCGTGGTGAACATTGACAACGGGTACGGCGCCGCCGCCCTGGCCAGTGCCATCATCCAGGCGGGGGAGGAGAAGTAGATGCGCACTTTGTACTGGGACTGCTTTGCCGGCATTAGCGGGGATATGGCCCTCGGGTCTCTGATTGACGCCGGTGCGGACCCGGAACGGCTCCGGAAATTGCTCGCCCGTCTCCCCCTGAACGGATGGCAGCTGGAGATCCGAGAGGACAAGAAAAACGGGTTCCGGGGCGTCCAAGCCGGGGTGCGGGTGCCTGCCGGCGGCCAGCCGCACCGCCGCCTCGCGGACATCGAACGCATTCTGGCTACAGGGGATTTGCCGGAGTGGGTGGCGCAGACGGCGGCCCGCGTATTCCGGCGTCTGGCTGCGGCCGAAGCCCGGGTGCACGGTACCTCCCCGGCCCAAATACACTTCCATGAAGTCGGCGCGGTAGATGCGATCATTGAGATCGTCGGGAGCGTCGCCGCCCTGCACCTGCTGGGCATAGAGCGAATCCAGGTTTCCCCGCTGCCCCTGGGACGCGGTTTTGTGCGCTGCGCGCACGGCCTGTTGCCGGTGCCGGCTCCCGCCGTTTTGGAACTTTTGCGCGGTCTGCCGACGGCTCCGGCCCCGGTAGACGGCGAATTGGTCACCCCCACAGGCGCCGCCCTGGTTGCGACTCTGGCCGAGGCCGCCGGACCAATCCCGGACATGCGTATCGACCGAATCGGCTACGGCGTGGGCTCCGCCGTTTTCCCTTTCCCGAACCTTTTACGCGCCATTATCGGCGAGGTGAGTTCTACCACGGCCGCCATCCGGGAAAAGGTAACGGTCCTCGAAACGGTACTGGACGACGTGAACCCTGAACATTACCCCTTCTACCTGGAACGACTCCGGGCCAGAGGCGCTTTGGACGCCTACCTCACTCCGCTAACGGCCAAAAAAGGGCGCCCGGGCATAAAACTTACCGTGCTGTCCCCGGAACACGTATGGAGAGACCTGGTTAAGGACATAATACTAGAAACGGGAACACTGGGGGTGCGGGTGCGTCACGAGGACCGGGTTACCGTAGCGCGGGAGATACTGCGGGTGGATACGGCCTATGGTCCGGTGCGGGTGAAAATAGCGCGCCTGGACGGGGTGGTCGTGCGGCTCAAAGCGGAGTACGAGGATTGCCGGGAGCTGGCGTTGCGTCACGGGGTGCCGGTGCGCGTCGTAACCTTCGCCGCCGAAAAGGCGGCGGCGGAAAGTATCGCGGCATGTCCCCGAGAGTTCCCAGCGGGTCAACGCCGGCCCAACCCGCCGGTTAGGGAAGCTTGTAGTCCGCTTTCATCTTCTGGTAACGGAGAAAGGTCGGGGGACTGATCTCCGCCATGGGAAGTGCGTCCAGAACCGGCAACAGTGCGTGCAGAGCCGCACCCCGGACCATCCATTGGCAATAGTCTCGTCCGCCGTGATGGTAAGGTCCGTAAACCCGCGATCCGGGAACCGTCCGCAAGAGCCATTCAAAAAGTGCCCGGTGCCTGGAATGCATCCGGACCGTAATGTGCGGCTGCCGTCCGTCACCGCCGAAATGTCCTTCACCAATCAGGACTCCGAGGAGTAATCCCCGGTCGAAGGCCTCCACGGCGTTTACCTCCTTGGTTGTTTCACCGTCAGGTTTTACGTGAAACATTTTCATTCATCCAGCGGCCCGGCCTTGCCGAACAAAGCCACCAAATCCAGCACCTGCTGCAGTTCCTTTTCGTTCCGGTAGTGGATTTCCAGGCGGCCTTTTTGGTAGTTGCCCCGCACGGTAAGGCGCTCCCCGAAGACGCCGGCCCGCTGGCGGATCAGCAGTTCCAATTCCTTGTCCTGACGCCGCCGCTTCGGCGCAGGCCGGGCGGGTCCGGTCTGCGACTCCAGGTTCCGGCGCACTTCGGCCTCCAAAGCACGCACCGAAAGTCCCCTCGCCACCGCCTGTTGGGCCAGTTCGACCTGCCGCGCCGGATCGCCAATCGCTAACAAGGCCCGGGCGTGCCCGGCGCTAAGCACCCCGGAGCCCACCATCTCTTGTACCGGGAGGGGAAGGGTAAGGAGACGCAGGCTATTGGTCACGTGCACCCGACTCTTGCCCACCCGCCGAGCCACTTCTTCCTGAGTCAGTTGGAATTCCTCAAGCAGCTTCCGGTAGGCCTCGGCTTCTTCCAAGGGGCTCAGGTTTTCGCGCTGGATATTCTCGATTAGTACGGTCGCCGCCGCCTCGACTTCGGCCATTTCCCGCACCAGGGCCGGGATGCGCTGGCGGCCAAGCGCTTGAAACGCCCGCAGTCGCCGCTCCCCGGAGATCAACTCATAAGCGTCCCCGACCTGGCGAACCACGATGGGCTGCACCAGGCCAACCTCCTCGATAGAAGCCGCCAATTCGGCCAATTTCGCCTCGTCGAACACCTGGCGCGTCTGGCGAGGGTTGGTGCGAATCTCGTCCACCGGTATCTCGCGCAAGGTTTCGCCGGCCGCGGCCACTTCACCGCCCGGGAACAGCGCGTCCAGCCCTCGGCCCAGAGCCCTCTTTTTAGCCACTAGCCATCACTTCCCTTGCCAGTTCCCGATACACCTCGGCGCCACGGCATTTCGGGTCGTACACCACCACCGGCTTGCCAAAACTGGGCGCCTCGCTCAACCGGATATTACGGGGGATAATCGTCCGGTACACCTTTTGGCGAAAATACTTTTTAACTTCCTCCACCACCTGGATGGAAAGGTTGGTTCGCCCGTCAAACATGGTCAGTAGTACGCCTTCAATGGTCAGTTTGGTATTCAACCGCCGCTGCACCCGTTGGATGGTGCCCATCAGATGCCCTAACCCTTCGAGCGCGTAATACTCACATTGAATGGGAATCAACACCGAATCGGCGGCGGCAAGGGCATTTAGCGTCAAGAGACCCAAGGACGGCGGACAGTCGATAAAAATGTAGTCATAATTGTCCCGTACCTTCTGCAGTGCCTTTTTCAACACCAGTTCCCGGTCCGGCACGCCCACCATTTCGATTTCGGCCGCCGCCAACCTGAGGGAGGCAGGTACGATATCCAACCCCTTGATAACGCGGCAGGGGTAAATCAACGACCGCAGGGAATCGCCGTCAATCAGCGCGTTGTAAACACACCGTTTGACGCCGTCCCGGTCTACCCCAAGCCCGCTGGTAGCATTCCCCTGCGGGTCGATGTCGATCAACAGCACCCGCTTTTCGTTTAAAGCCAGGGCCGACGCCAGGTTGACGCACGTGGTGGTTTTGGCCACGCCGCCCTTTTGGTTCGCGATGGCGATTACCCTGCCCAAGACAAGACCCCCCGTTTACTTAGCCGTAATGAAAAAGACCCGAACCTGAGGGGTTATTCCACAACGTGACAAAAAAATCCTGCTACCCGCCAAGCGATCCCCGCACGAGAAACAATCTAACCTAAAGATCCTGCCGGAAAAGTAACCTTACGAGCGCTTAGCTCCGGGGGGGCACGCCAGGCAGCGTTTTCAGCAGGAACTAAAACTAATTACAACGGCCTCTTCGCGGCCATGCCGGGACGTCGCGGGAAACGCGCGGGTGTGGGGGCCCGCTTTTCGATCACCACCAGGGAGCGCCCGGCTTCCGCCTCGGGCAGGCGAAATTCCTCCACCTCGCGTACGACGCCACCCAAAGCCGCCAGGGCCCTCTCCGCCCGTTCCAGCTCCGGATAAATGTCCGGTCCCTTGTAAGCGATGAACAGACCGCCCACGCAAAGGAAGGGGAGACAGTATTCAACCAGAACCCGAACCTCGGCCACCGCCCGCGCCACCGCGAACCTGTAACGTTCTCGGTGTTCCGGATCCCGCCCGGCCTCTTCGGCCCGGGCGTGCACCACCCGCACGCCGGCCAAGCCCAGCCGGGCAACCATATCGCGCAGAAAAGCGGCCTTCCTGCCGCTGGCCTCTAATAACGTAATTTCAAGCCCCGGGCAGGCGATCTTCAAGGGCAGACCGGGGAAACCAGCGCCGCTGCCGACATCGATCAGCCGACTCCCGGGCGTGACCCTCCCCAGCACCCGGCTGCCCGCCAGGGAATCCAAGAAATGTTTGCTCACGATCTCCAGGGGTTCCCGGATGGCCGTAAGATTGGTACGTGCCGCCGCTGCGATCAAGCCTTCCAGGAAGCGCCCGAAAAGATCAATCTGCCCGTTATCCAGAGCCAGCCCCCAGCGCGCCGCACCCGTCCGGAGCATCCGGACCGCTTCCGGTTCCATCGCCACTCTCCTTCACACGCCGCCGCTTCTCCAAATGCACCAAAAGCACGGCGATATCGGCCGGGCTTACCCCGGAGATGCGGCCTGCCTGGCCGATCGAAACCGGGCGGATGGCCGCCAGTTTCTCGGCCGCTTCCCTGGACAGACCGCAAACCTCCCCGTAATCTAAATCGGCGGGAATACGCCGCGCCTCCATTTTTTCAAACCGGGCCACCTGCGCCAACTGCTTTTGAATATACCCCGCATACTTGACCTGGTTTTCGATTTCCGCCACCACGTCCTCGGCCAGCCCGGAATTGGCCAGTCCCAACGGCGCCAAATCCCTGTAACCGATTTCTGGACGCCGCAACAAGTCGCACAGTCGGGTAGGCTTGGCCAGCGGCGCCGAACCGCGCGCGGCCAGCCACTCTTGGACCTCATCCGTAACCGGCACCACCGTCTGCTCCAGACGCCCCAACTCTCGCTCGATCTCTTCCCGCTTCCGCAGATACCGCTCGTACCGGGCACCCGAAACCAGCCCGATCTCGTGCGCCCGTTCGGTGAAACGGAGGTCGGCGTTGTCCTGGCGCAGCGCCAGACGGTACTCGGCCCGCGAGGTAAAAATCCGGTACGGTTCCCGGGTGCCTTTGGTGACCAGGTCGTCAATCAGCACGCCGATATATCCCTCGGCACGGCTGATCACCAGCGGTGCCCGCCCCCGCACGAACTGGGCGGCGTTGATTCCGGCCACCAAGCCTTGCGCGGCCGCTTCCTCGTAACCCGAAGTGCCGTTGATCTGTCCCGCCAGGAAGAGGCCCGCCACCGCCTTGGTTTCCAGACTGGGCTTCAGCTGCGTAGGCACGACATAGTCGTACTCGATGGCGTATCCGTAGCGGACGATCTCCACCTTCTCCAGCCCGGGAATGCTCCGCAACATGGCCAACTGAACCTCTTCGGGCAGACTAGTGGACATCCCCTGCACGTACAGCTCGTTGGTGTGCATCCCTTCCGGTTCCACAAACACCTGATGCCGTTCTCGGTCCGCAAAGCGCACCACCTTATCCTCAATGGACGGACAGTATCGCGGCCCGGTGCCCTGAATAATGCCCGTGTACAGGGGGGAGCGATCTAAATTCTCACGAATGATCTCGTGGGTACGCGGCGAGGTGTAGGTCAACCAGCACGGCACTTGTATCCGTTCCCGGATATCGGAAGTAAAGGAAAACTGTAGCAGCTTTTCGTCCCCAAACTGCGGACTCATCCGGGAAAAGTCCACCGTCCGCCGGTCGACCCGCGGCGGCGTGCCGGTCTTAAACCTGCCCATTTCAAAGCCCGCTTCCCGGAGGCTGGCAGCCAGTCCGACCGCCGGAAACTGGCCGTTAGGTGCCCCTTCGTAGCTCACTTGGCCCACCAGGATCCGCGACCGTAGGTAAGTGCCGGTGGTCACCACCACCACCGGCGCGAGGAACCGCGCCCCGGTACGCGTGACCACCCCGCGGACGGCATCACCTTCAATAAGCAGCCTTTCCACCTGGGCCTGCTTCAGGTCCAGATGCGGCTCGCTTTCAACTACCCGTCGCATATATTCCTGGTACAATCGCTTGTCGGTCTGCGCCCTCAGCGCGCGCACGGCCGGGCCCTTGCGGGTATTCAGCATCCGCACCTGAATGGCCGCGCGGTCGGTGTTCCGAGCCATCTCACCCCCGAGGGCGTCGATCTCCCGTACCAGATGCCCCTTACCCGGTCCTCCGACCGCGGGGTTACAGGGCATGAGGGCCACAAAATCTATGTTCAAAGTCAACAGTAAGGTGCGACAACCCAGGCGGGCCGCGGCCAGCGCCGCCTCACAACCGGCGTGCCCGCCGCCAACCACGATGACGTCGTACTTGCCGGCCGTGTATTCCATTTCCTTCACCTCCCCCGCCAACAAGATTGCGTATTGCACAAAACACCTTTTTATCCCCGTGCCGGTGCCTGGGGGCTGTCCCCATTTATTTGCCGATGCAAAAATCCCCAAAAATCCGGTCCAAAAGATCGTCGGACACCGTGGTGCCGGTGATCTCCCCGAGGGCGTCCAGGGCATTCCGCACGTCGATCGCCGCCAGCTCCAGGGGCCACCCCCCGGCCAAGGCCGCCCGCGCCTCGTCCAGGTGGCGCCGGGCCCTTTCCAGGGCGTTTTTGTGCCGGACATTGGAAACCAGGATCGGATCGCGCCCGGCTACGTGGCCGCCCAAAACCAGTTCGGCGATGGTTTCTTCGAGTTTGTCCAGGCCTACTCCTTCACGGACGGCCATCCGCAACACCGGCGCCTTCACGAAGGCCCGTACGGCCTCGGGCGTAATGCCCGCCGGTGCCAAGTCTATCTTGTTGATCACGACCAACATGGGCTTGGCCGCCGCCACGGCAAGCACTTCACGATCCTCATCCGTGATTCCCGTTGCCGCGTCCAGCACCGCCAACACCAGGTCGGCCTCGGCCACCACGCTCCGCGTCCGGGCCACCCCGATCCTTTCTACCGTATCTTCGGTTTCCCGCAGTCCCGCCGTATCCAACAACCGCACGGGGATACCCCTGATGTTCACCGTCTCTTCGATGACGTCCCTGGTGGTGCCGGGAACGTCGGTCACAATGGCCCGCGCCTCACGCAAAAGAGCGTTTAGAAGCGAAGATTTACCCACGTTCGGCTTGCCCACGATGGCTACACCCAGGCCCTCCCGGTATACCCGGCCCGCGTCCGCCCCGGCCAGCAGCCGCCCGCATTCGTCCGCCACCTCCTGCAGGCGCCCGATTAGAGCGTCTGCCTCGGTCTGGGGCACATCTTCCTCCTCGGGAAAGTCGATTCCCGCCTCCATTTCAGCCAGCACACCCAGCACAGTGTTCCGCAACACCCCGATCCGCTCCGAGAGGGCGCCGCGCAGTTGCTCTACGGCGATCCGGAGGCCGTTATCGGTACGGGCCCGGATCACATCCAGAATAGCCTCCGCCTGGGCCAGATCCAGGCGGCCGTTCAGAAAGGCCCGCCGGGTAAATTCGCCAGGCTCGGCGAGCCTGGCTCCGTAATCAAGTACCAGTTGTAAAATCCGCCGGAGCGGCACGATCCCGCCGTGGCCGTTGATTTCCACCACGTCTTCCCGGGTATAGCTTTTGGGCGCACGCATCAGCGCCAACAGTACCTCGTCTACCGTTTCACCGGTTGCCGGATCCACCACGTAACCGTAATACAACCGGTATCCGGGTCCGGACCGCCAGTCCTGGGCCACGGCCGGACGGAACAAACGCCCGGCGATCTCAAGAGCCGCCGGGCCGCTGATACGAACAATGCCGATACCGCCCTCCCCCGGGGGCGTGGCAATAGCTGCAATCGTATCGTGCAGCAACCCCCACACCTACTTTCGGGGTACGATGATGATCTTACGGAAGGGATCCTCCCCTTCACTAAAGGTGTACACGTCGTCCCGGCCGCGCAGGGTGGTGTGGATGATCCGTCTTTCCTGCGGGTTCATCGGTTCTAAAACCACACTGCGCCCGCGCCGCTTCGCCTTCTCGGCCAACTTGTGCGCCAAACTCACCAGAGTATCCTCGCGCTTTTTACGGTAACCCTCGACGTCCAGAAAGATGCGCTTTTTATCCTTACAGTTTTTATTCACCACTAAGTTCAACAAATACTGGAGAGCATTCAGCGTTTCGCCTCGCCTGCCGATCAGGATGCCGAGATTCTGGCCTTCCAGGCCTATATAAATATCTTGTTCCCGCTCGTCGATCGAGATCTTGGCCTGAATATCCATAGCCCCCGTAACCTTTTCCAGGAAGGCCCGGGCCCGGTCCACCGCCGTCTCCTTGAGCATAACCCTTACCCGTGCCCGGCGGCTCCCCAGGATCCCAAACAAACCGCGCGAAGGCTCTTCTAACACCTCGACGTCCACGCGCTCCCGGCTTACCCCTAGTTCCCTGAGGGCTTCCTCAACTGCCTCCTCCACGTTTCTTCCGCTTCCTTCGACCACCTTCACCCTGTGCTACCTCCTCCTTACCGGGCTTGCCACGCCTGCCCTTCGCGGAAGATTTCTTCCCCGAGTTTTTGGCCGGCGCCGGTTTGCCGCCCGCCGGCACCTCTACCAGTCTTTTCTTCGTTTCCCCACCCGCAGGCGCTTCGTCCTCTTTTTGCTGCGGACCCGACTTCCCTAACAATTGTTTGTTAATAAGCACCTGCTGTATGCTACCGACCACGTTAAAGGTCACCCAGTAAACCGAAAGACCGGCCGGCAGGGTGGCGCTAATCCAGCCGATGAACAGCGGCATCACGGTCAACATTATCTTTTGCATTGATTCCTGAGCCGGGTTCCCGGTGTTCGCGCTCAGAGCCATGCTCAGTTTGACCTGCACAAAGGTGGTCACCGCCGCCAGCACCGGGAGAATGAACAGCGGATCCCGCAGGCTCAGGTTCTCAATCCACAGAAAACCGGCGTGCTCCGGGTTTAAGTACGGGAAATCCCACAAGGCCCGGTACAAAGCGATCAAGATCGGTAACTGCACCAGAAGCAGCAAACAACCGGACATGGGGTTGACCTTGCGTTCTTTGTAAAGCTCCATTATCTTCTGCTGCATCTTCTGCTTGTCTTTTCCGTAAGCGTCCTGAATGCGCTTAATCTCCGGTTGCAACTGGCTCATCTGGGCCATGGAGCGCATTTGAATCCGCGTTAACGGATGTAAAACAATTTTGATCAGAATCGTGACCAGGATAATGGCCAAACCGTAACTGGGCACCCCAACAGCCAGAGTCAGCCCGTATAACCAATTGATGAGCGCGGTTATCCCGTTGCCTAGTGCTTCAAACAAATGTTTTTACCCCCAGAAAAGAGTTTAAACCGGGTCGTAACCGCCCGGAGACAAAGGGTGGCACCGCAAAATCCGCCAGCAGGCCCGGATTCCGCCGCGCAACAAACCGTATTTAGCGATCGCCTGCAAGGCATATTCGGAACACGAAGGATAAAACCGGCAGGTAGACGGGAAAAGCGGCGAAATACCTACCTGATAGGCCCTAATCAGCTTAATCACCAACTGCCTACACCACATCATCGTAAACTACCTGCCAGTTTTAGCAGACTGCCCTCTAAGGCGCGATACTCCGCCTCTACCGCCGGCGGCCGCGCAATCACCACGTAATCGTAACCGGCGGGAAAAACAGCCTGGTGCCGCCGGCAGATCTCCTTCAGCCGGCGCCGCACCCGGTTGCGTACGACCGCACCGCCTAATTTCCGACTTACCGCAAAACCAAAACGGCTCTCCCCGGTTCTATTAGGCCGGCGGTACAATACGAGGAGCCGGTCCGCCTGGAAACTTCCCTGGGTAAAAACCTTTTGGTAAGTCCGACTGTCCTTAATGGTGATTATTCCCATTAGACGTGCCGCACATTCGCTTCCTTAAAATATTTCTTCACCAAACAAAAAAGCCCGCCAGCGGCTTACGCGGTCAGTCTCTTTCTTCCTTTCGCCCGCCTGCGCCTAATTACGTTCCTTCCGGACCTTGTCCGCATGCGGCGGAGAAACCCGTGTAAGCGCTTTCTTTTCCTCTTTTTCGGCTGGTAAGTTCTTTTCAACGCTGCACCTCCTGGGCAATTCCTGGAAACTTCGCATAGGTCACAGAACATTATAAAGTATCCTTCCCGCGCCAGTCAAGGAGTGACAGAGGACGGGCAAAAGTCTGTTTGCCCCCATAGTAAAAACCCTATGGGTAAAATAGTTCCGGGCAAATGAGGGTCCGGGGCGGGGGTCAAGCGCGAAAGCTTTCAGAGTCACTCTAAAAAGACCGCCTGCCCTGAAAATAGTCGTTAGTCGTCGGTCGTCAGTCGTCGGATTACTGGTAAGAACTTGCTAAAGCGAATTCCTGAGTGGCCCATTTTCATCCTCTGATGGTGTCACCCGCCAAGGGTGACATGGGCGTCTGTTGATAACTCCCTAGAAATCTGCTATTGTTGTTATTACTTAGCACCGACAGTTGTAGTTCAGATTCAAAAGCCCGAAGGCCAGATCATTCACACCCTGTGTATAACATTGTGTATAAATTGTTTATGACTGAAAAATTTTTTACAGGAGGTCGCCATGCTTCCACCGGAAATGATGGCCATTTGGAACCAGGTTTTAGAAGGTTTGGCGCGCAAGGTCAACCGGCAGTCCTATGACCATTGGCTCAGACCTTTAAGACCTATTGCCTACCATAATAATACCATCCTGATCGAAGTACCCAACAATTTCACGCGCGACTGGTTAATGGAAAGATATGCCCTACAAATGAAACAATCCCTCGAACAATTGGCGGGTCACGAGGTCGCCTTGAAATTCGTGCTTTCCAATGAAGTGCCGGAAATCCAAAAGCAGCTGGGTAAAAACCCGCCGCCGGACAAATGGCAGACCGATCTGTCCGCTTTAAACCCAAAGTATACCTTCGATTCGTTCGTGATTGGCAACAGCAACCGCTTTGCCCACGCCGCCGCCTTCGCGGTGGCCGACACGCCGGTCAAGACCTACAATCCCCTTTTCCTCTACGGAGGGGTGGGTCTGGGGAAAACCCACCTGATGCACGCCATTGGCCACCATATCCTGCAGCAGCATTCCTCGCGTTACCGGGTGGGCTATGTGACCTCTGAGCGTTTCACCAATGAACTAATTAACGCCATCAAAGACGACGAAACAACACAATTTCGCAATAAATACCGTAGCATCGACATTCTCCTAATCGATGACATCCAGTTCCTGGCCGGCAAGGAGCGCACACAGGAGGAGTTTTTCCACACTTTCAACAGTCTTTACGAAGATCACAAACAAATCGTGATTTCCAGCGACCGGCCCCCGAAAGAGATTCCGACGCTGGAGGAAAGGTTGCGTTCGCGTTTCGAATGGGGGTTAATCGCCGACATTCAACCCCCCGACTTGGAAACGCGCATCGCCATTTTGCGTAAAAAAAACCAGGCAGCGGAAAACAATCTGGTACCCGACGAAACCCTCGCCTGGATTGCGGACCGTATTCAATCCAACATTCGGGAACTGGAGGGGGCTTTTGTCCGGGTTTCCGCCTACGCTTCCCTCACCGGCTCCGTGGTGACTCCCGAAAAGGCGGCCGAGGTTTTAAAGGATATCCTGCCGCCCCACAAACCGCGGCAGATCACCTGCCCAATGATTCAGCAGGAGGTGGCCGCCTATTTTAAACTCCGCCCGGAGGAGTTCAAGGCCAAAAAACGTACCCGGGCCGTGGCTTACCCGCGGCAAATCGCCATGTACCTAACGCGGGAACTCACCGACCTTTCTCTGCCTAAGATCGGGGAGGAATTCGGCGGCCGCGACCACACCACAGTTATCCACGCCTGTGAAAAAATCGCCCGGGAAATACAGGACGACCCTAGCCTGCAGGAAATGATCAACGAGATCATGCGCCGTATTCAAAAACAGTAGACATCTTTATACACAAGGGGAAGTATTTCGACGCCCGGTCTCACAGCCGATTTGCACATATCACCAGCCCTTACTACTAGGACTGCTACACATGAAAAGCATGCGCATGTCCACGACGCGCACACTGCGGATCCACAGGGAGGCGATGCAGGTAAATGCGTTTTCAAACCACGCCAGACAATCTCCAGGCCGGTATCAGTACCGTCCAGCGGGCCGTAGCCCCCAAAAGTCCACTGGCCATACTCTCAGGTATACTTTTTGAATTTGCTCCGGGGACGGCCACGCTTACGGGGAGCAATATGGACTTGACCATTAGCCGGACCATACCGGTAATACCGGTAACAGGCGATTGTCAAGCAAGCGTGGTACTGCCGACGAAACAATTGGCCGAAGTCGTCCGGCGTCTTTCGGATTCACCGCTTGTTCTAACGATTGACCCGGTCACCAACAGCACCGAACTGAGCTATGGTCAGGGGCGGGTACGTTTAAACGGTTTTGATCCGGCTGAGTATCCCCGACCGGTCGAACCAGAAGAGCCACAGATTGAGTTCCAGGCCCCCTGCGATGTTTTTCAAGCTCTCTTTCGGCGGGTCCTTTACGCCGTCGGGCAGGACGAACTGCGACCGGTTTTTACCGGGGTACTCCTGGAGATCGAAGGGGACCAGGTCAGGGCGGTGGCCACCGATGCCCACCGCTTGGCGCTGAATCAGGTTGCTTTTCCGGGTGGAGCCGGAACGGAGGTCAGGGTGATCATTTCCGGTCGCGCTTTGTCCGAACTGGTACGCATCTTGGCCCAGACGGAGGAAGAGAAATTTCGGATGGCGCTGGCCGAAAACCACGTTTCTTTCACCGTGGGGCCGACAAAGCTCTTGAGCCGGGTCATCAACGGCAACTATCCGGACTACCGCCGGGTTATTCCCACCAGTTTTCAGGCCAGGATTACGGGACTGGACGCTATGTTGTTGCTACGCACGGTAGAACGAGCGGCCACACTGGCCCAGGACACCTCACCGGTGGTCAATTTCCAGCTGGAAAACGGCCTTTTGCGAATCACCGCCCAGTCGGATACCGGTGCGGCCTGGGAAGAGATTCCGGTGGACTTCGAAGGGGAAGCCCAGGAGGTTAGTTTTAACGCCAAATATCTGGAAGATGCCCTGCGGTGGTGCGAAACGTCCGCACTGGTCCTGGAGCTAAACGGACCGGTCGGTCCGGCCATTTTCCGGCCAGTTTCGGACACGGACCATTATTTGGCTTTGGTACTCCCGGTTCGCCTTTTTTAGGAGGCGCTCGCTTGCGCGTACTCAGGATCAAGGCCCGCAATTTTCGCAACTACGCGGCGCTGGAGATTGTTCCGGCACCGGGTGTAAACGTAATCCGGGGCAAAAACGCCCAGGGAAAAACCAATTTAATCGAGGGCCTGTACCTGGCCCTGCGCGGTTTTTCTTTCCGGACGGCACGGATTAATGAAGTGTTACGCTGGGGACAGGAACAAGGGTTTGTGGAGGTTCAGGTAGAAAGAAGAGATGGTCGGGCGGTTTCGATCCGGGTGGATTTGCGCTGTTCGGAGAAGACGATCCTTCTGGCGGGAAAGCCCGTGGCCCAGACCGAGCTTGGCCGGCAGTTCGGCGTGGTGTTGTTCACCCCGGACGACTTGCAGTTGGTAAAGGGTGCGCCCAGTGCCCGCCGCCGTTTTTTGGATTTGGAACTTGGTTGTTTTGTTCCCGGTTACGTGGAGGCGTTAAAACGGTACCGGCAGGCCCTGCACCAGCGTAACCACCTTTTGCGCCGCGGCGGACGTGCGGTGCGGGAGACTCTGGACCAGTGGACCGAACAATTGTGCCGCTACGGTGCCGGGGTGATCCTGGGCCGCCTGACGGTGCTTCGGGAGTTTGTTCCCTTGGCCTGTCGCCTGTTTAGTGCCTGGGCCGGTGAAGATCTGGCGGTCAGGTACCGCAGTTCGGTCAACCTGAATAATGATGACCGCCGGGCGCCGGTGGAGGAAAACCTGCGCCGCGCCTTTGCGGCGGTGCACCAGGACGAATTGCGCCTGGGCCGTACCCAGGTCGGCCCCCATTTGGATGACCTGGCTTTCATCATTAACGGCCGGGACGCCCGGTCCTTTGCTTCCCAGGGGCAGCAGCGATCGGTGGTTTTGGCGCTCAAGCTGGCCCAGATTACGCTTTGGGAACGTTACACCGGGGAAACACCGGTGGCGCTGTTGGACGACGTGTTGTTTGAGTTCGACCGGGAGCGTCGTGTCCGGGTGCTGGAAACCGTCCGTACGCACGCCCAAGTTTTCTTAACGGCAGGCGAGCGCGTTTTTCCGGGGGACAGTGTTTTTCGGGTAGAATCAGGAGTCATCAGAAAGGAGCGCGAATAGGTATGTTTTTACATTTAGGCGCCGACGTGACGGTACCCAAAAACAAAGTTGTCGCCATCCTGGACGTGCAGACCGGGATGGTGAACGCGACGCGAGATTTTATCAATATGGCGCGTAACCAAGGGATACTCCATACCATTGGCGATCCGGACAGGGCCCGCTCCTACGTGATCACCGGTGAAAAGGTATATCTTTCACCCATATCCTGCGGCACACTAAAAAAACGGGCGTTGTCCGGAGATCCCGGTCAGTATGAACCGTAGTTTTTGTGTTTAATGTTTGATTTTTTATTTTGGATCCGGCCACATTTTATCTACATGTCGTTTTATGGTAACATTAAAGGTTAGAGTCGTAAAAACAGGGGAGTGGAAAGGATTTGGACAAAAGTTATTCCGAGTACCGGGCGGAGGATATCCAGATTTTAGAAGGTCTGGAGGCGGTACGCAAACGGCCCGGAATGTACATCGGTTCAACCGGCACGCGGGGCTTGCACCACTTGATTTTTGAGGTGGTGGATAACAGTATTGACGAAGCCCTGGCCGGATTTTGTGATTATATCGAAGTTACCATCCACCGGGGGAACGCGGTGACCATCGCGGATAACGGCCGCGGCATACCCGTAGACATCCACCCGCAGGTCGGCCGGCCAGCCCTGGAGGTGGTTTTGACCAGGCTCCACGCCGGCGGCAAGTTCGGCGGCACACTGTATAAGATTTCGGGCGGCCTGCACGGTGTGGGGGTCTCGGTAGTGAATGCCCTGGCGGAATGGATGGAGGTGGAGGTCAAGCGTGAAGGTTACCGGTACCGGCAAGCCTTTCGGCGTGGGGAGCCGGTCAGTGAGTTGGAACTGCTCGGGGAAGCCGACGACACGGGTACCCGGGTCACCTTCAAGCCCGACCCGAAGATCTTTGAAGAAGTGGAATTTCAGTACGACATTGTGCACAAGCGGTTACGCGAATTGGCTTTTCTAAATGCCGGTATCACCCTAGTCCTGCGCGACGAGCGGAGCGGCAAAGAAAAAGTATTCCAACACGCCGGAGGCATCCGGGATTACGTGCGTCACCTTAACCTGCACAAGGAAGTGTTGCCCGAGGACCCGATTTACATCCAGGACAGCAAACAGGGTATTTTCGCGGAAGTGGCCTTACAATACGTGAATGCGGATCGCGAATTGATCCTGTCCTACGCCAATACCATTCACACCGTTGACGGTGGCACGCACGAGTCCGGGTTTAAGGCCGCTCTGACGCGCACCATCAATGATTACGCCCGCAAGCACAACCTGATCAAAAACGGGGCCTTTACCGGTGAGGACATCCGTGAAGGCTTGACGGCCGTGATCAACGTCAAGGTGCCCGAACCGCAGTTTGAAGGCCAGACCAAGACCAAGCTGGGTAACAGTGAGGTTCGGGGCGTTTTGGATTGGGTCGTTTCCCAGATGCTGACCAGCTATCTGGAGGAGCATCCGGCCGAGGCCCGGCGCATTGTGCAGCGGGTGATCCTGGCTTCGCGGGCCCGGGAGGCGGCCCGGCGCGCGCGGGAGTTGACCAAGCGCAAAAACTTTCTGGAACATTCCACGCTGCCCGGTAAACTGGCCGATTGCGCGTCGCGTGATCCGCGCCGTACCGAACTGTACCTGGTAGAGGGTGATTCGGCCGGCGGTTCGGCTAAACAGGGGCGGGACCGGGAGTTTCAGGCCGTGCTGCCCCTGCGGGGTAAGATCTTGAACGCGGAGAAAGCGCGTCGGGACAAGCTTTTAGGTAACGAGGAGATCCGGGCGCTCATTACGGCCATCGGTACCGGGATTATGGAAGATTTCGAACTGTCCAAGGCCCGTTACCACCGCATCATCATCATGACCGATGCCGACGTAGATGGGGCCCACATCCGCACTCTCCTGCTAACCTTTTTTTACCGGTACATGAAGCCGTTAATCGACGCCGGCTACGTGTATATTGCCCAGCCGCCGCTCTACAAAGTAACGCCCAAAAAGGGGAAAAAGGAAGTGACCTACCTCTACAGTGACGAACAGTTGGAGAGCTTTTTGCGGGAAATGGGTCGCGACTTTCATATCCAACGGTATAAGGGTCTCGGGGAGATGAACCCTGAACAGCTTTGGGAAACCACCATGAACCCTGCGAGCCGTACGATGCTTCGGGTCACCCTGGAGGATGCTCTGGCCGCGGAGCAACTGTTTTCCACCCTGATGGGCGAACAGGTTGAGCCCCGGCGCGAGTTTATCCAGTGCCACGCTCGGGAGGTTCGTAATCTTGACATCTAAAAACAACAATAACGCATCGCTGGAAGGCTTCACCCCGTATTTTACCCCCGCAGACCGTGAGGCCTTGCATCGGCTGCTGTGGGAGCGCGCCTTCCAGTGGGGCGATTTTGTGCTCTCGTCCGGCAAAAAGACCACCTATTACTTTGATGGCAAGCAGGTGACGCTGCATCCGGAAGGGGCGTACCTGGTGGCCCGGGCCGTGTTGGACAAGGTAGAGGGCCGGGACGTCCAGGCCATAGGCGGCCCAATCATCGGCGCCGACCCGATCATCGGGGCGGTGGCGGTGATGTGTGCACTTCAGCGGCTGGATGTGGGTCTTTTCCTGGTACGTAAGGACGCGAAGCAGTACGGCAAGCGGAGGCGGATCGAGGGACCGCCGCTTTCACCCGGCACACGCGTGGCGGTGGTCGACGACGTGCTGACCACCGGCGGTTCGCTCTACACCGCCATAGAAGCCGTGCAGGAGGCCGGTTGTGAAGTGGCCCTGGCGGTGGTGCTGATCGACCGCCGCGAAGGCGGCACCGAGTTTTTGCAAGAAAAAGGCATTCCGGTCGCTCCCATCTTTACCGTGGAAGACTTTGGGATCGAACGCTGACTTACCGTGTAAGGGCACCGGTTTTTTCCACCGGTGCCTCTTCATGTAGAACCCCGGGTCCAGCCCGTTTATTTATCCACAGAGTTATCCTCCTGATCCACAGGCCGTTTCATTTATTAGAAAAATCTACCAAATAATATAGGCTCGGAAAAAGTCCAGGGGGAGAGCTAGCGGGTGCTGAGCAGCGGGTATTCGGCGCTGACGCGCCTATATGCTATTTGCCATTACATGGTAATATGTAACCAGCCAAAAGCATATGGTCTTGATCCGGGTCCCGGCCGGCGCACCGGCGCAAGGCGAGCGATCCCGGACGCCAGAATGTCCGGAGGGGGCAGACGCGTTGGTGGAATTGAGTCTAAGGCGGTTGACGGCCTTTGTGGTCATAGCCTTTCTGGGCGGGGTGTTGATGGAACGCTGGTTGTCGCTTACCGAGCCGGTGGCCCGGGTAATGGCTCCGGTGGCGGCGACGGTCGGGGTGCCGCTCTTGTGGCTTGTGGCCGGCGCGCTGGCGGGCGCGGCCGGCGTGGTTATTTTTGGCCGGGTGCGGGAGGCCAACAGTCTGGACAAAATTGGCACCGCGCGTTTCAAGCGCGATGCGGACCGCTTTTAGTGCCTATTAGTCTAGTTGGTCTAGTCAGGCAAACGTTTGGGTTCGGGTCGGTTTCTGGTATAATACTGGACAGATTGTCTCATTTTTTTCTGCACAGGGAGTGAAAGTGTTTGGCTGCCGACCCGGGAAAAGTTGTACCCGTAGACATTAACCAGGAACTCAAACAGTCCTACCTAGATTACGCCATGAGTGTCATTGTGGGACGGGCTTTGCCCGACGTGCGGGACGGTCTCAAACCGGTGCACCGGCGGATTCTTTACGCCATGCACAGCCTGGGATTAACGGCGGACAAGCCCCACCGCAAGTCGGCTTACGTGGTGGGCGAGGTGCTGTCCAAGTACCACCCGCACGGCGATGCCGCCGTTTACGACACCCTGGTGCGGCTGGCCCAGGATTTCGCCTGCCGTTACCCCCTGGTGGACGGCCATGGGAATTTCGGCTCTATCGACGGCGACGCGGCCGCGGCCATGCGGTACACGGAAGTGCGCATGGCTAAGATCACCGATCTGATGTTGGCCGACATCGACAAGGAAACGGTTGACTTCGTTCCTAACTATGACGGTAGCGAGCAGGAACCGGTGGTGCTGCCGTCGCGAATTCCTAACTTGCTGGTGAACGGTTCGGCCGGGATCGCGGTGGGCATGGCGACCAATATCCCGCCGCACAACCTGAGGGAGGTCATCAGCGGCCTGGTGTACCTGGCCGACAACCCGGAGGCGACCGTAGAAGAGCTAATGCGCCTGATTCCCGGGCCCGACTTTCCAACGGGCGGCCGGATCATGGGACGGGAGGGCATTCTGGAGGCTTACCGCACCGGCCGCGGCAGCATCAAGACCCGTGGTGTGGCCGAGATCGAGAAGCACGGAAATAAGCAGAGGATTGTCATCACAGAGCTTCCCTATCAGGTAAATAAAGCCCGGCTGGTGGAGAAGATCGCCGCCCTGGTGCGCGAAAAGAAGATCGAAGGCATTGCCGATCTGCGTGACGAGTCCGACCGCCGGGGAATGCGCGTGGTGATCGAACTCCGGCGGGAAGCCAAACCGCAGGTGGTCTTAAACCTCTTATACAAGCATACCCAGCTTCAGGAAAGCTTCGGCGTGAATATGCTGGCTCTGGTGGACGGCCAGCCCCGGACGCTTAGCCTTAAGGAAGTGCTGGAACACTATCTTGCCCATCAAAAAGAGGTTATCACCCGCCGCTCACGCTACCTGCTGGCCCAAGCCCGGACCCGCCTGCACATCGTGGAGGGGCTGCGCATCGCCCTGACCCACCTGGATGAAGTCATCCGGACCATCCGGCGCAGTCAAGACGTGGCCGAAGCGCGTCGGAACCTGATGGAGAACTTCAACCTGAGCGAAAAACAGGCCCAGGCCATCCTGGACATGCGCCTGCAGCGACTGACCGCTCTGGAGCGGGATAAACTGGAGGAGGAATACAAGGACCTGGTGGCGCGCATTGCCTACCTGGAGGATGTGCTGGCCGACGAGATGAAGATCCTCGGCATCGTAAAGGAAGAAATGATCAAGGTGCGGGACGCCTTTGCCGATCCTCGGCGTACCCTCATCACCGACGAAGAAGTTAATTTCAACCCCGAGGACCTAATCCCGCAGGAGGATGCGGTGATCATCCTCACCAACGAAGGCTACATTAAGCGTATGGCGCCGTCCGTTTACCGCAGTCAGAAGCGCGGCGGCCGCGGGATTACAGGTGTGGAACCCAAGGTGCAAGACTTCGTGCGTCACCTCTTCGTGTCCAAGACGCATGATTACCTTTTGTTCTTCACCGAGCGCGGCAAAGTTTACCGGCTGAAGGTGTATGAAATACCCGAAGCGGGCCGCCACGCCCGAGGGACGGCCCTCGTGAACCTGATTCCTTTGGCGGGCGGCGAACGCATCACCGCCGTTATCCCGGTGAGTGAATACACCCAGGATGCCTATCTGTTCATGGTGACCCAAAAAGGAACGGTGAAAAAAACGCCGTTGGGAGAATACGGTTCGGTGCGGCGGGACGGGCTGGTGGCCCTCAATCTGGATGAGGGCGACGAACTGGTGGACGTGAAAATTACCGACGGTGGTGCGGAAGTGATCCTGGGTACCAGAAACGGTCTGGCGATCCGCTTTAAGGAAGACGAGGTGCGACCCATGGGCCGTACCGCGCGGGGTGTGCGCGGGATCGTGGTGGACGAAGGTGACGCGGTGATCGGAATGGATATCGTTGATCCCCAAAAACAGCTTTTGGTGGTCAACGAGAAGGGTTACGGCAAGATAACGCCGCTGGACCTTTTCCGCCGCCAAGGCCGGGCCGGACGGGGGTTGCTGGCCACCCGGGTCAGCGACCGTAACGGTCCGGTGGTTTCCATCAGCATCGTGGCGCGGGACGAGGAAGTATTCATAGTTAGCCGGAGCGGTATTCTGATCCGCTTGCGAACCCGGGAGATTCCCACATTCGGACGCTCGGCCCAGGGCGTTCGTTTGATGCGCCTCGACGACGGCGACGCGGTGGTGTCCGTCGCCCGGGTACACCCGGATGAATAACTCAAACGGCGCGGGGGCCGGCTGGCCGACCGCGCCGCGCTGTTCCCAGGGTTGTTTTTCTGGTAACGGTGTTGTAAGATTAAAGGCGAGAAATGGCAGGCGGAGGCGCAAAACCACATGGTTGAAAAGGGTACATGGACAGTCAAAAAAGGTCTGGCCGAGATGCTCAAGGGTGGGGTAATCATGGATGTGACCACCCCGGAGCAGGCCAAGATTGCCGAGGCGGCCGGGGCGTGTGCGGTCATGGCCTTGGAACGGGTGCCGGCGGACATTCGGGCGGCCGGTGGGATCGCGCGGATGGCCGACCCCACCGTGATTCAATGGATTATGGATGCGGTGACCATTCCGGTCATGGCCAAAATTCGTATCGGACATTTTGTGGAAGCTCAAATCCTGGAAGCGCTGGGTGTGGACTATATCGACGAGAGTGAAGTGCTTACCCCGGCTGACGAGCGGTACCACGTGGACAAACATCAGTTCAAGGTACCCTTTGTGTGCGGCTGCCGGAATCTGGGCGAGGCCCTGCGGCGGATTGCCGAAGGTGCGGCCATGCTCCGCACCAAGGGCGAGCCGGGCACCGGCAACGTGGTGGAAGCCGTCCGGCACGTGCGGATGGTGAATGAAGAAATCCGGCGGGTGCAGGCGGCTCCGCGGGAAGAGCTGGTGACCATTGCCCGGGAGCTGGGCGCCCCCTACGAACTGGTGCTGCAGGTCGCCGAATTGGGCCGACTCCCGGTGGTGAACTTTGCGGCCGGCGGCATCGCTACGCCTGCCGACGCGGCGCTCATGATGCAGTTGGGCTGCGACGGCATCTTCGTCGGGTCCGGAATTTTCAAGTCGGCCGACCCGGAAGCCCGTGCGAAGGCAATTGTGGCGGCCACCACCCACTACAATGACCCGCAAATCCTGGCCGAAATATCCCGCGGCTTGGGGGAAGCCATGCCGGGCGTGGATATTAGCGTTATTCCGGATCATGAGCGCATGCAGGAGCGTGGCTGGTAGTGGCGACGGTAGGTATTTTGGCCCTGCAGGGTGCCTTTCGGGAGCACGCCCGATCGGTGGCGGCCTGCGGTCATCACCCCGTGGAGGTTAGAAAACCGGCGCAACTTGCGGACTGCCAGGCCCTGATCATTCCCGGCGGGGAATCTACCGCCATCGGTGAGTTGATGGTGCGGTTTAACTTCATCGATGAGGTGCGCCGTTTCGGCGCCGCGGGCGGGCCGATATTTGGTACCTGCGCCGGCATGGTCCTGTTGGCGAAGGAGATTGAGGGTTCGGCGCAACTGCGCCTGGGACTTATGGACATCGCCGTTAAGCGTAACGCCTTCGGCCGCCAGGTGGAGAGTTTCGAGGCCGACATCCACGTGCCAGCGTTGGGTGAGGAGCCGGTGCGGGGCGTGTTCATCCGGGCGCCTTACGTCACGGCGGTCGGCCAAGGGGTCGAAACGCTGGCCAGCTTTGACGGGAAGGTGGTGCTGGTCCGTCAGGGCCGGCTTTTGGCGGCGGCCTTCCATCCTGAACTGACTACGGACACCCGCCTGCATGCTTACTTCCTGAAATTTCTCGATTAATTTTGGATGTTTTTATTTTCCCGTAAGCCTGTTGTTGCCTTTTACCGGCAATTGTATTAGAATGGTGGACGATGCTAGGTCAAAACCCGATGCTGGGGAAGAGTAGCCGTTGCTCCTGAGACAGAGAGCCGGTGGTTGGTGCGAACCGGCCGGGAAAACGGTGAATTCCGCCCCGAAGGGGTCCCGCCGATAACGTAGGCGGGAACGGTGGGCGCCGTTACCGCCGGCGAGTGGGCCGTGTCCGCGGAGGAACGGTCAAGAAGGGTGGCAACGCGGGAGGAAGACCTCTCGTCCCTTTGTGTTGAAGGGCGGGGGGTTTTGTGTTTTAAAGTTCAGGAAATTAAAACAATACCAACAGCAGAAGGAGAGAGTCACGTCTGATGTCCAGGAAACTGCGTCTGATGATTCCGGGTCCCACGCCGCTGCCGCCGGAGGTCAGCGCGGCATTAGCGCGGCCTATGGTGGGGCATCGCGCCAGGGATTTCGCGGCGCTGACCGAAAGGCTGCACGGTAAATTGCAGCAGGTTATGCAGACCAAAAACGAGGTGTTCATCCTCACCAGTTCGGGAACCGGGGGGCTGGAGGCGGCCATCGCCAATACGGTCAACCCCGGCGACAAGGTCCTGGCGCTGGTGGCCGGCAAGTTCGGCGAGCGTTTTCGGGATTTGGCCCGGACCTACGGTGCCGAAGTGGTGGAACTGCAATTTCCCTGGGGCACCCCGGTGGATTTGGACGCGGTAGCCGAAGCACTGCGGAAACACCCGGACCTAAAAATGGTCCTGGCCACCCAGAACGAAACCTCCACCGGCGTCGTGCACGATATCCGGGGGCTGGGGTATTTGACGGCACAGCATGCGGCCGTCCTCGCCGTGGACGCGGTCAGCGGGCTGGGCGGCATCGACCTGCCCGCAGACGAATGGGGTGTGGACATCCTGGTCACGGCCTCGCAGAAGGCGCTGATGACCCCGCCCGGGCTGGCCATGATCAGTCTGAGCGCGAAGGCCTGGGCCCTGGTAGATCAATGCCGTGCACCCCGGTACTACTTCAGCCTGCCGGCGGCCAAGAAAGCCTTGGCCAAGTGGAATACCGCGTACACGCCGGCCGTTTCGCTCTTTTTCGCCCAGGAGGCGGCGCTGGACCTGATTCTTGCGGAGGGCCTGGAGCAGGTATTCGCCCGGCACCGCTTGTTGGGCCAAGCGGTCCGCGAAGGGGTCAAGGCGCTGGGGTTGGAGCTTTTGCCGGCACCGGAAGCCGCCGCCTCCCCCGTGGTGACCGCCGTGAAGAGTCCGGATGGTATCCCGGCGGACGACCTGCGCAAGCTCTTATTTGACCGGTACGGGGTACTGTTTGCCGGCGGGCAGGCCGCACTGAAAGGGAGGATTTTCCGTATCGCGCACATGGGTTACGTGGATAAGTTGGACGTGCTCACCGCACTCGGAGCTCTGGAACTGGCCTTGAACGATCTGGGATACAAGGTGCCGCTAGGCAGCGGCGTCGCGGCGGCCCAGCGGGTATTCCTGGGAGGTGTGGTCTAATGCGCGTACTGGTAATGGATAACGTGGCGCCCGAAGGGGTGGCGGTCCTCCGGCAGGCGGGAGTGGAAGTGGAGGTCCCCGGTAAGCTGACCGAGGAGGAGCTGTTGGCGATTATCCCGCGTTTTGACGGCCTTATTATCCGGAGTGCCACCAAGGTTGACGCCCGGGTGCTCGAGCGGGCGGTGAACCTGAAGGTCATCGGCCGGGCCGGGGTGGGGGTGGACAACATCGACGTGCCGGCGGCCACGGCTAAGGGGATCATCGTGGTGAACGCCCCGGACGGGAATACTATCGCCGCCACCGAGCACACCATGGCCCTGATGCTGGCGCTGGCCCGGAACATACCCCAGGCCGACGCACGCTTAAAGGCCGGAGTTTGGGACAAGAAGGCCTTTGTGGGCGTGGAGCTGCGTAATAAATGCCTGGGAGTACTGGGGCTGGGCCGGATCGGCAGCGGTGTAGCCCGCCGGGCCTTCGCCATGGAGATGGAAGTGGTGGCCTACGATCCGTTCATCAGCGAGGACCGGGCGCGTGAATTGGGCGTACCCTTGCTGCCCCTGGAAGAGGTCTTCCGGCGGGCCGACTTTTTGACCATCCACATGCCGTTGACCAAGGAGAACCGCCACCTGCTGAACGACGAGGCCTTCGCGATGATGAAGGACGGCGTGCGGATCATCAACTGCGCCCGGGGCGGGATCATCGACGAAGCGGCGCTTTACCGGGCGCTTGTTTCCGGCAAAGTGGCCGGGGCCGCTCTGGACGTGTTCGAGGTGGAGCCTCAGACCGAAAGCCCTCTCTTTAAGTTGCCCAATTTCATCGCCACTCCCCACCTGGGGGCGTCTACGCGCGAGGCCCAGGTCAGCGTGGCCGTGGACGTGGCCGAGGAAGTCATCGCGGCCCTGAAAGGGGATTTGGTGAAAAACGCGGTGAACATTCCCTCCCTGAAGCCGGACGTGCTGAAGGAGATTGGACCGTACCTGGGTTTAGCCGAAAAACTGGGCCGGTTTCACGCCCAACTCCTGCAGGGGCGCTTAAACCGGATCGAAATTACTTACAGCGGCGAATTGGCCGCCTTCAAGGAGGTGGATCCCCTGACCAGGGCATTGGTGAAGGGTATCCTGGACACCATCCTGCAGGAGCGGGTAAACTACGTGAACGCCCAGCTGGTGGCCCGGAACCGGGGCATTGAGATCAGCCAGACCAAATCCGACCGGGCCGAGGACTACACCGGCCTCATGTCCGTGCGGGTAACCTCCAGCGAGGGGGAACACGAGTTGGCCGGGACTCTGTTTCGGGGCGATGACCCCCGGGTGGTGTTTATCGACGGCATGCGGGTGGATGCTGTGCCCGAGGGACACATGCTGATCATCCCTCACTACGACCGGCCGCGGATTATCGGTGCGGTGGGCACCCTGATTGGGCAGCGCGACGTGAATATCGCCGCCATGCAGGTCGGACGTAAGGTGATCGGGGGCCGGGCGGTAATGGTCCTGACGGTGGACAGTCCGGTACCGCCGGAGACCCTCGAGGAGATCGCCAAGGTGGACGGCGTGCTGGGCGTGCGGATGGTGAGTCTGTAGCGATGCTGGAACTGAAGTTTATCCGCAAAAACCCCGAGGTGGTACGGGCGGCTCTGGAAAAAAGGGGCGTGGATTTTGACCTGGAGGCGCTTTTAGACCTGGACGACGAGTGGCGCCAGAAGCTCTTCACGGTGGAACAGCTGAAGAGCAGGCGCAACGCGGTTTCCGAGGAGATCGCCCGCCTGAAGAAAACCGGTGGGCCGGCGAAAGCCCTGATCACCGAGATGCGGGAGGTGTCCCAGCAGATCAAGGAAATGGACGCGGAGATCCGCCAGGTGGAAGAGCGACTACAGGGATTCTTGCTCCAACTGCCCAACATACCGCACCCGCTGGTGCCCTTCGGTCGTGACGAGGCGGACAATCAGGAGATACGTTCCTGGGGCGTTTTGCCGGCGTTTTCCTTCGCCCCCCGCCCGCATTGGGAATTGGGCGAGGCTTTGAACATCATCGACTTTGGGCGTGGGAGCAAGGTCAGCGGCGCGCGGTTTAGTTTTTACCGGGGTGCGGGGGCCCGGTTGGAGCGGGCGCTGATCAACTTTATGCTCGACCTGCACGTGGACCGGCACGGTTACACCGAATTGTTCCCGCCGTTTCTGGTCAACGGCCGGAGTATGACCGGTACCGGGCAGTTGCCCAAGTTTGCCGCCGACATGTATAAGGTCGAGGGTGAGGACTACTACCTGATCCCCACGGCCGAAGTTCCGGTGACCAACTTTCTACGGGATGAGATCGTGGAGGCGGACAGCCTACCGCAAAAATACGTGGCCTACAGCGCCTGTTTCCGGGCCGAGGCCGGGGCGGCCGGACGTGACACCCGGGGGCTGATCCGCCAGCACCAGTTCAATAAAGTGGAGTTGGTCAAGTTTTGCCGGCCTGAGGAATCGGATGACGAACTAGAGATGCTGGTCCGCGACGCGGAAGAGGTCCTCAAGCTTTTGGGACTGCCTTACCGGGTGGTGCTTCTGTGCACCGGAGATTTGGGCTTCGCGGCGGCCAAGACGTACGACCTGGAGGTGTGGATGCCCTACCAGGGCGTTTACCGCGAGATTTCGTCCTGCTCCAATTTTACCGACTTCCAAGCCCGCCGCGCGAACATCCGGTACCGGCCGGCGCCGAAAGCCAAGGCGGTGTTTGTGCATACGCTGAACGGTTCGGGGTTGGCCGTGGGCCGGACGCTGGCCGCCATCTTGGAGAACTACCAGCAGCCAGACGGCACGGTCGTGGTTCCGGAGGTCTTAAGACCGTATATGGGCGGTCTGGCGCGGATCGAGCCGGAGTAACGCGGCCGGGCACCGTACGGAGCACCGGGTAGGCCGCCGTTTATTGACACTGCCCGGCCGGTGTGCTATAGTGGTATTTGCCTATGGAGACCCGGAGGGGTGTCCGAGCGGTTTAAGGAGGCGGTCTTGAAAACCGTTGAACCCGAGTGAGGTTCCGTGGGTTCGAATCCCACCCCCTCCGCCATTCGAGAAGTGCGAATGAGAGGTAAGAGGTGGGATGTGCGCGGAGAGATGGCCGAGTAGGTCGAAGGCGCTCGCCTGCTAAGCGAGTAGATGGGTAATAGCCTGTCTCGAGGGTTCGAATCCCTCTCTCTCCGCCATAAAACAGTGATCGGTCGTCAGTGGTCGGTCGTCGGACTGGCGGAAGGAATGCGCGGCGCGCATTCCCGAAATAGATGAGGCTGTTTGGCGGACGACCGATGACCAGCGACCAACGACTAACGTGCGCCCGTAGCTCAACGGATAGAGCGCCAGACTACGGATCTGTAGGTTGGGGGTTCGAATCCCTCCGGGCGCACCATAACAGTAATCAGTCGTCAGTGGTCAGTCGTCGGAACTGTCCGGAAGGAATGCACGCTCTGCATTCCGTTATTTGTCTTGGTCAAGCGGTCGGTCCTACCGATGACCGAAGACTGACGGTTGGCGAGCTAGCGGAGCGACTGAATATACTGACGACCAACGACTGAAGACTGACGACCGCACATGCGCCCGTAGCTCAGGAGGATAGAGCAGCGGTTTCCTAAACCGCGTGCCGGGGGTTCGAGTCCCTCCGGGCGCACCATAACGGTAATCAGTCGTCAGTGGTCAGTCGTCGGAACTGTCCGGAAGGAATGCGCGGCGCGCATTCCAGAAACAAAACGGGGTTTGATCAGCGGGTGGACCATGTACCGGACCTGGCGGTGCACGCCGGGTACATGCGCGAGGCGCTTTTGGAGGCCGAAAAGGCCCGCCGGCTGGGCGAAGTGCCGGTCGGTGC
>ENA-OSAE01000216-OSAE01000216.1-marine-sediment-metagenome-genome-assembly--contig:-NODE-216-length-37466-cov-46.328834_pt1 | contig 37466 bp, 36 predicted proteins | sample MGYA00237870_ERZ529317 | MGnify/ENA primary metagenome ERZ529317 (study PRJEB26369, sample SAMN03142812) | marine sediment metagenome | biome: marine; feature: borehole; material: sediment... | reverse complement strand
GCCAAAACTTCAAAGACTCCCTTCAAACCAGCCGATTTTGTCTTGACTTACGGGGATCATTACGCCTGCTGTATCAATAGTATATTGGGTTAAAAGGGTCACGGCAGCCGCCACTAGCTTTGTTGCTTTTTCTTTCCCGCAGTTCGCTTCATTTCTTGTTTCCAACACTCCATAACACCCTCTACCTTTTGTTCATAATTTCTTGCGGCAGAGGAAATGACCGGAGTGTGATTAGGGCCGCTTTACCGTTCCCGTCTTTAAAGTTATAGTACGCAATTCGGAAAAGAAGCGATCAAGCCAGTTGTCAATACGCCCTTTTACACAATACGGGGTGCTTGCCTAATCGGTTTCCGGAAACCCGGTGCGGTCAGCCGGTTTCTTTTCCGGGGTTTTAACCGGTTCCAATGGGTTCCCCTCCGGCCTTATGATCCGGCGGGCAATAGTGAGGAAACCCGTATGTCCCACCATTCGGTGGTTGGGCCGGACGCTCCGGTGGCGGATGTGCCAGTCGCGTACCAGGATCTCCACCGTTTCCACCAACCCGAAGCAGTCTGAGCCCCTGAGGGCCGCGGTCAGGTTCTCCGCTTGTTTGATGGTGGGCGCATAGGCCACCAGGATGCCGCCCGGGCGCAGGGCGAGGGCGGACTGCTCCACGGCGCCCCAAGGTTCCGGTACGTCCAGGATAACGCTGTCCACTTGCCGTTGGTCAATGGCTTGATACACGTCGCCGAGGCGAAGTTCCGTGTTGCTCGTATCACCCAAAAACTCCTTCAGGTTTTTGGCGGCAAAGTCAAGCATATCCTGCCGGACGTCGTAGCCCCAGACAAAACCGGTGGGTCCTACCTGCCGGACCAGGGCCAAAAGCAGGGCGCCACTGCCGACACCGGCAGTGACGACCCGGCTGCCCGGGTGGATATCGGCCCACAGCAAGATGTAAGCGGTGTCTTTGGGGTAGATAATCCCGCTTTTCCGGGGCATGTTCATGGTATAATCGACCAAGGTTGGCCGGAAGGCAAACAGTTCCTTTCCTTTGGATGTCAAAAGCGCCACCCCGGGTTCGCGCCCGATAACTTCGCTGTGGGGGATGTATCCCTGGTGGGTTTGCAGTTTCCCCTCTGGATGAAGGCGCTGCCGGAAACTGCGTTCCTGGTGGTCAAGAAATATGACCAGGTCTCCTTCACGAAACGCCAACAGATACCACTCCTAAAACGGTTATTGCGGCTTTGTCTTTGAGGTTTTTTCGCCGCAGACCGGGAGATTCCTTTGCTTGCTTTTGTCCAAAATCCTGTGCTATAATATGTTTCACTTACCAGGGCCAGGGAGTCTCCCCTGGTGTTTTGTTGTTTAGTAGGAGTACCGATGTAAATTTTACTTTTGCCTGAGTTATAGTATATATATTTAGTATGGAGCGGGCCTCGGATGACAAAAACTGCAAATATGTTTCTTAGGAGGCAGTCGGATTATCGATGAAGGCAACGGCTGAAAAAATCGACACCAACAGAGTGGAACTCGAGGTGGAGCTGGAACCGGAGCGTTTAAGCCGGTTGATGGACCAGGCGTACCGCCGACTGGTCAAGAACGCGAAGGTTCCCGGTTTCCGTCCCGGTAAAGCACCGCGTCCGATTTTTGAAAACTATTACGGTAAGCAGGTTCTGTACGAGGACGCGTTGGAAAGGCTGATCCCGGAGGCCTATATGGAAGCCGTTAAGTATACCGGCATTAAGCCGGTTTCGCAGCCCGAGGTAGACGTGGTACAGCTGGAAGAAGGTAAGCCGGTAATCTTTAAAATGCAAGTGGACGTGAAACCAGAGGTAACCTTGGGGAACTATCAGGGTCTCCGAGCGGAAAAGGGCGTCGCGGTGGTCACCGAGGCCGACGTGGATCGGGAACTGGAGAAACTTCGCAACCGTTATGCCAAGCTGGTGACCGTAGACGATGGTGCCGTGCAGATGGGGGACATCATCACCATTGACTACGAGGGTACCATTGAAGGCCGGCCTTTCGAGGGCGGCACGGATACCGACCGTTCGGTTGAGGTAGGCAAAGGTTTTGTGGCCAAGGATTTTGACGAGAAACTAGTGGGCATGACGGTCGGCGAAACCCGCGAAATACTGCTTACCATACCGGAGGACTTCCCTAAAGCGGAACTCGCCGGCAAGGAGGCCTTGATCAGGGTTACCCTCAAGGCGATCAAGCGTAAGGAACTGGCGCCGCTGGATGATGAGTTTGCCAAGGACGTCAGCGAGCATGACTCCCTGGAGGCATTGCGGGAGGAAATAAGGAATAAACTACTCCAGGCCGCCGAAAAGAAAATTGACCACGACCTGCGCGACGAGTTGATCCGGCAGGCCGTGGCCAACGCCCAGCTAGAGATCCCGAACAGCATGATCGAAACCCGCTTAAACGCCATGATCGAGGAGGTTATGCGGCCGGTAGCCCAGCAGGGGATGAGCAAGGAAGACTTTCTCAAGCTCACGAACCGTACCGAGGAGTCGTTGCGGGACGAGTTGCGGCCCCGGGCGGAGCAGGACCTGCGGAAGGAGTTGGTTATGGACAAAATCGCGGAGGTTGAAGGTGTAGAAGTCTCGGAAGAGGACTTGGCGGCCGAGTTGGAAAAGATGGCCGGGTTTTACCGGGTGGAACCGGAGCGCCTGCATGAAATCCTGGCGCAGAATAACGACCTGGGCGTGGTTCGGGCTGCCATCCGCCGCGACAAGGCCGTGGATCTGCTGGTGGAGAAGGCGGTGATAGTCGAAAAAGGGGAGGGCGTTAAGCCCGGGGTCGAATAAGCCCGTATGTTTTCCTCTTTTAAACGAACGGCTTTTCGTTTAACATAGTCTTGAGGAGGGCTTATAATGAGTACGTTGGTACCGATTGTAGTAGAGCAGACCGCCCGCGGGGAAAGAGCGTACGATATCTACTCCCGCCTCCTTAAGGACCGGATCGTATTTATCGGTGGGCCGATCGAGGACCACACAGCCAGTCTGGTCATCGCGCAGCTCTTATTTCTTGAGGCCGAAGATCCGGACAAGGACATCCACCTGTATCTCAATTCACCAGGGGGTTCGGTGACCGCGGGAATGGCCATTTATGATACTATGCAGTATATCCGGCCGGATGTGTCGACCATCTGCCTGGGCCAAGCGGCCAGCATGGGCGCCTTTCTGTTGGCGGCCGGTGCTCCGGGGAAACGGTACGCGCTACCTTACTCCCGGATCTTGATCCATCAGCCTATGGGTGGCGTTCAGGGGCAGGCCACCGAGATTGACATTCACGCCCGGGAGATTCTCAGGACGAAGCAGATATTAAACGAACTGTTGGCCAAGCATACCGGCCAGCCGCTGGAAAGGATTGAACGAGATACCGAACGTGATTTCTTCATGTCTGCCGAACAGGCCCGTGAATATGGTATAATTGATGAGGTGATCTCGGTTCGTAAGAAGGCCAAGGGGTAGAAGAGGTGTTGTTATATGTTTAACGAAAAGGGTCAACTAAAATGTTCCTTCTGCGGCAAGCTGCAGGACCAGGTCAAGAAGCTCGTGGCCGGGCCGGGTGTTTACATCTGTGACGAGTGCATCGAGCTTTGTAATGAAATTATCGAGGAGGAGCTCAGCGAAGACATTGGCTTGGAATTGCGCGATATTCCCAAGCCGGTCGAGATTAAGGAGTATCTTGACCAGTATGTAATCGGCCAGGAACACGCCAAGAAGATCCTATCGGTGGCCGTTTACAATCATTACAAGCGCATCAACCTGGGGGGCAAGCTGGAAGACGTTGAGCTCCAGAAGAGCAATATCATTATGCTGGGGCCGACCGGTTCCGGCAAGACCCTGTTGGCGCAGACTCTGGCACGGTTTCTAAATGTCCCTTTTGCCATTGCGGACGCCACCTCGCTGACGGAGGCCGGGTACGTGGGCGAGGATGTGGAGAACATCCTGCTCAAGTTGATCCAGGCCGCCGATTACGATGTGGAAAAGGCCGAGAAGGGCATCGTTTATATTGACGAAGTTGACAAGATCGCCCGCAAGTCGGAGAACCCGTCCATTACACGGGACGTTTCCGGCGAGGGTGTGCAGCAGGCCCTGCTGAAAATTCTGGAGGGGACGGTCGCCAGCGTGCCGCCGCAGGGCGGGCGTAAGCATCCCCACCAGGAGTTTATTCAGCTGGACACTACCAACATTTTGTTCATTTGTGGTGGGGCTTTCGAGGGGATCGACAAAATCATCCAGAACCGGATTGCCCAAAAGACTATGGGTTTTGGCGCCGAGCTGATGGTGAAGCGGGACCGCAAGCTAGGCGAGATCTTGCGGCACATCTTGCCTCAGGATCTGTTGAAGTATGGTCTTATTCCCGAGTTTGTTGGCCGGTTGCCGGTGATTGTTACTCTGGACCCGCTGACCCAGGAGGATTTGGTGCGCATTCTGACCGAGCCGCGTAATGCGCTGGTAAAGCAGTATGAAAAGCTCTTCGAACTCGACGGTGTAACCCTGGAATTCCAGGAGGGAGCGTTGCAGGCCATCGCCGAGGAAACCATCCGGCGGAATACCGGGGCGCGGGGCCTCAGGGCGATACTCGAGGACATCATGCTCAACGTGATGTACGATATCCCCTCGCGGGGCGACGTGGCCAAGTGCACCATTTCTTGCGATACAGTGGTCAAGCGGGAGCCGCCGATGATTATCACCGTAGAACGTCACAACAAAAAAGTTAAAGAGGGTGCCGTGTAAAGCCTCATCCAAACCGCCTTCGGGCGGTTTTTTTATGGCAAAATTGGGCAAATTATGCCGGGTTGGTGATTATAATCCCTCCGCCGGATGCCATACTAGAATTAGAATTAAGATTACGCCATAAGCGGGAGGTATCATCTTGGGCGAGTTCGGACCGGGATTCTCAAGCGTCATTCTGTTGCTGCAAGTGTTTTTCGGCGTTGTGATCGGTCTTTATTTTTGGAACCTTTTAAAGGCCCAGCAAGGCAGCAAGGTGGCCGTAGAAAGGGGGTCGCGGTCCGAGATCGAAAAACTCCGGAAAATGCGTTCCATTTCCCTGACCGTGCCGCTGGCCGAAAAAACCCGCCCGACCAGTTTTGACGAAATCGTGGGCCAGGAGGAAGGGATCAAGGCGCTTCGGGCGGCACTCTGCGGACCCAACCCCCAGCACGTGATCATTTACGGCCCGCCCGGGGTCGGCAAAACGGCCGCGGCGCGGCTCGTGCTGGAGGCGGCCCGGAATAACCCCCAGTCCCCTTTTGGTGCGGAGGCCCGGTTCGTGGAAATCGATGCCACAACCGCCCGTTTTGACGAACGGGGCATCGCCGACCCGTTGATCGGCTCGGTACACGACCCCATTTACCAAGGTGCCGGCCCTATGGGCATGGCCGGAATACCCCAACCCAAACCGGGGGCGGTCACCAAAGCGCACGGTGGCATCCTGTTCATTGACGAAATCGGTGAGCTGCACCCGGTGCAGATAAACAAACTCCTGAAAGTGTTGGAGGACCGCAAGGTTTTCTTGGAAAGTTCCTACTACAATCCCGATGACCATCAGATTCCCCAGCACATTCACGACATTTTCCAAAACGGGCTACCGGCCGACTTTCGTCTGGTGGGTGCCACCACCCGCTTGCCCGACCAGTTGCCGCCGGCCCTACGCTCCCGGTGTATGGAGGTCTTTTTCCGGCCGCTGACCCCTGAGCAGGTGGGCGTGATTGTCGCTAACGCTGCGTCCCGGATGGGCTTTTCACTTGATGAAAAGGTGCTCGGGGTGATCAAAAAATACGCTCAAAACGGACGGGAGGCCGTCAACATTGTGCAACTGGCCGCCGGCCTGGTGTTGACCGAGTCCCGGGAGGCAATTACCCTTGCGGACGCCGAATGGGTGATTCACAGTGGGCAGTACTCGCCGCGGCCGGAACGGCGGATTCCGGAGGCCCCCGCCATCGGTCTGGTGAACGGACTGGCCGTGTACGGGCCGAACGCGGGCGTGATGTTGGAAATAGAAGCGACCGCGGTTCCGGTGAAAAAGGGTACGGGCCGGCTGACCGTTACCGGCGTGGTGGACGAAGAGGAGTTGAGCGGCGCCGGGCGGGTGGTACGCCGCAAGAGCCTGGCGCGTGGGTCGGTGGAGAATGTCGTCACCGCGGTCAAATCGGTGGTTCCTTTCAATCCTGAAGAGTATAACCTGCATATAAACTTTCCGGGCGGCTTTCCGATCGATGGGCCGTCTGCCGGTGTGGGTGTAGCCACCGCGTTGTGCTCGGCGCTCTTGCGGGTGCCGGTTTCGAACGAGGTGGCGATGACCGGCGAGGTTTCCATCCGCGGCCTGGTGAAACCGGTGGGTGGGATCGTGGCCAAAGTTGAGGCGGCCGCTAAAGCCGGGGCCAAACGGGTGTTTATTCCGGCCGAAAATTACCAGGAAATCTTTCGTCACTACCGGGACGTAGAGGTGATCCCGGTAACCCATCTAACAGAGGTATTGGAGGGAGCTCTGGTCCAGCTTCCCGATGCCTTAAGGGGCGGTGTCTTGCGTGACCGGGTTGCCCCGCTCCCGGCTAGTGCCCAGATTTCCTGAAACCAAACCGCACACAAACCCTCCAACAATTGGCGCCGCTCCCGTGTACGGGAGCGGCTTTATTCATTGGACGCCTATTGTTCTATCTGCTATACTGTTGATTGTCAGTAGTATAGTTGATTGAGTAAAGGAGGTGCGCCGATGGATTCCGTTAGAAGGGTGTTACCCCTTTTGCCGTTGCGTGGGATCTTGGTGTTTCCTTATATGGTCATCCATCTCGACGTTGGCCGCGAAAAGTCGGTCAGGGCCATTGAGGAAGCCATGCTTCAGGACCGCTACATTTTTTTGGCCACGCAGAAAGAGGCCCAAACGGATGATCCTGGCGTAGATGATATTTATCAGGTGGGTACGGTTGCCGAGGTAAAGCAACTCCTGAAGCTGCCGGGTGGCACCATCCGCGTGCTGGTTGAAGGTGTCGCCAGGGCCCGGATTAGCCGTTATCAGGCGGAGGAGCCCTTCTTTCTGGTGGAGGTTGACCAATTCGTCGAGCGGTTTGAAAAATCGCCCCAGTTGGAAGCGCTTATGCGCAACCTGGTGCATCAGTTTGAACAGTACGTGAAGCTGTCCAAGCGGATTCCCCCGGAAACGGTGGTTTCGGTGGTCAACATTGACGACCCTGGCCGGCTGAGCGATATCGTTGTTTCGCACCTGCCGTTGCGGATCGAGGACAAGCAGCGGGTTTTAGAGTCCGTTGATATCACGGAACGATTGGAGACCCTGTGCACTATCCTGTCCAAAGAACTAGAGATCTTGGAACTGGAGCGCCGGATCAATGTGCGGGTCCGGAAACAGATGGAGAAGACCCAAAAGGAATATTACCTGCGCGAGCAGATGAAGGCCATCCAGCGCGAACTTGGGGAAAAGGACGAGCGAATCGCCGAGGGCGAAGAGTACCGGGAAAAGATTGCCGAAGCCAAGCTGCCCAAGGAAGTAGAGGAAAAAGCGCTCAAAGAAGTAGAGCGTTTAGAAAAAATGCCGCCTATGGCCGCGGAGGCGGCGGTAGTACGCAATTACCTCGACTGGCTGTTGGCGTTGCCCTGGACCAAGACCACCCGGGACCGCCTGGATATCGGCATGGCGCAGAAGATTTTGGACGAGGATCACTATGGGTTGCACAAGGTTAAGGAACGGATTATCGAGTACCTGGCCATCCGCAAACTGGCGAAAAAAATGAAGGGGCCGATCCTGTGCTTCGTGGGGCCGCCCGGCGTGGGTAAGACGTCGCTAGGCAAGTCCATCGCCCGTGCCTTGGAGCGTAAATTCGTGCGCATTTCCCTGGGCGGCGTGCGGGACGAGGCCGAGATCCGCGGGCACCGCCGTACTTACGTGGGTGCTTTGCCGGGGCGCATTATTCAGGGGATGCGAAACGCCGGTACCAAGAACCCGGTTTTCTTGTTGGACGAAGTTGATAAGATGAGTATGGATTTCCGCGGCGATCCGTCGGCGGCCTTGTTAGAAGTACTGGATCCGGAACAGAACAACGCGTTTAGCGATCACTACATTGAGGTGCCGTTTGATCTGTCCAATGTGATGTTTATCACCACGGCCAACCTGACCCACAACATCCCGCGGCCGTTGATGGATCGAATGGAGGTCATCTATATCTCCGGATATACGGAGGAAGAAAAGCTGCAGATCGCGCTCCGGCACCTGCTACCAAAGCAGCTAAAAGAACACGGTTTGTCTCCGCACAACATGGCTATTTCCGAAAATGCCATCCGGCGGCTCATCCGGGAGTACACCCGGGAGTCAGGAGTGCGGAACCTGGAGCGGCAGATCGCCAGCCTGTGCCGTAAAACGGCTAAGGAAATCGTGGCCGATAACGACAAGCAAAAGCGGATCCGGGTAACCGTGAAGAATATCGAACATTTCTTGGGCATTCCGGCGTTCCGGTACGGCACGGCCGAAAAGAGCGACCAGGTGGGCGTGGCTACCGGGCTGACGTGGACCGAGGTGGGTGGCGATACCCTGTCCATCGAGGTCACGGTTTACAAGGGCAAGGGGGGGCTTACCTTGACCGGTAAACTGGGTGACGTGATGCGCGAATCGGCGCAGGCCGGATACAGTTATGTCCGGAGTCGGGCGGCGGCATTGGGTATTGACGAACAGTTTTACGAAAAGGTAGACATCCACATTCACATTCCCGAAGGGGCGATTCCCAAGGACGGTCCCTCGGCGGGCATCACTATGGCCACGGCTCTGGCTTCGGCTCTGACCGGTCGCAAGGTGCGTCACGACGTGGCCATGACCGGGGAAATTACCCTCCGCGGCCGGGTGCTCCCGGTTGGAGGTTTGAAGGAAAAGATTTTGGCGGCACACCGGGCCGGGATTAGGACCGTGATAATTCCGATGGAAAACAAGAAAGATCTAGAGGACATCCCGCAGAACGTGAAGGCGAAACTCGAATTCGTCTTGGTCGAGCATATGGACGAGGTCCTGGAAACGGCTTTGCGTTCCGAGAACTTCGGGCCGGAAACCAGACTGCCGGCCACCACGCAGCCGGAGGTTAACTATCAAACCGTGGTGCAAAACGTTACTTAACTAGCGTGGGGTGCATAATGCGGTCAAAAAAAAAGCAGGTGAGGCAGGAATGGTTATCGCAGAGGGCGAAGAATAAAAACGCCCTCTCTCTTATTTTTGGAAATCAAGTGAAGGAGTCTGAATTAGGGAAGTGATTCGAATGGCCCTGGGCGACCTAATCGATGAGTTCAACGAGGTCAAGGGCGGGGTGGTTTGGGAAACCAAGAAGCGATCACTTTTCGACAAAAACATTAGCGAAGTTGTTTTGGTTGATAAGACGGTAGGTAATTCACACTTTCGGATCTACCGTAACGAGCGTTTTGAGTTTGTTTTTGAACATTCCGGACCTTTTGGTTCCCGGAAACTAGCGGTCGACTTAAATCAGGTGGATTACCACGACGGGATTAGGATTGTCCTGGGTTGGAGCCCGGAAGAGACGGTCATGAAGGTCTCGGACACCACTTTGGATCCGCGAGCCGTGATTGTTACCGCGTCCTAGCGTATGTTGTTTGGTGGACTGCTGCTCCCCGGTTACGGCCGGGGAGTGTTTTCGTTTTCCGGCAGGTACAAACCCTGTTCTACCGCTTCCCGGGCAAAAGACTGTTCCAGCACCTGGTGAAAGGGTACGGCCTGCAAGAGTTCTCCGGACCCGATCAGCCAATCTTGCAGGTTCTGGTATGGCTGCTCTTCGACCAGCGGGTTCTTGGCCCACAGATCGATTTTCTTATTCCTGGCGACGGCCCGGGTAAGGGTTTCCAGGTCCAGATAGGGGAAAAACGGTGCCGCCACCGCGGCGATTTCGGCGGGGCTGTGTTTTTCAATCCAGTCTTGGGCCGCAAACACTGCCTGGGTGTAAGCCAGGATGGCGTCTGGATGGTTGCGTAGGAACTCTGGGTGGGCGGCGCAGACCCGGGCGGGAACCGCACCGCTGGCGGCGATGGGGGCCAGGACGTGGGCCACACCGCTTTTCTCCAGGTAGGCCGCTAGCGGATCGGAGAGAATAATATGATCCCCGGTACCGCTCAAAAAAGCGCCCACCCGCAGATGTAGCGGTAGGTGCTGGATGATGGTGACACGGGTCTGAGGGATCATTTCGTGGCGGCGCAGGATCGCTTCTAGCGCCACCTCGCCGGTACTGTCGGGCGGGTCACCGATGACCGTTTTGCCCATAAGGTCTTTCCATTGAAAATCGTTTGTTGCTTCTCGTCCCAGCAGGAAGGTCGGGTCGTACTGGGTGAAGGCGGCAAAAGCTACCGGACCATCCGTCATCAGCCGGTCGAGCGACACCAGGAAAAGATCGGCGTTCTCGTTTGTCGTGTCCACCACCCCTCGGGGTGCCGTGGTCAGGACCAGTTGCAGGTTATAAGCCTCGAAGTAACCTAGGGCGGCGGCGAGGTAGTGGGGCAGGTAGGCCAGTTCGCGGGCCGTTTCACGGGCCTTGAGCCGGTGAAACTCCGGTTGCGGTTTGGGGTGGGTGAGAACCCAAACGGCCACAGCTGTGCCGGCCAGGAGCAGGATGGCGGTGGTAAACGCTAGAACCCTGCGCATAAGCCTACCTCCGCTCTTGGGCTGGTGTTGGTTCATTGATAGATACGACGGCCGGGTGCCGAATATGCTTGACGGCGCCGCGCAAGACTTGTTGACAGGTCGGGGGAAAGTCAATAAGATTGATCCAGAAAACCTGGGGGGGCAGCGGAAAAAAATGAGTCATAGCAACATTCCTAAAACATACGATCCGCGAAAGGTTGAAGAGAGGCTTTACCGGTACTGGGAGAGCGCCGGCTTCTTCCGTCCGGTTGCCACCGGCCGGAAGCAGGAACCTTATTCCATTGTGATGCCTCCTCCCAACGTCACCGGGGAATTGCATATGGGGCACGCTCTGAACAATACCCTGCAGGACATTCTCATCCGCTGGCGCCGCATGCAGGGATTTGAAACCTTGTGGGTGCCCGGCACCGACCACGCGGGCATCGCCACCCAGGCGCGGGTGGAGGAGCAGTTGGCCCGGGAGAATCTGACCAAGTACGACCTCGGCCGGGACAGGTTCCTGGCACGGGTTTGGGAGTGGAAGCAACAGTACGGTAACCGCATCACCGTGCAGCTCCGCCGTCTCGGGGCGTCTTGCGACTGGTCCCGGGAGCGGTTTACCATGGACGAAGGCTGCTCCACAGCGGTGCGGGAGGTTTTTCTGCGTCTCTATGAGGAGGGGCTTATTTACCGGGGCGACTACATTGTAAACTGGTGTCCCCATTGTGGCACCGTAATCTCGGATATCGAGGTCGAGCACGAGGAAATCCCGTCCCATCTTTATTACGTGAAGTATCCGCTCCGGGACGATACCGGGAGTATTACGATCGCGACCACGCGGCCCGAGACCATGCTGGGGGACACGGCGGTAGCGGTTCATCCCCGGGACGAGCGCTACCGGCATTTGGTAGGCCGTATGGTGGTCCTACCCCTGTTGGGGCGTGAGATACCAATCATCAGTGATGAATATGTCGATCCGGAGTTCGGCACGGGTGCGCTAAAGATCACACCGGCCCACGACCCGAACGACTTTGAGATCGGGCAGCGCCACGGCCTGCCCCGGGTCCAGGTAATCGATACCCAGGGCCGCATGACCGCCGCAGCCGGCCGTTACCAGGGGCTGGACCGCTGGGAGTGCCGGCAGCAGGTACTGGCCGACCTGAAGCGACAAGGCCTTCTGGCACGTATCGAGGATTTGGAACACGCGGTTGGTCATTGCTATCGCTGCCAGACCGTGGTGGAACCCATGGTTTCCAAGCAGTGGTTTGTGCGGATGAAACCTTTGGCCGCGCCGGCGATTGAGGCTGTGCGGGACGGCCGGATTCAATTTGTTCCGGAACGGTTCACCAAGATATATCTGAATTGGCTTGAGAACATCCGCGACTGGTGCATCTCCCGGCAACTCTGGTGGGGGCACCGTATCCCGGTGTGGTACTGTCAGGACTGTGGAGAAACGGTGGCCGCCGCCGTTCCCGTGGCCTGCCCGGCCTGTGCGGGTCGGAAGCTGGAACAGGATCCGGACGTTCTAGACACCTGGTTTTCGTCGGCCCTGTGGCCGTTTTCCACCCTGGGCTGGCCCGAGAAGACCCCCGACTTGGAGCGGTTTTACCCGACCTTGGTGTTGGTCACCGGGCGGGACATTATCTTCTTCTGGGTGGCCCGGATGATCTTCAGTGGGTTGAAGTTTATGGGCCGCGAACCATTCCGCAAGGTATTTATCCACGGTTTGGTGCTGGATGCTCTGGGCCGCAAGATGAGTAAGTCCCTGGGCAACGGGGTGGACCCCATCGAGGTGATCGAGCAGTACGGTGCCGACAGTTTGCGGTTCATGCTCACTACCGGGAACACCCCGGGTAACGACCTGCGGTTTCATTTTGAGAAACTGGAAGGTGCCCGCAACTTTGCCAACAAGCTGTGGAACGCTTCTCGGTTCGTGCTGTTAAACCTGAATGGTTACCGTCCGGGAGCGGCGGTGCCGGAGAACCTCGAGTTGGCGGATCGGTGGATTTTGAGCCGTTTTGAAGATGTCCGGGAACGGACTACCGCCGGCCTGGAAAAATTTGAGCTGGGCGAAGCGGCCCGGACACTGTACGAGTTTATCTGGGATGAGTTTTGCGACTGGTACATAGAGTTGGTCAAACCCCGTCTTTACCAGGGAGCGCCTGCTGCACGGGCGGTGGCGCAGGATGTGCTGGTGCAGGTGCTCCGGGGGACGTTGGAGCTCTTGCACCCGTTTATGCCGTTTATCACCGAGGAAATCTGGCAGCGTCTGCCCCACCAAGGCGAAACCATTATGTATGCTCCCTGGCCGGCACCCAGACCGGAACGGCGCGACCGGCGGGCCGAGGCTGAGATGGAATACCTCATCGAAGCCACCCGGGCCGTGCGTCACCTACGCAGCGAGATGAACGTGCCGCCGCAACGCCGGGCCGAGGCGATACTGGTGGTTCTGGATGACGGGTTGCGCGCCCTTGCCGAACGGTCCGGGAGCTATATCGAGAATCTGGCCAATGTGGACCTCAAGGTATTGGGCACGCTGGAAAGGCCGGAGTTGGCGGCCCACGCGGTGGTACGGGGTACGGAGATTTACCTCCCACTGGCCGGGCTGATCGATATCGACCGGGAAACCGAACGGCTGGCGCGGGAACTGGCGCAGGTCGAAAAAGACCTGTCCCGGGTGGAGGCTAAGTTGGCCAACCCGGATTTTACGGCCAAGGCCCCGGCCGAAGTCGTAGAAAAGGAACGGGGCAAGCGCGCCGAACTGTCCGAGAAACGTAAGGCCCTGACTGCCCGGTTGGCGGTGCTGCGGGGGAAGGAATAGGGGCTCAAAATAAAATTTAGAATTCAGAATTCAGGATTCAGAATCCAGAATTCGGGAATGGAAACCGCGCACTTACTTCTGAATCAGAGTGAAAACCGTTTTTCGCTAATAACCGGCGCCCGGTACGTGCGCCTATTTGTTGCGGGAGGTAAGTTAAGTTAAGTAAGGATGCGGTACGAAGCAGCCCTGCAAACCATTCAAAGCCTGGCCGCTGCCGGAATGAACCTCGGCCTGGAACGGGTTCGGTATCTGCTGGCCGCGATCGGCGACCCGCAGGAGGCGCTTTTCTGCGCCCACGTCGGCGGCACCAACGGGAAAGGCTCGGTGTGCGCCATGCTTACTGCCATCGCCCGCGCTGCAGGTTTGCGGGTGGGTACCTTTACCTCGCCGCATCTTTCCTGCTACACCGAGCGGTTCCTGCTGGACGGGCAGCCGGTAGCCCGGGAGCGGTTTGCCGCGCTAGTCACGGCGCACCGGGATCGCCTTGTGGCCGCCGCCCGGCGCGCCAACCCCACCGAGTTCGAACTCCATGTCGCCCTTGCCCTGACCTTGTTCCGGGAGGAAAACGTGGACTTGGTTGTTCTGGAGGTAGGGCTAGGCGGGCGTCTGGATGCCACCAACGTTGTCCAGCCTGCGGTAACGGTCATCACCAACGTCAGCCTGGATCACCGGGACATACTTGGAGATACGGTGACCGCCATTGCACGGGAGAAGGCCGGGATCATCAAAACGGGGGTGCCGCTGGTGACCGCGGCCGAGGGGCCGGCGTTGGACGTGATCGCGGCCACTTGCCGGGAGCGGGGTGCACCTTTGGTCCGGGTGGGTACAGATGTGCGCTGGGAGCCGGTATCGGTTTCGGCTTTGGGGCAAGAGCTAAACATCTATGGGCTAAAAGCCCGCTACCCGAACGTGTTGCTGCCACTTTTTGGCCGGCACCAGCAGGTAAACGCCGCCTGTGCCGTGGCTACCGCCGAGCTTTTGAGCGAATGGGTACCCCGGTTGGGACGGGGGGCCATCCATCGGGGGTTGGCCGCCGTGCGTTGGCCCGGCCGCTTTGAGATATTCACGGGAGCACCCGTGGTCGTGCTGGACGCGGCTCACAACCCGGCGGCGGCCGCCGCCCTTCGGGATACGCTGATCGCCCAGTTCCCCGACCGTGAGATGGTGCTGGTGCTGGGTGTATTAGGGGACAAAGACCGGGTCGGTGTGACGGCGGAACTCGCGCCCCTGGCCGCAGTTGTGGTGGTTACCCGGCCACCCGCAGAGCGCGCCGGGGACTGGGAACAGGTGGCGGCTGCGGCGCGCTACTACTCTGACCGGGTACTGGTTGAGCCGGACAACCGGTCCGCCCTTGAATGTGCCCGGCGATTGGCCGGCCCCAATGGCGTTGTCGTGGTGACGGGTTCGATTTACCTCGTCGGTTCCCTCCGCCCTTATGTGTAAAGGAGACCGTTGATAAACTTCGCCTGGCTTCGTCAGGCTCCGCCGTCCGGTGCTCACGTACCGGACCAGTACGCTCCGCTCCGTGCGTCGTCGCCTTCCTTGCCGTGCTCGTTTCTGAACGGTCTCTGACTTCAAGCCGAAACAGGCGACTGGTTCCTTTTTAAGAACGCCCCCTTACTCTAACACAAGGGACTGTCGGGGACAACCAGGGTATCCTACGTATGTGACTCCGGCCAGAGATGCCTCCCCTTTTTCGGTGCTGGACGCACTTCTAGTTACCCACAAAACATGCCTGTCCCCTTTAGTGTTCCCTTTTAGCGGCGTAGAATCCGGTTGGAGCGCTCCACCGGGGAGGGGGATTCCTTTTTTTCCTGCTGAATGGCAAAAGTGTACGTTCGCCAGGCCAGGAAAGCGCTGAGAAGCGGCGTGAGAACCATGAACAGGGCGAACAGGACAAGCTTTTCGGTTAAGAACACCGGCGACAACCCCCCGGTTAATAAAATGTGCCGGGGTTGCAAAGACTATGCAGGCGAACCTGAATGAGGGTGGGGAGCCTATTGCGGGAAGAGGGCCAAATTTCTGCCTGGCAGGCCATGAATCTCATCGTGGCCCTCATTCTGCCCACGGCCATTCTGTTCCTGCCCACCCTGATCGCCATGGACGCCCGGCAGGACGCTTGGCTGTCGGTGGTGATCGCTTTCGGCTTCGGCAGTGTAGTTGCCGTGCTTGCGGCGCGGCTGGCCCAGCGGTTTCCAGGGGAGACGGTGATCCAGTTCGCGCCGCGCCTCTTGGGCCGGATACCGGGCCGGATCGTGGGCCTTGTGTTCATATTCTACCCTTTCTACATCACCTTCGTGGTGCAGCGCGAATTCGGGGAACTAATGACCGGGCTATTCTACGACCGGACGCCGCTGCCGGTTTTTATAATCACCCTGACCCTGTTGGCCGCCTACCTGGTCTACAAGGGCCTGGAGGTGGTGGCGCGGGTAAACGACATGATCATGTTCATCTTCCTGAGCACCTTCGTGCTGTTCATCCTGCTGATTGCCAATGCCGTGCGGTTTGAGGAGTTTCTACCGGTACTGGAGTTCGGCCCCGGGCCGGTCCTTTTGGGCGCGATCCCGCCCATGGCGTGGTTCGGGGAGGTGCTGGCGATCGTGATGCTGGTACCGTTCCTGGCACAAAAACGGCAGGCGGTGCGCGCCGCCCTGGGCGGCCTGCTGATCACCTTCGCGGCCCTGCAGATCGTGGTGTTCGGGGTTACTGCCGTGCTGGGGGCGCAGGAAGTGGTGCGCGTGCCGTTTGCTTCCTTCTTTGTGGTACGGCGGACCGAAATCGCCATTTTTGAAATCATCCAACGTCAGGACGCTTTCTTCATGATGATCTGGGTGGGGGCTATGTTAATGAAGCTGGGTGCCTGGTTTTATCTGGGGGTCCTGGCGCTTTCCCAATGGTTGGCGCTTAAGACCCACCGGCCGGTCGTGTTTCCCGTGGCCGCCCTGCTGGTGACCCTTTCCCTGGTTTCGTGGCCGAACTTCAGCGTGTTTGCCGCGCACGCCCGCGAGGCAGTGCCGTTCGTGATCGGTTTCGTGGCCTACGTGGTGATGCCCTCGCTGTTTGTGGTCGCTTCTTTACGTAGGCGGCCGGAAAAATTATCCCGGAGGTAGATGGCCGTGGTGCGCCGGCGCAAGATTTCTAAACTCCAGAACCTGCGGCGCTATGTCCGGGCATACCAGGGGCCGGGACCCGGCCAACTGCGGCCGCCGGGGAGCACCGGCCCCGACCCCATTCCGGAACTGCCGGAGGTCCGGGTATCAAGCGACCTGGAAGCCAACTTGGCGGTGTTACAGCAGGTCATGGGAGCAAACACGGACTTTGTGATACGCCGTTTCCAACTCCGGGTGGCAAAAAGGGCGGCGGCCATTGTCTACCTGGAAAACAACGTGGACCAACTGGCGCTGGAGGAAAGCATCCTGCGTCCCCTGGTGTTTGCCAAGGCGTCTGTGGCCGACGACGAGCCGGAAGCCGATATTCTTGGCCGGGTAAGGCGGGAGGCCCTTACCGCCCCGGAGGTAAGCGAACGGACTGATTTGGGAGGGTTGCTTCAAGCTGTAACATCAGGGTACCTCGGCCTTCTGGTCGAAGGAGCGGCGCGGGCGCTGGTGATCGATCTAAACAAGTTCGAGGGTCGGCCGGTTGGGTCCCCGGAAACTGAGGGTTCGGTCCGGGGGCCGCGCGACGGCTTTATCGAAAACATCAATGCCAATGTGGCCATGCTTCGCCAGAAGCTCCGCAGTCCCCACCTGATTTTTGAGCGCCTGACGGTGGGGAGGGTATCGGTCACGCCGGTGGTCATTGGTTACGTTCGGGGCCTGGCGGCGCCGGCCCTGGTGCGGGAGGTGAAGGCCCGGGTCGGGCGGATCGACATCGACGGCGTGCTGGACTCGGGCCACATCGAGGAGCTTACCAAGGACGACCCCTTTAGCATTTTCCCCCTGGTGCTCAGCACTGAGCGCCCCGACCGGGCGGCCGCCGGCCTGATGGAGGGCCGGGTGGTGATCATCGTGGACGGCAGCCCCTTCGTCTTGGTGGCCCCGGTGGACCTCTTAGCCGTGGTGCACAGCCCGGAGGATTATTACATGGGTTTTCCAATGGGCACCATGATCCGCTTGATCCGTTACCTGGCGGTCTTCGTTGCGATTCTACTACCGGCCATTTACATCGCCATCACTACCTACCACCAGGAGATGCTGCCGACGGAAATCCTGGTGGCGATCATCAGCGCTCGGGAAGGGGTGCCCTTTCCGGTGTTGATCGAGGCCCTGATCATGGAATTTATGTTCGAAGCCCTGCGGGAGGCGGGCGTGCGGCTTCCCCGGCCCTTCGGCCAGGCCATCAGCATTGTGGGCGCCCTGATCATGGGGTCTGCAGCGGTGCAGGCCGGGTTGGTCTCTCCGATCATGGTGATCATCGTGGCCATCACGGCCATCGCCTCCTTCATCTCGCCGATCTTTTCCATGGCTTTGGCCGTGCGGTTCTTGCGTTTTCCGGCGATGCTCCTGGGCGCGGCACTGGGGCTGTACGGGGTGGCCCTGATGCTGTTCTTTCTGCTGATTCACATGGCCGGGCTGCGCTCCCTTGGAATGCCCTTCCTGTCCCCGATCGCTCCGCATAACCTGAAGGACATGAAGGACACTTTCGTCCGCGCGCCCTGGCACCTGATGGAAAAGCGCCCGGGCCAGTTGTTTAAGACCGGGCGCCGCCGGCTCGCACCGGGCCTGAAGCCGGAACCGCCGCCGGAGCGCTATTAGCCGGCGTATCGGGCCTGCAGCACGACGGACAAGTGACGGGGAGGTGTTGAACGGTGCAGAGGGGCACCAGGCGGGTTGCGCTGGTTGCGTTACTTCTAACGGTTGTGGTTCTGTTTGCGGGCTGCTGGGACCTGGAGGAGGTGGAAGACCTCGGCCTGATCCTGGCCCTGGCCGTTGACCGCCTGCCGGGCGGGGAGGTGTGTCTCCTGGCCCAGGTACCAAACCCGGCTATGGTCGGCCCGACGCCGGCGGTGGGCGGGGTTACTCCGGGGACCAGCATCGGCAGCAAGTGACACCGGAACCTTATGGCGTCCGGTCGGACGGTCACCGATGCCTGGCGGGAATTGGGGCTGATGAGCCCCCGCCGGCTCTTTTTTGCCCACACCAGGTTGGTCTTGATTGAAGCCGACCTAGCCCGAGACGGGATCGGGGAGGTGGTGGACTTTCTCCACCGCGAACCGGAACTGCGCCGGGAACTGGCACGGGTGCTGGTCAGTACCACTGACCCGCGGTTGGTGCTCGACGTGCCGAACCCGCTCGATCCCTGCCCGGCCCTGCGCATTGAAGCCATTATGCGCGAACGGGTGCAGTCCTTTCACTTCCCGCGGCTCAACCTGGCCGATTTTATCCGGTTCTTGGAGAACGAGGGCGCGGACCCGTTCGCGGCGGTCATCTTTGTACAAGAAAACCCTACCTTCCAGGACGTAACCTTTCGGGGGCTGGCTCCCGAACCGGAGCACAACATCGTCATTCGGGGGACGGCGGTGTTCCGCGGTGCGCACCTGGCCGGTTTTCTGGACGAGGGCGAAACCCGTGGGCTCTTGTGGTTGCGAAACGAAGTGCAGAGTGGGCAGTTGACCCTGTCCTGCCCGGGTGGTCCGGACGCTTTTGTCAGCGCCGACATCCTGCGCTCCCGGGTACGCGTTCACCCCTGGTTTCGGGAAAGGGAAGTAGGCTTTACGGTGCTGGCGCAGGTCTCTTCCCGCCTGACCGAGGTGGGCGGTCCGCTGGACGTGGCCGACCCGGAGGTAATGGCGATGCTGGAGGCGGAACAGGCGGCGGTGGTGCAATGCGAGATCGAACGGGCGTTTCACCGGTCCCGGGAACTTCGGTCGGATTTCTTTGGTCTCGGGGAAACTTTCAGACGGCGGTTCCCGCGGGAGTGGCGGGAACTGAAGGACGAGTGGCGTGAGGTGCATTTACCGCGGGTACAACTGGAGGTGCGGGTGGAAAGCCGGATCGAACGCACCGGGGTGTTGTTCGGGCCGCATTTCCTCAGGCCGAATCAAACCATTTATCCAGTCGATGGTGGAAAGGTGGGGGCACGGTGAGTCATATGCTGCTGGCGGCGCTGGTTTTTGCAACCGTAATCGTGCTGGAGGTGCCGCGGATGCTCAAAAACGGCCTATACCGGGAACTGAAGGTGTTTGCGGTGCTGATGCTTTTGGCCATGGCCAGCGCGTACGCGGCCATCCTGGATCTCCCCCTGCCGAACCTGGCGGAAGGGCTAGATGCCGTATTTCGCCCAGCCTTCATGACGCTGGAGGGTCTGCTGGCGGCGCCGGAATAAGTGGTGTGCTCAGGTAAGGTTTCAGCCGCCTGTTGATTGCTCAATGTGGATATCCTTTACAACCTATCATCGCGCGGTGTTGGCGGACTTGTGGTAGCGTGCCCTGATGGGTGATTTTCCCGCCGGCCGGTTCATAGATTTAGCATGTCTTGAACTTGCCTGGCGGGAGGGGTTGGGTTGGTCTACCTGCACCTGGCGGGGGCGCTGGTGGTGATCCTGCTGGGCGCCAAGTTTTTTACCAATGGGGTGGAATGGCTCGGCGTCAGGCTGGGATTGGCCCGGGGGGCGGTGGGAAGTGTACTGGCGGCCATCGGTACGGCACTGCCGGAGACGATGATCCCGGTAGTGGCCATTTTGTTGGGGCACGGGACGGCCTCGCAAGAGGTAGGAATCGGCGCGATCCTGGGGGCGCCGTTCATGCTGTCCACCGTCGGGTTTTTTCTGGCCGGGATGACGGCGCTGGTGTTGATCCGCCGCCGGGGCTCGGCACACCTGCGGCCCCAGCCCGAGGTTTTGCGCCGGGACCTGGGGTTTTTTCTAGGGGTATACACCTTGGCCGTAGTGGCCGCTTTTGTACCGCCGATTCTGCAGCCGGTGATTGTGGTGCTACTGATCGGGGGATATCTAGCCTTCGTGGTGCGGGCCCTGACCCAGGGCGAGCGTTGCGGGGCCGGAGACGATACCGATCCGTTGCTGGTGGCACCCCGGTCCGCGAACCCCCACCTGTTTCTGATTGTGGGGCAGGTGGTCTGCGCCTTCTTGTTGATTCTGGGAGGCGCGAAGGTGTTTGTGCAGGGGATCGGCTTTTTGGCGCACGCGTATGGGGTGGCGCCTCTGATTTTTGCCCTGCTGGTAGCTCCGGTGGCCACCGAAATGCCGGAACTGTTCAACAGCCTGATTTGGTTGCGCGAAAAGAAGGACACGCTAGCCTTGGGGAACATCACCGGGGCCATGGTCTTTCAGAGTTCCATCGTGCCCGCCATCGGTATTTCCTTCACTGCTTGGCAGCTTACACCGGCGGCGCTTCTAAGCGCGGGCCTGGCGCTGGCCGCGGCTGGAGCAGCCTTTCTGTACGCCAGGCGGTTGGGTTACCTGGGGGGGTGGCTGTTGGCCGTCATGGGGGGCGGCTTTTACCTCCTTTTTGTGGCGACTGTAATCAGCGGCATAATTTAATTAGTTTCTGCTGCGCAACGCCCGTTGTCTGGAAACAACTGTCCTAATCCTTTACATTAGTATCAGAGCATCGATTTGATGGTAAGGAGGACAAGCTATGTCAGTGGAAGAGCGGATCAAGGCGCTGGGGCTGGTGGTGCCGGAGGCACCGAAGCCCGTGGCGGCCTACCTGCCCGGGGTGGAGGTGGACGGGCTGGTGATCACGTCCGGTCAGCTGCCGATGGTCGACGGCGAACTCCGCTTCCGGGGACGCGTCGGCGCCGAGGTGTCACCGGAAGAGGGGTATGCGGCGGCACGGCTTTGCGCCTTAAACTGTCTCGGTGTAGTCCGCAGCGTGGCTGGCAGCCTGGACCGGGTGGCGCGGGTGGTGCGCCTTACGGGGTACGTGCGTAGCACCCCCGGTTTTGAGGGGCAGCCCGGAGTGCTGAACGGTGCGTCCGAACTGTTGCTGGAAGTGTTTGGCGAGGCCGGGCGTCACGCCCGGGCTGCAGTGGGCGTGTCCGAACTGCCCCTGGGCGCCCCGGTCGAGGTGGACCTGATCGTTCAGTTGCATCGAACATCCTTAGGGTAACAGGCGGGAAACGGGGACAGGCACCTTTTTTGAGATGGTAGTCGTTCCTAGACCGCAGGGTTATCTCCCCCAAAAAACGCGCCAGTCCCTGTTTCCCGCTTACCTTTCAACCTTCATGCCTTATGAGGTGATGCACAAACTTGCGGAAAGCAACGGATACCGGTTCACGGTTCACAGCTTGTCACCGTCTGCGGAGAGTGCTAAACTGTGGATAGATTGCGCAGAGGAGGGTTATTGTTGCCCAGGACCAGGAATCCGTGGATTCTGATCATCCTCCTGATTCTCGGCGGGTTGGCCGGAAGTGCTTTGGGGCAGATGCTGTCCCCCACCTTTCCGTTTCTGGGTACGATCGTCTCCGCCGGGTTGGCGCCCGGGGTGCTGGATCTGCAGTTCATGACCATCACCTTTGGCTTTTCCATCATCATCGGACCGCTGACCCTGCTTGGTTTTCTGATGGGGTACCTGGTCTACCGGAGGATATAGGTTTTGGCGCGCATCATTCTGGCCTCGGCTTCTCCGCGGAGACGGGAACTGTTGGCGAACCTGGGGCTTGAATTCGATATTCTGGCGCAGAACGTGGATGAGGATTTTCCCGGGAAAGATCCCGCGATTATGGTGGAGACACTGGCCGCGCGCAAGGCCCGGGCGGCGGCCGCCCGCGTCGGGGAAGGAATCGTTATTGGCGCCGATACGGTGGTTGTCCGGCAGGGTAAGATCCTGGGGAAGCCGGCCGATGCGGGTGAGGCGGCCGCGATGCTGGCTGCTTTGTCCGGTGGCGGTCACGAGGTGTTTACCGGCGTGGCTTTGGTGCGCGGGGAAGATCTTTTTACCGTGGTGGATCACGAGTGTACGCGGGTGTATTTCCGGGAGTTGACCACCGCGGAAATTGCCTGGTATGTAGCGAGCGGGGAACCGCTGGATAAGGCCGGCGCTTATGGTATTCAGGGCCGGGGCGGGCTTTTTGTCCGGGGCATCGAGGGCTGCTTCTTTAACGTGGTCGGCTTGCCGCTGCCGAAGTTGGTGACCCTCTTTCGCCGCCTGGGCGTGGACATGCTCGGTTTATTGTGCCGGCCTTCGTGAGATGGCCTGATTCAATCGTACCCACACGAAAACCAGTTTGACGTGTCGATATTATGAATCGGTGGGGGAATAGCTTTTGGCCGTTGAGTACCACCTCACGATCAAAGAAATGACCGCGGAGTCGCGGCCGCGGGAGCGCTTGGCAGCATACGGCGCCGAGGCCCTGTCGGACACGGAGCTTCTGGCGATACTGCTGCGGAGTGGCACGGTCACGGCGACGGCCATTGATCTAGCCAACCAACTGCTGGTTCGTTTCGGGGGCTTGCGGGGACTGATGGACGCTGCGCTGGAAGAACTGCAGGCTGTGAAGGGCGTCGGGCTGGCCAAGGCCGCCCAAGTAAAGGCGGCGCTAGAGCTGGGCCGGCGCGCGGCGGGCCGGCCGGGGGAGGAACGGCCGGTGGTCCGCACCCCCGAGGAGGCGGCGGGGTTGGTGATGGAACAGATGCGTTATCTGGATCGCGAACACTTTCGGGCCATCCTGTTGAACACTAAAAACCGGGTGTTGGCGGTGGAGGGGGTTTCGGTGGGTACCTTGAACGCTTCTTCCGTGCACCCCCGCGAATTATTCAAGAACGCGATTCGCAAGAGTGCGGCGGCGGTGATTCTGGTGCACAATCACCCGAGCGGGGACCCTTCGCCCAGCCGCCAGGACTTAGACCTGACGCGAAGGCTGGTCGAGGCCGGTGAAATAATCGGTATTCCGGTCCTAGACCACATTATCATTGGGGATAATAGATTCACCAGTTTAAAAGCCCAGGGCTGCGTTGAGTTAGGAACCTGAGAAAGGAGTCTAATATGTCGATTGGGTTTTTCTCCAGGGACATGGGTATTGACCTCGGTACCGCTAACACCCTAGTTTACGTAAGAGGAAAAGGGATCGTGATGTGCGAGCCGTCGGTGGTGGCCATCGAACGGGACAGCGGTCAGGTGTTGGCGGTAGGTGAGGAAGCCAAACAGATGATCGGTCGTACGCCGGGGAACATTGTGGCCATCCGGCCTATGCGGGACGGCGTAATCGCCGACTTCGATACCACGCAGAGTATGATTAAGTATTTTATTAATAAGGCGTTGCGCGGCCGGACGTTCCTGGTTCGTCCCCGTGTGGTGATCGGTGTGCCCTCCGGCGTCACGGCGGTGGAAGAGCGGGCCGTGCGGGAGGCGGCGCTGCAGGCCGGCGCCCGTGAGGCCTACCTGATCGAGGAACCGATGGCGGCGGCCATCGGGGCCGGGCTCCCGGTGCATGAGCCGACCGGAACCATGATTGTGGATGTGGGCGGTGGCACCACCGAGGTGGCTGTGATTTCCCTGGGGGGTATTGTGACCAGTCGTTCGATTCGGGTGGCCGGAGACGAAATGGATGAGGCGATCATCCAGCACGTAAAGCGGAACTACAACCTGCTGATCGGTGAGCGGACCGCCGAGGAACTGAAAATCAAGATTGGTACTGCTTACCCATTGGAAAAAGAAGAAACCGAAGAAGTACGTGGGCGTGATCTGGTCACTGGCCTGCCCAAAACGGTTACCGTGACCTCTACCGAGATTTACCAGGCGCTCTCCGAACCGGTGAGCGCGATTATGGATGCCATCCGGCAGACCCTGGAGAAGACACCCCCGGAGTTGGCGGCGGATATTATGGACCGGGGGATCGTGATGGCCGGCGGCGGTGCGCTTCTCCTGGGCCTGGACCGATTGGTGAGCGAGGAGACCCAGATGCCCGTGCATCTGGCGGAGGAGCCCCTGCTGGCGGTGGCCTACGGTTCGGGACGGGTTCTGGAAAACATCGACGTCTTGCGTAAGGTGCTTATCCAGCCGAAAAAGGTGGTTTGATGGTGCGGCGCCTCCGGGTCAAACGAGTATTAGCAGCGACCGTGATCGTTGGCTTGTTGTTGTTGATGATGCAGATCACCGGCGACGAACGGAAAGAATTGACCGTCCTGGAAACCGGATTCCGGGACGGCGTTGGTTTTGTACAGGGTGCGGTCATGCATTTTGGCTATCAATTGCGGGATGGCCTCAAACGGGTTTTCCCCTTCGGCGGAGCCGGGGAGGTCGAAGAGCTCCGGCAGCTAATCCGGGAGTTGGAAGGCGAGATTGCCATTCTCAGGGAGTACCAGTTAGAGAATGAGCGTCTCCGCCAGTTGCTTGATTACCGGGATAACAACGCCGGTAACGAACCGCTGGTAGCCCATATCATCGGTCGTGATCCGGGAAACTGGTTTGGCGTGGTCAAGGTAAACCGGGGTGCGGATCATGGTGTACGGCGTGACCAGGCGGTGGTGCTGCCGTCCGGACTGGTGGGCCGGGTGATCGCGGTGACGCCGCGTACGGCCGATGTTCTGTTGATCACCGATCCCCGCAGCCGGGTTGGCGCCATGCTTCAGGATTGTCGTACTCCGGGAGTGGTCCGGGGCGTGCTGGATCGGTCGCGTTCGCTCCGGATGTCCTATCTGAGCCGGGAGGCGGAAGTGGTGCGGGGACAGTTGGTGGTCACCTCGGGTCTTGGGATTTATCCCAAGGGGATTCCCATCGGCCGGGTGATCGCGGTCCAAAAGGATGCCGCTGGATTGACGCTGACCGCCGATATCGAACCGTTGGTGGATTTCGACCGTCTGGAAGAGGTGCTGATCATCCTCCATCCGGGAGGCTAACACGCCGTGCACGCACTTGTGTTTGCCCTGCTTTTGGGACTGGCCCTGCTGTTAGAATCCACGTTGCTACAGTTCGTGCGGGTGGCCGGTGTGAGACCGGACCTCGTGCTGGTTCTGGTGGTGTTCTACGCGATCATTAACGGTTCCAAGGAAGGGGCTTTTTGGGGTTTTATGGGGGGCCTTGCTAAGGATTTTCTCTCCGGATACTACCTGGGCCTGAACGCGCTGAGCCTTGCCGTGATCGGTTACCTGGTCGGACTGGGCCATACCCGGCTATTCAGGGAAAGTCATTATGTTCTGGCCGGCGTGACCTTCCTGGCCACGGTGTTGGTTGAAGTCTTCCGGTACCTGCTGATTTTGGGACTGGGCATTACCATTCTCCCGGGCGAGGCGCTGTGGGGGCTTATCTTGCCTTTGGGCGTCTATAATGCGGGGGTGGCCCTTTTGTTCTACCGGCCTTTTTACCGGTCCGCCACCAGGGGACTACTCAGGACACCATAGAAGTGGGGAAATCTCTTGGGCAAGAAGAAGACCTTAAAAAGGATTAACGTCTTTCTGGGCGCCATCGTCCTTATTTTTGTGGTGTTGATCGTCCGCGTTTCCTACCTGCAGTTAATCGAAACCGAACACTACCGTACCCTGGCGCGCGAAAACACCTTGCGGCTGATCACCATCCCGGCGCCCCGGGGGGAGATCTTTGACCGCCACGGAACCAAGCTGGTGGGAAACCGGCCTCTTTACACCGTGTCCTTGGTCAATCTGGGTCAGACCCGGGATGAACTGGAGCCGGTGGTGGAAAAGCTGTCTGTCATTCTGGACCGGACCCCGGAGGAACTATGGGAGGCCATTGCGAAACAATCTCCGCGCCGGTATGAACCGATCCGCTTGGCCAGGGATGTCCCCCTGGAAATTGTTTCCCGCATAGAGGAACAACAGCTGGATGACCTTCTCCGCAGCGTGGTGATTGACCTTGAGCCGATGCGGGAGTACCCCTTCGGCAGTACCCTGGCCCACGTGTTGGGCTATGTCCGGGAAATCCAGCCTGAACAATTGGAAAGGCACCGGGAAGACGGTTACCGTATGGGTGACGCTTTCGGGCAGGCCGGTTTGGAAAACACCCAGGAAAGGATGTTGCGTGGGATTAAGGGGGCCCGGCAGGTGGAGGTGGATGCCTACGCCCGCCCGGTGCGCAGCCTGGGTATCAAGGATCCCGTTCCGGGAAACGACCTGATCCTAACCATCGACCTGAAGGTTCAGCTGGCGGCCGAGGAAGCATTGGCCTGGGCGGTGGCGGAGGCGCAGAAAATGGGGAATAGCGACTCCCAGGCCGCTTCGGCGGTGGTCATCGACGTGCGCACAGGTGAGATCCTGGCCTTGGCTAGCTACCCGGCCTACGATCCGAGTGTCTTTGCCGGTGACCTGAGCCCCGCGCAGGCCCACGCCCTGATGAATGCTCCCGACCAGCCGTTTCTTAACCGGGCGATTCAAAGTGCCTATCCACCCGGTTCCACTTTTAAGATGGTCGTGGGCGCGGCGGCGTTGGAGACCGGCAAGATCGACCAGCAGTTCACGGTGTTTTGCCCTGGTTATTTCTACCACGAGCGGCGCTATAACTGCTGGAACCCGGCCGGACACGGTACGGTGGATCTGGTTAAGGGGCTACAGGTATCCTGTAACACCTATTTTTGGACGGTGGGGCTCAAAACGGGACCGGAAATTATGGCCCGGTTTGCCCGGGAGTTTGGCCTGGGCGAACGGACCGGTATCGAATTGCCTGGTGAAGTGGCCGGCGTGGTACCTACCGCCGAGTACAAGCGTAGGGTGGTTCAGGCCGAACTGGACCGGCGTTTCGGTCCCCAGTTCGAGGCGGTGGAGGAACGGTACCGGACAAAGGTCGCCATGGCTACCGGGGAGGCACGAGACCAACTCCAAAAGGAAAAACAGCAGGAACTGGCCCGGATTCAGGCCCAATACGACCGTTATGCCTGGGATCTGGTCTGGCGAGATTACGATACCCTGAACATGGCCATTGGCCAGGGGATCCACAGCTATACCCCGCTCCAACTGGCCAATTACGTGGCGGCCATCGCCAACGGCGGAAAACTCTACCGGCCTTACCTGGTGCAGCGTATCGTGGCGCCGGACGGTACGATTGTCAAGGAGTTTGGGCCGGAGTTGCGTCACCGGGTGCCGGTATCTGAGGAGCACTTGGCGCTGATCCGGGAGGGTATGTTCCGGGTCAACCAGCCCGGCGGCACGGCTTACGGTTCTTTTTACGACTTTCCGCTACCCACGGCCGGAAAAACCGGTACCGCCGAGGTTCTGCACAAGAACAACCACGCGCTGTTCGTGGGCTTTGCGCCTTATGAAGAGGCGGAAATCGCGGTGGCCGTGGTGGTGGAACACGGTGGGCAGGGGAGCAGAATAGCTGCGCCGGTAGCACGGCGAATTATGGACGCCTATTTCGGTTTTCTGACAGAAGACGAGGAAGAGGCCGACCAAACGTCGGAAAGTCGAGGAGTGGCGCCTGCACGGATCGAGCCGCGGCCACGGGTATCCGAACCGGAAGGGCCGCGGGAGTCGCCAACCGGCAGCACGGAGCCGGAAACCGGCGCCGGCAGTCCGGGCAACGAATATCTTCTGTCGCCGCCGGCCGGTGAACCTGTGACTTCCGCCGAGGAAGCGGTGACCGGGACCCATAACCCGGGGGAGACCTGAAGGCGGCTTTGAATAAGAGAGTTCTTTGCCGAAAACGGTTATTAACTACCGCATGTGTAGGCTTTTGCGGATATTATTCGGCAAAATAACAGGTAAACACCACAATTATTTAGCAGGATTTGGTTTTTGGCCGTAGAAATGATTTAACCAGACGGTGAGGTGGAGGAATGGCCATGCAGCACGTACTCGGCGGTGCCAAGGATGTCCCGACGATGCTGGTGGATGGTGTTCTTCGTTCGGGTCAGAGTATCAATTTTGAAGGGAACGTGGTGGTTCTCGGCGACGTCAATCCAGGGGCCCAGGTGACCGCCGGGGGTAACGTGATTGTTATGGGGGTGCTGCGGGGCACCGTACACGCGGGCGCTGCTGGTAACGAACAGGCGGTGATCGTGGCTTTCCGGCTGCGTCCCACCCAGTTGCGCATCGCCAACTATATCGCCCGGTCACCGGACGGGGAAGATTTTAACCCCAACCAACCGGAAATCGCCAGGGTAAGAGACGGTACTGTGGTTATCGAAGCCTTCCCGCCCGGCGGGGAGCGTCAGGGCAAAAAATAGAGGCCAAGGGAGGAACTTGACAAATGAGCGAAGTTATCGTAGTGACTTCGGGCAAGGGAGGGGTTGGCAAAACGACGGTAACGGCCAACATCGGCTGTGGGCTGGCCATGTTGGGCCATAAAGTGGTACTGGTCGATGCCGACACCGGTCTGCGCAATCTAGACGTGGTGCTGGGGATGGAGAACCGTATCGTTTTCGACCTGACGGATGTAATCGAAGAGAAGTGCCGCCTGCGGCAAGCCCTGATCAAGGACCGCCGGTTTGAAGAGTTGTTTATGCTGCCTACCGCCCAAACCAAGGACAAGTCCGCGGTAACGGCGAAAGATATGCAAAACATTTGCGCGCAGTTGCGGGAACACTTTGACTATGTGATTATCGACTGCCCGGCGGGTATTGAACAGGGTTTTCAAAGTGCCGTGGCGGGGGCCGAGAAGGCGATCGTGGTTACCGTGCCGGAGGTGGCTGCGGTACGTGATGCCGACCGGGTGGTGGGGTTGTTGGAAGCCAAGGCCGAGATCCACGACCCGAAGCTAATTATCAACCGTCTGCGAGTACAAATGGTCCAACGGGGCGACATGATGACCCTGGAAGATATGCACGACATTCTGGGGCTGGAATTGCTGGGCGTAATTCCGGACGATGAGCGGGTCGTGGTGGCGACCAACCGGGGTGAGCCGGTGGTGACTGACGAGGACTCCATCAGCGGGCGCGCCTTCAGACACATCGTCCGCCGGATGCTGGGCGAGCCGGTGCCGTTGATGAATTTTGATCACCGGGAAGGCTTCTTGAGTCGGTTGCGGAAAATTATGGGGTTAGGATAACGTCACCCAAAGGAAGGAGGAACCGAAGTGCTAGATTTCCTGGCCCGCCTTCTCGGCAGGGAGAGTCCGGGTAGTAAAGACGTAGCCAAAGAGCGGTTACGTCTGGTACTCGTTCACGATCGGGCCGACGTTTCTCCACAATTACTGCAGCTTTTAAAGAACGACATGGTTGAGGTCATTTCAAAATACATGGAGATAGACGAAAAAGGACTCGATGTCACCCTCGAGCGCGCTGACAACCAGGTGGCCCTGGTGGCCAGCATCCCGGTGAAGAAGATGAAAAGGGTGGCGCATTTGGCTTGAGGAGAGGGGGGATTTGAGCCCCTTTTTTTGTACCCCGGAAATTCTTATAATGATTAAGGTACACGAGCTAAAAACCGGGGTGTTGCCACATTATCCGCAGCCGCAGAATTCTGAGAAACCTGGACTATACCCTCATCCTGGCCGCGGTGGCGATCGTCGGGCTGGGGTTGGTCACTATTGCTAGCGCCACCCAGGTGACCAGTGTGCCTGGCGAGCCCAACCTTGGTTTTGTCTGGAAACAGCTGCTGGGGATCGCACTGGGAACCGGCACATTTTTGTTTTTCCTGTTTTGGCGTTACGAAGAATTGACCAAGTACACAAGGCTGGTTTACGTTGTTAACCTGGGGATGCTGCTGGCGGTGCTGTTGGTTGGCCACGCGGCGATGGGTGCCCAGCGGTGGATACAGATCGGTTCGTTCCTGTTTCAGCCGTCCGAATTTGCCAAGCTGGCGGTGATCATCGGCTTGGCGGCCTTTCTCACCGAGCGCGAAGGCCGTTTGGAGCGGTTCCGGGATCTTTTGCCTGTCTTCGCTTACGTGGGCTTACCGACCCTGTTGATCTTGGCCCAGCCGGACCTGGGTACGGCGTTGGTGTTCGTTGCCATCACCGTGGGTATGCTCTACATCGCGGGGGCGCGGCCACTGGTGCTGGGAGCGGTGACGTTGGGCGGCCTAGGGGCCGTGATTGCTTGGATCTGGGCGCACTTGAACTATGGCGTGTGGATACCGCTTAAGGATTACCAGATTACCCGCCTGACCATTTTCCTGGACCCCTGGGCCGATTTCCAAGGGGCCGGATATCATATGATCCAGTCCCAGATCGCTATTGGGGCGGGCGGACTCTGGGGCCGGGGCCTTTTTAGCGGCAGCCAGAACCAGTTGCATTTTTTACCGGAGCAACACACCGATTTCATCTTTTCGGTACTGGCGGAAGAATTTGGCTTCGTCGGGGTAGTCGTTTTGCTAACCCTTTTTTTCATTGTGGTTTACCGCGGTATCAGGATCGCCGCCCAGGCCAAGGATCAGTTCGGGACTTTGCTGGCGGCCGGGATTGTATCCATGCTCACCTTTCACGTCCTGACCAACGTGGGTATGGCCATCGGGATCATGCCGGTCACCGGCCTGCCGCTGCCGCTCTTTAGTTACGGTGTCAATTCCATGATCGTTACGTTGGCGGCGCTGGGCCTGTTGTGCAACGTATGGTTGCGCCGCCAGGTGATTGTGTTTTAGGTGGTCGCATGGCAAACTTTGACCGGATGGCCGACACCTACGACGCGTGGTACGAAACGCCGCTGGGGCGGACGGTCGAGGCACTGGAGAAGGAACTTTTTTTCCGGTTGATGCGTCCCGTTTCGGGAGCCAGGGTCCTGGACGCCGGCTGTGGGACCGGCCGGCTGACCGCGGAACTGGCCCGGAAAGGTTTTATGGTAACCGGGGTGGATATTTCACCCGCTATGCTGAAAAAGGCGCGGGACCGTACGCGCCTGTTGCGCAACGTTACGCTTCTTCATGCCGATGTGGAAAAACTGCCTTTCCCGGACGCCGCTTTTGACCTGGTGGTGGCCTTCACGGTCCTCGAGTTTACCACCAACCCCGGCGCCGCGGTCCGGGAACTCTGGCGCGTGGTCAAACCAGGGGGCAGTCTGATGGTCGCCGTCCTTAACGCCTGGAGTCCCTGGGCCTGGTGGCGCCGTCGGCGGGCACGGCGGCGTGGCGGCATTTTTGCGCAGGCCACCTTTTACTCTCTCCGGGACCTCACAACTCTGCTGCGGGAGAACACCGGTGAAACTGTGCTTTCTTGGGACGCTTGTGTCTTCATACCTCCTTGGGCCGGTCCGTTGCTGATACGTCTGGCCGTACCCCTGGAGCGGTCCGTCCGGCCCTTGTTGCGCCCGCTGGGGGCTCTGATCATCGTCCGGCTGGATAAGCGGACGGTTATGCAACGGGTATTTGCTCCCGCGGAGTTGACTAAGAGGATTGTTCCTGGTATCCGGCCCCGGGAAACCCACGCTACCCACCTGGAATAAACTGCCTCCCCAAACATCCGTAAACGGCTTGTCATTTTATGGATAATGACTGCATATGATGTACTACCTGGTTTCTGTTGAAACTGTTTGCCCCGGTACAGCACGCCGTTCATTAGGGTTACTTTTTCAGTAGTCTACCTAAATGCAGGGGAGGAGAACGAGGTGAGATTATTCGCGCGGGAGAAAAGACTGGACTGGCCCTTACCGCCTCCGGGCCCGCGGCCCCGCACGACAGGCCGCGGAAAGTGGTTGTTGCGGGTAGTGGCGGCCGCGGCGGTGTTCTTGGCTTTCCTGGTGATTCGGGAAACCCAGGCTCCGTGGGGCGTGCAGGTGCGCGAGGGTCTTCGGTACGTACTGACCACGGACTGGGATTATCAACCGGTGGTGGATCGGGTAGTGCGCCTGGGCTTGCAGACCGTTAGTGTGGATATTCCTTTCCTGGATACCAGAACACCGAAGAGCGGAGACGAAGCCCAAATGGCCTTGGGTCCGTGGGACGAACTTGCGCTGCCCGTTGAGGACACCATAGTCCGTGAGTTTGGCTGGATCAAGGACCCGCTCAACAACCGGGAATGGTTTCATCCCGGCTTGGACATTGCCGCTCCGGCCGGAACGCCGGTCCGGGCGGTCATGGCCGGAAGAGTGGTTCAGGTGGGTGAAAACCCCACCTACGGTCGGTACGTACTCTTGGATCACGGTGACGAGACGTACACCCTTTACGCCCAACTGGAAAACGTGATGGTAAAAAAGGGGGACTGGGTTGAACAGGGTCAGCAGTTGGCAGAGGTTGGTACCAAAGGCGATTTCCCGGGACCGGGCGTGCATTTTGAATACCGTGAAAAAGGTGAACTGGTTGATCCCCTGATCCGGTTCGGTACCGCCGAAAACCGGTCCTAGACCGACCTGTTGGCAGGCAACAGAGGCACGCGGGGGAGGGGCGGTCTGGGTGCGCATTTGCCGGATTAAGGGGATTCAGTTCTCGATCAACAACTGGTTTTTGGCACTATTAGGAGTCTACTTTGCCGCCGGAGTGCTCGGCAAGGGTCTGGTAGCCTTTGCCGTGGTTTTTTTACACGAGTTGGCCCATGTATGGATGGCGCGCCGTAGAGACATCCCGGTCAGCGAAGTCGAGCTCCTGCCTTTCGGCGGGGTGGCCCGGATGAGTAGCGCTCTGGTCGTGGAACCACGCAAGGAAATGGTGGTGGCGGCGGCCGGGCCACTGATGAACCTCGCCCTTTGTGCTCTGGCTTTGGGGCTGGGCCATTACGGCATCTGGCACGAAGTGTGGGGGCCGTTTTTTATCCAGTGCAACCTGATGCTCTTCCTTTTTAACCTCCTGCCCGGATTACCGTTGGACGGCGGCCGGGTTTTCCGGGCGTACTTGGCCCAATACATGAACCTCCCGGCGGCTACCCACCGGCTGGCCGTTTGCGGGCAGTTCTGGGGGGTGCTGATGGTTACCCTGGGCACGTTTGGTTTGATGGGACACTGGACCGGACTGGATATCATCGCCACCGGGTTGTTTCTGTTCTACGCTGCCCGCCGTCAGAAAATGGAGGCGCCTTACCTTTATGTCCAGCACCTGGCTTCCAAGAACCGGGACCTGGAGAAATGCGGGGTTATGCCCGGAGAGGTCTTGGTGGCCCGCGGTGAGGTGCCGGTCTGGCGCATTACCCAGCAGTTTGTGCCCCAGCGCTATCATTTGGTGTATATGGTGGACAGGCAGGGCCAGTATACCGGAATCGTGGGGGAAACGGAGGTAATCCGGGTACTGTTGGAAGAGGGGGCGCATACACCCTTGGAGCGCCTAAAAAAGGGTTTTTAAATGCCGGCCGCGAATGACGAAAAAGTGGTTTAGCTTTCGGGATATACTTTGGGGAGAGAATTGACCCATCTAGAATTTAGAATCCAGAAGCTGAGCGGAATGAGTATCTTCTGACTTCTGAATTCTGTATTCTAAAACATTTGCGGAGGCCTCTATGACCCTTTTGGAACGGATTTTAGCCCGGGTGGAGAAACCGGCCCGCTACGTGGGCGGTGAGCTAAACGCGATTGTCAAGGACTGGCGCCGGGTGCCGGTCCGCATCGCGTTTGCCTTCCCGGATGTGTATGAGGTTGGTATGTCCCACCTGGGTTTGCATATTCTCTACCACGTGGTGAACAGCCGGGACGATGCTTTGATGGAACGTGTCTTTGCCCCGTGGACCGACATGGAAGGCGAGATGCGTGCCCACGGTCTGCCGCTTTTCAGCCTGGAATCGCAACGCCCGCTCCGGGATTTCGACGTCATAGCCTTTACGCTACAGTATGAGCTCAGCTACACCAATGTGCTAAATATGCTTGATCTGGCGGGAATTCCTCTGGAGTCCCAAGATCGGTGCAGTGAGATGCCCTTGGTGGTGGTGGCCGGTGGTCCTTGTGCCTACAATCCGGAGCCGCTGGCTCCCTTTCTGGACGCGGTGTTTCTGGGGGAAGGCGAGGAGGCGGTGCACGACCTGGTAGATACGTTGCGGCGGTACGGACGCGCAGACCGCGAAAGATTGCTCCGTGCTTTGGCCCAAATCCCCGGGGTCTACGTCCCCCGGTTTTACCGGGCCGAGTATGCGGCGGACGGAAGGCTCGAGCGGGTTGTGCCCCGGGTGGACGGTGTCCCGGTACGGGTTTCCAAAAGGCTGGTTCGCGACCTGGACCGCGCCCCTTTCCCGGTGCGGCCCATAGTGCCCTACCTGGAAACGGTGCACGACCGGGCCGTGTTGGAGGTTTTTCGCGGGTGTACGCGTGGCTGCCGTTTTTGCCAGGCCGGCGCCATTTACCGCCCCGTGCGGGAGAAAAGTCTGGAGACACTGCTGGCTCAGGCCGAGGAGCTGGTGCGCCATACCGGCTACAACGAATTGTCGCTTGCCTCCCTGAGTACTACCGACTATTCGGCGATTAAAAAACTGCTGGAGACGCTGGTGGAACGGTACCGGGATGAGCGGGTCAGTGTGTCGCTTCCTTCACTCCGGGTGGATGCGTTTGCGGTGGAACTGGCGCGGGCGGTGCAGGAGGTGCGCAAGTCCGGCCTGACGTTTGCGCCGGAGGCCGGCTCTCAGCGGCTGCGAAACGTGATCAACAAGCAGGTTGCCGAGGAAGACCTGCTCCGGACGGTGGAGGCGGCCTTTCGGGCGGGGTGGTTGCGCGTAAAGCTTTATTTCATGTTGGGTCTGCCGGGGGAGACAATAGACGATGTGGAGGGAATTGCGAAGTTGGCCCGGCTGGTTCTGGCGAAGGGCCGGGAATGCGGGGTGCCCAAGGGGCGGCTCAGCGTAACCGTCAGCACTTCGTCTTTCGTGCCCAAGCCGCACACCCCGTTCCAGTGGGAACCTCAGGCGCCGCTGGAAGTGCTCCGGGAGCGGCAGCGTTTCCTTCAGGACCGGCTCAAGGGCAAAGGCCTGGTGTACCGCTGGCACGATCCAGAAACCAGTTTTCTGGAGGCCGTTTTTGCCCGTGGTGACCGGCGGCTGGCGCCGGTTCTACGGCGGGCGGTCGAATTGGGTTGTCGTCTGGACGGCTGGCGGGAGTGCTTCCAATTTGACCGGTGGCTGCAGGCCTTCACCGCGGTGGGGGTGGAACCCGGTGCGTACGCCTACCGAAAATACCGGTATGAGGACGTTTTGCCGTGGGATCATCTGGGAACCGGCGTCGACCGGGATTTTTTGGTCGCCGAACACGTTCGCGCCCTGGCGGGCGAGATTACCCAAGATTGTCGCGATGAGGCCTGTGTCGGCTGCGGGGTGTGCCCGAACCTGGACATTGTCCCCCGGCTCCTGGGGGTAGGCAAAGATGTACCGGGTTAGGATCGCTTACCGCCAGGAGGGGCCGGCGCGCTACGTTTCACACCTGGACGTGATGCGCGCCTTCGAACGTGCGGCGAGAAGAGCCAGCCTGCCTCTGGCCTACAGCAGCGGATTTAACCCGCGACCGAAGATAACGTTTGCGGCACCCCTGGCCGTAGGCATGAGCGGCTGCCGGGAGTATGTCGATTTTGAACTGGAAAAAGAATTGGATCCCGCGGAGGTGCTTGACCGGCTTCGGGAAAATATGCCCGGTGGGTTGGTTCCGTACCGGGCGCAGGCGGTGGCCAAAGGTCCTTCTCTGATGAGCCTGGTGCAGCGAAACCGCTACCTGGCGGTGGGGGAGGCGCCGGAAGGAATGGACCAGGAGACTGTGGCTGCGGGGCTTGAGCGTTTCCTGGCCTGCGGGGAGATCACCGTGGAACGGCAAAGCGCCAAGGGGTTACGGCGTAAGAACATCCGACCGGGCATTCACAGCCTTGCCGCCCGTCTAGAAGGGGGCAAGCTTTATTTGACCATGGAGTTGAAGGCCGGCTCGGCCGGCAACGTGCGGCCGGATGAGGTTATCGCCGCCCTGGGCCGTGAATTGCCGCTTTTGCCGGATGTATTTGTCTTCTTGCGCACTGCTCTGCTGGGGGGCGACGGTCGGCTCCTCTGGGATATGAAAGGTGACGTCGATGGTTAGAAAAGAGATCATTGTCAGCACCCGGGACAACGTAACCCGGGTGGCCCTGCTGGAGAACCGGGTACCGATGGAGGTTTACATCGAACCGGACGAGGAGATCTGTCTGGTGGGTAGCATCTTCAAGGGGCAGGTGGAAAACGTCTTGCCGGGGATCGAGGCGGCTTTTGTGAACGTGGGGCTGGAACGAAATGCCTTTTTGTATGTGAATGATGTACTGCCGCTGACGTCCCGGTCGGGCCAAAACGCGCCGGAAATCAGAGAACTTTTGCACCCCGGGCAGGAAGTGATCGTGCAGGTGGCCAAGGATCCCTTGGGCAACAAGGGGCCGCGCGTGACCACGCGGGTGAACCTTCCCGGGCACTACACGGTGCTGATGCCCATGGTCAACCACGTTGGCATTTCCCGGCGCATCGAGGACGAGGCAGAACGGGAGCGGCTACGTGAAATCGCGCAGCGCGTTCGGCCCGACGGCATGGGGGTGATTGTACGTACCGCAGCCCGGGGAGCTTCGGAGGAAGCCTTGCGGGATGATCTGAGCATTTTGGAGAAACTGTGGAAGGATGTTCAGAAACGGGAGCAAAGTACCACCGCCCCGGCGCTTTTGTACCGCGAATGTGGGCTTTTGCCCCGGATTATCCGTGATCTGTTCACCGAGGAGGTCGAGCGTTTGGTCCTCGATTCCTTTGCCGCCTACGCGCGGGCCCTGACTATTCTGGACACCGTAAACCCCCAGCTCAAAAACCGGGTTTTCTGGGACGACCAGCCGGACATTTTCGATATTTACAATGTGAACCAGGAGGTAAACAAGGCCCTGCAGCGCAAGATTTGGTTACGGTGTGGCGGGTACTTGATTTTCGACCAGGCCGAGGCGCTGACCGTAATCGACGTGAACACGGGACGTTATACCGGGCGTGTCGACCTGGAGGACACCGTTTTCAAGACCAATCTGGACGCCGCGGTGGAGATTGCCCGTCAACTCCGTTTGCGCAACCTGGGCGGCATCATTATTATTGACTTTATTGATATGAACCGGGACGATCACCGGAATCGTGTCCTTGAGGTCTTGGCCGAAGAGATCAAGAGGGACCGGCGGCGCACCCACATCATGGGGTTGACCAGGCTGGGACTGGTGGAACTGACCCGCAAGAAGGTGCACCCGAGCCTGTCGGAGTTGCTGCTCACCACCTGCCCGCACTGTGGGGGGACCGGCAAAGTCTCCGGGGGCAAAAGAATGGGCGGCTCTAAGCTAAAAAGTGTGGAGTAAGAAGGAGGAGGCGGCCGAAGAGCCAAGG
>ENA-OSAE01000215-OSAE01000215.1-marine-sediment-metagenome-genome-assembly--contig:-NODE-215-length-37537-cov-18.838136_pt1 | contig 37537 bp, 28 predicted proteins | sample MGYA00237870_ERZ529317 | MGnify/ENA primary metagenome ERZ529317 (study PRJEB26369, sample SAMN03142812) | marine sediment metagenome | biome: marine; feature: borehole; material: sediment... | reverse complement strand
ATGCACGGTGACCGTGTCATCGCCCGGAGGAAGAGGCGGCGGCCGGGCGTCGTCACCGGCGACCTGCCGCCGGGGCGCATCGTCCGCGTCGTCTCCCGCGCCAACGAGACCGTCGTCGGCAGGCTGGAGCGGCTCGGCCGGGACGAGTGGGTGGTCCCCGACGACTCCCGTCTCGGCCCGCGAGTCTCTCTCCACGGAGGTTCCCTCGGCGCTCTGCCCGGGGAGAAGGTCGTCGTCGCCGTGAGCCGCTTCCCCGGACCGAAGCGGGTCTTCCCCTCCGGGGCGGTCGTGGAGAGACTGGGGCCCGCCGGAGAGCCCGACGCGGAGACCCTGGCCGTCATCCGCTCCCACGGTCTGCGCGACGTCTTCCCGGCCGAGGTCCTCGCCGAGGCCGAGCGGCTCCCGCGTGAGGTCGACCCGGCGGACCTCGAGGGGCGGCTTGACCTCACCGGGGAGGTCGTCTTCACCATCGATGACGCCGAGGCGCGGGACCTCGACGACGCGGTGTCCATCAGCCGGATCGGGAAGGGCCGTTCCTGGCGGCTCGGGGTCCATGTCGCCGACGTGTCGCACTATGTCGCCGCCGGGTCGGCCCTCGACCGGGAGGCCGAAAGGCGCGGAACGAGCGTCTACCTTGCCGACAGGGTGCTTCCCATGTTCCCGCCCCGGCTCTCCAACGGCATCGCCAGCCTGCATCCAGGTGTGGTGCGGCTGACGGTGAGCGTCTTCATGGACATCGACGAGCACGGGCGGACCAGTGCTGTCAGCATGCACGCCTCCTTCATCCGCTCCGCGGCCCGGCTGACCTACGACGCGGCGGCGGCCTTCCTTGAGAGCAGGGAAGACGAGAGTGTGAGGGAATGCGCGCCGGCCGGAGGCGAGCCGGCCCGGCAAAGGGACGGCAGCACCGCCGGGGTGGCCGGGCCGGTCGGCTCCGCCCTGCGGGAGATGGCCCTTCTGGCCGAGACCCTGAGGGCCCGCCGCATGAGGAGGGGCAGTCTGGAGTTCGAGCTGCCGGAGGAGAAGGTCAGGCTCGACGGTCAAGGGCGCCCGGTGGAGGTGGTCTTCCGGCGGCGCAACAGGGCCACCCAGATCATCGAGGAGTTCATGGTCGCGGCCAACGAGGCTGTGGCCGACTATCTGCTGTGGCACGGGGTCCCGTTCATCCGGAGGGTCCACGAGGAACCCTTCCCCGATGACCTCGAGGACCTGCGTGAGGTCCTGGCACCTCTCGGCTACCGCATCCCGACGACCCGCGCTCCACGGCCCTCTGACCTCCAAGCCGTCCTCGCGGCGGCCCGGGGCCGACCGGAGGCCGACGACGTCCACAAGGCCGTGCTGCGCGCGCTCCCCCAGGCCCGGTACAGCGTCACGCCCATGCCGCACTACGCCCTGGCCCTGAGGAACTACACGCACTTCACTTCTCCCATCAGACGCTACCCCGACCTCACCGTCCACCGGCAGGTGAAGGCTGTGCTCGAGGGACGGGCGCACGCCGGCCCGGGGGAGGAGGCCGCCCTCGTCCGGCGGCTGGCGGCCGTCGCCGACAGATGCTCGCGGCTGGAGCGCGCGGCCGAGGCGGCGGAGCTCGAGAGGGTGGAGGTCAAGAAGGTCGAACTCGCCCGTCGCTGTCTCGGCCTCGAGGAGGAGGGGGTCGTGACCGGGGTCTTCGACTTCGGGGTCTTCGTCCGCCTGCCGAACGGTGTCGAAGGCCTCGTCCCGGCCAGCGCCTTCGACCCGAGAGGTCTCAGGGCCGGCGACACCTGCCGGGTGCAAATAGTGAGGGCGGACATCGCTTCGCGGCAGGTGACCCTGGGCCCGGCGTGAACTCCACCCGGAGGCAGGTTCCGGCAATCAGGCCGGGAAACTGTCCACAGCCAGCTTGGGTGGCCGCGTCGAGACGAGGGGCCGCGTCTGATGTGCCGAGTGCGGCTGACCACGAGGTCTCGGCGGGGGCGGGAATGCTGAAGCGCGGGCCGGGTCAGAGTGCAGGCGAGGGAGGGGTTTGTGTGGGCCTGAAAATTCCTCAAGCGACACCTGCCGGTCATTATGTCCAGGTGGGCGAGGGTCAGGAGCGCTACTGGGCCTTTATCCCAAACCCTCTTCCCCCGCGGCTCGCCCTGGACATCGAGTTGCTTGGGGCTATATCGGCGGCCGACAGGGCCATAGGGGAGCTGGCCGGTCTCAGCGGGATGTTGCCGAACCCCCATCTCCTGGTGGGGCCGTTCGTGCGGCGTGAGGCTGTCCTTTCCTCTCGGATAGAGGGTACTGAGGCCGACATGGAAGACCTGTATGAATATGAAGCTGAGACCGAAGGGGGGGTGGGTGAAGGCGGTAGTGCGCCGCCGAGCGATGTCAGGGAAGTCCTGAACTACGTTCGCGCGCTTGAGTTCGGGCTACGGAGGCTCGAGGATATCCCACTCAGTCTGAGGCTCATCAGGGAACTGCACCAACACTTGATGGCCGGGGTGCGTGGAGGCGGCGCCGCACCAGGGGAGTTCAGGCAGGTTCAAAACTGGATCGGGCCTCCCGGGTGTCGCCCCTCGGAGACACGCTTTGTTCCGCCTCCGGTCCCCCAAATGGGCGAAGCACTGTCTAATCTTGAGGAATACTTTCATTCCGACGATGACTTGCCCCCGTTGGTGCGGATAGCCTTGATCCACTACCAGTTTGAGGCCATTCATCCCTTCCTGGACGGGAACGGCCGAATCGGGCGCCTCTTGATAGCACTCCTCCTCGTGGCCTGGGGTATACTGCCCTTGCCCCTGCTGTACTTGAGTGCGTACTTCGAACGCCGCAGGCAGGAGTACTACGACCTCCTTCTCGAGGTCAGTCAACAAGGTACCTGGTCCCGGTGGCTGAGGTTTTTCCTGCACGGGGTGGCCGAGCAGTCAAAGCTGGCTATCCGGCACGCGCGGCTTCTTCAGCAACTCCGGGGGGAGTACCGTCGCCGTGTGATGAGGGCGCGGCGGTCGGCACTTCTGGTGAAGCTGGTCGACGAGCTCTTCCGGACTCCTGTGGTGACGGTGCGTAAGGTCGAGAGGTTGCTGGGTGTGAGCTACCGGACGGCCCGGAACAACATCGACAGGTTGGTGGCCCTGGGAATCCTCTCGGAGGGGGTGGACAGGTACAGAAGGAAGTATTATGCCGGGGAAATCCTTCGAATCGTGACTTCCCCCCAAATTGAAAGTTAGTCGTCTATCTTTCACATCGCTGTCTGAAACTGAAACAAACTTCAATTCTCCGTTGTGTCTCCGTCATGGTCTTCTACTCCGGTTGTTGACTTCGATTATTATAAAGACGATCCGCGGGAGGTGCGAGACGTGGCGGCGACGGGTCAAGACAACATAAAGAACGTGGCCGTCAACAAAAAGGCACGCCACGATTACCATATCGAGGAGACGTACGAGGCCGGCCTCGTCCTCCAGGGAACAGAGGTCAAGTCGCTGCGTGACCGTCACTGCAGCCTGCGGGACAGCTACGCCGAGATAAGGGACGGAGAGGTCTATCTCCTGAACAGCCACATCGCGGCCTACAGGCACGGCAACCGGTTCAACCACGACCCGACGCGGCCGCGGAAGCTGCTCCTGCACAAGGCGGAGATCCGGCGCCTTGCCTCCAAGGTCCGCGAGCGGGGCTACACTCTCGTGCCTTTGCGCGTCTACTTCAAGGGGCCTAGAGCGAAGGTGGAACTCGCCCTGGCCCGAGGGAAACGCCTCTACGACAAGAGACGGGACATCGCCGAGCGGGACGCCCGCCGGGCCGTGGAGCGCGAGCTGGCCTCCCGCACCGACCGGCGGCGCCGGTGACGGGTCGGGGACACTTCTTCCGCAGGCGGCGGAGTCGTGGTAGAATGAGGTCCCGGACGGCACGACCGGACCGGAGGCCGCTCGAACGGCCGCATACCCGGCCGTCGTTGCGGTTGGCCTTTGAAAAGCTTATAGGGGGCGAACCAGTTTCGACATGGGTCGGCGTGGACAACGGCTGCAGGTCGAGCTCCCGTGCCTCGTTAATCCACGGGAAGTCAAAGAAACGCCAACGAGAGCTACGCTCTAGCCGCATAAGGCGGCTACGTCCTCCGGGTTTCCGCCCGCAGGACCCGGCCAGGGCGTCAAGCATGCGGGCTCACCCTTCGGTCCGCCCGGAACCGCAGGGGACATCCACGGGCTAGCCTTCGTCGGCCTCGTCCCCGGGGGCCGGCGGAAGGTGAACATCCTCCCGGGGAATAAGCCTGTAGACGCCGCTGCCTGCGCACCTGTGGACGCCGGTGCAACTCCGGCCGCCTCCACCAGGAATCTCGACGCCTCCCCATCAAGGAGGCGTTTTCTGTTTCCGGTGCCGCGATTTGGTCCGGTCTTCAGAAAGGCTGGAAGAGGAGTAGTCCTCCAGCCTGCCGAAGTTGCGTTCCTACGCCCTGATGAAGAGCGCTGATGAGCTCCGGATGGTCGGTCCTACGGCCGGTTGCGGTGCCGCCGGTCCGGTGATTTCTATCTCTTGCGTGAGGAGGCGGGTCGGTTGCCCATTAGCAACAGCCGGGATAAGACCAAGGTCATCTCCGTCGGCGCGGCGGAGGGACAGGGACCAAGGGAGATACTCCAGCAGGTCTACCTCGCTCTGCAGGAGAAGGGCTACAATCCTGTGGCCCAGATCGCCGGCTACCTTCTCTGCGGGGACCCCGTTTACATAACGACCCACCGTGACGCCCGTGCCCTCATTCGCCAGCTCAACCTTCAGGAGGTCATGGAGGAGCTGGTCCGCTACTACATAGAGGGAGAGTGAGCCTCTAGTGTCGTCCGGCCTGAGAGGACGGCCGTCGCTTCCATCCGGGTTCGGCCAGGCCTCCGGAACCGCGGCCTTTCTGCAGGAATTCTGTTAACTTGAGTCGAAAGCCCTGCAAAGCCGCTGTCCAGGACTCCCGTCCTTGCGACACGTCGCGACTCTGCCCACAACACCCGGAGGTAGGCACCGTGCGTCACCTGGCCCTCGTCCTCATCGTGCTCCTCCTGGCCGCGGCCGGCGGCCCGCCCCTGCTTGCGGCACCGGGTGATATCTCGCTCGTCATCAACGGCGACCTTGTGGAGACGGATGTCCCCCCGGTCATCGTCAGGGGACGCACTCTCGTTCCGGTCAGGGTCGTCTCGGAGGAGCTGGGCGCCTACGTGGGGTGGGACGACCGGAGCCGGACGGTGACCGTTGTCTCCGGGGCGAGCCGCGTCGTCCTCGGCGTGGGGCAGAGCACGGCCACGGTGGACGGGCGGCCCGTTACCCTGGACACCCCGCCCGAGATCATCTCCGGCCGCACCATGGTGCCCATAAGGTTCGTGTCCGAAGCGCTCGGGGCGACGGTCGAGTGGGACCCCGTTCTGAGGCGCGTCACGGTCACCTGTGTTTCCGCCGCCCCGGGCGTCAGGGGGCTTGCCTGGGAGGAGCTTCCCGCTGCCGCACGGTTCATCGTGGTCACCAGCGGTCCCGTCTCTTTCGAGACGATGGCCCTTCCGGCCACGGACTCCTATCCCGACCGCATCCTCATCAGCGTCAAGGGCGCCCGGGTGGAAGTGCCCCCTACGATAGCGGTGGGCGTGGGCGGTGTGACGCGGATCCGGACGTTCGAACAGGAAACCGGCGGACTGCACTGCGCCCAGGTGGTCTTGGACCTCACCCGCCCGGTCTCCGACTACCGGGTCTGGACGACCTGGGAGGGCGCCGGCCTCGCCGCCCGCGGGGAGCTGCCGGTCAGCCTTCTCGGCGGCCTGGAAGCGGTGGTTGTCGAGATTCCCCGACAAGCCCCGGCTGCATGTCGGATGTTGGGCCTGGAGTATGAGGATGGCTCCGGCCGGGTCGTGATCCACCTTGACGGGCCTGCCGACTACCAGGTCTGGGAACTCAGCGACCCGTGGCGGGTGGTCATCGACTTCTCCGACACCATCCTCATCGGCCCGCAGGGCTCCCTGGCCCTCGGCCACTCCGGCTTCACAAAGGTCAGGTACGCGCAGTTCCAGGTGGACCCGGACGTGACCCGCGTCGTGCTGGACGCCGAGAGGGTCCGACCCTACAGCGTGACCAGGAGCGGGAACGATGTCATCATCCACCTGGGGACGGCGGCCACCATCACCGGCCTGGCCTACGAAGCCGGCGGCCGGGCTACGGTCGAGGCCGACCGCCCGCTGAGGGCCAGCGTCGTCCGCCTGTGGGATCCCGACCGGGTCGCCGTCGTCATCCAGGGCGCGCTCCTCTCGGGCGCTCTGGCCGGAGGCGGGACGATAGACTACGAGGACGACTTGGTGCGCTCGCTGACCTACGAGCAGAGCCTCTCCGGCCAGACCGTCACCCTCACCTTCACCCTGAACGACCCGGGCGCGACGGCTCAGGCGGCTCCGGTCCCCCAAGGGCTCTCGGTGAAGATCACCAAGACCCCCCTTGCCGGGAAGGTCATCGTCCTCGACCCGGGCCACGGCGGCTCAGACCCCGGGGTCGTCGGGCCGGACGGCGTCACAGAGGCGGAGCTCGTCTTCGCCATCACCTCTAGACTGGCCGAGATGCTCCGGGCGGCCGGAGCGACGGTCCACCTCACCCGCTCCGCGGACGAGAACCCCGACAAGTACGAGCGCCCGGCCTTCGCCAACTCCGTCGGGGCCGACGCCTGTGTCTCCATCCATCTGAACGCCAACTACCGCTCGTCGGTCTCGGGTTCGGAGACCTATTACTGTGACACACACCCGGAGAGCCGGCGGCTGGCCGAGCTGGTGCAGGCGCGTCTCGTGGCGCATCTGGGCCGCCCCGACGGCGGGGTCCGGTACCAGCCGAACTTCCCCGCCGTCCGTGAGCCTCTCATGCCGTCCTGCCTCGTCGAGGCCCTCTACATGAGCAACCCGACCGACCTGGCCCTCATCATGGACCCGGCGGTCAGGGAGAAGATCGCCCTCGCCGTCTACGAAGGCCTCTGGGAGTTCTTCCTCACCCCGTAGGGGCCCGTGCCGACGTCCGGTCCGCACGAGCCCCCGGTCCCCCGGCGTTCTCCACTGGAGCTGCTGGAGCCACCCGGGTCCTGAGGCGATAGTAATGTAGGGCGAGACCCGGAAGAGGTGAACCGTTTGTCTCTCGTGTCCCTGATAAAGGACGTCGCCCCGGACGACCGCCCGACGGTGGGTCTTTTCGACTCCGGCATCGGAGGCTTCGGCACCCTCCGGGCCATGCTCCGGGCAAGGACCCCTTCCTGGGGGCGGATACTGTACCTCGCCGACCTCAGGAACTTCCCCTACGGTCCCCGCCCGGCCGACGAGGTCAGGCGGTTGGCGCTGGCCGGGGTGGAGCTCCTGGCGGAGTTGGGGGCGGACCTGGTGGCGGTGGCCTGCAACACCGCCTCGGCCTCAGGCGTCAGGGCGGGACAGGTCGAGGCGCCCGTTCCCATCCACGACATCATCCGTCCAGGGGCCCGTCACGCCGCGTCCGTCGCCCGCTCGACCGGGGCCACGAGGGTCCTCGTGCTGGGAACCGAAGGGACCGTCAGGAGCGGAGCGTGGGAGGACGCCCTGCGTGAGGCAGGCTACGGCCACGAGGTGGCCGGTTGGGCCTGCCCGTTCCTGGCTAACATGATAGAGCAGGGCCGGAACGGCCCCGTGACCCGGCGGGCGGTCCTCGAGGCGACCCGCGGCCTGGCCGCGGTGGGCGGCGGCCCAGCCGTGGGAAGAGTGTCCGGTGCGGGGAGCGTCCCGGGTGCCGGCGCCGCCGCGGGTTCGGAGAGACCGCCGGACGTCGTCATCCTCGGCTGCACGCACTACTCGCTCATCGCGCCCGTCGTGGCGGAGGTCCTGGCGACGACGGTTCTGGGCCGGCCGGTCCGGCTGGTCGACCCGTCCGAGGCGCTCGCCCGCGACCTCGAGGCCGGGCTGGGCCGGATGCGGGCCAGCGGGGAAGGCGCCGGAGGCTTCACCGGCGAACAACCCGTCGAGGTGGTCTTCCTGACCACGGGCCGGAAGGAGCACCTCGAAGGCCGGGCCCGCGCGCTGCTTCCCGGCGCCGCCGGCGGGGCGGCCCACCGGCTGGTCCTGGACCGGGTCCTAGAGGTGACCCTGCCGAAAGGCCCGTCCGGTCCGTGACGGCGGCTCCCGGGTTCGGGGCGCCGCGGCATTCGCAGGGGGTGGCGTGTTGAGGATAGACGGTCGGGAACCTTCCGACCTCCGCCCGGTGACCATCACCCGAGGCTACACCCGGTACGCGGAAGGTTCCGTACTCATCGAGGTCGGGGACACATGGGTCCTGACGACGGCGACGGTCGAGGACAGGGTCCCTCCCTTCCTCAAGGGCTCCGGGCGGGGGTGGGTGACGGCCGAGTACGCCATGCTGCCGCGGGCGACCCCGGAGCGCCGTCCCCGCGACATCAGCACGGGCCGCTCTTCCGGCCGGGCCCTCGAGATCCAGCGCCTCATCGGACGCACCCTGAGGGGGGTCGTGGACCTCGACGCGCTCGGCGAGCGGACCATCGTCCTCGACTGCGACGTCATCCAGGCCGACGGCGGGACACGAACGGCTTCAGTGACGGGGGCCTTCGTCGCCCTCTTCGACGCGTGCCTGAAACTCAAGGAGGCGGGGCAGATCGGCTCCTGGCCCCTCACGGACTTCGTCGCCGGCGTCTCGGTCGGCATCGTCCGGGGCCGGCCGGTCTTGGACCTCTGCTTCGCCGAGGACAGCGAGGCCGGCGTCGACCTCAACGTCTTCATGACCGGCGGCGGCCGGATCGTCGAGATACAGGGGACGGCGGAGCGGGGGAGCTTCACCGAGAGCGAACTCGTCCGGATGGTCGAACTCGCCCGCGACGGCTGTGCCAGACTCGTCGCCGTCCAGCGTGAGGTCCTGGGGCCCGAGGCCGGGCTCATCGACTCTCAAGGGCCGGACTCAGGCCGCGGGTAGGGTCGGAGCCGTGGACGGCACAGGGAGCGCCTCCCCGCAATTCCTCCTGCTGGCCACGACGAACCCCGGCAAGGTCCGGGAGGCCGGGCCCCTCCTGGCACCCGCGACCTCGCGCCTCGGCCTCACCGTACGTGTCCTCCAGCCCGGCGACGCCGAGGGGCTCAGCGAGGACAAGGAAACCTTCGCCGGGAACGCCGTCACCAAGGCCCTCTGGGCGGCCCGGCGTTTCGGCCTCCCCAGCCTCGGCGAGGACTCCGGGCTGGAGGTCGACGCCCTGTCAGGAGCGCCCGGGGTCCGCTCGGCCCGCTTCAGCGGCGGGGGTACGGAGGAGAATATCCGCCTTCTGCTCGAGAGGCTCGCAGGAGTCCCTGATGCTCGGCGGACGGCCCGGTTCCGCGCCGCCGCGGCCCTCAAGGCCCCTGGCGGCCCCCTCTTCGTCTCCGAGGGGCTCACCGAAGGGGTCATCCTCACCGAACCCCGGGGGGACGGGGGGTTCGGCTACGACCCGGTCTTCCTGTCGCGCGACCTGGGCCGGTCCTTCGCTGAGGTCTCCCGCGAGGAGAAGAGCCGTGTGAGCCACCGGGCGAGGGCTCTGCGGGCTCTCAGAGGATACCTTTTCGAGGTGTTCGGGGACCGGGACTTCACCGCGGGTGGGTCCGACGGCGGGCTGGTGCCGGGCCACGCGCGGTGTCTGGCCGACCTGTCCGAAGCCGGCGTCTCCGGAGGCCTCTTTCCCATCTCGTGGCCGTCGGGAGGGTCGCGCGCGAGGCGGCCCTGCTCCTTGCTGAGAACGGGCAGGACGTGGATCCGGCGGCGGCCGCGGCGGCGGGCCTCCTCCACGATGTCGGGAAGAGCGCCGGCGTCGGTCGGGAGCTTCCGGGTCGGGCCGGAGGTCCGCCGCCGGGCGTCTGCGCCCACGCCTGGGTGTCCGCGGAGTGGCTCCGTCAGCGGGGCTACGCCGGGAAGGTCACGCGGCCGGTCATGGTCCACGGGCTCGATTCGCTCTCGAGCGACCGGTTCTACCCGGCGACCTGGGAGGAGAAGGTCGTCGTTCTTTCGGACAAGCTTGTCGAAGACCGCTTCGTCGGTCTGTCGAAAAGAATCGACGGTCTGAGACGCCGCCATCCGGAGGCGGCGGACGTCATCGAGCGTTCTGAGCCACACCTCCGGCAGATCGAGGCCGAGGTCGCCCGCGCGTGCGGTGTCACACCCGAGGAACTCGGGCGTCACCTGGCCTCGGTCCTGGCGGTCGAGGTCCTCTCGGCCGGCGCGGGGGCCAGAGGGGCGGAGGCCGCCGGCGTTGACCGGTCCGCGCGGGCGCTTTATACTGGGCTCGCCGGGCCTCGGCTCGACGTGCCCGGCGACACTCCAGACACGGGCGGGGCGTAGCGCAGTTTGGCAGCGCGCCTGCTTTGGGAGCAGGAGGTCCCGGGTTCAAATCCCGGCGCCCCGACCATCTTTGATTTCTGCTTCGAAGCTCCGAGACGGCCGGCCTGGTCGCGTCGGACTTCGGCCGTCTGTTCTTTGACGCTTATTTCGGGCGCGTGCTATACTATATTCTGCGCTTCAAGGCCGACGTGGTTTCGCGGCCTCGGTGTCCGCGTGGAGAAGAGTCTTCTGGAGACACACGGACCTGCGGGCGGGTGTAGCCTAATGGTAGGGCGGGAGCCTTCCAAGCTCCTAGCGTGGGTTCGATTCCCATCACCCGCTCCATGTTTTTTGAGGTTTCGAGGGTGCGCCTGTAGCTCAGTGGATAGAGCGACTGGCTTCTAACCAGTGGGTCGGGGGTTCGAATCCTCCCAGGCGCGCCAGACAGTTGTGTGGTGGATGTAGCTCAGTCGGTTAGAGCGCCAGGTTGTGGCCCTGGAGGTCGCGGGTTCGAATCCCGTCATTCACCCCAATTTCGTCAAAGTGGAGCTGGGGCGTAGCCAAGCGGTAAGGCAGGGGACTTTGGATCCTCGATCGTTGGTTCGAATCCAGCCGCCCCAGCCAGTCACTGGTGGGCCATTAGCTCATCGGGTAGAGCATCCGCCTTTTAAGCGGAGGGTGGAAGGTTCGAGTCCTTCATGGCCCACCATTCTTTTGTCCTTAGATGCGGGCGTGGCGGAACGGCAGACGCATGCGGCTTAGGACCGTATGGGCTTTGCCCGTGGGAGTTCGAGTCTCCCCGCCCGCACCATCGTCAAATATCTCTCTGGACCCTTCGCGCGGGTGAGACCTTCCTGCCGACCTCGCGGGCTCCCGCGGGTGCCGCCTGACCCGCCGAGGGGTTCAGTCCTGGAGTGAGCGACCAGCCGAATGACGGACCACGCCAGCCCGATAAGTGTCAAGGTGGAGAGGCTCGAAGGTCACAAGGTCAAGCTGGACGTGACCGTGGACCGGGAGGAGGTCAAGAAGGCTCACGAGCAGGCCTACCGGAGGCTGGCCCGGCGGGTCACCATCCCCGGTTTCCGCCCCGGCAAGGCCCCCCGTCAGGTGCTCCGGAGCCACCTGGGCGCGGAGACCGTCAGGCGGGAGGCCCTTGACCTCATCCTGCCCGACTCCTACGGGCGGGCCCTCGACTCCCAAGGCCTCCAGCCCATCGACAGCCCTGAAGTCGAGGTCGTGACGTTCAAGGAAGGCGAGCCTCTGGTATTCACGGCTACCGTCGAGGTCAAGCCGGAAGTGCGACTCGCGCGGTACAAGGGCCTCGGACTCAAGGTCGAGCCGGAGCCGGTGAAGGAGGAGGACGTCGAGCGGCAGCTCAAGGCCATCGCCGAGCGGGCGGCGCAGATAGAGCCGGCCGCCGAGGGGACCAGGCTCACCGACGGTCTCTTCGCCGTGCTCGACATCCACGGGACTGTGGACGGGGAGACTTTCCCGGGCGGTGACACCGAGGGCGTGATGGTCCAGCTTGGAGCAGGGCAGATGGAGCCTGAGATGGAGAAGGCCCTCGAGGGGGCCACGGCCGGGGAGACCCGCGAGGCGGTGCTCTCCCTCCCCGACGACCACCCGAACCCCGCGCTGGCCGGAAAGGAGGCGCGGTTCGAGATAACGGTCAAAGAGGTCAAGACCAAGAAGGTGCCGGAGCTGACGGACGACCTGGCCCGGGAGATAGCGGGCACGGACGTGGCCGGTCTCAAGGAGCGGGTGAGGGAGAGCCTCGAGGAGGCGGCCAAGCGGAACGCCGCCGACGAGCTCAGGCGCCGACTGGTGGAGAAGGTCGTTGATGAGGCCGAGGTCGACGTCCCGGAGACGCTGGTGAGCCGCCGCGTGGAGCACAAGAACGCGGAGATCGGCGAACGCCTGGGCCGCCAGGGGCTGACGGTCGACAACTACATCAAGATGGTGGGGCTCGACCGGGAGACCTGGGAGAAGGACCTGCGGGCAAGGGCCGAGCGGGAGGTCAAGAGGGAACTGGTCCTCGAGGCGGTAGCCGACCGTGAGGGCATCGAAGTGACGGATGCCGACGTGGAGTTCGAGATCGTGCGTCTGGCTTACAGCCTCGGTGAGAAGCCGGACAAGGTTCGGAAGCTGTTCGTCGAATCACCTTCAAGACTGGAGTCTCTCCGGGAACGGATAAGGATGGACAAGACGGTTCACTACTTAGTCGAGGCGAACTCCGCGGCGGACGAGGCGGCGGACGAGGCGGCGGACGGCGGTGCCGAGACGCCGGCACCTTCGCCGGGCAGGGCCCAGACGCCGGATGAACCTTCCTCCGCCGCCGGTGCCGAGGACGACTCCACGGGGAGAGGGGAACAAGGATGAGCGGTTACCTGGTACCCATCGTCGTCGAGCAGACGGCCAGGGGAGAACGGTCCTATGACATCTACTCCCGCCTCCTCAGAGACCGCATCATCTTCCTGGGCACGGAGATCGACGACGCGGTCGCCAACCTCGTCGTGGCCCAGCTTCTTTATCTGGAGGGCGAGGACGCTGATAAGGACATCCACCTCTACATCAATTCACCGGGTGGATACGCGCACGCCGGTCTGGCTATCTATGATACGATGCAGTATGTCAAGCCGGACGTCTCGACCATCTGTGTCGGGATGGCGGCGAGCGCGGCAGCGGTCATCCTGGCCGGAGGAGCCAAGGGGAAGAGGTTCGCCCTGCCCAACAGCCGCGTCATGATGCACCAGCCCGTCGGGCAGGCCAAGGGGCAGGCCACGGACATCGAGATCCACGCTCGGGAGATCCTGCGGATCCGAGAGCGGCTGAACAAGATCCTGTCGCACCATACGGGGCAGCCGATCGAGAAGGTAGCCAAGGACACGGAACGTGACTACTTCATGTCCCCGGAGGAGGCCAAGGAGTACGGCCTCATCGACACCGTCATCCGCGCCAGGGAGCTGCCTCACCGGGCCTAGCGGAAGAGGTGGATGATGTTCAAGTTCACCGACGAGAAGGGCCAACTCAAGTGCTCGTTCTGCGGCAAGGGCCAGGACCAGGTGAAGAGGCTCGTGGCCGGTCCCGGCGTGTACATCTGTGACGAGTGCATCGAGCTGTGCAACGAGATCATCGAGGACGAGTTCAGCGAGGAGCTCGAGCTCGAACTCAAGGACCTCCCCAAGCCGAGGGAGATAAAGGCCTTCCTCGACGAGTACGTCGTCGGCCAGGAGCGGGCCAAGAAGATCCTGTCGGTGGCCGTCTACAACCACTACAAGCGCATCAACATGGGCGGCAAGATCGACGACGTCGAGCTGCAGAAGTCGAACATCGTCATGCTCGGACCGACCGGGTCCGGCAAGACCCTCCTGGCGCAGACCCTGGCCCGGTTCCTGAACGTGCCGTTCGCCCTGGCCGACGCCACCTCCCTGACCGAGGCCGGCTACGTCGGTGAGGACGTCGAGAACATCCTCCTCAAGCTCATCCAGAACGCCGACTACGACATCGAGAAGGCCGAGAAGGGCATCGTCTACATTGACGAGATAGACAAGGTGGCCCGCAAGTCCGAGAACCCCTCCATCACCAGGGACGTCTCGGGTGAGGGGGTCCAGCAGGCCCTTCTCAAGATCCTCGAGGGCACCGTGGCCAGCGTGCCGCCGCAGGGCGGGCGGAAGCACCCGCACCAGGAGTTCATCCAGATCGACACGTCCAACATCCTCTTCATCACCGGCGGGTCCTTCGACGGTATCGACAAGATCATCCAGAACCGCATCGGCAAGAAGGGGCTCGGCTTCGGCGCCGAGATAAGGACGGCCCAGAACAAGCTGAAGATAGGCGAGATCCTGGCCAAGATCATGCCGGAGGACCTTCTCAAGTTCGGGATGATCCCGGAGTTCGTCGGCCGCGTCCCGGTCATCGTCACCCTGGACGCTCTCGACGAGGAGGCCCTCATCAGGATCCTCACCGAGCCGAAGAACGCCCTTGTCAAGCAGTACAAGAAGTTCTTCGAGCTCGACAACATAGACCTCGAGTTCACCGAGGACGCCCTGAGGACTATCGCCAGCCTGGCCCTGAAGCGGAACACGGGCGCCCGCGGGCTGCGGGCCATCCTGGAGGACATCATGCTGGAGGTCATGTACGACCTCCCCTCCAGGACCGACATCGCCAAGTGCATCGTGAACCGGGACGTGGTCCTGAAGCAGAAGGACCCCATCCTGGTCCCGGCGACCTCCGCCAAGGGGGACCGGAAGGGCAAGGAAGAGACGGCCTGACGGTCGGTCCCGGCGCGGTGCGCCCGCCCGGCCGGCCCGGGCCCCAGGTCCTAGCCCGGCCCAGACCCGCCCTGCCTCCGGGCGAGTTCAAGAGCAACAGCCACGGCCTCCCGCGGGGAGGCCGCTTCTCTTATCCCCTCGTCCCGGTCTTCCCCGCGGTAGAGCCGCCAGGTCTCCAGGCCGACCACGGGACGCCCCACGTTCAGGGCCAGGCCTATCTCCGAGAGGGTCCCGTAGCCGCCGCCGACGGCGATGACGACGTCGGCCGTCTTGACGATGACGGCGTTGCGGGCGTTGCCCATGCCGGTGGCCACGGCCACGGTCACGTACGGGTTGGCCGCCGACCTGTCCTCCTCCGGCAGGATGCCGAGCACGAGACCCCCTTGGCTCCGGGCTCCGCGCGAGGCGGCCTCCATCACTCCTTCCCGTCCTCCGCAGACGAGGACCGCGCCGGCCCGGGCGACCTCACGGCCGACCTCCTCGGACCGCTCCAGGTCCTTCTGAGAGGCCCGTGCTCCTCCGATGACGGCGACGTAGACGGACATGCGGCATGACCTCCCTCTTCTGACTTTCGCCACCTGGGACTGTCGTCCCCCACCCGTGCTCCCGGCCGCCGGGATAGTCCTGGGTACGGGGTGGGAACCTACCGGGTGCTGCTAGAGACCTGCGGCGCCGCGGGGCGGCCCGTGCGTCGGCGTCGCCCCCGGGCGGGCGAGCGGCGGCGGCGCAGGAGACCGGGGTGGGACCTTCTTCTTGCATCTCGGGAACATCCTCTACATCATCCAGTTCATCTTCGCCGTCATCATCGGGCTCTACTTCTGGAACCTCCTGAGGAGCCAGCACGGCAACCGGTCCGCCGTGGACCGCGAGTCCCGCAGGGAGATGGAGAGGCTCCAGGAGATGCGGCGGGTCGCTCTGACAGAGCCCCTCTCCGAGAAGACCCGGCCGACGAGCTTCGACGAGATTATCGGGCAGAAGGAAGGGCTCAAGGCGCTGAGGGCCGCCCTCTGCGGGTCCAACCCCCAGCACGTCATCATCTACGGGCCCCCGGGAGTAGGCAAGACCGCCGCCGCCCGGCTCGTCCTGGAGGAAGCCAAGGCCAACCCGCACTCGCCCTTCAAGGAGTCGGCCAAGTTCATCGAGATCGACGCGACGACGGCCCGGTTCGACGAACGGGGCATAGCCGACCCGCTCATCGGCTCGGTCCACGATCCCATCTACCAGGGGGCCGGGCCGCTGGGCATGGCCGGGATACCCCAGCCCAAGCCGGGGGCCGTCACCAAGGCCCACGGGGGCATCCTCTTCATCGACGAGATCGGCGAGCTCCACCCCATCCAGATGAACAAGCTCCTGAAGGTTCTCGAGGACCGCAAGGTCTTCCTGGAGAGCGCCTATTACAACCCCGAGGACCCCAACATCCCGAGGCACATCCACGACATCTTCCAGAACGGCCTTCCGGCCGATTTCCGGCTGGTCGGGGCGACGACGAGGATGCCGCAGGACATCCCTCCGGCCATCCGCTCGAGGTGTGTGGAGATATTCTTCCGCGCCCTCACCCCGGAGGAGATCGACCTCATCGCGCGCAACGCGACCAGGAAGATAAAGTTCGGCATCGACGACAAGGCGGTCGAGGTCATCAAGAAGTACGCCACGAACGGGCGCGAGGCCGTCAACATCATCCAGATAGCGGCGGGCATAGCCCAGAACGACGGCCGCGAGACCATCTCGGTCGAAGACATCGAGTGGGTCGTGTCGAGCGGCCAGTACAACCCGCGGCCGGAACGACGGATGCCCGACCGCCCGCAGGTCGGAGTGGCCAGCGGGCTGGCCGTCTTCGGGCCGAACATGGCCATGGTCATAGAGATAGAGGTGGCGACGGTGAGGGTCGCCCGCGGTGAAGGCGAGGTCACCGTCACCGGCGTCATCGAGGAAGAGGAGATGGGCGGAGCGGGCCACCGGGTCCGGCGCAAGTCCATGGCCAAGGGCTCGGTGGATAACGTCATCACCGTCCTAAGGCGCTACCTGGGCGTGGACCCGCGGGACTACGACATCCACATCAATTTCCCAGGGGGGGTCCCGGTCGACGGACCGTCGGCGGGGGTGGCCGTGGCCACGGCCATCTATTCGGCCCTGACCGGAGTCCCGGTGGACAACAAGGTCGCCATGACCGGCGAGCTCTCCATCCGCGGCCAGATAAAGCCTGTCGGCGGGATAGCGGCCAAGATCGAGGCCGCCAGGTGGGCCGGGGCGGAACGCATCCTCATCCCCAAGGAGAACTGGCAGGAGATGATGCGCAAGTCGCAGGGCGGCTCCCACATCATCCCCGTCCGGAACCTGGGCGAGGTCCTCCGACTGGCCCTGCTGACCGATGGCGTCGAGGAAGCCCGCCCGGGGGTCCGGCCTCTGGAGGTCGCCGCGGGCGGGCTGAGGTCCGCCCGACGTGAGCACAGGCCTGCGCGCGGGAGCGACAGCCCCTCTGAGGACGTCGGGTCGGTGGAGGAGGCCGGCGCGGCGGAGGAACAAGAGGAGGCCCGCGAACGTCCGGCGGCAGCTTCGCCGCTGGCCGCAGGTGGTTCCCCTGGGGGCGGCCGGCCGACCCCGCTGGCGCCCGGGTCCGGGTCCGCCGGTCCGCCGCCGGCCTCCCCACTGTGCTAGGCCACGGGACCCGGCCCACGGCGCGGCCGCACCATGGCCAGGATGCGCTTTCTCACCGAGTAGAGACAGCTGCATGTGACCCGCTCCAGGCGTCCGGCGGCCCGGGAGGGGTCGAAGACCTCCCACGAGATGAGCCTCTCGAGAGGGATGCGCGGAGGGGGCTTCGGGTTCTCGGCGGGGTAGCCCAGGGTGACCAGGCCGACGATCTCCCGCTCCGGCGGTACGCCCAGGACCGGGCGCAGGGCGTCCTGGTCGAACCCCCCGATCCAGCAGGTCCCCAGCCCGAGGGAATGTGCCGCCAGCATCAAGTTCGCCCCCGCCAGAGCGCAGTCGACCGTCATCCAGCGGTTGCCGCGGGGGTCGCCGACGATAGCCACCACGACCGGGGCGGTGGCGAGGTGCCTCCATCGGAAGACGCGGAACAGGCGGGCCTTGTCCGCCAGGGCCCGGCGTCTTGACGCGTCTCTGACCACTACGAAGTGCCAAGGCTGGGAGTTGACGGCACTGGGCGCCCATCTCGCCGCTTCGAGGACCTGGAGGAGGACGTCTTCCGACGGCGGATCGGGCCTGTAGCGCCGGATACTCCGTCGGGTCCGCGCCAGGGTCGTGAAGTCGAGACCGACGCCCCCGTCTGATGGTCTGCCGTCAGACACCTCCGGTCACCACCTCCTGCTCCCTCCCGCGGCCAAACTCGGAGTCCTTGCCACGAATTGCTGTACGACAGGGCCTCGGCCTTGCCGCGGCCACCAAGGAATTGGCCTCATGGGCCACGAATAACATACACTGAATTTCAGAAAGACCCTTCTGGCTGGGCTTTTGCTCCTCTGGTGGCGGGACCGCTCCGCACGTGCCACCGACACGCTCCAAGAGACCTCGGAGGGAGGAAACCATGAGACGCCCTTCACGCGGACAGATAGACCGTGAGCTGCCCCTTCTGCCGCTCCGGGGCATGCTGGTTTTCCCCCACATGACGGTCCATCTCGAGGTCGGGCGGGAGAAGTCCCTCTGCGCCGTGAACGAGGCCATGATAAGGGACCGCCTGATTCTTCTGGCCAGCCAGAGAGAGAGCTCGGTCGAACACCCGGAGCCGCAGGACATCAATGACGTCGGCTGTCTGGCGGAGGTCAGACAGCTCGTCAAGCTGCCCGGCGGCACCTACCGCGTCCTGGTCTCGGGTGTCGCCCGCGCCAGGATACACCAGTACACGAGACTCGAGCCTTTCCTGCGGGTGAGGGCCGAGGAGCTCGTGGAGACCGAGGAGCTCACCCCGGAGGTCGAGGCTCTGATGCGGGCCGTGAGCCGGCAGTTCGACCGGTTCGCCCGCATCAGCCGCAAGCTTTCCGCCGAGGCCGCCGGGTCCGTCTCGGACATCTCCTCCCCCGGCCGGTTCGCCGACACCGTTGCCGCACAGCTGCACCAGGTCCTGAAGCTTGAGGACAAGCAGGCCCTCCTCGAGGCGGAGGACGTCCGGGACAGGCTGATGCTCCTGAACGAGCTCCTGAACCGGGAAATCGAGATCGTCGAACTCGAGCGCAAGATCAGCCTTCGGGTCCGCAAGCAGATGGAGAAGACCCAGAGGGAGTACTACCTGAGGGAGCAGCTCAAGGCCATCCACCACGAGCTGGGGGACAAGGACGACCGCACCTCCGAGGTCGACGAGTACCGCGAGAAGCTCAAGAAGGCCGACCTTCCGGACGTGGTCCGGGAGAAGGCCGAGAAGGAGATCGACCGGCTGGAGAAGATGCCGCCGATGGCGGCCGAGGCCGTCGTCGTCAGGACCTATCTCGACTGGATCTTCGCCCTCCCTTGGAACGTCGAGACGACCGACCGCCTCGACATCGGCGTGGCCGAGCAGGTCCTCGAAGAGGACCACTACGGCCTGAGGAAACCCAAGGAGCGCATTCTGGAGTACCTGGCGATCCGCAAGCTGGCCCGGGACATGCGCGGGCCCATCCTCTGTCTCGTCGGTCCCCCGGGGACGGGCAAGACGTCGCTGGCCAAGTCGGTGGCCAGGGCGCTGGACCGCAACTTCGTCCGCATCTCCCTCGGGGGGGTGCGGGACGAGGCGGAGATACGCGGCCACCGCCGGACCTATGTCGGGGCCCTGCCCGGCCGGATCATCCACGGGATGAAGGTCGCGGGCTCGAAGAACCCGGTCTTCCTCATGGACGAGATAGACAAACTGACGAGTGACTTCCGCGGGGACCCGGCGGCGGCCCTGCTCGAGGTCCTCGACCCGGAGCAGAACGTCGCCTTCACCGACCACTACCTGGAGCTTCCCTTCGACCTCTCCAAGGTGCTCTTCATAACGACGGCCAACACCACCTACACCATCCCCAGGGCCCTCCTGGACCGGATGGAGGTCATCCACCTCACCGGGTACACCGAGGAGGAGAAGCTCCACATCGCCAGGGGGCACCTGTGGCCCAAGGTCCTGAAAGAGCACGGCCTCCAGGACGGCGACATCGACATCTCGGACAACGCCGTGAGGCGCATCATCCAGCGGTACACCCGCGAGGCCGGGGTGAGGAACCTCGAGCGGGAGCTCTCGACCGTCGCCCGCAAGGTCGCCCGGGAGATCGTCGAAGGCCGCAAGACCCCCGTCCGGATCTCGGCCCAGAACCTCCAGCACTACCTGGGCGTGCCCCGCTTCCGCTGCGGCACGGCGGAGGAGCGCGACCAGGTCGGGGTGGCCACCGGCGTGGCCGTCACAGACGCCGGCGGGGACGTCATGCCCATCGAGGTCACCGTGATGCCGGGCAAGGGCAACCTCATCCTGACCGGCAAGCTCGGCGAGGTGATGCGGGAGTCGGCTCAGGCCGCCCTGAGCTACATCCGCAGCCGGACGAAGGCCCTGGGCCTCGACCCGAAGTTCCACGAGAAGTGCGACATCCACGTCCACATCCCGGAGATCGCCACCCCCAAGGAGGGGCCGTCGGCGGGCATCTCCATCGCCGCCTCGATGGTCTCGGCCCTCACCGGGCACGCCATCCGGCACGACGTGGCCATGACCGGGGAGATCACCCTGCGCGGCCGCGTGCTTCCGGTCGGGGGGGTCAAGGAGAAGGTCCTCGGCGCCCACAGGGCCGGGATAGCGACGGTCATCCTGCCCCGGGAGAACGAGAAGGACCTCGAGGAGATACCGTCGTCCGTCAAGCGGAAGCTCGACATCACCCTTGTCGAGCATATGGACGAGGTGCTCGACATCGCTCTCGTCGGAGGACTCCAGGCCGTGGTCGGAGACCTCGCCGGGCGGTCGGCTGAGAACGGGTCTGACGGTGACGGGCTGGATGACGGCGGTCAGGCCGACCGCGACACCCCCGGCCAGATCCTCCCGCCCGACCTGCCTGGCGTCAGGGAGCTCCCGGTGACGCGTCCCGGGACTCCGGCCTAGACGGCCCCACGCTCGCGCCCGCCTCCTCCTGTCGGCCTGTCGTCGTCCGGGCGGCCGCCGCCGGCAGCTCGGCCACGATCATCCCCACCAGGATGGCGAGACAGCCCAGTTGTGCCCACAGCCCGAGCCGCTCCCCCAGCACCAGCCAGCCGAAAAGTGCGGCGAACACCGGTTCGGTGGCCAGGATGAGGGCCGTGTGCGTCGGAGGCGTGTACCTCTGGGCTGTTGTCTGGACGAGGAAGGCGGCGGCCGTGCCCAGGAGGCCGGTGAGGATGATGGCGCCGGTCGGCAGGCGGCTCAGAGGGGCCGGGGGAAGGACGGCGTCCGGCCCCGTCAGGAGACAGGACGCGAGGCAGACGCCCGCGTAGCCGACGGCGGCCGCGGCCACCTGGAAGGTCGCCAGGGCTCCGGTCTGCCCGAAGGAGCGGGCGCCGGCGGCCGAGAAGCGCCCGAGGGTCACGATGTGCAGGGCGAAGAAGAGGGCGCAGGCCAGGACGAGAAGGTCGCCCGTGGTGGTCGGCGGCAGGAGGACGCCCTCGCCCGAGGCCCCTGTCCCGCCGGGAGGCGGGGCCAGGAAGAGCAGTCCCATCCCGAGGAGGGCGAGGGCCGTCCCGCCCACCGCCTGTCGGGAGGGCCTCTGCCGGAAGAGCACCGAGGACAGCACGGGCACAAGGACGACGGAGAGGCCGGTGATGAAACCGGCCCGTGAGGCCTGCGTAAGGCGCAGGCCGAACGTCTGGAAGATGTAGCCTCCCCACAGGCAGGCCCCCACCAAGAGACCGGGAGCAGCCAGGTGCCGCCAGTTCGCCCTGACGTCGCGCCAGAAGACGGCCGCCAGGCACAGCGCGGCCAGGGTGAAGCGGAGGGCGAGGAAGGTCATCGTCGGGAACTCCGCCACCGCCTGCTTGACGATGACGAAGGTGCTTCCCCAAAGGAGCGACACCAGGAGGAGGGCCCCGTCGGCGAGGAGCCGCCGGCGGCCGGCGGGTTGTGGGTTGAGGCGGTCCAGAGGGCTCACTTCCCGTCCTGATGTCGTGGTTTCTGGCTGGCACGCTTTTTCCCTTCCGCGGGGAGGCGGACGTCGGACCAGCGGGGTAGGACGCGGTCGAACCGAGGGGGGGAGGACGCCGCGCGCGGCTGACGGATGACGGCGCCCCGGACCCGCGGCGAAGGCACAGCCGACCGAGCACTGAGAGATAGCCAACCGTGGCAGAGGTTTCGGTCCCGTCCGGAGACCGGGGCCGGAGGTTCCGTTCCCGGGCCGTCTAAAGCTCCGGACAGACCGGCAACCGGAGGGAGGACGGCTCCTCAGTGTCGGTGACCCGCCCCGAAGACCCCACGCTTTCCGCCCGCATCCCCTTCATTCCGCCGCCGCACGCCCCCGTCCGGCGCGTGGTCCTGCGCCGACCGCGTCCGGACGACCTCGTCGAGGTCTGCCGGTGGGACGCCGACCCCGACCTCGTGGAGGCCTTCGGAGCACCCCCGAGCCACCTCGCCCGAGGGGACATGCGGCACCTGCAGGCCATAGAGGTCGGCGGCCGCTTCGTCGGACTCGTCGGGCTCTCGGGGGTCTCGCGGGCGGCGCGCTCGGCCGAACTCCGCGTGGTCATCGGCCGCCCCGGGGACCGCGGGCACGGGCTCGGACGGGAGGCCGTGCGGGCCTACCTCGAGCGCGTGCGGGCCCTCTTCGACCTCGACCTCGTCTACGTCAAGGTCCTCCTGAGCAACCGCCGGGCCATCCGCTGTTTCAGGAGCTGCGGGTTCCGTCCGGCGGGCATCCTCCGGGTGCGCCACGACCGGCGCTACGCGGACCCGCCCCTTCCCGATGACGTGTTGCTGATGGCCTTCACTCTGCACCAGGTGTGCGAGGACCCTTCCGCTCGTTGCGGCCGCCGGCGGAGCCTGAGGGCTCATCATGGCCGCGGCTGCCGTCCGGCCGCAGGCTGAGCGCGGTGACACACTCCTTTCAGCGTGACCTGGAGGCCAGCCTATCGGATATCGGACCCCACGTTGCTTGATTGACACATATTGACACATGGAGAACTCGATATTAGGATGAATGGGGTAAGAATCCTAAAGAGGGGGTGGTTGGTTGAAATACGATGTCCTCGTAGTGGGAGGAGGACCGGCGGGTATCATCACGTCGGTCACGGCGAGGAAGGTTCACGGTCCGGGCCTGAAGATAGGCCTTTTCAGGCCTGAGAGCAAGACCCTTGTGCCCTGCGGCATCCCCTATATGTTCGGGACGCTCGACGCGGTCGACAAGAACATCATGCCCGACAAGCCACTCGAGGCGGCCAAGGTCGATATCATCCAGGACGAGGTCGTGTCCCTGGACCTCGAGGCCAAGACTCTCAAGACCGCCTCGGGGAGCGAGTATTCCTTCGACAAGCTCGTCCTGGCCACGGGCTCTGAGCCCGTCGTTCCGAGCGGCCTCCCGGGCACGGACCTCGACAACGTCTTCACCATCAGGAAGAGTTACGCGTACCTCACGGAGGTCCACCGCAGGTTGGCCGACTGCCGTGACATCGTCATCATCGGCGGAGGGTTCATCGGGGCCGAGATGGCCGACGAACTCGCGCGGCGTGAGGACCGCAACATCACACTCATCGAGATCATGGACCACTGCCTCTGGCAGTCGTTCGACCCCGAGTTCTGCGAGATGGGGGAGAAGGCCCTGGCCGAGAAGGGGGTGAAGGTCCTCACCGGGACCAAGGTCCTGGGAATCACCGGGGACCGCAGGGTCGAGGCCGTGGAGACCTCCGCCGGTCGGTTCAAGGCAGACGCCGTGGTCCTGGCCATCGGAGCCCGACCGAACACCGCCCTGGCGGCTGAGGCCGGACTGCGCCTGACCCCGCGGGGAGCCGTCGCCGTGGACTCGGGCATGAGGACGAGCCACCCCGATGTGTTGGCCGTGGGCGACTGCGCCGCCAAGACCGATTTCTTCAGCGGTGAGGAATCGCCGGTCATGCTCGCTTCGGTGGCGACCATAGAAGCGCGGACGGCCGGAGCCAACCTGTATTCCGTCAAGGCCATGCTGCCGGGAGGGTCTACGCCCGGCGCATTCTCCACGGTCGTCGGCGGGCTGGCCCTCGGTTCAGCCGGGTTGACCGAGACCGAGGCCAGGCGCAGGGGCATCGACGTCACCGTCGGGCTGGGCGAGTCGGTCGACCGGCACCCCGGGACCCTGCCGGGCGCCAGTCCGATAAAGGTCAAGCTCGTCTTCTCCACCATGTCCGGTGAGCTCCTCGGCGGTCAGGTGGCCGGAGGAGCCGGCGTGGGCGAGATGGTGAACGTCATCGCCCTGGCCGTCGGCCGGCGGATGGAGGCCACCGACCTCTACCTCATGCCGCTGGGGACACATCCTCTGCTCACCTCGGCGCCGACGACCTATCCGGTCGTCACCGCCGCCTGGGACTACCTGGGTCGCGTCTTGACAGCTCCAAGCCGAGGGCATTAGAGTATAGGCAACCCTTGCCGCCCCGGCGCCAGGCCGCGGGCGGAAGCGTAGAGGCCATGACGGGGAGGAGTAGGTCGGCCTCCACCTCCAGAGAGGGGAACTCGGCGGGCTGGGAGGTTCCCCAGGCGCGGAGCCGGCCGAAGGTCGCCCCGGAGCCGGTGGGCTGAAAGCGCGCCGCGGCGGCGTGTGTCAGGCCCGCCCGGGTTGAGCCCGTTACAGCTACGAGAGGGCCCGCCGGCGACTTCGAGGCGCGGCGGGAACCAAGGTGGTACCGCGGAGAGGCCGAGGCCCTCCGCCCTTGCGGGCGGAGGGCCTTTCACATCCGCCTCCGACCCGTCTCTCACCGTTTGCGTTCGCGGCCGGGCGCCGGTCGCACCGGACGACGGCTGTCCGAGCCGCCCGCCTGCGTTCCCGTTTCCTGCGCCCCGCCGCCGGCGGCCCGAGGAGGACTGGAGGACGAAGGGCATGACGGACACGGGCACCACCACCGCGGAGCGAAAGGGCGGCCTGCCGGCCGGCGCCCTACCGCCGGCCTACGACCCGACCGGGACCGAGAAGAAGTGGCAGGACTTCTGGCTCGAGCACGACCTCTTCCGCGCCCGGACAGACCCTGCGCGGGAGCCGTTCTGCATCGTCATCCCTCCCCCGAACGTGACCGGCGCGCTCCACATGGGACACGCCCTCGACAACACCATCCAGGACATCCTGACCCGGTGGCGGCGGATGCTGGGCTACGCCACCCTATGGCTCCCGGGGACTGACCACGCCAGCATCGCCACCCAGAGGGTGGTCCTGAACCGCCTGGCCGAACAGGGGGTGACGCGGGATGAACTCGACCGGGAGTCGTTCCTCGAGCACGCCTGGGCCTGGAAGGACGAGTACGAGAAGACCATCATAGGGCAGCTCCAGCGGCTGGGCTGTTCCTGCGACTGGTCGCGTACCCGCTTCACCATGGACGAGGGCCTCTCGCGGGCGACCTTGACCAGCTTCGTCCGCTACTACGAGGAGGGGCTCGTCTACCGCGAGGACTACATCGTGAACTGGTGCCCCGGGTGCGGCACGGCCATCTCGGACATCGAGGTCGAGCATGTGGAGACGGTGGGCCGCCTGTACCACATCCTCTACCCGTTCGAGGACGCCGACGGCGGGGGCGGAAAGGACGGTTCCTCCGGCCGCCCCTCGGGTATCACCGTGGCGACGACCAGGCCGGAGACGATGCTGGGCGATGTGGCCGTCGCCGTCCACCCCGACGACCGGCGCTACACGGAGGCCGTGCGTCGGACCCTGGTCCTTCCCCTTCTCGGGCGCAGGATACCGGTCATCGCCGACGAGGCCGTGGACCCCGAGTTCGGCACGGGGGCGGTCAAGGTCACTCCGGCCCACGACCCGAACGACTTCGAGATAGGACTGAGGCACGACCTCCCGCGGGTGAAGGTCATCGGTGAGGACGGGCGGATGACGGCCGAGGCCGGCCCCTACGCCGGGATGGACCGCTACGAGTGCCGCGAAGCCGTGCTGCGGGACCTGGAAGAGGCGGGCCTGCTCCTGAAGGTCGAGGAGCACCGCCATGCCGTAGGGCACTGCCACCGCTGCGACAGCGTGGCCGAGCCGCTCGTCTCCAAGCAGTGGTTCGTCAGGATGAAGCCCCTGGCCGAGCCGGCCATAAAGGCCGTGGAGCGGGGCGAGGTCAAGTTCGTGCCGGAGCGGTTCAAGAAGATATACCTCAACTGGATGGAGAACATCCGCGACTGGTGCATCTCCCGCCAGTTGTGGTGGGGCCACCGCATCCCGGCCTGGTACTGCGACGAGTGCGGAGAGACCGTCGTCACCCTGGACGAACCTGAGAAGTGCCCGAGGTGCGGCGCGGGCCGCGGCCGTCTGCGCCAGGACGAGGACGTCCTCGACACGTGGTTCAGTTCCGCCCTGTGGCCGTTCTCCACCCTGGGGTGGCCGGACAAGACACCTGACCTGGACTTTTTCTTCCCGACTTCCGTCCTTGTCACGGCCTACGACATCATCTTCTTCTGGGTGGCCCGGATGATCTTCTCCTCCTACCACTTCATGGGCTGCCGCCCGTTCGAGCACACCTTCATCCACGGGCTCGTGCGTGCGGCCGACGGGCGGAAGATGTCGAAGTCCCTCGGCACGGGTGTCGACCCGCTCGAGACCATCGCCAGGTACGGCGCTGACGCCCTGCGCTTCTCGCTGGTCATGGGGACGGCCCCGGGCAACGACATGCGGTACAACGACGAGAAGGTGGAGGCGGCCCGGAACTTCGCCAACAAGCTCTGGAACGCTTCGCGCTTCACTTTGATGAATCTCGGCGAGGCGGCGGCCGAGCTGGAGGGGGCGGCCCGGGCCGATCTGGAGGAGACCGTCCGGTCAAGGGGCGAGCTCGCCGACCGGTGGATCGCCAGCCGGTACCGCCGGGTCGTGACCGAGGTCAACCGACTCCTGGGGGCCTTCGAGCTGGGCGAGGCGGCGCGGGCTCTGTACGACTTCATCTGGAGCGAGTTCTGCGACTGGTACATCGAGATGGTGAAGCCGCGCCTTTACGGTGATGACGAGGCGTCGCGGCGGACGGCCCGGACGACCCTCGTGTACGTCCTCGACGGCATCCTCCGGCTCCTGCACCCGTTCATGCCCTTCGTGACCGAGGAGATCTGGCAGCGCCTGCCGGCCCTCAAGGGTGAGCATCCCCCCGAGGTCGGGCACAACCCGCCGCCCGACGCGGCGGGTCGCCCGAGGACCCTGGTCCTGGCGCCCTGGCCTGCTCCGGAGAGGTCCTTGAGGGACGAGACCCTCGAGGAGAAGGTCGGGGTGATCATAGACGTCGTGCGTTCCATAAGGAACCTCCGGGCGGAGTGGAACGTCGAACCCCGGAGACGGGCACCGGTCCTCCTCATCACCGATGCGGCGGGCGGCACGGCCCAGGCCGCGGTCGAGGAAGGGCGGTCGCTCATCCAGGACCTTGCCTCCGTCTCCGAGCTCGAGGTGGCCTCGGGTGCGGCCCGGCGCCCACGGCACGCCGCCGCCGCGGTCACCCGGGGAGTTGAGATATACCTGCCTCTTCGCGGCCTTATCGACCTGGACCGGGAGGCGGGGCGTCTCCGCGCCGAACTGGAGGAGGCCACCCGGGACCTCGAGAGGGCCCGGGCCAAGCTGGCGAACCGCGACTTCGTGACGAAGGCTCCGCCGGCGGTGGTCGACAAGGAGAGAGGCCGCGCCGCGGAACTCGAGGCGAAGTGCGAGAGGCTCTCCGAACGTCTGGCCTGGATAGAGGAGTCGCGGGCAGGCTGAAAGGAGCGCTTCCGAGTGGCCTCAAGCTACGAGAAGGCTCTGGACTACATCCACGGCCTGTACCGCTTCGGCAGCCGTCTCGGTCTCGCCCGGCCGAGGCGGCTTCTCGCCGCTCTCGGCGACCCGCATCTCGGTCTCCGTGTGGTCCACGTCGCCGGGACCAACGGCAAGGGCTCGGTGGCGGCCATGGTCGCTTCCATCCTCCAGGCCGCCGGCTACCGTACGGGGCTTTACATTTCCCCCTACGTCGTCGACTTCCGCGAGCGCATAAGTGTCGACGGGGAGCACATCGCCCCGGACGAGGTGGCCGAGCTGACCTTCGGCGCCCTCGCCCCGGCGGCGGAGCGGCTGGCCGCGAAGCATGGAGAGGACGGCCAGGTGACGGAGTTCGAGTTCGTGACCGCCCTCGGCCTCCTCCACTTCGCCCGGCGGGCGGTCGACTACCTCGTCTGCGAGGTCGGGCTCGGAGGGCGGTTCGATGCGACCAACGTCATCGACCGGCCGCTCGTCTCGGTCATCACCCCGGTGGGCCTCGACCACACGGACCGTCTCGGGCCGACCCTGGCGGACATCGCGGCCGAGAAGGCCGGCATCATCAAGCGCTCGGCCCCGGTCGTGTCCGGGCCGCAGGACCCGGAGGCCCTTCAGGTCATCGCCGCGGCCGCGCGTCAGCGTGCCTGCCCTCTCTACCTGGCCGGCGCCGACCGGGCCCGGCCCGGGGCGTCCCTGGGCCCTCCCGGCCGCCTCCTTTCGGGGCGGGCCGTCCTGCGGAAGGCTTCCCTGCAGGGCCAGGTCATCGATTTCACGGGCCCGGGAGGCGTCCAGGAAAGGGGGCTCCGTCTGCCTCTCCTCGGGCCTCACCAAGTCGCCAACGCGGCGACGGCCCTCACCGTCGTCTGCGTCCTCAGGGAGTGGGGCCACGCCCCGGACGTGGGGTCCGGCGCCCTGCACGAGGGGCTGGCACGGACGGTCTGGCCGGGACGCTTCGAGGTCTTCGGCGAGGACCCGCCTGTGGTCGTCGACGGAGCCCACAACCCTCCCGGCGCGCGGGCCCTGGCCGGGACCCTACGTGAGCTCCTGCCGGGCCGGCGGCTCGTCATGGTCCTGGGCCTCCTGGCGGACAAGGACGCTCCGGCTTTCCTCGCCGAACTCCTCCCGCCGGCCCTTCCGGAGGTGGGCCGTGTGGTCTGCTGCCGTCCGGACAACCCCAGGGCCGTACCGGCCGCCGAACTGGCCGCCCTCGTGTCGCGGCGCTGTCCCGGGCTCCCGGTCGAAAAGGCGGACAGCCCGGGCGCAGCCCTCGACCTGGCCTACTCCCGCGCCGGCCCGGGCGGGGCGGTCTGCGTGGCGGGTTCCCTCTACCAGGTCCAGGAAGCGAGGGAGGCGGCGGCTCGGCTCACCGCAGGAGGGACTGGCGAGGCGGGGGTTGAACCCTCTACGGAGTGCGGGGAGGGGGCCGGCCCTTGACGCCGGGGTTCAGGCGGGTCCAACTGACGTCCCGCGAGCCGCTCAGGTTCCACAGCCTGCCGAAGTACCTCGTCTTCACCTCCGCGGAGGAGCTCGGTGAAGCCTACGGGGTGAGTGCTTCGTCGGCGGAGGCGGGCGTGGACTGGGACCGCGAGTTCCTCGTCGTCGCCCAGCGGGAGGAGTGCCCGACAGGGGGCTACTCCATCACCATCGAGGGGCTCAACCGGCCGGCGCCGGACGAACTCAGGGTGACCGTGTCGCGGTCCGACCCGGGCCCGGCCGATTTCGTGACCATGGTCATCACCTACCCCCGGGACGTGGTGGCCGTGTCCAGACGGGGGCTCGAGGGAGTCCGGAAGGTGACCTTCGTCGACCCCGGCGGGAGAGTGCTGAGGACGGTCGAGGTGGACCTGTGAAGAAGGCGGACCCTGCCGTGGAAGACCTCAAGGAGAAGGCCCTGGCGGCCATCGCCCGCCGGCGCGGGGACATCATCCGCTTCGCCGAGGACGTCTACAGGACGCCGGAGCTCGGTTTCAAAGAGGAGCGCACCGCTGCCAGGACGGCCGCCTTCCTCGCCGACCTGGGACTCGAGGTCCGCACGGGCCTGGCTCTCACCGGGGTGAAGGCCGTCGCTGACGGGCAGGCCCCGTGGAGCGGGAGCCGGAGGACGGGCCCGAAGAAGGAGCGGGGGGAGGAGCCGCCCGGGGAGACCGCGGCTCCGCCGCGGGTCGCCGTCCTCGGCGAACTCGACGCCGTGGTCTGTCCCGGGCACCCTGCAGCCGACCCGGTCACAGGCGCGGCCCACGCGTGCGGCCACCACGCCCAGCTTGCCGTCATGGCCGGGGCGGCCGTCGGCCTGACCGAGCCGGATGTTCTCCGGGGGCTGTCCGGGTCCGTGGTCTTCATGGCCGTTCCCGCCGAGGAGTACGTCGAACTCGAGTACAGGTTCAGGCTCCGGGAGGAAGGCAAAGTGGAGTTCCTCGGCGGCAAGCCGGAGCTCATCCGCCTCGGCGAGTTCGACGATGTCGACATGGCCATCCTCGTGCACAGCGGCAGCCGGCCGGGCCCGAAGATGTCCCCGGGGGGGACGAGCAACGGCTTCGTCGGCAAGTTCGTTCGCTATATCGGCCGCGAGGCCCACGCGGGGGCCTCCCCCTGGGCGGGGGTGAACGCTCTCAACGCGGCGCTGGTGGCCCTCTCGGCCGTCAACGCCCTGCGCGAGACTTTCAGTGAAGAGGATTCGGTGCGGGTCCACCCCATCGTGACCAAGGGCGGGGACCTCGTCAACATCATCCCGGCCGACGTGCGCCTTGAGACCTACGTCAGGGCCCGGACCATACAAGCGGTCACGGAGACCTCGCGCAAGGTCGACCGGGCCTTCAAGGCGGGCGCCCTGGCCCTGGGGACCACGGTCGAGATCCGGGACGCTCCCGGCTTTCTGCCCATGCTTCCGGACCCGGAGCTTTCCCGGATATACCGCCGGAACCTCGAACGCCTGGTCGGGGCGGAGAACGTCTCCGACGGCGGGCACATGGCGGGCTCGACCGACATGGGGGACCTGTCCCACGTCATGCCGGCCCTGCACCCCTACGGGGCGGGCGTGGAAGGCCGTCCGCACTGCGCGGACTACCGGGTGGTCGACCCTGACCTGGCCTACATCCGCCCGGCCGAGGCGGTGGCCCTCACGGTCATCGACCTCCTCGCTGACGGGGCCAGAGAGGCCGACAGGGTGCGGCGGGCGGCGCGGCCGCCCATGACCCGGGCCGAGTACATCGAGTTCGCCCGTTCACTCTTCAGGAGGACTGTCTACCCGGAGCCGGAGGCGGCGGGAGCCGCCGGCTCCGGAAACCCGAAGGAGGACGATGACCGATGGTGAGCGCCCAGAGGAGGACCCGGCCGAAGCCGCAACCCCGGGGACCGAGCGGGTTCACCGTGTTCATGGTCTTCCTGCTCCTGGCCGTGCTGTGCATCTCAGGAGGCTTCGCCCTCGGGCGCTATCTTCTCTCGACGCTGGGTGAGACCGTCGCGGACGGTCTCGGGCCGGGGGCGGACCAGACCGCCGGGACAGGCGGCCAGTCCGGGGAAGAGGGCACCTCCGGGGACGGCGGCACCGGCGGCGCCGGGTCCGTGCCGGCCGGCGGGGGACCGGGGTCGGCGGTCTGCGACCTCAGCCCGGTCACCTTCTACGCCATACAGGTCGGCGCCTTCGGCTCGAGGGCCAACGGGGACAACGTCGTGGCCGACCTGGCCGGCAAGGGCCTGCCGGGTCATGTCCTCGAACCCGGCGCGGACTCGGAGCTCTACAGGGTCAGGACGGTCACCGGTACGAGGCGGGAAGTGGTGGAAGCCGTCCTGGCTCGGGTCCGAACGAAAGGCTACGCGGACGCGTTCATCGTCACCCAGACCGTCGCCGCTTCGGACCTCACGCTCAGCGGTTCGAGCGTCAGGTACGTCGAGCGGGCCGCCGCGGCTGTGGAAGCGCTTGTGAGCCTTCTCCGTGTCGAGGGCGACATCTGGGACGACCACCACGCCGGGAGTCTCGACCGGGCCGAGGCTTCGCGCACCGTCGACGCGCTCATCGTCACGGTCCGTGAAGCCAAGGAGAACCTGGCGGGACTCACGGCTCCGACGGACCTCGCCGGACTCGGCGGTGCGCTGGAGACCCTGCTCATCGAGGCGACGGCCAACCTCCAGGCCCTGAAGAGCTACCTGGCGAGCGGGGTGGAGGTCGACCGCCTGGCGGCCGAGTCGTCCTTCATCGGTCTGGTCGACCGCTACGTCCGCTTCGAGGCGGAGTTGGAATCGGGGTCCTGAGCCGCCGCGGCGACCGATGACCGGCCTCGAGACCCGGCAGAATGTGGGACCGGGTCTCCGCCTTTCGAGGCAAGGGATTCGGACAGCCGCGGTGGAAATCTAGGTCCGGCTGTCGGGGAGTGAAGCGCCGGCGTGAGAAAGAGCTTCAGCGTGTGGCTTCTCCTAGCTCTGGTCACCGCGTTCGCCATCCTGGGCAACCTCGTTGGTGAGGCGCTCCGACCGTTCGTCCCGTTCCTGGGCCGGTCGGTCGCTGTGGGCCTCGACCCTCCCCTGGTGGCGGACCTCAGCTTCTTCGACCTGACGTTCGGCTTCAGCCTGAGCCTGAACCTGCTCGGGCTCGTGGGGCTCCTGCTGGGAGCCTACCTCTACAGGCGCTGGACATGAGACTGGTCCTCGCGTCGGCTTCTCCCCGGAGAAAGGACCTCCTGGCCGGCCTCGGCGTGCCCTTCGAGGTGCGTCCCAGCCGTGCTCCGGAGGATGAGCCGGGTCGGGTGCCTCCGGCGGAGGCCGGGGGTCTCGCCCTACGCCTTGCCCGGCGCAAGGCCGAGGCCGTCGCGGCGGAGCTCGCCGGCGCTCCGGACGTCCTCGTCATCGGGGCGGACACCCTGGTGGTCCTGTCTGACCGCATCCTGGGGAAGCCGGCCTCGCCCGAAGAGGCCGCCGCGATGCTTCGGGCCCTGTCCGGACGGGAGCACCGGGTCGTCACCGCGGTGGTCGTCGCGGAGCCGGCGACCGGACGGGTGGAGGAGGGCGTCGAGGAGACCAAGGTGTTCTTCCGGCGGCTGGGGCCGGAGGATGTGCAGAGCTACCTGGCCACCGGTGAGCCGTTCGACAAGGCCGGCGCCTACGCCATCCAGGGAGTCGGCGCGCTCCTGGTCGAACGGGTCGAAGGGTGCTATTTCAACGTCGTCGGCCTGCCGCTCGGAAGGCTGGCCGAAGTGCTCGGCCGCTTCGGGGTGAACCTGCTCAGGGAGGCGGCCCTGGCCGGGAAAGGCGGTGGGGGCACCCGGCGGAACATCACGGGTCTGACGGAATAGGGGTGCCTGCACCCGGAACGGGGGTGCGGGAACGTGGCCGGAGACGGGCTACGGATGAAGGACCTGGCCGAAGAGGACCGGCCGAGGGAGAGGATGAGAAGGCTCGGTCCTGAGGCCTTATCTAACGCCGAGCTCGTGGCTATACTGTTGAGAACGGGAGCGGGAGGGCTCTCGGCTCTCGATGTCGCCCGGAGGCTCCTGTCGAGAGGCTGTGAGGAGTGTCATGCCGGGGCAGGTGGGGAAGGGGCCCGGCACCGGGACCTGAGGTACCTGGCAACAGCGTCGCTGGAGGAGCTCATCCAGGTCCCGGGAGTGGGGCCGGCCAAGGCGGTCCAGCTCAAGGCGGCCGTGGAGCTCGGGAGGCGGATATCCGCCTCGAACGCTGCGAGGCCCTTGGTGAGGTCGCCCCGGGACGTCAGCGCCCTGGTCATGGAGGAGATGAGGTTCCTTGACCGTGAGCAGTTCCGCACTGTGCTCCTCGACGCCAAGAACCATGTGCTCGGGATAAGGACCGTCTCGGTCGGGAGCCTCAGCTCGTCGATAGTCCATCCGCGGGAGATCTTCAAGGAGGCTATCGCCCGGAGCTCCGCGGCCATCGTCCTGGTCCACAACCACCCGAGCGGAGACCCCACCCCGAGCCGTGAGGACGTCGAGGTCACCCGACGCCTGGTGGAGGCGGGGCGGCTCCTGGGCATAGAAGTCCTTGACCACGTCGTGGTCGGCGACAACCGCTACGTCAGTTTCAAAGAGAAAGGAATCTTGTGACAGGCTGCGTCCGGCTGCCGGAGACCGCAACGGGCGGGCGCGTCCCGGCACCGCGGCCGGAGCGGGTCCTGAAAGGGGCATCCTAACCACGATGTTCGGATTCATCTACGACTACTTCTCCCGCGACATGGGTGTGGACCTCGGCACCGCCAACACGCTGGTCTACGTCAAGGGCCGAGGTATCGTCCTTCAGGAACCGTCGGTGGTGGCCCTGGACCGCGACCACGGGACGGTCCTCGCCGTCGGGGACGAAGCCAAGCGGATGATCGGTCGGACTCCCGGCAACATCGTGGCCATAAGGCCCATGAAGGACGGGGTCATCGCCGACTTCGACGTGACCCAGACCATGCTGCGGTACTTCATCACCAAGGCCCACATCCGCCGCGCCCTCCTGCGTCCGCGGGTCGTCGTGGCCGTGCCCTCCGGGGTGACGGAGGTCGAGAAGAGGGCGGTCATCGACGCCACCCTCCAGGCCGGGGCCCGGGAGGCCCACACCATCGAGGAGCCCATGGCCGCGGCCATCGGAGCCGGACTCCCCGTCCAGGAGCCGACGGGGAACATGATCGTCGACATCGGAGGCGGGACGACCGAGGTCGCCATAATCTCTCTCGGCGGTATCGTCACCTCGCGGTCCATCCGCATCGCGGGTGACGAGATGGACGAGGCCATCGTCAACTACGTCAAGAGGACCTACAACCTCCTCATCGGTGAGCGGACGGCGGAGGAAGTCAAGATAGTCATCGGCAACGCCGTTCCCACCGACAAGGAGGAGACCATGGAGGTCCGGGGGCGGGACCTGGTGACGGGGCTTCCCAGGACCGTGAAGGTCACCGCCGAAGAAATACAGACGGCCCTTTCCGAGCCGGTGGGGGCCATCCTCGAGGCCATCAAGGTCACCCTGGAGAGAACGCCACCCGAACTCGCGGCCGACATCATGGACCGCGGCATCGTCATGACGGGCGGCGGTTCGATGCTCCGCAACCTCGACCGCCTGGTCAACCAGGAGACGGGGATGCCGGTGCACCTCACCGAGGACCCCCTGCTCTGCGTCGTCCGCGGCGCGGGCAAGGTCCTGGAGGAGATCGAGACGCTGAGGCGGGTCACCACCGCCTCCCGCCGCGCGGTCGGGTGAGCCCGGTAGAGGGAGACGGCGGGCTTGAACAGCTTCGGACGCTACCGGAGGTTCGCGGCGGCCGTGGTCACTCTCGTGGTCCTGGTCGTCCTCATGGGCGTCACCGCGCGTGAGCGCGAGACGGTCATGCTCCTGGAGCGAGCCCTGGTCGAGGCCGCGGCTCCGATCCAGGCCTGGTTCGAGGGTCTGGCCGCCGGCATTCGCGGCGGCCTCTCCGACATCCGGGCGATCAGCCAACTGCGCCGGGAGAACGAGTCCCTCCGGGCCAAGGCCGAGGCCTATGACGCCGCCCTCCGCCGGCTGAGAGAGCTCGAGATAGAGAACGAGCGCCTGAGGGCTCTCCTCGGCTTCAGCGAGGCCGTGCCTTTCGACTACGTGGTCGCGGACGTGATAGCCAGGAACCCGGACAACTGGTTCAGCCGGGTGACCATAGACCGCGGGTCGCGGCACGGCATCGCCAAGGACATGCCGGTCGTCACCAGCCAGGGTCTCGTCGGCCGGGTCGTCGGGGTCTCCACGAACGTCTCCTTCGTCCAGCTTCTCACGGACAGGGAGTGCGGAGTGGGCGCCCTCGTCCAGTCGTCCCGCGACGCCGGCATCGTCAAAGGGCAGGGCAGCCAGTCGTCACTGCTCCGGATGATGTTCTTCGAGCGGGAGGCCGAGGTCGGTGAAGGGGACGCCCTCGTGACCTCCGGCCTGGGTGAGATCTACCCGCCGGGCCTCTACATCGGGCGCGTCGTCGAGGTCACGACAGAGCAGCACGGACTCATCAAGTACGCGGCGGTCCGCCCCGGTGTCGATTTCGGGAGCCTGGAGGAGGTCCTCGTCATCGTCAACTACCGAGCGGCGGGAGAGGAAGGAGAGCCTTGAGAGGCGAGGCCGTCTTCAACCTGGCGACCTCACGCCATTCCGTGCTCGGGATGTCGGTCCTGACGGCCCTCATCCTCGAGACGGCCGTCTTCCCTCACCTGGCCGTCCACGGGATAAGGCCCGACCTGGTGACGGTCGTCGTGGCCTGTTGGGGCCTGCTCTACGGCCCCCGGGAGGGGTTCCTGGCGGGCCTCGGGGCCGGGCTGGTGCAGGACCTCCTCTTCACCCGCTACATCGGGCTCTTCGCGCTGGCCGGGGCCCTGGCCGGGTCCCTGATGGGCACGGTGGAGACGAAGATATTCAAGGAGTCGGTCTGGGTCTCGACGGCGGCCGTGGGGGTCGCCGTCCTCGGGCACGAGTTCGTCGTGTGGGTCCTGCTGAGGGGCCTCGGGGTGCCGGCCCCGGCCCTCTCTCTCCTGACCGTCGCCTTGCCGGGGGCCCTTTACAGCACGGTCTTCGCCCCCTTCGTCTATCACCGCCTCCTCCTCTTCCGCTTCCGGGAGTGGGCCCGGGAGCGCGAGATGACCGCCGGCGCAGGACAGGTGGGACAGGGATAGGGGGGAACGGGCTCTGGACAAGGTTCGGGTGGAGCGGAGACTGGCCGTCTACACGCTCGTCCTCATCCTGGTGTTCCTGTCCATCGGAGGACGGCTGGCCTACGTGCAGGTCGTCCGCGGTGAGCACTTCTCGGAACTGGCGCAGATGAACCGCATCCGGATCATCCCCCTCACGGCGCCCCGCGGGAACATCTACGACCGCCACGGCCGGCTTCTCGTCACGAACCGCCCGTCCTTCACCGTCTCCATCATGGAGCTCGAGGAGGAGCACACCGACACGACCGTCCGCGAGCTGGCCCGCATCCTGGGGGTGCCGGAGGAAGAGATAAGGGCGAAGATCGAAAAGCACCCGCGCCCGTTCGAGCCGGTCCGCATCGCCACCGACATCTCCCCGGAGGTCCACACCCGCATCATCGAGGACCGCGACAACCTGCCGGGAGTCGTCATCGAGGTCCTGCCCGTCCGGGACTACGTCGGCGGGCAGCTCCTGGCCCACCTGCTCGGCTACGTGGGGGAGATCAGCGAGAGGGAACTGGACCCCGAGAGCCCTGTGTGGTTCGGCCCCGGCTATGAGCCGGGCGACATCGTCGGCAAGGACGGACTCGAGCGCCGCTACGACCGGGAACTGCGCGGGACCGACGGGGGCCAGCAGGTCGAGGTCGACGCCACCGGCCACCCGGTCAAGGTTCTCGGGGAGATACCTCCCGTGAAGGGCGCCGACCTCATCCTGACCATCGACGCGGAGCTCCAGCGCGTGGCCGAGGAGTTCTTCGACCAGTGGACGGCCAGGGTCCGCAGTGGAGAGGGCTTCGAGGAGGCCTTCCCCGACGCCGATTCGGGCGCCTGCGTCGTGATGAAGGTGGACACCGGGGAGATACTGGCCATGTTCAGCCGGCCGGCCTTCGACCCGAACCTGTTCGCCACAGGGATCGACCGGGCGACCTACAGCGAGCTCGTGAGCAACCCCGACAAGCCGCTCTTCAACAGGGTCCTTCAGGGCCAGTTCCCGCCGGGCTCGACCTTCAAGATGGTCACGGCCGCGGCAGCTCTCGAGCTGGGCAAGACCGACCCGGAGTTCACCGTCTACGACCCCGGCTACTATTATTACGGGGGCATGGTCTGGCGGTGTTGGAGGGCCGGGGGCCACGGCCGGGTCGACCTCGAGGCGGCTCTCAAGTACTCCTGCAACACCTATTTCTACGAGATGGGGCGGAGGCTCGGGCCCGAGCCGGACCCCTTCATCGAGTGGGCCCGCCGCTTCGGGCTGGGTGTGCCGACAGGCATCGACGTCTTCCCCAAGGAAGCACCGGGCTTCATCGCCGGCAGCGACCCGTCGCGACAGGCGTGGTACGGGGGGTCGGCGCTCCAGGCGGCCATAGGGCAGGGCCACGACTTCACGCCCATCCAGATGGCCGTCTACGCGTGCGCTCTCGCCAACGGCGGCACCCGCTACGTTCCTCAGGTCGTCAAGGAGATCCGCTCCCCTGACGGGGAGGTCCTGATGGAGCTGACGCCCCGGGTCGCGGGGACGGTGGACGTC
>ENA-OSAE01000214-OSAE01000214.1-marine-sediment-metagenome-genome-assembly--contig:-NODE-214-length-37581-cov-15.438976_pt1 | contig 37581 bp, 32 predicted proteins | sample MGYA00237870_ERZ529317 | MGnify/ENA primary metagenome ERZ529317 (study PRJEB26369, sample SAMN03142812) | marine sediment metagenome | biome: marine; feature: borehole; material: sediment... | reverse complement strand
GCCTCCCCGGCCTCACCCCGCGCCCTCCTCGAGCGCCCTCACGAGGGCCCGCTCGAAGCGCTCCTCCTCCGCGGCGCCGCGCGGCCGGGACCCGCGGGTCCGGCCCCCGGCCCGCCTCACCTTGGCCTTCAGGTGGCGCTCTTCGAGGAGCATGTCGATGGTCTCCGGCCGGTAGGTGTAGCCCGAAGGCGAGATGACGCGGCACCCCTTTCCCAGGAGAAGGGCGGCCAGCCCCCAGTCCTGGGTGACGACCACGTCCCCCGTCCTGGCCCTGTTGGCCACGGCGATGTCGGAAGCCTGTGGCTCGGGGCCCACGACGACGTGCTCGTGCCACGGACCCCACGGGTCGATGACGTGGTCCACGGAGGCGACGGTCACGACCTCGTACCCGTAGCGCGGCTGTAGACGTCTCACCGTCTCGACCACCCCCCGGGGGCAGGCGTCCGCGTCGATGACCAGCCTGGGGCGCCCCAGGGTCCGGGTCCCCCCGCCGCTCACAGCGTTTCTCCTCCCGCCTTCCGCACCGCGGCGGCCGTCGCGAGCCAAGCCGCCCGCCAAAGGAGGGACGTCCGGCGGCGTTCCGGCCCCTCCATTGTCCGCAACCACACGTTTCTCACATTGACCTGTTACTGACAATCATTACCCGCTCGTCCCGGCAGGGAAACCGCACGCCGGGTCTAACGTTATGTCAACCACATCTCCGCCCGCCTTGTTGCTGGCGGAGACGCTTCCTTTCAGGGAGGTTTTCAGTCGAAAATGAACAGAACCGGAAGAGGTTGCTCCAGGCTCGCTCGCGGCCTTGGGCCCAGGGTCCTCAATTTCTTGCTCGCGGCGGCCGTCACCTTCGCTTCGGCCGCGGCCGGCTGGGTCTCACCGGCGATGGCCGCGGAGTCCGGAGACGGGGTCCTCATGGGCTACTGGGCCAAGTGGGGTGGGGACCCCGACCCGATGGCCTCCCTCGACGCGAACATGTCGAGGATAGACTTCTTCTCCCCCTACTGGTTCACCCTGAGGGCGGACGGCACCCTCTCGAGCCGCGAGACGGACCACGACGCCCTGCGAACAAGGCTTCAGGCCGCGGGCAAGAAGGTGCTTCCCCTCATCAACAAGGTCTCCGACGACACGCCCCTCCTGAACCCGTGGGTCCGCACCAGGGCCGTTGAGAACATCTACCGCCTCCTGGTCGAGGGAGGTTACGACGGCGTCAACATCGACTTCGAGGGCATGCCCCCCTCGACCCGGGCTGGCCTCACGGCCTTCATGCGGGAACTGTCGGCCAGGCTCCGGCCCGCCGGGCTCCTCGTCACCATGGCCGTCCCAGCGAAATGGTCGGCCGACGACTCCATCAACAGCTTCGCGGCCTGTTTCGACTATGCCGCCCTCGGCGAGGTCGTCGACTATCTGGTCATCATGACCTATGACCAACACGGGCCCTGGTCGGGTCCGGGACCCGTGGCCGGAGCGGACTGGGTGAAGAAGGTCATAGAGTACGCCGTGACCGTCGTCCCCGGGGAGAAGATCCTCCTGGGCCTCGCCGGATACGGGTACGACTGGTCCTACGCCGGGTGCCGGTCCATCAAGGCCGCCGACGCCCCCGGCCTTGCCGCCCGCTACGGCGCAACGATCCACTGGGACAGCACCGCCCAGGTCCCCTACTTCGTCTACTACTCCTCAGGCGTGAGGCACGAAGTGTGGTACGAGAACAGCTACTCGGTCGACTTCAAGGTCGACATGGTCAACCGGTACGGCCTCGGTGGTGTCGCCCTCTGGTCCCTGGGCCAGGAGGACATGCGGTTCTGGGAGGTCATCGCCGGCAAGGCCGGGTTCTCCGGCGGCCTCGGCCAGGCGCCCGGGACGGCCGCACCCGCCGACCAGAACGACCAGAGCCCCTTCGCGGACGTCCCCCTCGGCCACTGGGCCTTCGAGGCCATCGCGCGGCTCCGGGCCGAAGGGGTCATCAAGGGCACCGGCAGCGCCGGGGACGGTCCGCGTGCCCCGTCCTACGAGCCCGACCGGCCGATCACCCGAGCCGAGTTCGCCGTCCTCCTCACCAGGGCCCTCGAGCTGGAGCCGCCTCCCACCGGGGTTCCTGTACCCTCCTTCATCGATGTCACCGAGTCGGACTGGTTCTATGACGCCGTGACGGGGGCCGTCGCCGCCGGGTACATGTTCGGCCGGGCCGAGGGCTTCTTCGAACCGCTCGAAGACCTGACCCGGCAGGAGGCGGCCGTCGTCGCCGCCCGGGTCAAGGCCGAGCTGCCTGCTCCCCCGGACACCCCCGTTCCCGAGTTCACCGACAGCTCCCAGATAGCGGCCTGGGCGCTCGCAGCCGTGCTTGAGGCGGCCCAGAAAGGTCTCCTCAACGGGTACCCGGACGGGACCTTCCGTCCCGTCTCACCCCTCAGGCGGGCCGAGGCGGCCGTCCTCGTCGACAGGCTGCGCCCCTGAGACCCGCCTCGACCACCGGTGACGGCAAGGGACGGCGAAGGGCCCGGACAATCGACCGGGCCCTTCGCTCCGCGTACGGGAAGAGCGCACCTTCTTAGCCCTCGCCGCCCGCGCCCTCCTCCTCGTCCTCTTCCTCTCCGGCGTCGTCCCCGTCGTCGGCTTCGGGTGACTCCGAGTCTTCCAGGCGGACCTTCACGACCAGACCGTCCTTGACCTTGACCTCGATCGGGTCGCCGTCGGAGAGCTGGTCCATCGAGATGGTCCCGGCCCGGTATAGCACGACGCACTCCTTGGCCAGGTCAAGGGTGAGGTCCTGCCCGGCAGACGTGAAGTCGATGTCGGTGGGGTCGCCGTCCTCCCACTCGATATCGGTGACGGTGAAGGTGATGGTCCCGGCGTCGGGACCCCAGGAGACGAACAGACCCTCGAACTCGCCGCTCAGCTCGCAGCGCTCGTCGATGACCAGGATGACGACCTCGCCGTGGACGAGCTTCAGCTCGAGGCGGTCGCCCTTGCGCGGCCGGACGTCGGAGTCGTGGTCCCCGCGGAACCAGACGGCCACGTCCTCGGCGACCGGGAAGGTCTCGACAGTGCCCGGAGAGGGACCCTCACCTGTTCCCTGTTCGCGTTCGGTCACCTCGATGGTGACCGAGACGAGGGTGCCGTCCTCGCTATAGAGGCCCTCGACGAAGTATCCGGACACCTCGACCTGCTCGGTCCGGGCGTCGATGACCACGACCTCGCCGTCCGACAGACGGAGATGGACCTCGTCGCCGGGCCGGAGGTCCTCCAGCGCGGCCGGACGGCCCCTGAGGAACACAAGGCAGTCGTCAGTCACGGGATAGGTCTCCTCGACGAGCCCGCTGTCGTCTCCTCCCGCCTCAGAGCCCTCGGGTTCGGAGCCTTCGGATTCGGACTCGGAGGGCTCGGTCCCCTCCTCTTCGGACGACTCCTGCTCGCCCCCCGACGCCGGCTCCTCGTGGCCCTCAGACGCCGGCTCCTGGTCACCCTCAGCGGCCTCGTCCTCGGCCAGCTCCTCCTCGTACTCCGCGTACTCCTCCAGCTCGCGGGCCTCCGTGCGGATGGTGATGCTCGGGTCCTCCCCCGTGGTGACCGACACGAGCACACCGTTGATCACGGCCCGGTCTACCTCGTTGTCCTCCCGGTCGTCGACCCGGGAGAGGAGAGCGGCCATCTGCGCCCGGGTGACGAGCCCGGACAAATCGAGGGCACCGGTCTCATCCCCGCGCAGGAGCTCCATCTCCATCGCGAGGGCCACGTGGCCGTGGGCCCACGCGGGAACGGTCTCCGCGTCGGGAGCGTCTATCTCCGCCTCCGACATGGCCACGGCCTCGTCATCCAGACCCATGGCCTCGACGAGGGTCACGACGACCTCGAGCCGGGTCGCCGGGTCGTCGGCCCGGAAACGGTCCTGCTCATCGTGGCACAGCCCCAGCAAGAGGCCGTGGTGGTGGGCGTAGGCGAGGCACTCCCGGGCGCCGGTCCAGGTCGGCACCGTGTCGGCGTCGACGAAGGCCTCCTCGAGGATGCCGCCGACCGTCTCGGGGTCCAGCGCCTCGGCCTCGTCCTCGAGACCCATGATGCGGAGAGCCAGGCACACGAGCTGGATCCGGGTCACGGGGTCCTGCGGCCCGAACCGGCCGTCTCCGTAGCCCCCGAAGACGTTCTTGACCCGCATCATGACGATGTCGCGGAACGCCCAGTGTCCCTTGTCCACGTCGCGGAACCGGCCGAAAGCCAACCCCCGCGGTGTCCCGTCCTCCGACAACCCCGGGGGCGTCCCCGGAGGACCGCCCTTGGCCACCGCCAGACCCGGACTCCAGGCCGTCAGGGCCACGGCGACAGCACAGAGGACAGCCGCCCATCTCGGCAATCTCACCATCGTCCTCGACACCTCCCGCGAGACACACCGCCGCGACCCGGGACCTGTCGCGGCGGTCGCTCTTCCCTATAGAAGACGCGGGGAGGGCGGGATTTCCGGGGGTGGTGGAAAGGCAGGAGGACATCCTCAGGCCCGGAGAAGGCCCACCTTGTCCTTGACCTCCTCCAGGACCGGCCCGGCGACCTCGGCCGCACGGCGGCGGCCCGCGGCCAGCACCTCGTGGACCTCGCCGGAGACGGTGAGGTCCTTGTAGCGGGCCTGGAGGGGGCGCAGGGTCTCGATGACGCTCTCGGCCACCGCCCGCTTGAGATCGGCGTAGCCGGCACCCTCGAAGTCGCGCTCGGCCTCCTGGATGCTCTTGTCCGAGCAAAGGGCGTAGATGACGAGGAGGTTCGAGACCCCGGGCTTCTCCTGGGGCGCGTAGCGGACCTCGCGGCCCGAGTCGGTCACCGCGCGGGCCACCTTGGCCCTGACCGTGTCCGGCGGGTCGAGGAGGGCGATATAGCTGGCTGGGACCTCACTGCTCTTGGACATCTTGCTCGTGGGGTCGTCGAGGGCCATGATGCGCGCCCCCACCTTGGGGATGAGGGGCTCGGGGACGACGAACGTCTCCCCGTAGCGGCTGTTGAAGCGCTGGGCGACCTCCCGGGTCAGCTCGAGATGCTGCTTCTGGTCTGCCCCTACGGGAACGAGGTGGGTCCGGTAAAGGAGGATGTCGGCGGCCATCAGGATGGGGTAGTTGAAAAGCCCGGCCGAGACCGACTTCCGGCCCTTGGCCTTGTCCTTGAACTGGGTCATCCGGCCGAGCTCCCCGAAGGTCGTGACGCTGTTCAGGATCCAGCACAGCTCCGCATGGGCCGGCACGTGGGACTGGACGAAGAGGGTCATCCTGGTCGGGTCGAGGCCGGCGGCCAGAAGGAGCGCGGCCACCTCCTCGGTCTTGGCGCGCAGGAGCGAGGGGTCCTGAGGGACGGTGATGGCGTGGAGGTCAACGACGCAGAAGAAGCATTCGTGCTCGTGCTGCAAAGCCACGAACTGCCGGAGAGCGCCGAGGTAGTTGCCTAAAGTCAGGTTGCCGGAGGGCTGGACGCCCGAGAAGACCCTTTTCATGGGCAAATGATACTTCGCGCCGGAAAGCCGTGTCAACGTCGGGCTCGAGGCTCAGGCCAGGACCCGCTCGAGGCAGTCGAGCACGGCCTCCACGTGGTCGCCCGGGACGATGAGGTGATGGTTCCCCAGCGGGGCCTCGAGGAGCCTTCTCACGACGGTCCGGCCCACGGCAAGGGTCACCTGCGTCCGGCAGAGGTCCTCGCGGTGGCCGGGGCCGGAGGTCTGGACCTCCCCCCGGAAGACCTCCGCCTCACGGAGGTCACGGCCCCCGATGCGGGCCACGGTCACGACTCCCGGCCCGAACCGTCCCTCGATGCCGACACCGACGCCTGACTCGAAATGGGACCTCAATCGGAACGGACGGACGAGGCTGAGGGGGACACTGCAGTGGGCGAAAGTCACCGTGCCGGCCGCCTCGTCGAGGTCGGAGGGGTTGGCCATGAAGACGGCCCGGTCGGTGAGCCGCCCAAGGACCATCATGGTCAGCAGGGCCGGAAGGTCGCCCTCGCAGGCCGCCGTCACCCCTTCGTCGTTGAGGAGGGAAAGGGCCAGGCACCCGGTGCTTGAGACGGGCCCGAGGAGGTCGAAGCACCGCACGGTGACGGCGTCCAGACGGTGACGGCGGACCAACCCGCGAAGGGCGCGGTGAAGGGCCAGGGCCCCGGCGAGGGTGTCCTGCTCAGGCTCGACGACCTCCTCCGCCCGGCGCATGAGCTCGGCCGCCTGGCGGCGGAGCCCCGCCACGTCCTCCGCGAGGACGGCCCGGCAGGCCCGAACGACCTCGTCCAGCGGTATCGTCACCACCTCGGGGCCCCACACCCGGCGGACGGTCTCCGGGTCCGGCGAGCTCGCCGCGAGCCACTCCGAAGGCCCCCCGAAAAGCCCGATGCGGGCCGAGCGCATGAAGCCCGCCACACGCGCCGCCGCGGCCGCCGCCGACAGCTCGCGGGACCAACCCGCCCTGCCGACAACGGCCACGCGCCCGCCCCGGCCGTCCGTGTGGAGCCGGGCGAGGATCTCCAGGCAGGCCGGCAGGGAGTTCGAATGCGGCAGGGCCAAAAGGAGAGGAGCCAGGGCACGCCCGCCCTCCCGCGCCGCCGCAGTCGCCTGCCGGTCCAGCCAGGCGAGGACCTGGGCCTCGGTCCCTCCGGTCAGGACCACCGGGACGGGCACGAAGACCCGGCCGGGTCGCTCAGCCTGCGCCTCGCCGGCGCCAGCGTGTCCCGCAACCTGCACGGTGGTGTCCGCCCCGGTCCGCACGGCGACCCTCGCCGGCGTGCGGAGGTCTTCGCCCACCTTCCGCAGCTCCCCCTCGACCTCGGCGGCCGAGGCTTCCGTCTCCTCGCGCCGGGCGATGGGCGAGGCGAAGAAGGCCACCTCGAGTCCTGCCACCGGCTGGCGTGTCCGACGAACGCTCATGCTTCCCCTACCTCCTGCAACCCCCATGCCCCTGCGTGTTCCCGACGGCGTGCGGCGCCCGACCGGCCGCGCCCCCGGTGGGAGGCCGACCCGGCGGCCGGCGCGGCAGGAGATACGGCACGGGGCCGGAGTATCATCTGCCGTACGGCTCCGGAAGTCCGAAAGGGAGTGACCCCGATGCTCTCCCTCCACCTCAACGAGAGTCCCTACAGGGTCCCAGCGCACATCCTCTCGCGGGTCCTCAGGCCGGAGGACCTCGCGCTCAACCGCTACCCGCCCCGGGGAGCGCCGCGTCTCCGCGGGCTCTACGCGGCCTACGCGGGGGTGCGGCCCGAACAGGTCGCCGCCTTCAACGGCGGCGACGAAGCCATCAACATGACCGTCCTCGCCCTGCGCCCGTCCGTGCGCCGGGTCGTGGTCATGCCACCCACCTTCCCCGAGTACTCCCGGGCGGCCGCCCTTGCCGGGCTGGAGGTCGTGAGGGTCCCCCTCGAGGTGGAGGGGAACGCCTTCCGCGCCGACACACAGGCCCTCCTCCGTGAGGCGAGCCGGGACCCCTCACTGGTCTTCGCCTGCCTCCCGAACAACCCCACCGGGAACCGCGTCCTTTCCGAAGAGGACCTCGGCCGACTCCTCACCGTCCGGCCCAGGCCGTGGGTCGTCGTCGACGAGGCCTACTGGGAGTTCGCGGGGGGCACCGTCGTGCACCTCCTGGAAAGGCACCCCAACCTCATCATCCTGAGAACCATGTCCAAGGCCTTCTGCCTGGCCGGCCTCAGGGTGGGGTTCGCGTTGGCCTCGCCGGAGGTGGTCGAGCGGCTCGACGAGACCAGGCAGCCGTTCAACATCGGGGCCCTCGCCGAGCTCGTCGGGTCGGCCGTCCTGACTGACCCGTCCTACGTGAAGGATGTCGTCGTCCGGACCGTCGAGGGGCGACGGCGGCTGTCCGAGGGCCTGGCCGCCCTTCCCGGGGTGACCCCCCTGCCCTCCCTCACGAACTTCGTCCTCTGCCGTGTGCCTCACCCTGCGGCCGAGGTCGAGGCGGCCATGAGGGACGAAGGCGTCCGGGTCCGCCACTACCCCCGAGAGCCGGCGCTCGCCCGCCACATCCGCATCACCGTCGGGACCGTCCGGGACATCGACCGCTGCCTGGAAGCCCTGCGGCGGTGCCTGGACGTCCGGGCCTGACCGCCCCGGTCATGTCAGATGGCGGGCATACTAAGGAAGGCCTTTCACCGCCGAGGGCCCCCGAGCCTCCCCGGGGCCGCAACCGTTGCGCGACCACGACACCTGGAGGGAGAGGCATGACCAGAAACCGCCTCCTGTTCCTCGTCGACGCGGTCCTCCTTCTCACAGGCCTCGTCGGCGCCTACACCGGCATAGCCCTGGCCTTCTTCATCCCCCGCGGGCGCGCCGGCCGCCTCGGCACGGACCTCCTTCCCTTCCTCGGGACCCGCGAGGAGGTCCGCGAGGTCCACACCGTGGCGAACCTCGCCCTCGTCGGCCTCGTCATCCTCCACCTGGCCCTTCACTGGAGCTGGATCGTCAGGACCGCCCGGCAGATATTCCGCCTTCCGACAACGGCAGGGGCGGCCGGCGGCTCCCCGGCGTCCTTCCGGGAGGGTCCCGAGGAGGACGACGCCTCGAGTCCCTAGAGGTCTTCCTCGGCCACGGCCTCCAGACCCGGCCGGTCGAGGATGGTCACCGTCTCGAGGTTGCGCTCGTAGCGGATGAGCCCTCGGCTCTGCAGGGTCCGCAGGGTGCGGGTGACGGTGACGCGGTTCGACCCGACGAGCCGGGCTATGTCGTCATGGGTGAGCCTGGTGCGCCCGCCTGCCCGGTCGCCGGCCTGCGCCGGGCCCTCTCCACCGTCACGGGCCGACCTGGCCAGGATGAGGCACGCGATGCGGCTGGGAACCGTGCGGAAGCACTGGTCGGCCATCTGCTTGCCGAGCAGCTTCATCCGCATGATGAGAGCGGAGAGAAGGGCCCAGGTCAGCTCGGGGCGCTCCTCCATGAGCCGGCGGGCCGTCCTGACGTCCAGCACCCTGACGACCGTGTCGGTGAGGGGTGTGGCGAGCCAGCGGGTGGGGGTCGGGTCGACGAGGTTGGCCTCACCGAACATCGCTCCGGGGCCGAGGATGCAGAACGTCTTCTCCGTGCCGCGCGCCGACACGGCGAAGAAGCGGACCTGCCCGCTCTCGATGAAGTAGAGGCCGTGCTCCGGCCCGATGTAGCTGAAGACGGTCCCGGCCTTCAGGACCTTGCTCGGAGCCGTCTCGAAGACCTCCGGCCACGGGCCCAAGTCCAGAGGCAGGACAGGGTCGGCGTAGCGGATGTCCCCGCAGAAGTCATCACTGCCGGTCGGACGCTGTTCCTCCATCAGGTGTCCCTCCCCGGCCCCTCATCACGGGAGCAGTAGGGCGGTGCACAGGATTATTGCTTAGGATTAGCCTTTATTTAGTATGTAAATCCCGATTTCCTGCCGTCGGCGCCCCCCTCGCCGGACGGCGCCTCACGTCGGCCGGCCGTAGCCCCCGCCCCCGGGTGTGACTATCCGAAGGAGGTCCCCCCGGCAGAGGACGACACCTGACGTCTTCGACGGCAGGACGCGCTCGTCGGGGCGGCCCGGGTTGAGGACGAACCTCCCCGGCCGACCCGGGCCTCCCCCGCGGAGCCCGTAGGGCGGTATCTTCTGCCGGTCGCCGTGGCAGGAGAACACGACGCCGTCGGCCAGGACGCGGATGTCGCGCACGAGGCCCAGACCCCCCTTCCACCGGCCAGGCCCCCCGGAGCCAGGGGCGAACCGGTAGGCCTCGACGCGCAGGGGGAACTCGGCCTCGAGAGCCTCCACGGGCAGGTTCGAGGTGTTGGTCACATGGACCTGGACGCCCGAGAGACCGTCCTTGCCGGGCCTCGCCCCGCCCCCGCCCCCCACGGCCTCGACATAGACGAACTCGCGCCCGCGTGCGTCCCGCCCCGAGAAGACCACCGCCGTGCTGGCGTCGTTGGACCCGGCCGGCACCCGTTCCGGTCGGGCCTTCGCCAGGGCTCCGAGGACCGTCCCGGCCACCCTTTGGCACGTGTCCGTCCGCGCCCCGCAGGCCGCGGGCGGCCGGGGGTCGAGGATGCTCCCCGGCTCGGTCCTGATGGTGATGACCCGGTGGAAGCCCCCGTTGGCCGGCAGGTCCGGGTCCAGCGCGGCCTTCACCGCGTAGAACACCGTGGCCTCGAGGGCGGCCCGCGGGACGTTCACGGCCGACCCGACCTGGGGCGCCGACCCGGTGAAATCGAAGGTCAGGTCCTCCCCCTCCACCCGCACGCTCACCCGCACCGGGAGAGGTCCCCGACCGAGGCCGTCGTCGTCGAGGAAGTCCTCGAAGGAGTAGACGCCGTCGGGAATGTCCCGGACCACCCGGCGGAGGCGGCCCTCGGAGTAGTCGAGGAGGGCCGCCATGGTGCGGGCCACGGTGCAGGCCCCGTAGCGCCGGCAGAGGCTCTCCAGGCGGGCGAGGCCGACGGCGTTCGCCGCCACCTGGGCCTGAAGGTCGAGGCGGCGCTGCTCGGGCAGGCGGCAGTTGAGGCTGATGAGCTCGACCACGTCGTCCCGCAGGCGTCCCCCCTCCATCACGCGGAGGGGCGGCAGACGCAGACCCTCCTCGTAGATCGACCGGGCGTCGCCGGCGATGCCGCCGGGAACCGCGCCTCCCACGTCGGAGTGGTGGGCGATGTTGGCCACGAACCCGACGAGCCTGCCCCCGTGGAAGAAGGGGCTGACAAGGGTGATGTCGGGAAGGTGGGTCCCTCCGGCCGCATAGGGGTCGTTGGCGATGAAGGCGTCCCCCGGGCGCAGGCCGCCTTCCGAAGCGCCGTCTGCCGGGGCCGGGAACCGTCGGAGCACCTCTCTGACCACGCCCATGAGGGAGCCCAGATGCAGCGGGATGTGCTCGGCCTGGGCCACGAGCTCACCGCCGGCGTCGAAGACGGCAGCCGAACAGTCGCGCCTCTCCTTGATGTTGGGCGAGAAAGCCCCTCTGACCAGGGCCGCCCCGACCCCTTCGGCCGCATCAAGGAGACCGGACCCGACGACCTCGGTCGTGACCGGGTCCAGGGCGGCGGCCTCACCCATCACCGTCACCTCCACCGCCACCTCCGACGCCCTCCCCCACGCCGGGCTCGATGACCAGGCTCCCGGCCCAGCCCCCGTCGGCCACCAGCCTGACCCGGGCCCCGGGAGGCACCAGGGTCGTGGCGTCGGGCTCCGAGACGACGAGCGGACCCGAGTGCCACCGGCCGGGTTCGAGGGCCTCGCGTCCGACCACGGGCGTGGTGAGCCAGCCGTAGCCGGGGCCGAAGTAGACGGGGCGGGAGCGGGGAGCGGCCGCCCCTGCGGAGGCCGGGGCCGGGGTCCGGCGGGCTCTCGGGAGGCCGCTTCCCGGCAGACGGCCGGTCCCCTCAACGCGGACGTTGACGACCTCGACAGGGGCCCTCTCGAGACGGTAGCCGTTGAGCTCATGGTGGCGCCGGTGGAAGAGCCGGACGGCCCGAGCGATGTCATCCTCGGACCCGAGACGGCCCAACGCCACCCGTATCTCGTGGTTCTGTCCCTCGTAGCGAAGGTCGAGGACGGTGCGGACCTCCGCCGACCGCGGAGGGATACCCTCCTCCTCCAGGACGCCGGCCACTTCCTCGGCGAGGGCGGCAGCGCACTCGAGGACGCGCCTGGCCGCGGCGCCACGGCCCCACCGGTCGGGCTCGAGCGTCAGGAGGAGAGTCTTCACCGCGTCCGTCCTCACCCGCGCGGCGAGGAGGCCTTGGGCCGAGAACGTCCCCGGGTCGCGCGGGACGATGACCCTGGGCATCCCGAGCGCCCGGGCCAAGGCCACCGCGTGGAGCGGCCCCGCACCGCCGAAGGCGACCAGGCTGAAGTCCCGGGGATCGAGACCCCTCTCTATGGTCATGAGGCGGACGGCCGACTCCATCGTGGCTCCGGCCACCTTGAGGACGCCCCAGGCGGCCTCTTCGAGGGAAAGTCCGAGCCGGCGGGCGACCCTGTCCCAGACCGCCCGGCGGGCCCGTTCGGGGTCGAGGGAGACGCGCCCGGCGGCCAGCCCCTCCGGCCCGAGGCGTCCGAGAACGACATCGGCGTCGGTGACGGTCGGCTCCTCCCCGCCCCGGCCGTAGGCAGCCGGTCCCGGTTCGGCCCCCGCGCTGCGGGGCCCGACCTTGAGCAGACCGCCGGCGTCGACCCAGGCCACGCTCCCTCCCCCGGCCCCGACGGTCTCGATGTCCAGCATCGGGAAGAGGCACGGCCACCCGGCCACCTTCCGGGCCGTGGTCACCGCCGGACGCCCGTCCCGGACTAGTCCGACGTCGGCGCTCGTCCCGCCCATGTCAAGGGTGACCAGGTCGGTCGCCGGCGGGTCCGCCGGCCCCGGCCCTTCGAGGACCCCCGCCGCCGCCGAGGCCGCGGCCACCAGCGCCGCGGCCGGGCCTGACAGGAGCGTGGCCGCCGGCCGGTGGAGACAGCGCTGAAGGGTCAGAAGGCCGCCGGCCGAATGGGCGAGGTGGATGCCCGTCCTTATCCCCTCGCGCGCCACCCCGGCCGCGAGCCGGTCAAGATACTCCCCCATGGCCGTCGACAGGTAGGCGTTGAGCACCACACTGGACAGACGTTCGAACTCGCGGAATTCGGCCAGAAGCTCGTGCGAGACCGAGAGATGGAGCTCCGGGTACTCCTCCCGGGCGATCTTGGCCGCCGCCCTTTCGTGCTCAGGGTTGGCGTGGGCGTTGAGGAAGCATATCGCCACCGACCTCACGCCGAGGGAGCGAAGGCGGGCCAGACCCCTCCTTACGCCCTCCCGGTCCAGCGGCCGGACGACCGAGCCGTCGGCCGCCACCCGCTCGGGGACCTCCCAGACGAACTCCCGCTCCACCAGTGGCTCCGGCTTGTCGGCGAGGAGGTCGTAAAGCGAGGGGCGCATCTGCCGCCCGATCTCAAGGAGGTCGCCGAAACCCTCGGTGATGAGGAGTCCCGCCGGCCCTCCGGTGCGCTCGATGACGGCGTTCGTGGCCACGGTCGTGCCGTGTCCGAGAAAGGTGACCTCGGTCGGGGGGACGGGAGCCGGCCCGGCTCCCGTCAGCATGCGGAGGCCGCCCAGCACCGCCTGCTCGGGCGCCTTCGGGGTGGAGGGGACCTTGAAGGCCGCGAGCTCTCCTCCGGGGCCGGTCACGACGAAATCGGTGAAGGTGCCGCCGACGTCCACGGCCACCCTGTAGCCGACAGGCACCGGGACCCACCTCCTCCTCACAACGTCGCTCGCTCGAGGGGCGTCCGCCCCGAGCCCTGCCCTTCTCTTCTTCCCGCGGCGCCCCAGACCTACCCGGAGTCTCGGGCGCCGGCAAGCCACGGCCCCTGAGCAGGAGAACCGGTCCCGGCCGACATAGATGTCCCGGAGACCCATGCAGACCGGCGCGAAACGAAGCCGGCCCGAGACCGAGGTGAGGCAAGCCCCATGGCATCTGGACAGACCCGGGACGACCGCCTGCCGGCCCTGAAGCAGGCCGTGGTCGAGACCGTGAACGAACTCTACGAGCACGGACTCATAACCCCCACCGGAGGCAACGTCAGTGTCAGACTCCCCGACACCGGCCACATCCTCATCACGGCCAGCCAGATCTTCAAGGGCGGGCTCGGTCCGGAGCACGTCCTCGAGGTGGACGACCAGGGCAGGCCCGTGCGGGAGCCGCCCCCGACCGGCAGCAGCGGGGCGCGGATAAGGCCCTCCGTGGAGACAGGGATGCACCTGGCCGTCTACGCCTCCCGCCCGGACGTCGGAGCGGTCGTCCACACCCATGCGCCGCTGGCCACGGTGTGGAGCCTTTTCGAAGAGCCCGTGCCGCCTCTCACCCTCGAGGCCGTGCGCTTCACGGAGCTCAGGACCGTGCCGTTCGCGGCGCCGGGAAGCAACGACCTCGCCGTCAGGACGGCCGAGGCGCTCGCCCGCGGGCCGGCGGTCCTGCTCCGGAACCACGGCCTCGTGACGGTCGGCCGGGACCTGCGCGAGGCCCTGAACATCACCTTCGCCCTCGAGGAGAGCCTGAAGACCGCCTTCATGGCCCGCCTGGCGGTCCTCTGCGGGTTCCGGGGCGGAGAGCCGGCTCTCATCCCCCCCAAGGCCGTCGAGTTCCTGAGAAAGGTGGTCATCCCTTAGAGGCCTCCCCGGTGCGGCCAGGCCACCCATTGTAGCCTGGGCTACTGAGGGCGAAACCCCTTGTAGCACGTGCTACAGACACCCCTCTCAGGCGTGAGTAGCATGGACGGTGTGGTGAACCGTCCTGACACGACAACCGTTCCACTGAGAAGTCCCATCACGCCAGAATCCAAGCCCTTTCGGCACGTTCTGCCGCTCCGTCGCGGCAGTTGACACCATAGCGAAGGAGGTCGGACGATGGTTCTCATGTACTTCCTGCTGGGAGCTGTGGCCTTCTGGGCCGTCCAGGCTCTCCTCGGCTGGGCGAAGAGGGAAGGCGTCGCTCTCGTCTGGTACCACTGGCTGGGTGTCGCCGTCGTCGCGCTCTGGGCCCTGTTCGTGGCGGCCTGGATCGGTACGAGCGTGGCGGAGGGGTACCCGCAGGCGGCCACGGCCGGCGGGCTCATCTTCGGCGGCATCGGCGTGGTCCTCTTCATCCTTCTTCGCCTGCTGATAGTGAAGACCGCCCGCAGGACCGGCGCCAGCGCATGAGCTTGCTCACGTTCTCAGTGTGAGGAGGTTGGCTAAGGAGATGACCGAGCAAGAGAAGAAGGCCCAGGGGGTCAACCGCCGGGACTTCCTCAAGGGTGCCGGCCTTCTGGCCGGTGCGGCGGGAGTCCTTGCCGCGTCAAGTCCCGCCCTGGCCGTCAGCGACGGGCCCAACAGCCTCTTCAACGCGGGCCCGCTGACGAAGTTCACCATCAAGCAGATCGACGAGTTCCCGCACGACATAAGTCGGCTGAAGAGGTTCCCCCAGAAGAAGAGCACGTTCGGCCGTCCCCCCGAACTCATGGAGTTCCTCGCCGGGACCAGCCAGAAAGAGGTGGCCCTGGAGAAGCAGATGGCCAAGGAGCCTGGCTTCACCCAGCTCGACTATGCTCTGTACGACTGCGGGTGGACCGGGACCCGTGCTTTCAACTTCTACAGCTGGGAGCCGCTCGGCGTGGCCAAGACGGGCTGGCTGGAAAAGCTCGGCCCCTGGAAGGGGACTCCCGAGGAGGCGAACATCGTCGTCAAGAAGGCGGCGCGCGTGTTCGGGGCCGCCGACGTCGGTGTCTGCAAGGTCAACGAGCTGTGGTTCTACGAGTCCGACAGGAAGGGTATCCCCTACGTCTTCACCGACGAGGTGGACACGCCCACGCACACGGATGAGGCCCACCTCATCCCGAAGTCGATGCAGTCCATGATCGTCTGCCTTGTTCCCATCGACCTCCAGCTCATGCAGTTCTGCCCCGGGGCTCTCGGTGAGGGTGCCATCAGCATCGCCTACTCGCGCATGGCCGAACTCGCCGGCACCATGGCCGAGTTCCTCCGCCAGATCGGCTACAAGGCCCTCCCGATGGGCAACGACACCAGCCTGAGCGTGCCGGCTGCCATCGACGCCGGCCTCGGTGAGCAGGGTCGGCACGGCCTGCTCGTCAACCCGGTCCTCGGTTCGGCCCTCCGGCCGATAAAGATCCTCACGGACCTCCCCATAGCGCCGGACAAGCGGATATCCTTCGGGGTCCGCGAGTTCTGCAAGACCTGCAAGAAGTGCGCCCGGGAATGCCCGGCCGGAGCCATCCCGTTCGACGACGACTACAACGAACCCCAGTGCCCGTCGAACAACCCCGGCGGCGGTGGCGACAGGTGGTACGTCCACGTGTGGAAGTGCTACAAGTTCTGGCAGGAGGTCGGGACGGGCTGCGGCATCTGCCTGCGGGTCTGCCCCTTCTCCAAGCCGAAGAGCTGGCTGCACGACGTGGTCAAGGGTGTCGCCGCCACCACGCCGGCCTTCAACAGCTTCTTCATCAGCCTGGACGACATCATGGGCTACGGCACGTGGGGCAACCCGGACGAAGCGGTCAGGTTCTGGAAGACCGCGGAGTGGGACATCAAGGGCTAGAGCGCGCCGCGAGCCTGGAGGCCTCAGCACGAGGCCGACCGCTGAAGCGAAAGAAAAGAGACAAGAACAGAGGGGCGAGGAAATCTCGCCCCTCTGTCGTCGTCAGCCGTCAGCCTTCGTCTCCGGCCTGGCCGATGTCGGCGTAGTCTTCAGGGCGGAAGAGAAGAGGCACGGTCTGCCGGAAGACGCCCTCGCCCACCAGCTCGCCGACGAACAAGGTGTGGTCGCCCACCTCGAACTGGTGCACCACACGGCAGTCCAGGTAGGCCAGGACATCCTCCAGCACGGGCGCCCCGCTCTCGCCCCGCCGCCAGGGGACCCCGGCCAGCTTGTCCACCTCGTGACCGCTCACAGAACCGAACCTGCGGGCGAGGTCGACCTGACTGTGGCGAAGGATGTGGATGCAGAAGCAGCCTCCCTCCGCCACCACCTCGCGGGTGTGGCTGCCGTGATGGATGGCCACGGCGAAGAGAGGAGGCCGGTGCGACACCCTGTTCACCCAGCAGGCCGTCATCCCCGCCGTCTTCTCCCCCGCGGCTCCGGTCACCACGAAGACGGCCTGAGGCATCAGGTAGCGGGCCGGTTTCATGCTTCACACCCCCCGGGGCAACCGTCCGGCCGTCCACGCCCGGGCGCACCGGCGCCGGCGACGGCCGCCGCGAGCGCGGCGACGCCCTCACGGATTGCCTCCGCCGCCGACACCAGGGACACGCGTACGTACCCCTCTCCTCTCGGACCGAAGGTGCTCCCCGGGGCGAGAGCCACCCCGCGCTCGGTGAGAAGGCGGTGGGCGAACTCCGTCGAGTTGCGGCAGCCCGCCTCTATCCACACGTAGAACGCCCCCTCAGGTCTCCGGTGGGGGATGCCCCTTTCGGCCAGGAGCCGGCACGTGAGGTCCCTGTTCTCCCGGTATGTCAGGCACATGGCCTCCACGCAGTCCTGCGGGCCGGCAAGGGCGGCCTCCAGCGCCTTCTGGGAGGGCGCCGGAGCGCACGACACATAGGCTTCCTGCAGTTTGGCCATCTGGCGCACCATCTCCTCGCCGGCGATGGCGTAGCCGACCCGCCACCCCGTCATGGCGTACGTCTTCGAGGCGCTGAAGACGGCGACAACGCGGCCGTCGGGGTCGTAGGTACACGCGGTCCGGTGGGTGCCCTCGTATATGATGCAGTCGTACACCTCATCCGAGATGAGGATGAGGTCGTGCGTCGAGACGAAATCCACCAGGGCCTCGACGAGGGTGGGCGGGAAGACCGTCCCCAGAGGGTTGGAGGGCGAGTTCACCACCAGCACCCTCGTGCGCGGGCCCACCATGGACCTGAGTTCGTCGAGGTCGGGGAGATAACCGTTCTCGGGACGCAGGGGATAGCGGCGCGGGACGGCGCCCGCCACCACGGCCATCATGTAGTAGTTGGGCCAGCCCGGGTCGGGGATGAGGACTTCGTCCCCGGCCTCCACCGCTGCGCGGAGGGCGGACGAGATTGCTCCCACCCCACCCACGGTCACGCAGACCCTCTCCGGCCGTATCTCGAGGCCGTAGTCCCGGTGCATGCGGGCGCAGACGGCCTCCCTCACGGACGGGAGGCCGGCGTTCGGGGTGTACCGGGTGTAGCCGTCCCTCACGGCCCGCACGGCGGCCTCCACGATATGGGACGGCGTGGAGAACAGGGGCTCGCCGACCTCGAGGCGCACCACATCCTGCCGTCCCGCGGCCAGGTTCATGATCCTCCTGATTCCCGATTGCGGAACCCTGGTGACAGTAGATGAAAGTCGCGGCAAGGGTCCCTGACACCTCCTCTGCCCTGATGCTGCGGCCGGCGCCGCTAGCAACCTGCGGCGGGCGGACCGAGGTACGCGTCGATTTCGTGCCGGAAGGGGTAGCCCTCATAGTCCCCCGGCACGGCCGTGGCGGAGGCGCCCACCAGATTGGCCAGGTTCAGGCAACGCTCCAGCGGCCAGCCCATGAGGTATCCGTAGACGAAGCCGGCGTCGAAACCGTCGCCGGCGCCGACAGGGTCGACCACGCGGGCAGGCCGGAACCCCTCCCGTGACACCACCTCGCCCCGGCCGGTCAGGGCCACGCCTCCCCGCGCGCCCCTCTTGACCGCCAGCACCTCCACCCCCCATTCGAACGCCCGCGGCGCCGCCACACCGGGGTCTGTCGTCCCGAAGAGGAGGTCGAGCTCGGCCTCGTTGAGCAACAGCAGGCGGCACTGGCGCATGAAGGGCTCCATGAGACGGGGGACTTCCTCTCTGGGTACCAGCTTCAGCCGCACGTTGGGGTCGAAGGAGACGGGCACGCCCATCTCGCGCGCCGCCTCCAGCATGCGGAGGCAGAGCAGATGGCAGGACTCGCTCAGGGCCGGAGTGATGCCCGTCAGGTGGACCAGTCGCGCTCCCTCGAGCCAGGACGGGTCCAGGTCTTCCGGCCCCAGGGCGCTGGCCGCACTTCCCCGGCGGTAGTAGTAGACACACGTGTCGCCCAGCGGCCGGTACTCCTTGAAGTAGACGGCCGTGGACCGGGTCGGGTCGAGGCGCACCAGGCTGGTGTCCAGCCCCTCGGCCCGCATGCAGGACAGGATGTGGTGGCCGAACTCGTCGTCGCCCAGTCTGGTGAGGAAGGCCGTCCGCAGCCCCAGTCGGGCCAGGGCCACGCTGAGGTTCAGCTCCGCCCCTGCGGCGTACTTGCGGAACAGCGCCACGTGCCGGAGCGGCCCCTGCGTGTCGGGGCTGAAGAGGACCATCGCTTCTCCACAGGTCACTACATCGTAAGCTGCTGCCAAGGTCCGTCCTCCCCGCATGTCCTAGCCCAGGTCCTTGATGAGTTCCTCGATGGGCCTGTACTCGAGGTCGGGGCAGCCGTACCGGGCCCCGGAGAAGGCGGCCGCACCCTCGGGCGTGTCCAAGGCCTCGCGCAGGCGGCCGTGGCACGGCACCCCCACCACACACACCTCGAGCCCCTCGGCGAGCTCCACGCTCATGATGCCGCGCCCGGTGGCCGGGTCGAGGAGGCACAGAAGGTCCGGGAAGACCGCCACGAGACGGCCGTCAAGCCACCCGGCCATGGTCTCGTTCTTGATGACCAGACGCATCCTCTCAGGCGGCGCCCCGGCTCCCTCCACGGTCACCCAGGTGACGTAGAAGCCCCCGCGGTCCTCCCCTGAGACCTCCGTCACCCGGCCGCGGAGGAGCAGGGTGCCGCCCGCGACCCGGCAGAAAGCGGCGACCGGGTCCTCCCTGCCGGCCCGGGCCTCCAGGATGGCCCGTCCCACCTTGAGGGCCAGGCTGATGGTCCCCGGCACGACGGCCCGCTTCAGCTCGGCCCCTGTCATCGGGTAGTGGGTGTTGGCACCTGTGCCGCCCCCGCGGGTGACCACCCACCTGCCCAGCTCGTCCGCGTAGGCCGGGTAGGCCGCCTCGCGGACGATGACGGTGTTGCCCCGCCGGTCCACGAGGGGCATGGGCGTCAGGCGCACACCGTGCCCGATGAAGCTGGTCATCTGCGTCTCCGGGGCGGCCCGACCGAGGGCGTCCCCGTCGACCATGACCACCCCGGCCCTGGCCGCCAGGCTCAGCATCACGGGGGTGTTGAGGCCTCCGAGTTCGAAGGGCACCACGTACTCCACCCTGCGCCCCAGGAGGCCCTCCATGGCCCGCAGGGCCTCCAGCAGCTCGAAGCGCCGGTCCCAGTCCTCTACGACCTTCTCGAACCCCATCTCCTCGAGGGTCTTCACCGATCCCATGTACCCGCCGCTGACGACGACGGCGTCGTCGGGGACCTCCTCCGGAGGTATGATGCGGTAGGTGAGGCCCTGGCGCAGGTCTCTCTCCATTATCACCCTGCCCCAGGCCGGGTCACCTCCTCCCCCGGTGCCCAGAGCTCCCACTCCCTCGAGGAGAGGCTCGACGTCTTCTTGACCTAGAACTCGAACGGGCATGCGCATCCCCCCACTCTCACCTGAGCTTGCCGGCGGCGGCGAGCCGGCGGGCCACGTCGCCGAGACCCAGGCTCTCCAGGGTCTCCGAGGTGGGCCAGCTCGTCTCAAGGTCCCATCCGTGCAGGGAGTAGTACTCGTCCAGCATCCTGTCCAGTTCCTCGGGGGCGTTGATGGCGTCCGGGTCCGGCCTGTCCGGCGTGTGCTCGTGCATCAGGCGCCAGGGGAGGCAGTCGTCGGCCCTGACGGCACCCGCCCGCACGTTGAAGCACTTCTCGAGGGTGACGATCCGGCGTCCCGCCCTCATGATCTCCTCCTCGGAGATCTCGTGTCCTGTGGCGGCGGAGAAGAGCTCGGCCATGCGCGCCGGCGTGACCCCGTAGAGGGCGGTGCTCGAGAAGGCGCAGAGTCCCAGCGCGTCGGTGACCGCGAAGCAGTCCTCGTGCCACCGGACGATCTCGGCCCTCTTCTCGACCATACACGGGTCGGCGTACTTCTCGTCCCCGGTGATCCTGGCGATGAGCGCCCTGCCCTCAGGACTCAGGCCGAACTCGGCGAACGTCTCCGTGTGCAGATGGTCCGCACCCCGAGGGTTGACGGCGAAGGCCAGCGCGTAGGCCTTGGCCGACCTGGTGTCGACCCGGGACTGCTCGAGACCCTTGGCCTCCACGGCCCAGCGGTACGAGTCCCCGCCCACCTGCCGGGCGGCGGCCCTCACCCCTTCGGCCAAGACGTCGCCGAAGCCCTCCCGGTAGGCGATGCGGCGCACCATCTCGATGACCGCCTTGGCGTCTCCCCAGCGCAGGTCGAGCCCGTCGAGGTCCCGTGCCGAGACCAGCCCCTTCTCGTAGCACTCCATGGTCCAGGCGATGACCGACCCGCACGAGATGGTGTCCATGCCCAGGATGTTGCACAGCTCGTTGGCCTTGATCACCGCCTCCGTGTCCGACACGCCGCAGCCGGAACCGAAAGACCCCAGGGTCTCCAGCTCCGGACCACCCGTGTAGCAGCCGGCGAACTCGCCCCGGGTCAACTCGGTGTAGCGGTGGCAGCCGAACACGCAGGCCAGGCATGCCACCCGGCGCTTCAGGTAGCCCCGTTCCACGAGGTACTGACCGCTGAGCGGGTAGACGTCCTCGTCGCGGCTGCGCCGGAAGTTGTAAGAGGCCCACGCCCTGAGCTCGTTGACCGCCTCGACGCTCCCCGCCGTGCCGTAGCGGGCCAGCCCCTCGCCGCCCGACTCGGCCAAGAGGGCCTCGCGGCACTCGACGGCCGCCTCGTGGAAGCGGGCGGGCTGGGCGGCCCGTAGCGCCCCGGTCCCCCTCACGGCGACAGCCTTCAGGTTCTTGGCCCCCATCACCGCGCCGGCACCGCCGCGCCCGGCGGTGTTGTAAACAGAGAACATGATGCCGGCGAACTTGACCAGCCGCTCTCCCGCGGGACCGATCGCGGCCACCTGGATGTCCTCGTCTCCGACGTCCTTCTTGACGCTCAGGTCCGTCTCGCGGACATCCTTGCCCCATATCGGACGTGCGTCGCGGAACTCGACCCGACCGTCGTCGATCCACAGGTAGACGGGGTGGTCGGCCCTGCCCGTTATGACCAGGTGCCCGATCCCGGCGAACTTCAGTTCCCCGCCCCAGTGCCCGCCTCCGCTGGTCTTCAGGTACCACCGCGTGGCCGGGCTGCGGCAGGTCACCGTGGTGCGTCCGGAACAGGGGACCTCGGTCCCCGACAACAGGCCGGCGCCGAATATGAGCGGGTTGTCGGGGCCCAGGGGGTCGGTGTCCGGCCCCGTCAGCTTCCAGAGCAGGTGAGCGTTGAGGCCGCGGCCACCGAGGAAGTTCAGGATGTCCTCGTGCAGGACCGGCTCCCGCCACGCCCGCCGTTCGCTCAGGTCGACGTAGAGGATGTCGCCCGCAATCTCCCTCATGTCTGCCGTTCCCTCCCTCGTCACACCGGGTTCAGGGACGCGGCCCGCGCCCGCCGCTTCTCCCGCACCGCGGCCTCCAGAGGCTCATACCTCAGGGCGCCTGCGGTGCACACCTTCACGCACTCCGGGTCCCCGCGGCACAGGTCACAGCGCACGGCCACGCCGGTCCGCGGGTGCATCCGCACGGCGCCGAGCGGACAGACGTTGACGCACTCCTTGCACCCGATGCACCGGTCCTCCCGCACCAGCGCGTACCGCCCGTCCGGGGCGGCGGACATCGCCCCTGTGGGACAGGAGGCCTCACACGGGGGCTGTTCACAGTAGTTGCAGACGACCGGCACGCTCAGACACCGGTCCTCGAACTTGACCACTCTGACGCGGGAAAGAGAAGGTGAGTACACCCCTTCGTGCCGGTACGAACACGCCGCTTCGCACAGACGGCAACCTGTGCACAGGTCAGGATACACCACCAGGAATTTCTCCATCGCCCATCCCTCCAGACTCCGCGCCGGCCATTGCCTCCCTCACGGCGCCACCACCTCTTCCCAGCCCCGGCCGCCCCTGCGGATGGCCGCCTGGATGGGGCCCGCCAGTCGCACACAGCCCACCAGGACGGCCCCCACCACGCTGTCCCCGCGTATGACCAGCCTGAGATAGGAGTCGCCCCGCCGCCGCGAGACCGACCGCCATCCACCTTCGGCCGGGGCGTCAAGGACGCCCATGGACACGAAAGGCGTCCCGAGCACGTCCATGGCGTTCCTGGGCAGCACCCCGTCAAACAGGTCCCGGCCGCCGGCCATGTTCGTCCCGGCCACCCTTCCCTGTCTCGAGGCGTGCGGCCAGATGGCGCTCACCCGCGTGCCCTCGCCCCAGATGTCGGGGCACTCGGCCACGTCACCCGCCGCGTATATGTCCGGCACCGACGTCCGCATGGCGCCGGAGACGAGCACCCCGCGGCGGACGGCCACGTGCCCGCCGACAAGCTCGGTCCGGGGCTCCACCCCTTTGCAGACGACCACCAGTCGGCCGGGCAGGACAGAACCGTCGGAGAGCACGACCCCCTCCGTGCCGTGAGGACCTCTGGCCACTTCCCTGACCTCCACGCCGCACCTCACCCTCACGCCGCACCGCGCCAGGTGCCGCTCAAGGATGAGGGAGGCCTCCCTGTCCGCCACCTGGGAGAGGATGCGCGGCGAACCGACGAGCAGGGTGGGGATGACACCCAGCTCCCGCAGAGCGCACGCCAACTTCACCCCCACCGGACCGCCGCCGACGATGAGCACAGGGCGCCCGGCGAGCGCCGCCTTCCTTATGCGGACGGCGTCCTCCCGTGTGCGCAGGCCTGTCACGCCCGTCTCGCCTGTCTCGCCTCCCCCGCCTCTGTCGCCAGCGCCCCCGGGAGGGGACCAGGCGGGGACCACGGCCCTCGCCCCGGTGGCGACGAGGAGCCGGTCGTATCCCAGGACGCGCCCGTCCGCCAGATGGACCTGCCTCCCATCCGGGTCAAGTCCTGTCGCCCGCACCCCCAGCAGGGCTCGGACCCCGCACCTCCGGTAGAACTCCTCCTCCACGAGGAAGAGGTCCCTTTCTCCCACCCTGCCGGCGATGTAGTGGGTGAGCAGGACCCGGGAGTAGGCAGGACGGGTCTCCTCATCCACCACGGTGACGTCGCCGTGGGGGTCCAGCTCCCGGATGGCACGCAGAGCGCTCAGACCGGCGGCGCTGACACCGACCACCACGTAGTTCACGCCGGTGTCCCCCCGCCCGCGCGTCCCCGAAGTGCCGGCCACGTCCCGCGGCCCGGCAAGAGCGCCAGCCTCGCCGCGTGCTCGCGCCTCACCCGGCCGCTCGTCTCGCCCGCGCCCGCCCCGGCGCGGAGGGCACCGGTGGGGCAGTACCTCACGCACAGGGGGAAGCCCCATTCCCGGCAACCGTCACACTTCGAGGCTCTCGGTCCGCGACCGGCCACGTCGGCCATGGTGACGGCCGCGAAGGGGCACTCCATCACACAACTCCAGCACCCGACACATCTGGCGGCGTCGACCTGCACCGTCCCCTCCAGCGGGTCGGTCCGTATGGCTCCGCTGACACAGGCGTCGGCACAGGGTGCGCTCTCGCAGTGACGGCAGATGCTGATAAGGGGCCAGCCGGAGTCCCTTATCCTCACCCGGCTCTGAAGGCCCCGACCGTCGCCGCCGTGGGCCATCTCGCAGACCGCCTCACACCTTCGGCACCGGGTGCACCGGGTCGGGTCGACCCCTATCGAGAGCAAGGTGAACGCGCCTCCTGTACGGCGGCCACGAAGCGCCTGGCGCACTCCGCCAGCGCCTCCCAGTCCCCGCGTTCGATGAGGTCCCTGCGCACAAGCGCACCGCCGGCCCCCACCGCGGCCGCTCCCGCCCTCAGGAAGGAGGGGGTGTTGTCGGCGCTCACCCCACCCACGGCCAGGAGAGGGACGTCAGGAAAGGGGCCCCTCAGATGTCGGAAGTACGGGGCCCCGAGGACGCCGGCGGGGAAGACCTTGATGAGACCGCCTCCCGCCCGCCAGGCCTCATAGACCTCGGTGGGACTGAAGGCCCCCGGGACACACAGCACACCCTGCCGCCGGCACTCCTCCACCACTTCGGGGATGAACACGGGGGTGACGATGAACCGGGCCCCGGCGGCCACCGCCCGCCTGACCTGCCGGGCATCTGTCACCGTCCCCATGCCCCACAGGGAGTCGTCACCCGAGCACGCCATCGCCCGCCGGAGCAGGTCGGGGGATGACTCGTCGTCCCAGGTCACCTCTGCCACCCGGATGCCTCCCCGCCGGAGCGCCTCGACTGCGGGCTCCAACCTGGCCTCGGGCACCCGGCGCAGTATGGCCATCACTCCGGCCCGCTCAATCCGTTCCCTGACCGGCCCCGGGCTCTGCACCGCTACCGCCTCCCGCCGTCGTCGGGTCCGCGCATCCCAGCCGTTCCAGGAAGGGCAGATAGGCCGGGTCCGCCCTGAGGGTGTCCCTGAGCACCCGTCCGCCTTCCCGGAGCACGAGGGCGATCTCCGTGGCCCTGCGGCCGACGTCCCGGGCGGCCTTCACCAGCACGGCCGCGTCCGCTTCCCCCGCCTCGGCCTGACGGGCCAGAGCGTCCCTGGCGATGTCGTTGGAGGTCCACCCGCCCGCCCCGATGTAGGACTGCCACATGTCGCCGGTGACCGGGATGCACTGCAGGATCAGGGCGTGGCAGACCAGGTCGGTGATGGTGTGCTCCTGCCCGGAGCAGAGGTGCACACCCTGGGCGATCGCCCCCACCACCTTCAGCAACTTGGGCAGGCTGTCCACACCGGCAGGGAAGAGGTGCCGGTAGCGCCCGAACAGGCTGTTGCCGAGCCGGTCCAGGAAGCACTTGAGCTGGCCCGGCACCCCCATGTGGTAGACGGGGACCGAGTATATCACCACGTCGGCCGCGACCCAGAGGTCACGGAGTTCCTGGAAGTCGTCTTTCAGAACACACTCTCCGCCCTGCTCCCCGCAGCGGAAACACGAGACGCAGGGCGCGAACTTCTTCCCCCGGAGGGTGTACGGGGTGCATTCCACCTTCCCGGGGCTGACCGCCCGGGCCGCCTCGAGCGCCTGCTCGAGTAGGAACTGACTGTTGCCCTTACGCGGGCTGCCCGAGATTCCGAGTACCTTGACCATCGCGCCTCCCACCGTCGGGCACCTGACCGGTCATGAGAAGGCCGATGGTGCCCGCATCGAATTCGTCCCGGCTGAGCTCGCCGATGAAGCGCCCCCTGTACATCACCAGGATGCGGTGACAGAGAAGCATCAGTTCTTCAAGCTCGCTCGAGAAGACGAGCACGCCCACCCCCTGGGCGGCACACCGGACGAGCTGAGCCCGCACGTACTCGGTGGCGGCGAAATCCAGCCCACGGGTCGGCTGGTGGGCCACTATCACGCGCGGCGAACCGGCGAGGGCCCGGGCCAGCACCGCCCTCTGCTGGTTCCCGCCGGAGAGGTTCATCATGGGCGTCTCCGGGGAGGGAGCCTGTATCCCGTAGCGCTCCACCGCCTCGGCGGCCGCCTGCCGGATCACCGGGCGGCGCAGCACGCCGCGCACCGAGAAAGGAGGGCTGTCGCAACGGTCGATCACCAGGTTCTCCGCAAGACTCAGCTCGCCCACCATCCCGTGCCGGTGGCGGTCCTCGGGGATGAACCGCAGACCCGCGCGCAGACGCCGGGTGATGGTCCATGAGGTGGCATCCTGGCCCGCGATGACGATGCGGCCCCCACGGGTGCGGCGAATCCCCACCAGGGCTTCAGCCAGCTCCGTCTGCCCGTTGCCGGCCACCCCGGCCACACCCACGAGCTCCCGCGCCCGCACCACGAGGGAGACCCGGTCCACGGCGGGTCTCTGGTGCTCATCACCTACCACGAGGTCCTTCACTTCCAGGAGAGGACCCGGCTCGGGCGCCTCCAGCTCCCAATCGGGTGTGGCCGACCACTCCCTGTCCACCATCATGAAGGCTATCTCCCGGGGATCGCTGTCCTTCCGCGGCACGGTGGCCACGTGTCTCCCCTTGCGCAGGACGGTGATGCTGTCGGCGACCGCGAACGCCTCGTTGAGCTTGTGGGTGATGAGCACCACCGAATGGCCCTGGTCACGCAGGCGCAGAAGGAGCTCCAGCAGCCTCTCGGTCTGCTGAGGGGTGAGGACGGCGGTGGGTTCGTCCAGGATGAGGAGTCTGGCACCCTGGTAGAGCAGCTTGAGAATCTCGACCTGCTGCTGCTGGCCCACCGAGAGCGACTCCACACGGGCCTCCAGGGGGAACGAGAAGCCGTATTCCCGGCACAGACCTTCCAGGACCGCCCGGTGGTGATGCCACCTGGGCCTCATGTGGGTCCACCCGAGCTGGGGCATGAGGACGTTCTCGAGCACGGTGTGGTTGGGGATGAGGGAGAAGTGCTGGTGGAGCATGCCGATCCGGGCCTTTATGGCCTGCCGCGGCGACCAGTCCCGCCCGGTCCGGCGCCCCCACACGGTCATGCGGCCGGCATCCGGACGGTACATGCCGTAGAGGATGGTCATGAGGGTCGTCTTGCCGGCCCCGTTCTCCCCGACCAGGGCTCTTATCTCCCCCGCGGAGATGTCCATGTCCACGCCGTCCAGGGCCTGCACCGTCCCGAAGGACTTGCATATGCCCCTCATGCTCACCGCCACAGCCGAATCCGCCTGCACCCTGGTTCCTGCTCCTTCCCACTCAGGAGCCGGGGCGGGACCGGGCCACGGCCCCGCCCCGGCTTCGCCGCATACGCCCGACCCGGGTTCAGCTCCCGCCGATCTCCTCGTGGATGACCACCGGGATGGGCAGCTCACCGTTCTGCAGCTTGGTGACCAGGTCCTGAATCTCTTTCACCGTCTCCTCGGGAAGGCTCCCCCGGAAGTCGGCAAGGCCGAAGTACTCGGCACCGCAGTGCACGATCTTCTTCTCAAGGTCTCCGGACATGAACTGTTCGGCCAGGTCCCTGTACATCCGCGGCTTGTTGATGATGACGCTGGTCAGCATGACCTCGGGGGCGTCCTCGTACATGTCCCAGGCGAAGCCCACGATCTTGGCCCCGCCGGCCTGGGCCGCCTCATAGCACCCCAGCGTTCCGGGGCCGGTCTCGGGGAAGATCACGTCCGCGCCCTCCTGGATTTGCAGGGCCGCCAGCTCGCGGTGCTTGGCCACGTCCACCCAGTCACCCACGAAGTAGGTGAGGACCTCCACGTCGGGCCGCACGAACTTGGCCGCCTCGATGGTCCCGCTGAACAGGGTGATCAGGGCCGGAACAGGCACACCGCCGACGAGCCCGATGATGCCGGACTCCGTGGCCTTCCCCGCCACCAGACCGACCATCTCGCCGTAGGCGTACAGGTCCGGGGACCAGGCGGCCACCCGCGGCGAGTTCGGCAGTTTCTCGCACATGGACATCATGACGAACCAGGTCTTGGGGTACTTGGGCGCCACCTCGAGGAACGCCGCCGTCTGACCGGCGTCCGGGAAGATCACCAGGTCGTACCCCTGCTCCGCGTAACCTGCGGCCGTGGCGGCCGTCTGGGCGTAGGGCACCCCTTCAGCCACGGTCACTTCCCAGCCGTACTCGTTCCGCAAGGCCTCGATGCCGGCCCAGTCGGCACGGTCCCAGCCCCCGGCGCGGGCGGGATTGACGATCGAGAAGATGATCGCCGCCTTGACCTTGGTCTCTTGGGCGGCCGGCTTCTCTTCCTCGGCGGCGCAACCCGCCAGCCCCCCCAGCAAGAGCAGCACCAGGACACCCGCCACCAGGCGCCGCACTACCGACCTCTTGGACATCGTAACCCTCCTCGACATTCGGACTCGGTTCCGTTCCTTGAGACTCGGTCTCGGATCCCAGGGCAGGCAACCCCCGAGCAGCCTGCTCCTCACCTCCTCGCGTAGGGCTTGCCCGTGTCGCGCGGCTCCACCGACCGTCCCATCGCGGCCACGGCCATGAGGGTGACGACGTACGGCAGCATCAGATAGTAGTAGGGGTTGAGCCCTGTCCCCAGGGCCTGGGCCCGGAAGGCCAAGGCCTCCCCCGCCCCGAAGAGCAGGCAGGCCGCCAGCGCGAGGCCGGGGTGCCACCGTCCGAAGTAAACGGCCGCCAGGGCTATGAAGCCCCGGCCCATGGTCATGTTGTCGGTGAACGTGGGCACCCAGCCCAGGGTGAGAGCGGCCCCTCCCAGAGCGCTGAGAAGGCTGCCCACCACCACGGCCACGGTCCTCACCCGGAAGACGTTGAGACCGGCGGCATGGGACGCCCATGCGCTCTCGCCCACGGAACGCCACAGAAGACCCGGCCCCGTCCGGAACAGGAAGACCCAGCTCACCGCGACCAGGAAGAGGGCGATCCAGGTGAGAGGGGTGACCGCGGCCGCGAGACCGGCGAGAGAGACCGCTCCCTCGGCGTCCTGGGCGGCTCTGAGCGCGGGAGCCATCAACTGCACCCCGCCCAGGACCAGGAGCTTGTATATGAAGCTCGTCACTCCCAGGCACACGAGGTTGAAGGCGATGCCTGTGACGACCTGGTCGGTCGGCAGATACACGGTGAGAAGGGTCAGGACCAGACCGGCCGCCAACCCCACGCCCAGGGCGCCGACAACGCCCATCCAGGGGTCTCCCGAATAGACCGCCGCCAGGACGGCGGCCAAGGCCCCGACCAGCATGGAACCTTCCACACCGATGTTCAGGATGCCGGCGCGCCCGCACACCAGGACGCCCAGCGCGCAGAAGACGAGCGGGGTCGCCGCCCGCAGGACCGCCGAGAGGAAGTCGGCCCACCACTGGACTTCCAACGCCCACACCGTCCTTACCGGGCCGCCCGGGCCCAGCGCGAGTACCAGGCGCTGGCCCTCAAGCCCAAGTAGATGAGTACTGGCAGACCTTGGAAAAGATAGATGAGAGCCGCCGGCACCCCGGTGAGGGCCTGCATGGAACGGGATCCGGTCTCCAGGATGGCGAAGAGCAGTCCCACCACGAGGACTCCCAGCGGGTTGCCCCCCAAGAGGGCGATGGGGATGCCCACCATGCCCCACGACTTGGACCAGCCCTCCGCGACGCGGAAGGTGTACCCGAGCAACTGGAGTCCGCCGGCCAAGCCGGCCAGGGCCGCCCCCATAAGGACGGCCTTGGTGAACACGCGCTCAGCCGGTATGCCGGCCGCGACCGCCGCCGGCCGGTTGCCCCCCACCGCCCGCAGGTGCAGACCGAACACGGTGGAGCTCATCAGCCACGCCGCGCCGACGGTGATGAGAACGGCCACCCATGTGCCCACCGGAATCTCGGTGCCGGGAGGGAACGAGGGCAGCCGGCACATTTCAGGCACGGCGGGAGTCGTGCCGTACCAGGATTCGGGGTCCTTGAGGGGCCCGGTGACCATGGCGTACATGAACTGGACACAGGCGAAGTTCATCATGATGGTGGTGGTGACCTCGCTGGCCCCGCGGCGCAGCCGAAGGACGAGAGGAACGCTGACGACCAGGATGCCGGCGGCCACCGCCGCCAGCAGGGCGACAAGTACGACCAGGGGCCGCGGGGCGGTCAGCGACAAGGCCACCGCGGCCGCCGCTATGGCTCCCACTTCGAGCTGGCCCTGTCCTCCGACGTTGAAGAAGCCGGCCCGGTACGGGATGAGGACGGCCAGCCCGCAGAGGGTCATGGCCACCCACTCCGACAGGGTGGTGACAAGCGCGTACCTGCCCCGAAGGGCACCCTCGAAAAGAGCGGTCATCACCTTCAAGGGGCTGGCGCCCGCGAGAAAGCTGCACACGCAGAGCGCGGCAAGAGAGAGGACGACCGAGGCCACCGCCAGGGTGGCGGAAGAACCCCACCCTGGCCGCAGCATCTTCTTGACGGTGACGGCTGTGTTCTTCAAAGCAAGGGACCTCCACAACTCCGGCCACCCCCGCGGGTCGCTCCTGCCGCGGGGCTGGTCGCGGCGGCCTCCGCGCCGGAAGCCCACCCCATGTCCCTGGATATCGCCAGGGCCGTGGCCACCACCGCGCCGGCGTACCGTTCCACCTCGGCCGCGGAAAGGGAGGGGACGATCAGGGTGATGCTCACGGCGGCGATGACCTCGGAATTGTGATCACGGATGGGTGCGGACACGCAGTGGACGAGCGGCTCGTGCTCGGCCATGTCCACGGCGTAGCCGCGCCGGCGCACCCGCTCGAGTTCGGACATCAGGTCGGAGACGGTGACTATCGTTTCCGGGGTGTAGCGTCTGAGCCCCTGGGCGGCCGCCAGCTCGCGGACCGAAGACGCGGGCTGGAAGGCGAGCAGGGCCTTCCCCAGCCCGGTGCAGTGCGCCGGCGCCCGTCGGCCCACCTGGGAGTAGATGCGCACCGGGGTGTCGCCCTCGATCTTGTCGATGTAGACCACTTCGCCCGCATCCAGGATGCCGAGGTGCACGGTGCAGCCGGTGTCTCGGCGCAACCTCTCCAGGTGGGGACGTGCCTGGGTCCGGAGCTCCAGGCTGTTGAGGACCACCGCCCCCAACTCGAGGAGCTTGAGCCCGAGACTGTAGGCGCCGGTCGTGGGGCTGCGACGCAGGAAACCGGCCTTCTCGAGGGTGAGCGCAAGGCGGTGGACCGTGCTCTTGTGCAGCCCGATGCGTTCGGCCATCTGAGCCAAGGTCAGCTCGGCCCGGTCCTGCGCGAAGATACGCAGAAGCTCCAGGGCCCTTTCCACCGCGACCACCCGGTAGTACTCGTACTTGGCTCTCCGCTGCCGCACGGAAATCCGCTCCCAGGGAAGCCGTTGTGTCTCGCCAGGCAGGACGGCCGTCTAGTGTTTGGCCTAGGCCGCCTTCGCCCTCGGACCGGCCGCGCCCTTCCGCGGCGGTCCCGCGAGGTGACATATCCGTCTTGCACAACGAGACATCCGGCGAACCGGCCGGTCGGCGAGGGTCTCACTCCGGACCACGGAAACAGCGTGGTCCACAGAGAGAAGCGTCAGGAAAGGCGGAGAGAACAGGAAAGACCGAAGACTAGCGAGAGGAAAGCAAAGAAGGAGACGAGCTCACCCCGCCGGCTCGAGTTCGGGCGTGTCCATGGCTTCGAGCAGGGCCCGGACGAAGAGGTAGTTCCGGGCCATGGCCCCGGGGTCCATCTTTTCGACGGTGTCCGACGGGCGGTGCCAGTGCGGGGCCGTCCCCTCCGGGGTGAGGCCGATGACGGTGATGGCCGGGACCCCGGCCAGGATGGCGTCGGACATCTCCGTCACCCCGCCGCTGAGGTGCGCGGGGCGCGCGCCCAGCTCCGGGTTCTCGGCCGCCACCCGCGCGGCCAGCCGGCGGAGCCCCGGGTCGCTCCAGAGCGGGAGGACGAAACCCTCCTTCACGACCCAGGCCGGCCCGTCGCACCCGAGCATCTCGAAGGCCACCGCCTTCGGGTTGGGCATCCGCCCCCGGTGGGCGGCGAAGAAGGCCTTGGCCCCCTCGTGGACCGCCTCCTCACACCCGGTGCACAGACACCACACCCTCGACCACGAGAGGGGCCTCGAGGCCAGCTCGCCGGCCAGAGTGAGAACCAGGCCCGCCCCGGTCGCGTTGTCGTTGGCCCCCGTGGTGGAGGGGCTGGCCTCGGCCTCAAGGCAGAGGGCGATGAGGAGGACGGCCGACACGGCGGCCGCCCCCGACGCCGGCCAGGCCCAGCTCCAGCCGAAGACGGCCCCGCCGAGATAGGCAAGGGACTGGAGGGCGAACGAGGCGAAGGCCAGGACCGAGTAGACCCGGTAGGCCCGCATCCAGCCGGGTGACCTGAAGATGACCGGAGTCCTCTGGGTGTCGACGTGTCCGATGAGGACGATGTCGCGCCGGACGGCCTCCGAAGGCTCGACCACGGCGAAGACGTTGCGGCTCGGTCTGTGCGGGAGGAGCGCGCGGAGCGGGTTTGACCGCAGGGTGAGTTCCCGGACCTCACAGAAGAGGGAGAAAGCCGCCAGAGCCGCCGCGGCACAGGCCGTCAGAGGAGGGGCCACGGGGTAGAGGACGAAGGCCAGGAGGAAGCCCGCCGCCGCGGGAAGGTGCGGTCTGAAGACAGAACCCGTACTCACGAAGGAGTCCGTCCTGGGCCTGAGGCCCGCCTCCCGGAGAATCCGTTCACAGTAGTCCAGAGCCCGCGCCTCGCCTTCGGAGGTCGGAAGGCGGGCCCCGATATCTCCGGCCAGCACCTTGATGTGGCCCAGCCACGTCTCGACACTTCTCTTGACCTCGGCGTCGGCGGCGGGCGCTCTAGAGCCGCCGCCCACGGCTGCGCCGGTGTCGCCCCTGTCCTCGTCCATGCGCCGACTCCCCCTTGCCCTCGTCTATGCGCCGGTCTCCCTCCGTCCTCGGAGCGCACACCGTCGGCATATTTCACCAGGTGGGGGATGTTCTCCTTGGAATCTTCTATCGGCGGCCAGCGCCGAGGGGACTATCGGCGCCTGCCGAATAAGGAACCACGCCGACGTGAGGAACCTCGAAGGGCAACCTGCGGTGACGGCAAAGGAATGACGGCGACCCGGCCAAGGCAAGGAGATGAGGAAGACGGTGCGCATCCTGAAGACCCTGGGCAAGCTGGTGGTCGGCGTCATCGCGGCCGTGGTGCTGTCCGCCTCGGCCCTGGCCGCCGCCCGCTGGGGGGTCGACCTGTACGCCCGCAGGCAGGTCTCGGGGACCCTGACCTTCGAGCCGGCAGTCCTGCCCGGGACCGATTACCAGGTCGGTCCGTTCATCGTGACCTGGGACGACGGCGACGGGGGACGGCTACAGGTGGTCCACGGCGACGCCCCCGAGAAGGTCCTCTGGGCCACCCTTCCCGGCCGGTCGTTCATCGCCGCCGCCCGGGGCGTGGAGACCGTCACCGAATCGAGGGGCCACTTCACCGTCAAGGATTCCCTCCGAGAGGTCCTCGCCCACCAGACCGTCGACAGCATCACCCTCTCGTCCGGAGAGGCTGGCGCCGGTCCACGCGACGGCCTGGTCATCCGGGGCCGCCTGGACGCCGGCCCCGGACGGGCCGAACGGCCGCCGCACACCACCTACACCCTGACCTTCACCGCCGTGGACGAGAACCAACTAGCCTTCGAGCTGGAAATCCACAACGGCGCCATGAACCGCACCTTCCTCACCTACGCCTCGGACCCCGACGAACACTTCTTCGGGTTCGGCGAGCAGTTCACCCACCTCGACATGAAGGGGCGCTGGCTCCCCATCTTCGTCACGGAGCAGGGGATAGGGCGCGGGGCCCAGCCGATAACCCTCGGGGCCGACCTCACGGCCGGCGCCGGCGGGGCCTGGCACACCACCTACGCCGCCGTGCCCCACTACATCACCTCCCGCCTGCGCTCGCTGTTCCTCGAGAACTCCGAGCATGTGGTCTTCGACCTGCGCAGGCCGGACCGGGTCCAGGTCCGCCTCTTCGCGAACACGATGGCCGGCCGCATCCTCTACGGAGAGACCCCGCCCGACCTCATCCGTGAGTACACCGAATACGCCGGGCGGATGCGCCCCCTCCCCGACTGGGTACTCGAAGGAGCCGTGGTAGGGATGCAGGGCGGCACGGCAAAGGTGCGCCGGGTCCTGGCCGACCTGGAGGCCCGGGGCACGCCCGTGGCCGCCTTCTGGCTCCAGGACTGGGTGGGCCAGCGGGTGACCAGCTTCGGCAAACAGCTCTGGTGGAACTGGGAGCTCGATGAGGACCACTACCCGGGCTGGGACGGACTCGTTGCCGACCTCGACTCTCGCGGCATCAGGGTCATGACCTATGTGAGCCCCTTCCTGGCGGACGTCTCGGAAAAGCCCGGCGTGGAGCGCAACCTCTTCCAGGAGGCCCTTGCCCTCGGCCTGTTCGTCGAGAACGCCGACGGCGAGCCCTACCTCATCCGGAACACCGACTTCTCGGCCGGGCTTCTCGACCTCACCGACCCGGCCGCTTGGGAGTGGATGAAGGGCATCATCCGGGAGGAGGTCGTGGGCGCAGGAGCCAGCGGCTGGATGGCCGACTTCGGTGAGGCCCTCCCCTACGACGCCGTCCTCCACTCCGGCGAGCCTGCCGCCCGGGTCCACAACCTCTACCCGGAACTCTGGGCCAGGCTCAACCGGGAGGTGGTCGAGGAGGTGGAGGCGGCGGAGGGGCCCGAAGGGCAGGACGAATACGTCTTCTTCATGCGTTCGGGCTTCTCGCGCAGCCCGCAGTATGCCACGCTCTTCTGGACGGGCGACCAGCTCGTGAGCTGGGACCGGTTCGACGGCATCAAGTCGGCCGTGACGGCCCTTCTCTCGAGCGGGCTCTCGGGCTTCGCCTTCAACCACAGCGACATCGGCGGCTACACGGCCGTGACCAATCCCATCAGGAACTACCACCGGTCCAAGGAGCTCCTGATGAGGTGGATGGAACTCAGCGCCTTCACCGTCGTCTACCGGACGCACGAAGGCAACCGGCCGGAGGACAACGTCCAGTTCTACACGGACGAGGAGACGATGGCCCAGTTCGACCGGATGGCCCGGGTCTACAGGGCGTGGGCCTCCTACCGCAAGCGCCTGGTGGCCGAGGCGGCCGAGACGGGACTCCCTGTCGTGCGCCACCTCTTCGTCCACTATCCGGACGACCCGAACGTCTACGGCATCTCTTACGAGGAGTTCCTGGTCGGCTCGGAGCTCCTGGTGGCCCCGGTCCTCGACCCGGGCCGCGGGGAAGTAGAGGTCTACCTCCCGCGGGGGCGCTGGGTCCACCTCTGGACGGGGGAAGTCTACGGGTCGACCGATGGTGACGGGGGGCTGACGGTGACCGTGTCCGCCCCCATCGGACAGCCGGCCGTCTTCTTCGCGGAGGGCTCGGCGGCAGGGCTGGAGCTCGTCCGGAACCTCGAGGCCGAGGGACTGTTGGGAGAGTGACCCCGTGACGGAGGCCCAGGTCGCCGGTGTCTGGGTAGACGCGCAGATTGTCGGTGTTCGGGTTTCGGGTGACGAGGACTCCGGTCGGTGGCGCTTGACAGCCGACCCACCGAAGGAAGGACCGAAGGAAGGATAGGAGTGACTGAAGCCGGGTGAAACCGATAGAAGCTGTCGTCGAGAAGGGGCCCAACTACGCCTTCCACCTCATGGCCGTCGCCGGAGTGGGGTTCGAGAGCGACTACGGGGAGCGGTACCGGCACACGGTGACCGCCGAGGACCGGGCCCTTCTCGCGGAGCTCCGGGACCCTCTGACCTTCGGGGACGGCCGCGCCGGTCCCCTGGTCCTGCCCGTCATCTTCCTCCCCTCCTACCTCAACCTCGATACGGTGCCGGCCATCCGGGAGTACTTCGAGCGGCTCGACCGGGCCCTGGCCGGTGACCCGCAGGCCTTCCTCGGCCGCTACCGGGCCCCTTTGAGGCGGCTCTGTGAGGACTGGGTCGAGACGGTCGATGAGCGGTGGCTGGCCGCGGGCGCCGGCTTCCGGGGCCCCATAGCCCGGCTCGGACGCCTCTTCGTGCGGAACTTCCCGACCTACGAAGCCGAGGTCTGGCCGGCCGAGAGGCCGGGGATGGAGGAGGTGGCCTCCCGCCTCGACCGCCACTTCGCCGGCCGCGACGTCATCGGGGCCTGGGAGCGTTTCACCGGCCTGGAGTTCAGGGCCGCGCGCTACCAGATCGTCCTCGTCAGCGCGACCAAGAACGGCCCGGACGCCAACTCGCTCGGCTACGACCGGAACGTCTTCTACCCCTACCAGGACTTCGATACGCTGACCCAGCTCATGAGTCACGAGACCGGGACCCATCTCCTCATCGACCTCATCAAGGCCTTCACCTGGCCGGATGCCGACGGAAGAGTGCGCCTCCGCGGGAAGGGCAGACCGCTCTACGACTTCGACCTCGTCTACCGCGGCTTCGAGAACCTCTGCCGGTTCTACAACTCCCTGGTCCTCGGAGCCCCCGTGCTGTACGATATGGGCAGAGACTACCGGACGGAGGAGTTCGACGCCGTCTACCGGCGCCTCCATGCCTCGCAGCCGGACATGAAGCCCCTCGAGATGCTCCTTGCGGCGGTGGAGGAGCTGGGAGGCGCCGGCCCGTCCTGACCCGGCGCGACCGCCCGGCGGGACCGGCTCCGGGAAACGACATGCGAGTTCTGGAAAGGCCCGCCTCCTCGAGGCGGACCTCGACTGCCCGCGCCCGGCAGCGTCCGGCAAGAAACTGCGCCTGCCGGGCAACTTCATCCAGAGGTGAACCCTCACCCAGGCTCTAAACCCGCAGATGCGTAAGGCCACAAGCGCGGGACCGCGGCCGATCCGGACCGGAGCCCGACCCCGGGCCGCGGCCGGCCCCGAGGGGACCGCCACGAGCCGGTCGGAGGAAGGTCCGGCGGTCGGATAAGGGAGGGAGCCCGAGGTTGGACGACATCCTGAAGGCGCTCGGCCGTGCCGCCGCCGTCCGGCAGGACCCTATCCTCAGGGCCGAGCGCCTGAACAAGGTCTACTGGCTGGGAACGGCCGTCTACGCCGTGGACAACGTGGACCTCGAGGTCCAGCAGGGCGAGTACGTCCTCATCCGGGGCCCCTCGGGCAGCGGCAAGAGCACGCTCCTGTCGCTCCTGGCGGGTCTCGACCGCCCGACGAGCGGCGACGTCATCCTCGACGGGCAGAGGCTGGCCGCGCTCTCCGAGAACGAGCTCGCGGCCATCCGGCGGCAGAAGGTCGGGATGATATACCAGTTCTTCAATCTCGTCCCCAATCTCACCGCCCTGGAGAACGTGGCCCTGCCCCTGCGGCTCTCGGGCGCGCCGGAGTGGTTCGCCGTGCGCCACGCCCGGCACCTCCTCGAAAGGGTCGGCCTCGCCCAGCGGGCGGACCACCTCCCCGGGCAGATGTCCGGCGGGGAGCAGCAGCGCGTGGCCATCGCCCGCGCCCTGGCCAACGAGCCGAAGGTGCTCATGGGTGACGAGCCGTCGGCCAACCTCGACTCGAAGACCACCAGGGACATCCGCGCCCTCATCGTGGAGCTCAACCGCGACCTCGGCCAGACCTGTGTCATCGTCTCCCACGACCCGAGCTTCATCGAGGACGCCCACAGGGTGGTCACCCTTGTCGACGGCCGCATCGCGGGAGAGGAGCCTGGAGGTGCCGTGCATTGAGAGCCCTCGTCCACCTCGGACTCGTCAACGCCGTCCGGAACATCGGACGCAGTCTCCTGG
>ENA-OSAE01000213-OSAE01000213.1-marine-sediment-metagenome-genome-assembly--contig:-NODE-213-length-37641-cov-43.513862_pt1 | contig 37641 bp, 36 predicted proteins | sample MGYA00237870_ERZ529317 | MGnify/ENA primary metagenome ERZ529317 (study PRJEB26369, sample SAMN03142812) | marine sediment metagenome | biome: marine; feature: borehole; material: sediment... | reverse complement strand
GGCGGAAGAATTTCGGGCGTCCCATGGTTTTTACCTCGCTTATCCGATTTTTGATGATATAGTTCGCTATCCAAATTCTAATTCCTCCAGCGATTTTCTCAACAGAGCAAGGTGCTCGAGGTCCCGCCAACTCACAAACCTGCACCGTAGGGTTGATATCTATATCCCAAATAGGGTAAAATGAAAGAGAGGAGAGGGGTGTATGCCTGTGCCGGAAAAGATACCGAAAAATGAAATAGAAAAAGGAATAGGAGAAACTGCTGTTTCAGACGACAGCAAAATTGCTGAAACTGGATATTTTTATCTATCACAGCAGTTAAACTTTCTGACTCAACAAATGACTAGGTTGGATAACAATCTATCTCAACAAATAACCAGGCTAGATAATAAAATAGACAAGTTGGACGAAAAAATAGAAAACAAAATCAAACATCTAGAAGAAAAAGTAGAAAACAAAATTAATCATCTGGATGAAAAAATAGATGGATTAGGCAGAGAGATCAGCACACTGAGATTATGGGCTATTGGTACAATAATCTCTATTCTAGTGGCTTCAGTAAGCTGGTGGGTAGCAATGCTGGCAAAATAGTTTATTAGTCGATTAGTGTGGCTGGTATCCTTGAAAAGAGGAAACCAGGCCACTTTTGCTTTTTTTGAGCGAGTAACCTTCCTGTCCCGGTATTTGCGCCAGCAGGGCAAAGGAAGGACAACCTGTGCACAGCAGGAAAAAAGGGTATAAAAAGAGGCCTTGTTGTGTCTCAGAACGGATGCAATAAGGCTTTTTTTTATTGGGTTTGGTGGTCATCCTGTAGATGATACTCCTCTCTTCCACGAACGTGGGGCGCTCCGTGGGAGAAGGGGGTGATGCCCCTGAAATAAAGGGCTGGTTTAACCGGATTGCTCCCCTAATTTTGGACAATTAAGTCTTAATGTTCATGAAATCGTAGAATTTCATTACCGTTCATTGCCCTTTGATTCTAGCCAATTCGTTTCATTCCGTCAAGGGTAAAGGCTGACGCCCTCACTTCGCTCGCCCTTGACTCCATTCACGAATTTGGACATGAAATAATCAGCAATGAACGGCCGAAATATTATACTTTCAACTTTCAAATCAACAAATGGGCTTTGAATACCCGAAAATACTGACAAAATCAGTGCTCGAATAACAAAAACACCCCTCTCTTACAAACTAAGATTAACAACTACAAAAACCCGAAATTACCAAGGGGAGGGGAAATACAGGATGTTTATGAATTCTATTTTGCCCAAAAAAATCATCAAGATACCAAGCTTGTTGAACGTTTGGCCTCTTGATGAAGCTGTTAAAAAATTATTCGTAAAAATATCTGCTCATATCTGGTATTGAAACAGACAAGCTGCTCAACTACTTTATAGCCGGATTGTCAGCGTTCTTGAAGGTTCGAGTACAACTTTCGGTATGCGAATGTTGAGTTATACTTTTACTTCTTTGGTGGTAGTATTTTTCAATAGATGGTTTTTGTGAAACTCATTGGGTGCCATGCTTTGAAATTCTTGGCAACCAAAACACTCGTCTTTGATACAACAGGATACAACAGGAACCGTCCCTTTTGCTTTTGTTTCCCGTCCCTTTTGTTTCCTTTTGTTTCGCGCAGTTTGAAAATTTAACATTTTCTTAATTCAAACCCCGAAAAACACCAAAAATTAGCTGCTAAGAAAGCAGGGTTTTATACCCCGAACTTAGAACAAGCCTAACCCGTATCAATAACCTTTCTTGTTATAACCTTCTGCTTCCATCTTCCCGTTAAATAATAGCTGAAGGACAGGGTTAATCCCATAATCCACGCGATGGGAGTTCCCCACCAGATTCCGTCGGTTCCAATTCTCTGGGAAAGTAGAGCCGAGATGGGAATTCGAACGAGCCACAGGGAAAGGGCTGTTATAAACATGGGAACCAGGGTATCTCCAGCTCCCCTCAATACCCCATTGGTTATAAGCATGGTTGAGAAAACGATGTAAAAGGAACCGACAATGGTAAGGTAGCGGGTTCCTATCTTTATAACATTGGGATCTTTATTGAACAACCAGATAAGCTGATTTCCAAAGATTATCACAATAAAGGTAGTGATTACAGAGATAATACCAGATATTACCAACGATGCTGTGTATCCTTTCTTGACCCTTTCCTCTTTGTTGGCCCCCAGGTTTTGACCCACAAAAGCTGACACAGCTACAGCGATGTTCATGGCAGGCATAAAAGCAAAGGCATCCACTCTTCCTGCTGCAGCATAAGCTGCCATGGCATTGGTTCCAAAACCATTTACAATTCTGGAAAGAGCCATCATACCTGTGGCAACAAGCATCTGCTGAATGCCTGACGGCAGACCGATTTTCATGCTAAGCCCGAAAATCCTTCTGTCGAAACTCATGGAATTCACTTTAAATTTAAATATTTCATGGGTTCTGTTCAAGTAATATACACTGGAGGCAAAAGCTATTCCCTGAGCTATAACTGTAGCCCAGGCAGCTCCTGCAACTCCCAATCCAAACCCCAGAATAAACACTAAATCCAAAACTATGTTTGCAAGGGTGGCTATAATAAGAAAATACAGAGGGGTTTTGGAATCCCCCAGCCCTCTTAAAATAGCGCTCATTGAGTTGAATCCAAACATGACAATGATGCCGGCAAAAATTATGTTTAAATACTGTCTGGCCTGAGGGAAGACATCGGGAGGCACTTTTAACAATCTCAGGATTGTTCCGCTGAAAGCTAAACCCATTAGGGTTGTAGCAATTGATACAAAGAACAGGAATATGTAGACCGAATCTATTGTGCGTTTAACCTTATCCATTTCCCTGGCTCCATAATACTGGGCAATGAGGATGGTAGATCCCATAGTAATCCCTATTATTAGTGATACCAGCAGAAAAATTATGGGGAAACTTGCTCCTACGGCTGCCAGAGCCCTCTTTCCAAGGGCATTCCCTACTATTATGCTGTCTACCGTGTTATACAATTGTTGAAAAACGTTCCCTATCAGCATCGGCAGTGCGAAGAAAAATATGAGTTTGGCCTCATTTCCTTTTGTCAGATCCTTCATGTTTTATCGCTCCCATTCTATTTAAGTACAAAATGATTTTAATATAAAGTTTTTCGAAAATCAATTTTTTGATTTTGATATAGAAACACCTTTTAGAAGAAATTCGATCTATATGTTGTGGTTGCGGTTGTATATTACCCCAAGATATAGAGTGATTTTATTGAAAAATGGACTTTTTACAGTAGAATCTTTTTTTATTAAAAAAAGTTATAAAAAAGATTGATTCTAATAGATAATCCTGAAAAAGTAGAATAACACACATATCATTTTTTTAGAAGAAAAATTTCAAAAATCATCCCTAATTTTGAAGCAGGGGATTGTTTTTTAGTTAATGTGGTATATTTAATCAAAAAACATTAATTAAGGGACAATATTTTTTAGATTTCAGTCTATATTTAATAAAAACTGCGGCAAAAAAGAGAATGTGACTGAGATTCCCATTGTATTCAATTAACCCCATTAAAATTGAACTTATAGTAGAGAATAATCTGAGAACTACAATTATTAGGAAATGGATCTTATCAATAATAGAGATAAAAAAAGAGAACCTTAAAGGTTCCCCCAAGCTGTTGAAAAATCTCCTGATGTTTAATGTAGTTTTTAGGAATGGCTAAGAAAATTTTCATTATAATAATTTTTTTGGATCGTGATATTCCAAATTAAAAGCTTCGGCTACAGCTTTATAAGTTATCTTACCATTATAAACATTTAATCCTTTTAATAGAGCCGGGTTGTCTAATAATGCTTTTTTATACCCCTTGTTAGCAATTTCAATTGCATAAGGCAGTGTTGCATTGGTTAAAGCATAGGTAGAAGTCCTTGGTACTGCTCCCGGCATATTGGCAACTGAGTAATGAACAACTCCATGTTTGATAAATACCGGATCATCATGAGTAGTTGGATAAGTTGTTTCTACACACCCTCCCTGATCAATGGCTACATCAACAATAACAGATCCGTTTTTCATATCTTTAATCATTTCTTCAGTAACTAGATGAGGGGCTTTAGCACCGGGAATTAAGACAGCACCAACTACCAGGTCAGCTTTAGTTACTTCATCGTAAATATTATATCTATTGGACATCCGAGTTTTTACATTACCATGGAAGATATCATCTATATATCTTAATTGGTTGGTATTAATATCTAAAATTGTTACGTCAGCACGCAAACCCAGAGCCATTTTGGCTGCATTCATTCCAACAATTCCCCCACCTATAATTACAACTTTGGCAGGGGGAACACCAGGAACTCCAGCGAGTAAAACTCCTCTTCCGCCTTTTTGCCTTTCTAAGTATTGGGCTCCTTTTTGAATAGCCAGCCTACCTGCAACTTCACTCATAGGAGTTAATAGGGGCAGAGAACCATCACCTAATTGAACAGTTTCATAAGCAATAGCAACCACCTTTTTATCCATTAAGGCTTTGGTTAGCTTCTCTTCAGCTGCTAGATGAAGGTAAGTGAAAAGAATCTGGCCTTCCTTTAAAAGGTCATACTCTTCGGGTAAAGGTTCTTTAACTTTCATAATCATGTCTGCCTCAGCGAATACTTCTTTATTTGTTTCCAAAATCTTGGCCCCTACTTCTTGGTAATCAGAATCTGATATTCCACTACCAACCCCGGCTGATTTTTCAATGATCACTTGATGACCTTCTTTAATTAGAGCTTCTACCCCGGCTGGAGTAATAGCCACCCTGTTTTCATTATTTTTAATTTCCTTTGGTACACCTATAATCATTTACGTCATCCCTCCATATTTTTTAAATTCATTATCATTCCATTGTGTGTTTTGTTCTTCTAAGCCTGTATTACCTTTTACATTATATTCTCTGGGGTGTTTTAAGGCAGTCAAATCCCCCCTACTCTAAATTTGATTAACCCTTTTTAGTATAACAAAACAAATATTGCTTTTATGAATTTTACTATAATAAAATATTAATCATTATTTTAAAAAATCCTGCTTTTTAAATAGATAAATAACACTTTTTCTTGATGGGATTTATCAAAAATCGTATAATTAAGATTGAAATCAAATTGGCTGAAAAACGAGTATTGGAGTTGAGGGAGATGAAATTAGGCAGTAAAATACGTGATTTAAGGAAAAAGAGGAACATGACTATTAAAGAACTGGCAGAACAATCAGGATTAAGCACGGGAATGATTAGCCAGATCGAAAGAGATAAAATCGGTATTTCCGTAACTTCACTATGGAAGATTTCACAGGCACTGGGAGTTTTTATTGGTGATTTTTTTGATAAAAAAATTTGCGAAAACAACCTCATAGTTAAGAAAAATCAAAGAAAAAGAATTGAACTGGTTAATTCTAATGCTGTTTATGAATTGCTAACTCCTGATTTATCAGGAAAAATAGAGTTTTTGAGGCTTGTTATTGAACCGGGTGAAAGTAATGATAATGAAAAAATTAGTCATGATGGAGAAGAATGCGGCATAGTATTACAGGGTAAATTACTGGTTAAATTGGGAGAGAAGGAATACATTCTTGAAGAAGGAGACAGCATTCGAATAGATAGCACAATTCCCCATAGATACATAAATATAGGAGATATTACTTCTATTTCTATTTGGGCTATAACTCCACCAAAATTTTAAACAAAAAAGGCACACCTTCACGTGTGCCTTTTATTAAAGAGAATTCTATATGAACAGATTAACATTGGATTGGTCGGCTTCACCCAGATAAGTGGCTACACCGGCATAATCTATGCCATCTATCAGTTCTTCCTTTTTAATGCCCATCACATCCATGGACATGGTGCATGCCAGCATTTCAACCCCCAGAGCCTGGGCGGTTTCTATCAGCTCTGGAAGGGTATTTACCTTCTTTTGTTTCATGATCATCTTCATCATTTTTGCACCCATACCCATAAAGTTCATTTTGGATAATCCCAGTTTATCAGCACCCCTTGGCATCATCCAGCCGAAGAGTTTTTCCATAAAGTTTTTCTTTACTTTTACCTTCCTGGCCTTCCTTAAGATGTTCAGGCCCCAGAAAGTAAAGAACATTGTTACCTTATCACCCATTGCTGCTGCGCCGTTGGCTATGATAAAAGCTGCCATTGCTTTATCCAAATCACCACTAAAAACAATGATGGTTTTTCTTTTGTTTTCCAAGCTCTTCCCTCCCTTCTCCTATATATCAGGTCTTTTTGATTTTTGCTGTTATCACATTATCCTTTTCTTCCAGGGAAAGCAGCTCATTCCCGGTTTTTTTGCACCATGCATTGATATCCTTTTTGAATCCAAAATCCGTTACCTCGATGGTTATAATGTCTCCTGGTTCCAATGTTTTGATTTCTTTAAAAAGAGTCACAATGGGCCCGGGACACTGCATACCTCTACAGTTTATGTGTTTTTCAGGCATTCTAAACCCTCCTCTGATTTTTATTGTAATTCATAGGGATAAGCATTAATACCGCCTTCAAGAATTGCCGCTTTTTCAAAACCCATGTGCTTGAGGGTGAGATAAGCCAGGTAGGCGTTTTTCCCAACATTACATATGAGGATAATTTCTCTGTCTTTTGGTGTATCTTTTAATTCCTTCTTGAGCCTGCCTTTAGGTATGTTTACAGCACCGGGTATGGTTTTTACCATGTATTCTTCTTCTGCTCTGATGTCAATGAACATCACGTTTTTGTCAGACAGTTTTTCATGAGCTTCGATGGGAGAAATGCCTTTGACTTTGTCTGCAACTTTATTCAACCAGACATTGGCCGTTGTTATGGTGGAACTCATTGCAGAAGAGAATGGAGGTGCATAGGCCAGGTCCAGTTTTGCCAGATCATCGACCCTGGCGCCGAAAGTTATTGCCGCTGCAATGATATCAATGGGCTTATCCACAACGCCCTCACCCACGATCTGAGCCCCGAGAACTCTGTGGGATTTCCTGTCAGCTATCAATTTGGTAACGATTTTTTTGTAACCCGGGTAATAGTGGGCTCTGTCATCGGCAGGAACAATTACAGTTTCAACATCGAAACCTTCTTTTACAGCTTCTCTTTCAGTAAGCCCGGTTTTGGCTGCGTTCATGTTGAACACCTTAACTACGTTTGTACCAAGCACTCCTCTTAATTCATCCCTTTCTGCGTTTTCGGCAAATAGGTTTATAGCAGCAATTCTACCGGTCTTATTTGAGGTTGACCCCATAGGAAACCATGCAGGTTTACCAGTGATTAGATTGATATTTTCGGCACAATCTCCCACAGCATAAATGTCTTCAATGTTTGTTTCCATGTTGTGATTAACTTTAATGGCACGGGTATCACCCAGTTCGATACCGGCCTTTTGGGCCAGTTCTGTGTTTGGTCTTACACCTACCGACATTATTACCATATCAGCAGGTATTTTTTTGCTGGGAGTGATGGCATATTTTACATTGCCATCAGAGTCTCCTTCAAAGGCTTCCACGGCTTCACCCGTGATTACATCAACTCCGTGTTCCATAAGCTCATTTTGGACCAGAAGGGCCATTTCTTTATCGTACATGGGAAGCACGTGATCCAGCAATTCTACTACAGCGGTTTTTATTCCCCTTTCTGTCAGGTTTTCAGCAACCTCAAGGCCGATGAAACCTCCTCCCACCACAACAGCATTTTTTACTTTACCAGTGTTAATGAGTTGTTTAATTTTTATAGCCTCCGAAACCGTCCTTAGTGTGAAGATGTTGTTCAGTTCAACTCCTTTAATGGGTGGAACAAAAGGAGAGGCACCTGTAGCTAAAATCAGCTTATCGTATTTAAACTCCTTGATCTTATCAGTTTTTAAATCTTTTGCCACAACTTTTTTTGCTTCAGGCAGAATGTCTATTGCCTCATGATGTGTTAAAACATCGATGTCAAACTCTTTTTTGAATGCTTCCGGAGTTTTTACCAGGAGTTCATCCTTTGATTTAATAACATCCCCGATGTAATAGGGCAGGCCGCAACCGGCATAAGAGATGTATTCATCCCTTGTTAAAACCGTCACATTTACGTCCATACTTTCCCTTCTAGCCTTTGAAGCGGCTTTTGTACCAGCAGCCACCGCTCCAATAACCAAAATGTTTTTCATGTTATACCCCTCCATATTAAAATATCTATATATCATAATAATACGATATTATGAACAAAAAATCAAGCTTCTTGGATAATAATGTCACAGTTTTTTTCGCTTTTCTTTTAAATATGATTTTTCTTCTTCACCGAGAATTGAATTTATGATTTTTTTTGCGTCTTCGTTAATAACCTTGTAACAAACCTCCAGCCCTTTCCTGGTGCCTTCCAGGATTCCCCTTGCTTTTAATATGGCAAGGTGCTGCGAGATCGTTGACTGGGGAAGCTCCAGACATTCTTGAATTGTTTTTACGTTGCATTCATTTTCCATCAGACCAGCGACGATGCATAGCCTTACAGGATGTCCTAAAGTCTTTAATAATTCGGCCTTATCCCTGAAAATTTCTTTAAAAGACATAAAATTCACCGCTTTCATCTTAATCTATATATTCATATTAATCGATATATTAAGGTTTTGTCAATGTTAATATAGTACAAAGTAAGTGTAAAGGTTTAGTAGGAAACTAGAGACCACTTATCACTGACAGACCCTCTAGCTGCAGGTAAACTCACCCTCACTTACTCGCTCCAATCCCTCTCTGCTTTGGATATGTAGTTTCTTAATTTCTTAAAATGAATTTTATCTAAATCTCTTTTAATTTCCCGTTGTTCTTTAACATCAGTATGGTCGCCATGATGTGGGCTCCTTTACTGCTCCAATTCATACCCCGTTTCTTTATAGATTGGCTATTTTTTTGTCTACAAAGGTCTCGTCTACTCCCATACTATGTAATTCTTCATGAAATAGACTTGCTTTTATACGAAATCTATAATCCCATAAATGATCTCTGTATTTTTTAAAGTGCTTTACTAATTTCTCCCGTTGTCTTATGTTCTCTTGTGTTGAACCTTTATATAAATTTTTTATTACTAACAGCGCCGGCGGGTTTAATAATGAAAAGTTGCTGAATAAAAAGTATAGCCATAAAAATTTATAAAGCGTTTGAAGAGAAAATTATTTTTTTATAGAATTCTTATTTGTAGAATTTACAAAACAATACATATATTTTTGATAATATTTATAAAAATAACAAGTTATTTAAGTAATTATTTGAAGGGAAGAAGGGAGGGTTGTTGTTATGGGTATTAGTGTAAAGGATGCACTTACATTACCGGGACTAAACAAAGCAAGGTTATTAGCTGGTAAAAAGGGGTTAAATAAGATAATTGAAAGAGTAAGTGTTGTTGAAGCTCCAGATTTCAAGGCTTATAAAAGTTTGGTTAAAGAGGGGGACTTTTTTATAACCTCTTTTTATGCAGTAAAGAATGATGAACATCTTCAACTCAAGGCGGTAGAAACCCTTTTATCCTGCGGCAGCAGCGGTCTTGTCGTGATTGATCTTTATTTTAAAGATCTATCAAAAGAAATTAAGAATTTTGCAGATGAAGCTTCTTTTCCTATTATGATTCTTCCTGAAAGTGTGCCCTATGCAGAGGTAATAACAAATGTAATGGATGCAATCATCAGACAGAAGGATAATCTTATCAAAGAAATGAGGATTAACAATATTTTACAGAATGGCAGAACGAAGAATGAAATCATTGAAATGGCTTTAAGTATAAATAGAAATTTTAGAAAAAATGTTGTTTGCGCTTACTGTATAAATACCGATGGTTTGTTAGACAGTTTTGTTTCATTGAAGAACTACTCAGAAAAATTCAAGACATGGGAAATTATAAATTATCAGAAGGGTATCCTTATCATAATGACTTTTGAAAACAATCCAGAAAATTTAGTAAAATATCTAATAAATGAAATAATGGATATCATTTCCTTAAAGGGTAAGACATTTAAAATAGGGGTAAGTGATGTACATGAAGGTCTGGAATTTTTAAATTTAAGTATTAAAGAAGCTCTAATAGCAGCAGATGCTTCTGATAGAATTTCCCAAAGTTGTATAGTTAACTATAGAGATTTGGGAATATATAAATTACTCATGCCTTTAAGGGATAAGGCCGAGATTCAAAATTTTTATAATGAAATAATACCGCCTATATCAATATATGACCAAAAATACAATACCAAACTTTTTGAAACGGCAGTTGCGTTTGTTGAAAATGATGGTAACATTAAAAAAACCGCTAGAGCTTTATTTCAGCACGAAAATACAATAAGGTATCGTTTAAACAGAATTAAAGAGATTCTTAATATGGAAAACCAGGAAGGAAGCTTTTACGAACAGCTTTCGATAGCAGTTAAAATTCACAAATTATTATTTTAAAGGATAAATTCTGAGGTTATTATTAAGCAACTTGTGATACGATTGAAACAAATTGTATAAAAAACAAAAAATCACATCATATTTTGCAAAAACCACAAAGGTTATAAATTGTTGTTTATAGAATCTTATTAAAAAATATTTTGATATTAATAAAGTTTTAAAAAATTTTTAATATACAGATCTAATGCAACAAAATCAATCTTTTTTAAAGGGGAGGTGGAATTAACCGATAAAACGATTTTTAATTATAACTGTCCAGTTGAATCGGTATTGGTAATAGCAGAAGTGTATATTACCCGAAGGCTGTCGAACAGCCAGTTTTGTATCTGGCAGCGGCTAAAACGATAACAGAGTTCTTCTGAGTACAAGTATAGATGTTTTTATCTACTCTATGATATGTACCTTCTATAAAAGCTTGGCATCGCAAATCCTAGTGCTGTATCAACCAACTTGGATGGTTTATAGGAAATAATTGGAAACATCGCTGATGAAAAGATTCAGAGCAAGTGTTTTCTCTGCCTCAATGGGCGCCTAAACTGCTAAACAACTGCTAAAAAAGAGACTTCTCCCAAGTTGCATTTCTTATCTAATAAATATGGTGCATAAATATTACATATTTTACCAAAGTGTAGATGCCATTATGAGATACAGCACTAGTATGAAGCCGTTTTTAAGAATTAAGAATTCATAAGGATAAGATCGAAATTCCGGAGCAGTAAAGATATTAAAATTATTAAATCCAAAATAACCGATTTGTGAAAACAACAAAAAAATGCATCGAATTTTATAAAATTCACAAAGGGCACCTGATGTTATTTGAAGAATTATATCCGAAATTTAAATAAAAATTTTTAAATTTATCCATACAGCATTTTCAATGGACTACTCTACCCTATTTTTAACATCAAATCACACAATTTTAAAAAGATTAAGAAAAAATCAAAGGGAGGGATGTTGAGTCAAAAAACTTTTTTTAAAATTAATTAACTACGAGGAGGGGATGACATGAGGAGATTATCAAAAATCAAAAAAGTGTCACTGTTAATGGTGTTGTTGATAATAACCAGTGTGCTGTTTTCAGGATGTGGAGGTACGGATACTTCCGGGGAGAGTAAACAGGCTACTAAGCCCAAAATAGCCTTTTATGCTTTTGACAGCATACCTTTGCTGAATTGGGATCCTAGTGTTGAATTTTCAAATGGTGTAATAGTGATGAACAATATTTATGAAACCCTGTTGAAGTACGATCCCAAAGAAGATAAGATTATTCCTGTGCTGGCCACTGAATATCAAAAAAGTGAAGATGGTTTAACCTGGACCTTCCACATAAGAAAAGGAGTAAAATTCCATGATGGAACGGAATTAAATGCTGAAGCAGTTAAGTTTTCCATCGATAGGACCATTAAACTTGGTAAAGGTGCATCATTTATATGGGACCCGGTAGAAAAGATTGAGGTTGTTGATGATTATACAGTAAGGTTTAAGCTGAAATACCCCGCACCACTGGATCTGATAGCTGCTTCTGCTTATGGTGCATTTATAATGTCTCCCAATTCGGTTACTTCAGAAGACTGGTTTTCTGAAGGCAGGGAAGCAGGAACCGGTCCCTATAAACTTCAGAGTTTCAAAATGGGTGAAGAAGTTGTGCTTGCAAAGTTTGAAGACTACTGGAGAGGTTGGGAAAAGGAGCACTTTGACAAGGTTATTATAAAAAAGGTTTCTGAAACAGCAACGAGGCGCCAGCTTATAGAAAAGGGAGATGTTGATATCACTATAAAACTCCCCTATGAAGACATTGAAGCATTAAAAGACCATCCCGATGTGAAAGTTGTAGTGGGGCCGTCCTTTGAAAACCTCTTTCTTATGTTAAACACCGACAAAAAACCTCTAGACAATAAATTGGTACGGCAGGCTTTGTCTTATGCATTTCCGTACAATGATGTTGTAAAGTATGCAATGGGAGGTTATGCAAGACAGGCAAAAGGAGCGATACCACATGGTTTGTGGGGACATGGAGAAGACCTTTTCCAATATACTCATGATATTGAAAAAGCAAAAGAACTGCTGACTGAAGCTGGTTATCCGGATGGTGGTTTTAAGCTGCTTTTAACATATAATTCTGGAGATGAAGCTGAGAAGAAAGCTGCAGAACTGTTTAAAGCAGAACTGGTAAAATTAAATATTGAATTAGAGATAAGAGGGATGCCCTGGGAATCTCAATGGGAGATGGCGAAAGCAGAAGATCCCAATAAGAGACAGGATATCTTCATGTTCTACTGGTGGCCTGATGTAGCTGGACCATATACTTACCTGTACAACCTTTTCCATGCACAGGATGAAATATTTTTTAATCTAGCTTACTGGGAAAACGAGGAATTTGATAAGCTGATTGATAAAGCTAATATACAAAGCGGAGTAGACAGAGAAAAGGCTGAGAAGATGTTTATAGAGGCCCAGGAGATTTTAATAGAAGAAGCTCCTGCAATATTTGTATATGACAAACAATATGTAAGAGTATTGAATAAATCTTTTAAGGGTTATAAAGACAACCCTGCTTATCCACACGTAGTATTTTTCTATGATACTTATCGTGAAGAATAAAAGCTTTAAAAGGGGGCAGAATGTCTTGCCCCCTTTGTTTAAATTTTAAAAATATCAGGGAGATGAAGCGCTTTGGGATCATTTGTTATAAGGAGAATTCTGTTAGGAATCCTGGTTTTGTTTGGTGTTATTGTAATAACCTTTACGATTACAAGAGTTGTACCATCTGACCCAGCAGCCCAGTGGGTGGGTCCTAAAGCTACACCGGAACAGATAGAGGCTGCAAGGATAGAATTGGGTCTCGATAAGCCTGTATATGTTCAGTTTCAAAAATATGTTGCTGGTTTGTTAAAAGGGGATCTGGGGCGTTCTTTGCGAACCCATCAGCCTGTTAGCAGGGAACTAAAAAATTATTTACCAGCCACAATTGAATTGGTTTTGGTATCTACAATTATAGCCTCATTAATTGGTCTGCCTTTAGGTGTGTTATCAGCCAAAAGAAAAGATGAATGGGTGGATCATTTCTGCAGGTTTTTTTCTGTTGGGGTTGTATCCCTTCCAACATTCTGGTTAGCGTTGTTTTTACAGTTGATTTTTTACAGGATATTGGGGATTCTTCCTATGGGAGATCAGCTGAGCATGGATATCAAACTGTTATATGATATACCAAAAATAACCGGGTTTTTAATTATTGACTGTCTTATAACTGGAAACTTCGTAATTTTAAAGGATGCTCTTGTTCACATGATTTTACCGGGCATTACAATAGCAGCATACCCTATAGGGCTTGTGGCCAGGATGACTCGTTCAGCTCTTTTAGAAATTTTAGGAGAGGAATACATAAGAGCTGCCAGATCTTACGGATTACCGGAAAGGATGGTTCTCTGGTCATATGCACTTAAAAATTCCCTCGGTCCAACTGTAACTGTTGTTACCCTATCCATAGGTTATACTCTTGTAAACACCTTTTTAGTTGAAGCCATATACAGCTGGCCTGGTATAGGAAATTACGTTGCTACAGCGGTCATAAGTCTGGATTACCCGGCTATTATGGGTGTAACCATATTTTCAGCCTGTGCTTATGTGGTACTAAACATGATAGCCGATATAATAATTGCTTTAGACCCACGAGTCAGGGTTTGAGGAGGGGTGAAATTATGAACAAACTGAGCAGTCTTTACAAATCAATAAAACCAAGGATTAAAGAATTAAAATTGTCTCTGTATCTTTTGAAAAGAAATAAATTAACCTACTTTGCTCTTGTTGTCATAGCGATGTTGGTTTTAATAGCAGTTTTTGCCCCATACATAGCGCCCTTTCCTTCACACATATATGGAAGCACAAATCCCGAAGACAGTTTACTGCCTCCCGGTTCTAAATACTTTTTCGGTACAGATGAACTGGGCCGGGATATATTCAGCCGCGTGTTGTATGGAACAAGAATTTCTCTTCAAACTGCGCTTTTAACTGTTGCCCTGGCTCTTCTGATAGGGGTTCCTTTGGGAGCCATTGCAGGCACCCTTGGAGGCTTTATCGATGAAGCAATTATGAGAGTAACAGATATCTTCCTTAGTTTCCCTCCCCTTCTTCTGGCAATTGCTATAGCTGCATTTCTCGGGCCAAGCCTTACCAATGCCATGCTTGCAATAGCGATATCGTGGTGGCCGTGGTATACACGTCTTGTAAGGGGTCAGGCAGTTTCTCTTAGGGAGAGGCAGTTTGTGAAGGCTGCAAGAGCAATAGGCACTCCGCCTTTAAGGATAATTTTTGGGCATATTGTACCGAATTGCATAGCACCCGTTATTGTTCAGGCCTCAATGGACCTGGGGGGTGTTATTCTTACTGCTTCAGCTTTGAGCTTCCTTGGTTTAGGAGCACAGCCTCCTACACCCGAATGGGGCCTGATGGTTAGCACAAGCAGGACATATTTTTTAAATGGCTGGTGGTACAGCATTTTCCCCGGACTGGCTATATTTTTCACAGTCCTTGCTTTTAATCTTCTGGGTGATGGACTGCGAGAAATCCTTGATCCCAAGACGAGGCAATATTAAGGAGTGGAAAAAGTGGATATTTGCTATGAAATAAAAGATCTAAAAGTTGGTTTTGAGACTTTTGAAGGTTTTAAAAGAGCCCTGGATATCAAACACCTTGAAATATACAAAGGAGAAACTTTTGGTCTTGTAGGGGAAAGTGGGGCAGGGAAAAGTGTACTCGCATTAACCAGTTTAAAGCTTTTACCAATACCGCCAGGTGTAATTGAAAGCGGGGAGATTCTTTTAAATGGTGAGAACATCTTGAACAAAAACGAAAAACAGATAAGGGAAATAAGGGGTAAAAAGATATCAATGATATTTCAGGACCCCATGTCCAGCTTAAATCCGGTTTTTACAGTAGGAGAACAAATAGTTAGGGTTATAGTTAATAATCAAAAAGTATCAAGGAGAGAAGCAGAAAAAAAGGCAGTTGAGATGATAAACATGGTAAAGCTGCCAGATGCGAAAAACATAATGAGAAAGTATCCTCATGAACTGAGTGGTGGGCAAAGACAGAGGGTTATCATTGCTGTTGCCCTTTCCTGTGGTGCGGAATTTCTTATAGCGGATGAACCTACAAGAAATTTGGATGTTACTATCCAGGCGGGTATTTTAAAGCTGATATATGAACTGAAGAAAGAACTTAAAATGACAACATTGTTTATTGCAAATAATATGAGCCTTGTTTCCGCCATTTGCGACAGAATAGGCATTCTTCACGAGGGCAGGATTGTTGAAATCGGTTCGGTTCACGAGGTGGTACAGAATCCAAAACACCCGTATACTCAAATACTGCGAAATGCTATTCCAAGAAATCCATCAGTTCTTAACAGAATTATGGTAAAAGAAGATTTAGAGGAAGGAATTGAGGGATGCGGGTACTACAAACGATGTCCCCACCGGAAACCTGTATGCAAAAACAATCTTCCAGAGATGCAGCTGGTGGAAGGAACACATTATGTAGCATGTTTCAAAGAATTCGAAAGGGGAGAACCGGATGAATAGAACTATTTTGGATGTCATCAAGCTAAAAAAGTACTTCCCTGTGCGTTCCGGTTTTTTTTCAAGAGCAAAAGAATGGGTAAAAGCCGTTGATGGGGTGGATCTTAAGCTTAATCGCGGAGAGGTCCTCGGACTGGTTGGAGAATCGGGGTGTGGTAAAACAACCCTTGTTAATGTTATATTAAGGCTTTTGGAACCTACAGAGGGAAGAGTAGTTTTTGATGGTAGTGATATATTTAATTTGAATAAAAAGGAATTGAGAAACATCAGGAAAGACATTCAGATAGTATTTCAGGATCCGTTCTGGTCCCTGAATCCGCGCTGGCTTATTAAAGATATCGTGGGAGAACCGCTCCAGGTACATTTAAATCCGGGACAGGAGGAGCTTGAACGAAGAGTAAAAGAACTTTTGGAAATGGTAGGGCTTCCTGCAGCCAGTGTATATAACTACCCCCATGAATTCAGTGGAGGCCAGCGCCAGAGAATAGCTATTGCCAGGGCACTGGCTTTAAACCCCAAGCTCGTAATCCTTGATGAACCTACTTCTTCTATCGATGCACTTTCCCAGGCACAAATACTGATCCTTTTAAAGGAACTCAAGGATAAACTGGGCCTAACATATATATTAATCTCGCACGATTTAAGTGTTGTGAATTTCATGTCAGATAAAATAGCAGTAATGTATTTAGGCAAACTGGTAGAATATGGGCAATCAAAGGAGGTGTTTAATGATCCTAAACATCCGTATACTAAAGCATTATTTGATGCTATACCGAACATAGATACCAGGATTGATTCTATGGTAACACTGGAAGGAAGTGTTCCCAGTGCTATAAACCCGCCGCCCGGGTGTAGGTTTCATACACGCTGTCCGGTTTCAAAAAAAATATGCGGTGAAAAGCAGCCGCCTATGGTTAAATTAAATGAAGAACATGAAGTTGCATGTTTTTTTGTTGAAATGAAAAATGGAGGTGTGAACAATTTATGAAAAAATTAAGTTATGAAGATGTTAGGGATATACTGGTAGGATGTACCATACTGGGTACCGGGGGAGGAGGAGATTTAAAAAAAGGGCTAAAGCTTGTGGAAGAGGATTTTAAAAACAACATCGAATACAAATTGATTTCCCTGGACGAAATTGATGATGAAGCACTTTTTGCGTGCCCGTATTTTTGCGGTTCAATAGGTCCCGGGGAAGCCAATGACAATTATCATAAATATCCGAAAACAGAAGAAATGGAAACTGTGGCTGCTTTAAAAGCCCTGGAACGTTTCCTTGGAGAAGAATTAGACGGGGTGGTATCAATTGAGTATGGGGGTCTTAATACTGCTGTTTCCATGTCTACAGGTGCCAGGCTTAATAAATATATAGTAGATGCTGATGCTGCAGGAAGGGCCGTGCCTGATCTACAATTTTCTACTTTTTATGTAAATGAAGAACCAATTTATCCTCTGGCTGTTGCTGACGGTATAGGTGATGTGGCGGTTTTTGAAAAAGTAGTGGATGATTTCAGAGCAGAGGATCTGGTAAGAGCTCTTTCTACGGTCAGCGGTGGAATGGTAGGGATGGTCGACCATCCAATAAGAGGCAAAGAATTAAAAAAAGCTGTAATACCCAATGCGCTGAGCTATGCCGGCAAGGTTGGTCGGGCACAGAGGGAAGCTGTTGAAAAAGGGAAAGACCCGATAAAGGAAATAATTGCTTCAGTTGACGGTTATCTTCTCTTTAAAGGGGTTGTGAAGAAAGATACCGAGTGGTCAAACGAAGGCGGCTTTACCATCGGCAGTATAGAACTGAAGGGGATGGAAGAATTCTCTGGCAGTTCTTTCAGAATATGGTTTAAAAACGAGAACATAATTTGCTGGCTGGATGAAGAAGTGTATGTTACGGTTCCTGACCTCATCTGTGTGGTGGAGGCAGATTCGGGTTATCCTGTGACAAACCCCTTTTGTAAAAAGGATATGAAGGTTGCCGTATTGGGATTTAAAACTCCGAAAGTATGGTTGACCAAGAGGGGGTTATCCATATTAAATCCTAGATTTTTCGGATTTGATGTGGATTATGTTCCTATAGAAGAGAAATTTAAAAAATAAAAAAGATTGGGGGTTTTCAAAATGGTAAAACTTTATGAATATGAATTGCAGAAAGCTGCAGATGTTTTAATGAAGGAGATGTTTAAATTAAAAAAGGACGAAACCATAATAATCACTGCCGATACCGAATCTGACGAGAGGGTAGTAAATGCTGCGGCCAGGAGTGCATTTGCAGTGGGAGCAAAACCGATGGTTATATGGCTTCCATCACCTCTGGGTGTTGGTAAAGCTGCTGACCCAATGCTTCCTGTTGATTCACTCACAGCAGCGCTTTGTGAAGCGAATGCCTGGGTAGAGTTTAACAATCAATGGCTCCTTTATTCTACACCCTTTGAAATAGCAATGGAAAAAAATAAAAAATTAAGATACCTCTGTCTGGTAGGAATGGATACGGATATGATGGTTAGGGTCATCGGTAGAGTAGACAGAAAAATTTTGTCGGAATTTTTATATAAGGTTACCGAAATGACTGAAAAAGCCGAACACGTAAGGATTACAACACCTACCGGTACCGATCTGGAGTTCGATAATGAACCCAGACACAGGTTTACATGTGATGATGGCGAGGCTTCTGAACCTGGAATGCATATGCTGGCAGGCCAGATATGCTGGATTCCAAGATTTGAAACCATAAACGGCACTCTGGTGTTTGATGGTTCACTCGTTCCCCCGTGCGGACTTTTAACAGAACCCATAGTGATGAAAGTGGAAAAAGGGAGAGTAGTAGACATAAAAGGTGGAGAGCAGGCAATGCAATTTAAAGAATGGCTTGAAAGCTTTGATGATCCAAACATGTTCAGACTGGCTCATGTATGCTATGGGTTTAATCCGGGTGCAAAGCTTACAGGCAATATCCTTGAAGATGAAAGGGTCTGGGGATCTACAGAATGGGGTCTGGGTTACCTCAGCCCGATAGACGCTCCACCTGATGGAATAAAAGCGAAATCCCACTGTGATGGAATCTGTTTAAATTCTTCAGTTTGGCTGGATGACAAAAAAATACTGGAAAATGGAGTGGTAATTGACCCCGATCTGCAGGAGCTTGTGGAGAAGCTCAAAAAATAATTTAATACTCTCCTATCGGTATATAGATTTTTTATATATCGATAGGAGTTATTAAGCATTTCAACAAGTCGCATCAAAAGATGGTATATTTATTAAGTATTGAATTGGCAGGATATAGACCCATCTTTATAAGTTTGAAATAACCAATAGGAAGATTAGAAAGGAACAGGGAAAGAGGGGATTTAATTGAAAAGAATAAAGGTAATAGTGCCTGTAAATACATCAATATGGAATGAATCAATACTAGAAATATTTGAAAAAAACAAAGATTCTGATACGCTAATTGACATAGTAAACATAACGAAAGGCCCTGAAGCCATTGAGCAGCATTATGATGAAGTCTGGTCAGAGCTCTTTACATTAAGGGAAGCAGAAAAAGCAGAAGTGGAAGGATATGATGGAATTATAATTTACTGTTTTGGTGATCCGGCGGTAAGAGCTGCGAAAGAAAAACTCCGCATTCCGGTAGTTGGGATAATGGAAGCCTCCATACATTTTGCTTCATTACTGGGAAAGAGGTTTTCAATAATAACCACCAGGAATGAAGGTAAATTTGCTACTGAAGACCTTTTAAAGCTTTATGGGTTTGAGAAAAAATGTGTTTCTATAAGAGCTCTCGGGATTGAAGTGCTGAATCTTGTGGATAGATCAAGACTTAGAAAGGCTGCTCTAGAAACCTGCCGACTTGCTGTTGAAGATGATGGTGCAGATGTGTTGGTGTTCGGATGTGGAAGTATACTGGGGTTGAGAGAAGAAATTTCAGAGATCTTAAAGTTGCCTGTTATAGAACCTGGTATAACGGCTTTGAAAATATGTGAGGATTTAATAGACGTTGGTCTGACGCACAGCAAACGAGCTTATCCCATGCCCCTAAATATAAAGCGACAAATATAGGAAGGAGTTGACTGGCTTGAGAAGAATTCTGGTTATAAATCCTATTGCAGACGATAGGTGGAATCAAGCTGATGGTGATTATCTTCAATCCACAGCACGGAAGGACACTATTGTAGATATTGTTAATATAGAAAAAGGAGCTTCAAGCATCGAATCTTTTTATGATGAAGCCCATGCGGTTCCGGGGGTTCTCAAAGTTATAAGAGAAAATAAAGACCGTTATGATGGGATAATGATAAACTGTTTTGCCGATCCCGGTTTAAACCCTGCCAGAGAAATTTGCGAAATACCAGTGGCAGGTCCGGGAGAAAGCGCGATGATTGTTGCGTCAATGCTGGGACACAGGTTTTCTATTATATCTGTGTTGAAAAACGTAGTCCCCATGTTTGAAATGAAGGCAGCTGTTATGGGTCTTTCAAAAAGACTTGCTTCAGTAAAATATATAGACGTTCCGGTGCTAGCACTGGAAAACAATCCTGACACTACGGTAGAATCCATCGTAGAAAAAATTAACGAAGCGGTTGAAAAAGATAGTGCCGAAGTTGCTGTGCTGGGATGCACCGGTATGCTTTCCCTATACAGAAAAGTAAAAGATAAGGCAGGCATACCGGTTGTAGAACCGGCTGCAGCATCATTAAAAATTCTTGAAACTCTGATTGATTTGGGAATTTCACACAGCAAAAAAGGGCTGTACCTTACTCCGGTATTCAAAAAAATAACATGGTAAACCTTTAAAAGGTTTATTTCACTACCGATAAATCTAAAGCAACTTCAAAAAAAGCGGGAGGGAATATTTTATGACCAGAAAATTAACAAAACAGGACCTATACGATATTCTATATGGATGCACAATTTTGGGAACGGGAGGCGGTGGAGATTTAAAGAAGGGTATTGCACTGATAGACAAAGCCCTTGAAGCCGGTAAAAAATTTGAATTGGTCAGCCTTGATGAACTTCCTGATGATGCCTTGATTGCCTGCCCTTATATGTGTGGATCCATATCTCCCTTAACGGAAGAGGAAGAGAAAAACTACGCAGATCTACCCAGAATAAATGAGGAACCGGCTCTGCAGTCATTTAAAGTTCTGGAAGAATACATGGGCAAAAAGTTTCATGGAGCAATTTCTACAGAACTCGGTGGGTCAAATACCGCAGTAGCGTTTTATGTTGCTGCAATGGCCGATATCTACATAGTTGATGCTGACCCTGCAGGAAGGTCTGTGCCCGAACTTCAGCACAGCACGTTTTATATAAACAATATACCAATTACCCCCATGGCTGTTTCCAATGAATTCGGAGATGTGGTAATAATCAAAGATGTGGTAGATGATTTTCGGGCTGAGGCCATTGCTAGATCAATGGCTATTGTCAGCAAAAACAGTGTGGGGATAACAGATCATGCTGTATCGGCCGGCAGACTTAAAAAGGCTGTTATACCCGGAGCAATTACACACGCGTTAAAAATAGGTAAGGCCTTTAGAGAGGCGCGGGAAAACAATAGTGATTTAGCATCGGAAGTTGCGAAAGCTGGTAATGGTTATGTGCTTTTCAGAGGAAAAGTAAAGGATTTTTCTTGGGAGGACAGGGATGGATTTACGATAGGAGAAACTTTCATAGAGGGCGAAGGAGACTTTGCTGGTTCTGAATACAGAATATGGTATAAAAATGAAAATATAATAGGCTGGAGAAATGGAAAGATTGACATTACCGTTCCGGATCTTATATGCATAATTTCGGGAGACAAAAAAGAACCGGTTACGAATCCGAACTTCGAAATAGGTATGAAAGTTGATGTTATCGGCCTTCCGGGACCTAAGGAGTGGAGGACAAAGAAAGGCCTTGAAGTATTCGGTCCAAAACATTTTGGGTTTGATATTGACTACGATCCTATAGAAAACCGATTTTAGGGAGATGAAAATATGAAAAGGATACTGGTGATCAATCCGATAACGGAAGATGCCTTTAATGCGATGACAGAAGAATACCTTGAGAATTTCATCAGTGATGAAATCGAATTAGAAGTAATAAGCATAGATAGAGGCCCCTCTTCTATAGAAACATTTTATGATGAGTCCTTCGCGTTGCCGGAAGTATTAAAAAGGGTAAGAGAAAACAAAGATAAATTTGATGCCATTGTGATAAACTGCTTTGCAGATCCCGCCGTCCATGCTGCAAGAGAAATTTCGGATATCCCGGTGGTAGGGCCGGCAGAAGCTTCCATGCTGCTTGCTTTAACCCTGGGGCGCAAATTTGGAGTCATATCCACATTCAGAAATTCCGGCCCGTGGATTGAGCTTCAGGTGAATGAACTGGGTATTGAAGATCGGCTGGCAGAAGCCGCCGGAATAGAAATTCCCGTGCTTGAACTCGGAAAAGACTTGGATAAAACGGCACAGCACCTTATAGAAGCCGCACAAAAGATTATTGAGGAAAAGGGAGCAGAAGTAATAGTGCTGGGATGTACAGGCATGGCCAGGACAGCCGAAATCATAAGGAAAAAGCTGAATATTCCCGTAGTAGAGCCTCTGGCAGCTGCATTTAAGATGGCAGAACTGCTGATAGATTTGAATTTGGTACACTCAAAGAATGGACTATACATGAAACCCGATACGGGAAAAATAAATCAATAAAATCAATTTTTGCGGGGTGTTCTCATGTTGAATTTTGAAGAAATACGACCGGGTATAAGAAACATGCTAAAGGTAAATATGAATCTCAAAAAGGGAGAATCAGTTTTAATATTGAATGACGTTCAGGATTTAAAAGAATGGCATCTGTCTTATGATGTGGTAAGGGATTTTGCACTGCGTTCCCTTATGGCAAGAAAGTTTTTTGACTTAGCCAGAGAAGAATTTAAAGAGAACCATTTTGATTATATGGTATATACTTCTGTAGGGCAACATGGCAATGAACCACCGGAGGAAGTTGCGGTAAAACTTCCGGAGTATGATGTAGTAATTGCCTTAAATACTTATTCCATTTCTCACACAAAGGCGAGAGAAGAAGCAGTAAAAAAAGGAACGCGGATTGCTAGTATGCCGGGTATAGAACCTGGTATGCTTATGAAGGATGGGCCGATAGCAGTTGACTATAATGCTGTTTGTAAAGATGCTGAAAGAATTGCCGATATGTTAACACAAACAAACTCCGTAAGAGTCGTAACAGACCTGGGAACCGACTTATCCTTTAGTGTAAAAAACAGAAAAGGTGGAGCAGATACCGGTTTGATTACTAAGAAGGGAGAATGGGGCAATCTGCCGGGAGGGGAGGCATATATAGCTCCCGTGGAAGGTAGTGCCAATGGAAGAGTTGTCGTGCCTTCAGGCTGGTATTTTAATCTTAAAGAGGATATGGAACTGGAATTTAGAGACGGATATGTAATCTCCGTCAAGGGTGGTGGAGAAGTGGGAGAACATTTTAGAGAACTCTTTGCCTTTGACGATGAAACAGCAAAACACAGAAGGAATTGCGCCGAACTGGGAATAGGCACCAATCCGAAGGCAAAAAGACCCGACAATGTGCTAGAAGCGGAAAAAATAAAAGGCACAGTTCATATCGCCATCGGAGACAGTTCCCATCTTGGCGGTGTTACAGAATCGGATTTGCATGAAGACTTCGTACTGCCGGAACCCACCCTTTACTTAGATGAAAGAATTGTTATTAAAAAAGGAAAGCTCATTACCGGCTAAACTTGCCATCAGGGCAAGTTTAGCACGTTTTTATAGTAAAGTATGAATGTGCTAACGGGAAAAATATCAGCGTCTATTAATAATAACAATATTTTATTTTAATGAGAAAAAGATTTAAGCTTTACGCAATTAAGGAGGGAAATACTTATGCCCCAAATTGTATACATAGACCCTGTGGGGCCAGAGGGAGCCTGTCCCCTTATTAAAGATGAACTGGATAAAATAAAACGGAGGGAAACCCGGGTTGAATTTACTCACTTAAAAAGGGGGCCGCAGCATCTGGAATACAGATATTACGAATCTTTGATAATACCTGACCTTTTACATACCATTAAAGACATAGAAGAAAAAGGGAATGATGCGGCAGTTATAGGCTGCTTCTATGATCCCGGACTTTCAGCAGCAAGAGAAATTACACGAAATATGGTTGTAACCGCTCCTGCAGAGGCTTCTTTTCATCTGGCATCAAAATACGGCAGTAAATTCTCAATAATAATAGGACGTGAGAAATGGATAGCGCGCATCACGGAAAACCTGATAAATTATGGATTTGAAGATAAACTGGCATCCTTTAAAACTCTGGAAATGGGAGTCCTGGATTTCCATACGGATCCTAAACACACAGAAGAAAAACTGAAAGAAAAAGCATTGGAAGCAGTTAAAGAAGATAAAGCGGAAGTCATAATTCTTGGTTGCACCATGCAGTTTGGATTTTATAAACAACTGCAGGAACACATAAACGTCCCTGTTATAGATCCCATAATTGCTGCATTCAAATATGCCGAATTTCTGGTGGAGTTAAGGAATTCTTTTGGGTGGATTACATCCAAAAAATATACTTTCGAAATGCCTCCGGATGAGGAAATAGATAAATGGAAAATACGGGAAATCTATTAAGAAAGGGAATTTCTAGGGGAGGGATGATGGTTTTATGAGGGCTCAGCTTACAATAAGTGTAAATGCAGGCAAGTGGTTGATTGCGAAGGCGATATGTAACTTCCCGGAAGTAAAACATGCTCTTAAAAAAGGAAGGGTTCTGCTAAAAGGAGGCACTACCGTTTCGTGTATAGCTGAGGAACTTGCAGGAATCAAGTTGGAAATCTGCGGAAGAATTACAAAACGAGGGACTGTGGCGGGAAAAAGCAAGAATTGTGGTGCACCTCACAGTATTTTAATAACTGACAGAGGCTGGGAAAATGTTGATGACAGGCTTCTCGAGGTGGCTCATGATTTGGGCCCTGAAGATGTGGTAATCTTGGGAGCGAATGCTGTAGATTCTGAAGGGAATGCTGCCATGATGGCAGGCAGCCCCGGCGGCGGTCCCCCGGGAAAAGTCATGACTGTTTTAATGACGGAAGGAGCCAATATTATTGTAGCTGCAGGTTTGGAAAAGTTAATACCCGGGAGAGTTTATGATGCAGTTTCTGCTGCCGGAAGAAAAAACTGCGATTTTTCCATGGGTATGGCTGTTGGTTTAATGCCAATAAAGGGCAAAGTTATCACAGAATTGGAGGCCATAAAAGCCATTGCAGATGTAAAAGTAACAGTAATTGGAAAAGGAGGTATTGAAGGAGGAGAGGGCTCAACAACCGTTGTAGTTGAAGGAAATGAAAGTCAGATAAAAACAGTTATACAAAAAGTTCTCGAAGCTTCTAAAAAACATATAAGTGGTAATCCGGAAAGCCTTATAGAGTGTAGACCGGGATGTAGCGGCTGTAAAGATGATCTGGCTTGCTATTATTCGAGTAAAAACCGTTTTAAGCCGCTTTAGATGCTGCTATTAGCATCATGGTTCATGTTACGTAAATTCAAAAGCAAATTAACAAATTCAAATGAACTTAGGTTAACAACTATAAACTCTGGACCTAAAATCATACAGCGTTTTTTCTGTCAGGTTTACTTCGCCCAATACATGGATTCCTACAGCATAGTTTACCATGCAGTTGAAGTAGAAGTTATCGATAAGTTCATCATCTAAATAATTTTTCAAATGCTTGATATATTCAAGGGAAAGAAGGATATTTACCGGGAAATTGGGTCCTCCCGTATTGCTGTAAAGCACTGAAAAAGGCTTTTCATCGATATTACAGAAACATGCTCATAGAATATGGAGCCCATAATATGGAGCCCATAATTTTTCTAATTTGGCTTTGATACCTGGATTCATCCAGTTAGTGCTTTCCAATATAGATAACTGAAGATGGCTGTTATTTTCTCTGAACATTGTTCTCGCCCATTTGTCATGATTATTCAGAATTAAGCTCAAATTGCTTCTTCTTACTTCATATTATACCATAAATCACTATAAATTGCTATATGTTGTGATTTTTTTTCAGCTAAAACTAAGACTTTTTACACTAAAATCATATTTGCTTTTTCCATAATTGTAGGTAGTCGCTCGACTATCTATTTTTTTAAAACTAAAATACTGAAACTTTCATTTTTTGTTGCTACCCCCTTATTTTTTAGTCAAACCATTTACATGTCTAGAGGGTTTTAATTTATAACAAGCCAGATAAAATTTTTTAAATTTTTTCTAAAAAAATGAAACAATTTAAGAGGGTAAAACAGTCGTATAGGTGAAGGTCGAGAAAAGGGGGTGGTTACAAAAAGCAAAGGAATTGAAATTATATACAATGATTAAAAAACATTTAAAAAAAAATAAAAAAAGAAGGAATTTTTAAATTGATGTAGAAGAATTATTTAGGATACGGGATACTGGATGCCAACACTGGAAAACAAAGAGCTTGACGAAAGCCCTTGCAAACTTGGAAACAAAGGGACGGTTCTTGTGTATCCTATTGTATCTAATATAATGATATAAAAGCTAAGAAAAGGGAATATATGATTTGAGCGAGTATATTCATAAATTTGTTAATAAAGAAGCAATAAAAAAATGTTCAGAAACGAGGTATAGAAAAGGAATATGTTAGACTGCATTATGAGCAACTAACGTTTTTCTAAAAATGAGTGAAGCGAGCTTAAATCAGATACCCCGCTGCTTGCTGCGGGAATGTCACTTTGAAGAGCAAGGTGTATTATCTTATGACACAAAAACAATTAAATATAATTCCCTTAACCGGGTTTAATTCATATCAAGTTATGGAGTGAGGCCTGTCAAGGGCAGGCGAAGCCCGTTTACTTTACTCTTGACTGGCCGAACGGAATAACTATAATTGTTCGGGCCCGATTAAATTTCCAGCCCCAAAGTAACATTTTCTCACGATAATTTAAACAAAAGGGACGGTTCCTGTTGTATCACCAGGATACCCAACTTAAATGCCCATATTGAATCGTTTCATAGAATACTGGAAGATGGGTGTTTTGGCTGCCAAGGATTTCAAAGCATGGTACCCAGTGAGTTTTACAAAAACCATCTATTGAAAAACGTTACCACCAAAAAAGCAAAAGCATAATATTTTTGGCGTTCATTGCTGATTATTTCACAGCCAAATTCGTGAATGGAGTCAAGGGCGAGCGAAGCGAGGGCGTCAGCCTTTACCCTTGACGGAATGAAACGAATTGGCTAGAATCAAAGGGCAAAGAACGGTAATGAAATTCTGCGATTTTATGAGCATTAAGGCTTAATTGTCTGAAATTATGGGGGCAATCCGGAAGAAGGGAGCTCCTTTCGTAAGGAATAGGTAGTTCACTATAATAAATCTGGTTCTACCCTGAAGACAGCTCATGTACCAAGGCTAGCCGTTTCGACCTGGCTTCCAGATTGGCTGACCAGGCTACCGCTCAAGCTCCGGCAGACTTCTTGTCCCGTTCCGCATCCAGTGTCAAAGGACGGCCTCGGACGTCCTGTCCTCGAACCTACTTTTGCCTTCGGCTTTACTAATCCTGGTTAGCCGTTTGAATCAAGGCACTGCACCGGAATTGGTCAGCACTAGCGTATGTTTCCATCCTTCTGATGGTGCTGCAGCTGCAACATATATGTCTTGACATATCAGGTAGAATTTTAGTATAATAACATCCGATTTCTTGAGGTGAATCTATTGCTGGTAGATGTTAGTGATATAAAAAAGAAAAGGGGTTCATCCAAAAACATACAGCGCAGCGTAATGCTAGAGGCTTTCGATTACAAAGGCAAAAAAATCAGTTTTGATAAAAATTTAAATTTAAGCCTTACCCTTTTAAATACTGGGGAATATATACATGCCGAAGGGAAGGTTAATGCTGTATTAGAAGTTAATTGTGATAGATGTTTAAAACATTTTAAAATGTCTTTTTCCTTTGATATAGATGAAAATTTCTCAGAAAGTCCCAATGAAAATGATGTTTTACCAATTAAAAATGATAAAATAGATTTGAAGCGAGCTATTATGAACAGCCTTTTGCTCAATCTGCCCATTAAATTCATATGTAATGAAGCATGCAGAGGTCTCTGCCCGTATTGTGGCAAAAATTTGAATGAAGAAGAATGCAAATGCGATGTGGATGACACAGATCCGAGATTCGCTGCTTTAAAGAAGCTATTTAATGATAAAGATGAATGACAGGATATAAGAGGAGGTGTAGTAAGTGGCTGTTCCAAAACGGAAAACTTCTAAGTCCCGAAGGGATAAGAGAAGAACGCACTGGAAGCTGACACTGCCTGGATTGGTAGAGTGTCCTCAGTGTCATGAACCTAAATTGCCCCACAGGGTTTGCCCTGAATGTGGTTATTATAAAAACAAAAAAGTAATTGAAGTATGATTCGAAAACTCTGAGGTCCTTTATCCAATAGAGATAAAGGGCTTTTTCTTTTATTTTTTTTGTTGTTGTTATTGATTAATCGTGTTTATTAATATATACTATTAATAGCTGCTCATAATAGAAACTACCATCAGGGGTGGTCTGTGTGGGTAAAAAGCCTTTTTCAAAAAAAGCCAGACAAAAGAAATTAAGTAAAAGGCTTAAAGAAGACCCCTTTCTTACCGATGAAGAGCTTGCTGATGTTTTTCAGGTGAGTGTACAGACGATTAGACTGGACAGAATGGAGTTGGGAATACCCGAGCTCAGGGAAAGGGTCAAGAAGCTGGCCGAGGAATCCTATTCGAAAGTAAAGTCTCTAGCCAGTGGTGAAATTATAGGAGAGTTGGTAGACTTGAAATTAGGGGAAAGCGGTATTTCTATCCTTGAAGTGACAAAGGACATGGTCTTTGAAAAAACCCAGGTGGTGAGGGGATATTATATATTTGCCCAGGCCAATTCTCTTGCTATTGCTGTTATCAATGCAGAAGTGGCATTAACGGGTGTAGCGAATATAAAATACAAAGAGCCTGTACAACCGGGAGATAAACTGATTGCCAAAGCAGAGGTAAAAAGGAAAAGAGGAAATAAATATTTTGTTTGGGTAAACATATATGTTAAACAAAGAGAAGTTTTTAGAGGCAAGTTTATTTTAGTTTCGCTGGATTAGGGGGGGGGTGGGTACAGTGAGAATAGCTATAGATGCTATGGGAGGAGATAATGCTCCTGATGAAATCGTTAAAGGAGGTCTACAGGCAGCTCGGGAAAATCCTCACATACGCATAGTTTTTGTTGGGGATGAAAACAGAATAAAGAAAATTATTGACGAACATGGGAAAGGCAATGAACATTATGAAATATTTCACACCACTCAGGTTATAACAAATAGCGATTCTCCTGTAGCTTCCATTAAAAACAAACAGGATTCATCCATGGTTGCGGGTCTTAAAATGATTAGAAAGAAAGAAGCAGATGTGTTTGTTTCAGCAGGAAATACCGGAGCGTTTATGGTTGGAGCATTACTCCTGGTAGGACGAATTAAGGGGGTCGATAGACCAGCCCTTGGTTCTGTCATTCCCACCCGGAAAAAGGGAATGCTTTTGCTGGATATGGGGGCCAACATGGATTCCAAACCCCAGCACCTGCATCAGTTTGCCATTATGGGTAAAGTATATTCGGAAAGCATATTGAAGGTCAAACAGCCCAGAATAGGCCTTTTGAACGTGGGGCAGGAAGAGACAAAAGGGAATACACTGACAAAAGAGGTTTACAAAATTTTAAAAGATGACCCTGATTTAAACTTTATTGGAAATGTGGAAGCAAGGGATGTGCTAAAAGGCGATTGTGACGTTTTGGTGTGTGATGGGTTTTCGGGAAACATCCTGCTAAAGTCAATTGAAGGTTTTGCTATAAATTTCTTTGAAATAATTAAAACCCAGATTAAGAAATCAATGACTAATAAAATCGGTGGGTTTTTATTAAAACCCGCATTTATGGAAATCAAAAAGAAATTGGATTATACAGAGTATGGAGGAGCACCTTTTCTGGGGATAAATGGTATATGTATCAAGTGTCATGGTTCTTCCAATGCAAAAGCAGTTAAAAATGCTGTATTTCAGGGAGAAAAATTTTATACGAACAAAGTTTTAGAAAAAATCAAAAACCACATCGAAAAAGGAGCGATATAAATGCCCAATGCGGGAATAACGGGTATAGGTTCTTATTTGCCACCCCGAGTATTAACAAATCGTGATTTGGAACAGGTGGTTGATACGTCCGATGAATGGATAACTACACGAACGGGTATAAAAGAAAGACGTATTGCATTAGAGGAACAGGCGGCATCAGACCTTGCGGTGAAAGCAGCGGAAAAAGCCCTTGAGGATGCACAGCTTGATGCCAAACAGATTGGTTTGATAATTGTGGCAACGGTAACTCCAGATATGTTTTTTCCGGCTACAGCCTGTTTGGTACAGGATAAGATAGGTGCTACTAATGCTGCTGCCTTTGATCTGGAAGCGGGATGTTCTGGTTTTGTTTATGCTTTATCCGTTGCAACCCAATTCATAAATGCAGGTGTTTATCAAAATGTTTTAGTTATAGGGGCGGAAACATTATCAAAAATAACAGACTGGTCTGACAGAAACACGTGTGTGCTGTTTGGTGATGGTGCCGGTGCAGTTGTTGTAAGCAACATCGGTGATGAAAACAGGGGAATACTGGCCAACTATTTAAAAGCTGATGGATCCGGGGGTGAGCTACTGCTTGTGCCGGCAGGAGGTTCCCGGTTGCCGGTTACAAAGGATACCGTTGAAAAGAGGCTACATTACATAAATATGAATGGCAGTGAAGTATTCAAGTTTGCAGTCAAAATAATGGGATGCGCAGCAAAGAATGTTGTAAAATTAGCGGGGCTGAAGCTGTCTGACGTGGATTATCTGATCCCCCACCAGGCAAACAGACGGATAGTGGATGCAGCCATAAAGAGGTTAAAACTATCTCCTGATAGGGTCTACATGAATCTCGATAAATACGGAAACATGTCTTCAGCTTCTATACCTGTAGCTCTTGATGAAGCGGTTAAAAAAGGTTTTATAAAAAAGGGTGATACGGTTTTAATGGTTGGATTTGGTGCCGGTCTGACCTGGGGAGCCAGTGTTTTAAGATGGATAAAATAAGTTATAGGGGTGAAAAAATGAGCAGGATTGCAATTGTAACTGATAGTACGGCAGATTTGCCGGAAAATTACATTAAAGAGTATAATATAAACATTGTGCCGCTGAAGGTTTTCTTTGGAGATAAGGAATACAAAGATTGGATCGAGTTGAAGCCCGAACAGTTTTATAAACTCCTGAAGGAGGGAAAACATTTTCCCAGGACATCTCAACCTTCTCCGGCAGAGTTTGAAGGGGTATATAAAAACCTGGCACAAAGATACGATACCATCATATCATTGCACATATCCGGTAAGCTGAGCGGCACCTATCAGTCAGCTCTTGTGGCGAAACAGATGGTAAATGAAGCTGATATTGAAGTGATTGATACACAAGTAACTTCAATGGCTTTGGGATATATAGTTTTAGAAGCGGCAAGAGCAGCGCAAAAGGGCTTGGGTAAAAAGGATATTTTGGAAATAATAAAACGAGTAAAGGAAAACATAAAAGTGTTTTTTGTGGTGGATACCTTAAAATACCTTGAAAAAGGCGGCAGAATAGGAAAAGCAAGGGCATTTTTAGGCAGTTTGTTGAACATTAAACCCGTTTTAACTCTTGAAGAAGGTCTTGTTGCTCCTGTTGAAAAGGTCAGGGGGAGATCAAAAGCCTTCAAGAGCTTAATCAATAAAATACACAAATATTCTAAAAAAGACCAACCCCTGAAAATTTCTATAATGCATGGGAATAATTTAGAGGGAGCAGAAAAATTAAAAGAGGAGATAATCCACAACTTCCATGTTGAAGAAATTATAGTAGCTGAACTGGGAGCGGTTATAGGCACCTATACCGGCCCGGGAACACTAGCAGTAACCTTTTTATCCAGTTGAGATTTAAAGGGGGTCAGCACATGTTTGAGACAGAAGTCTGCAAAATACTGAACATTAAATATCCCATTCTGCAGGGCGGTATGGCGTGGGTTGCCACAGCTGAACTGGCAGCTGCAGTTTCAAATGCAGGAGGACTGGGAATTATTGGAGCCGGGAATGCTCCCGCTGAAGTTGTCAGATCTGAAATCAAAAAAGCCAAAGAACTTACCGAGAAGCCCTTTGGATTGAATGTTTACTATATGTCGCCTTTTGTGGAAGAAATTATAGACCTTGTGGTGGAGGAAAGGGTGCCTGTAATAACAACAGGAGCAGGGAATCCCGGAAAACACATCGATAAACTGAAAAGAGTGGGTACCAAAGTAATACCGGTGGTATCTTCTGTAGCTTTAGCAAAAAGATTAAACCGGTTGGGTGTGGATGCCTTTATTGCTGAAGGTATGGAGTGTGGCGGTCATATAGGAGAATTGACTTCAATGGCATTGGTTCCGCAGATAGTTGATGCCGTGGATGTGCCTGTAATTGCCGCAGGTGGTATTGGTGATGGCAGAGGAATGGTAGCTGCCTTTGCTTTGGGAGCCAAGGGGGTCCAGCTCGGTACCAGATTTGTGTGTGCGGAGGAATGCAAGGTACATAAAAATTATAAAGAAGCCCTATTGAAGGCCAGGGATAGAGATACGGTAGTGACAGGAAGTTCTACGGGTCATCCCGTAAGGGTTTTAAAGAATAAGCTGGCAAGGAAATTCTTAGAGATGGAAAAACAGGGGGTTCCACCTGAAGAACTCGAAAAGCTGGGAACCGGGAAATTAAGAGATGCAGTTATAGAAGGTGATGTGGTTTACGGTTCATTGATGGCAGGCCAGGTGGCTGGAATGATCAGCAAAATACAGCCGGCCAGGGAAATCATTGAAGAGATTATAAGTGAAGCAAGCATGATTATTAAAAAATTGAGTGAATACAGGAGGTAAAAAGACAATGGGCAAGATCGCTTTTGTCTTTCCCGGTCAGGGTGCCCAGTACGTTGGAATGGGTAAAGAAGTTGCGGAAAATTATAAAGTTGCAGATGATGTTTTTAATACCGCAAATGAATGCCTAGGAATAGATATTAAACAGATATGCTTTGAAGGGCCGGAAGAAGAACTAAAAAAGACCGTTATTACTCAACCTGCTGTATTGACTACGAGCATAGCTTTGTTAAAGGTATTTGAACACTATGACATCAAACCTGATTTTGTTGCAGGATTGAGTTTGGGAGAATATTCAGCTCTTGTAGCAGCAGATGTTATTGATTTTGAAGAGGCTCTTCCTCTGGTTCAGAAAAGAGGTAGATTTATGCAGGAAGCGGTACCATTAGGGAAGGGAACGATGGCTGCGATAATAGGCCTGGATAAGGAAACAATTCATGAAATATGTGAGGAAGCAACCAGGCTTTATGGACTGGTTGAACCGGCCAATTATAACTGCCCGGGCCAGATAGCGATTTCTGGACTGACAGAATCTGTAAAAAAGGCGGTGGAGCTTTCTCTGGAAAAAGGCGCAAGAAAAGCAGTAGAATTACCAGTGAGTGCTCCTTTCCATTCAAGCCTGTTGAAACCTGCCGGGGAACACCTGCTTGAAGAAATTAAAAAAATCAATTTCAGAATCCCAAAAATTCCTGTAATTTCAAATGTTACAGCTGACTATGTGTGTGAACCAGATGAGATCAAAGAGCTGCTAGTAAAACAGGTTAGTTCTCCAGTGCTGTGGGAAGATTCCATTAGAAAAATGATTGAGGATGGTGTAGAGGTTTTTGTTGAAGTAGGGCCGGGCCGTTCATTGTCTGGTTTTGTGAAAAAAATAGACCGCAGAAAAAAGGTTTTGAATGTTCAAGATATAGACAGCATTGAGAAGGCCCAAAAAGCCTTAAGGGAGGCAGTTTGATGGATTTAAGCTTAAAAGGAAAAAGAGTTTTGGTCACAGGAGGATCAAGGGGAATAGGAGCCTCGATTTGCAAGAGTTTTGCAGCGATGGGAGCGGATGTGATAGTCAATTTTGCCTCTAATCAGAAAGCTGCTGAAAAAGTTGTTCAGGCTGCAACAAAAGAGGGTGTGAAAGCCATAAAAATTCAAGCCGATGTGTCTGATTACAAACAGGTGCGCAAAATGTTTAAAAAAATAATCAGTGAATTTGGAGGGTTAGACGTATTGGTAAACAATGCGGGAATCACCAGGGACAAATTGCTGCTGAGAATGAATTCGGAAGACTGGGAAAAAGTTATTGCTACAAACTTAACTTCTGTTTACAATTGTTGCAGGGAAGCGGCAAAGATCTTTGTTAAACAGCGGTCGGGTAAGATAATAAATATTTCTTCAGTTGTAGGGCTGCACGGCAACATGGGTCAGGCTAATTATAGTGCATCAAAGGCTGGAATAATCGGTTTCAGCAAATCCCTGGCTAAGGAACTGGCTTCCCGAAATGTTGCTGTTAATGTCATAGCACCGGGGTTTATTGAAACGGATATGACTGATGATTTGCCAGAAAAAGCAACAGCGACTTTGTTCAAACAGATACCTTTAGGGAGACCTGGAAAACCTGAGGAAGTAGCACATCTGGCTGTGTTTTTGGCTTCTAATAATGCAGATTATATTACGGGTCAGGTAATCAGTGTTGATGGTGGAATGTTTATGTAATAAAATTATAATTATGAATTAGAATAATACAAACAGTTTTTAATTGAAGGGGGGTGACGATTGTGGATGAGATTTTAGCAAAAATAAAACAGATAGTTGCAGACCAACTGGGTATAGATGAAGATGAAGTAGCACCCGAAGCTTCCTTTATTGATGACCTGGGGGCAGATTCACTGGACATAGTTGAATTGATTATGGCCTTTGAGGAAGAATTTGATCTGGAAATACCTGATGAAGATGCAGAAAAAATAACCACCGTACAGGATGCCGTTGATTACATTAATGACCATTTAGAATAAACCACATTGGGAACTTTTAAAATAAAAAATCAAGTCCCGCAGAGCTTGCGGGGCTTTGTTACAGATAGAATAATAAATACCTAAGGGGAGGCAAAAAAATGCGAAATCGTGTTGTTGTAACTGGGATTGGAGCTGTAACACCTGTAGGTATAGGTAAGGAAGAATTTTGGGATGCGTTGATTAACGGGAAAAGCGGTATATCCCATATAGACCGATTTGATGTAACAGATTACCCGGTAAAAATAGCCGGGCAGGTAAAGGATTTCAACCCTACTGATTTTATAGATAGGCGTGAATACAAAAAGATGGATAGGTTTACCCAGTTTGCGGTAGCTGCAGCCGGGCTTGCTGTTGAAGACTCTGGATTACAGCAGGGGAAGTATGATGAAACCAGGATGGGTGTAATTCTCGGTTCGGGGATTGGTGGTATAGAGACCATAGAAGTTCAACACAAAAAATTGCTAGAAAAAGGTCCGAAGAAAGTCAGCCCTTTCTTCATTCCCATGCTTATCTCCAACATGGCTGCAGGGCAGATTTCAATGTTTTTTAGAGCGAAAGGCCCTAATTTAACGGTGGTAACTGCATGTGCCGCGGGAACAAATGCCATTGGAGAAGCTTTCAAAACAATACAGAGAGGTGCAGCTGACATTGTTATTACTGGTGGAACAGAGGCTTCCATCACCCCTCTGGCCATTGCAGGTTTTTCTTCCATGAGGGCATTATCTACAAGAAATGATGAACCGGAAAAAGCGAGCAGGCCTTTTGATGCTGATAGAGATGGGTTTGTGATGGGAGAGGGTGCAGGTATACTTGTTTTAGAATCCCTGGAACATGCTGTGAAAAGAAGCGCCAGAATATACGCTGAAATCGTTGGTTATGGTTTGAGTGCAGATGCATACCATTTAACTCAGCCTGATCCTGCAGGAGAAGGTGCTGCGGCTGCCATGAAAATGGCTCTGGAAGATGGAAACTTAAAACCTGAAGAAGTTGATTATATAAATGCTCATGGGACATCGACTCCATACAATGATAAATTCGAGACCATTGCTATCAAGAAAGTTTTTGGTGAACATGCCTATAATTTAATGGTGAGTTCAATAAAATCTATGACAGGCCACCTGCTTGGGGCAGCAGGAGGAGTAGAAGCTATTGCGTCTGTTCTCTCTATCTATGATGGTGTTGTTCCTCCTACAATCAACTATGAGAAAAAAGACCCAGAGTGTGACCTAGATTATGTTCCCAACAAAGCAAGGAAAACTTTGGTAAAGGTTGCTTTATCCAATTCTTTTGGTTTTGGTGGGCATAATGCTACACTGGCATTTAAGAAAATAGAAAATTGAAAGTGGTGATTGAGTGACGCTAGACAGCGTAAGTTTAAACAAATTAGCATCATTCCAAAAAGGAATAAAATACAGTTTTAATGACGAAAGACTTCTGATAACAGCTTTAACCCATACTTCTTTTGCCAATGAGAATGATATACCCCATTATGATAACAATCAAAGGCTTGAGTTTTTGGGTGATGCTGTCCTTGATTTGATTGTTAGTGAAGAACTGTTTAAAAAGTTTCCAACATATCCGGAAGGTGATCTTACCAAAATCAGGGCGATGGTAGTGTGCGAATCCAAACTGGCGGAAAAAGCCAAAATGATAAACCTGGGAGAACATCTGTTGTTGGGAAAAGGGGAAGAAGCCACAGGAGGCCGAAGCCGAACATCGGTTTTGGCGGATGCTTTCGAAGCTTTGATAGGAGCGATATACCTTGATGGAGGATATGAAGATGTTAGAAGATTTGTACACAGTTATCTTATTGATGATGCTTTGAAAATTGGAACGGAAAAAGATTTTAGAGATTACAAAACAGCTCTACAGGAATTGGTACAGAATGATTACAACCAGCGGCTGCAATATAAGGTCTGCAGAGAAGAGGGGCCTGATCATGCAAAAGTGTTTTATGTTAGTGTTAACCTGAATGGCAGGGAATTAGGAAGGGGAAAAGGCAGAAACAAAAAAGAAGCAGAACAAATGGCAGCAAAGGAAGCATTAAAACACTTATTATAAAACAAAAATTAAGAACAGGAAGGATTTTACTAATTGCTGTAGAATGTATATAATATATATATAATAAACCACATATAATATACAATATTAAAGGAGGTATAAACAAATGGAAGTACTCAAAGTATCAGCTCAATCAAAACCCAAATCTGTAGCTGGCGCCTTGGCCGCGGTCTTAAGAGAACATGGTATTGCTGAACTTCAAGCAGTTGGTGCCGGTGCGGTAAATCAGGCTGTAAAGGCAATTGCTATTACAAGAGGGTTTGTTGCACCCAATGGAATTGACTTAATTACAATCCCTGCCTTTGCAGAAATAGAAATTGATGGGGAAGAGCGGACTGCTATCAAGTTTATTGTAGAACCCCGGTAATTTTTTTAAGGGGTATTTTGACAGGGGCTTTTTACATCCTAATAGGTTAAAAGAAGTTTATTAAGATTCAATAGATAAATACAGGTTTGAATAGGATAGTTAATGTTTTAATAACTATCCTATTTTTTTTGGTGCGCCCGGTATGGGCGGTAGCTTGGCGGTGAAACGCATCTTCAACACCCTGTGCTTAATAGTTAATATTTGTAAGTTTTAGGTTTTTCCTTTGATATTAAGATAAATAT